>Ga0302324_100005096_pt1 | contig 28835 bp, 25 predicted proteins | sample Palsa_T0_1_FD_201949 | JGI IMG/M metagenome (GOLD analysis project Ga0302324, IMG submission 201949) | Peat permafrost microbial communities from Stordalen Mire near Abisko, Sweden - Palsa_T0_1 | ecosystem: Environmental > Terrestrial > Soil > Palsa > Peat permafrost | place: Sweden: Abisko...
CTATGAGGAATCGCAAGAGACTGCGGCCCTGCTACAGATTCTTGCCATCGGGGAAAAGCAGATCGAAGCCGGGGAAACATTCGACATCAAGGATGTCATTGATGACATTCGCGGGGGCCGGTCGGCGCGCAGTTGGCTGACGCGCGGCGGAAAGCCCTCGAAGAAGCTCGCAGCGGCGCAAACAAACAGCAAATGACCTGCCCCGTTCGCATCACCAGCGCTGCCTGGCGGGATTTAACGGAGATTCACGATTGGATCGCGGAGAACGATTCCATCGAGAGCGCAGGCTTGGTCCTCGATCGAATTTGGGAGGCTGCCGAAGGCATCGCAGCCATGCCCCGCCGTGGATCAAGGCCGAAAGAACTGCCGATCAAGATGGAGGCAGAATATCGCCAGGTCTTCTTCAAGCCGTATCGAGTGATCTACGAAATCAGGCGCAATGAGATCGTCATCCACCTCATCGCGGACGGGCGGCGGAATCTGCAGTCACTTCTTCTCCGGCGCCTCACGAGGTGAGTGGCGCCTCTATTGGATTGAGCCGATGCTTCAATGCTTAGACGCGTCCCCTGCTACCCTTGAACCATTGCCATGCCTGTCTCTCCGCGCAACACGGCATTCACCCGCGTGACCGCGCTCGCCGGGCAGCGCCCGGTCCACGCCGCCTTTGCCTGGATGCATGGCAACCCAAAGCGCATCATGGATTGGCAAGCAGAGCTGGTTGCCATTCCCGCGCCGCCTTTCGGCGAGCAAGCCCGATCCGCCTGGCTCAAAGCCCATTTTGAAAAGGCGGGCCTGGCCAGCGTTCAAGTTGATTCCGTCGGCAATGTCCTCGGATTCCTGCCCGCGCCCAACCTGTCTCCGGAAAGCACCGGCTCCATCGTCGTGCTTTCGGCGCACATCGACACCGTCTTCCCTGCCGAAACCACGCTCGATCCGGTCGTAAACGGAGAAAGGCTGGAAGCTCCAGGCTCCTGTGACAATGGCGCCGGAGTCGTTGGAATACTGGCCATCGCTCACGCCCTGGCCACCAACACCATTGCCCTGCCCGCATCCCTGCTTTTTCTCGGCAACGTGGGCGAAGAAGGCGAAGGAGATCTGCGCGGGGTGCGCCATCTCTATAGCCAGAGCGCGCTGGCCAGCCGCATCGCTGCCCACATTGTTCTCGACGGAGCCGGCGCCGATTCCGCTGTCACCCAGGCCTTGGGTAGCCGGCGCTACCAGGTTGTGGTCACCGGCCCCGGCGGCCACAGTTTTACCGACGCGGGAACTCCCAACCCTATCGCCGCACTCGCGTCGGCCCTCGCCGTCCTCGCCGAAACCCCATTGCCGCATGAGCCGCGCACCACGTTAAACCTCGGCACCATACAGGGCGGCACCAGCGTCAATTCCATCCCCGAGAGCGCACAGGCTTCCATCGATTGCCGCTCCACCAACTCTGACCAGCTCGTCCGTCTTGAAGTTGCCCTGCATCGCGCCGTTGAAGATGCGGTTGAGCGCGCCAATGCATCGGCAAAGACAGGCGCGACGCCGAGCAAAGGAGTTCTTGCCTTCGCCATCCACAAAATCGGCGATCGCCCAGCCGCACATTTGCCTGCCGATTCTCCGCTTCTCGAAACCCTGCGCGCCGTTGACCGCCATCTGGGCCTGCGGACCGATTTGCGCCTAGGATCAACCGATGCCAACATTCCCCTCTCGCTCAGCATTCCCGCCTTGTCCATGGGCGCAGGGGGAGAAGGCGGGGGCGCTCACACAAAATCCGAGTGGTACTCCGCCAAGGATCGCGAAGTGGGCCTCAAGCGAGTGCTCCTGCTCACCCTCGCCATGACCGAATGGGCAGCCGAGCAGTAGCTTCTCTCTGGTAAACTCCGCGCATGCGCGCTTTTACCGCCTCGCTTTCCCCGGTGCTTGTCCTCGCGTCTCTCACCACAATTTGCTTCGCTCAAACAGCCTCACTCGCGCACAAACCTTCAACGCATTCAAAGCCCGCGCCCCCCAAGCTCGACACCGTCCCCGAGGTGATCTATTTCAACGGCGTCATCTACACCGGGGTCGGCTTCGATCTGGACAAGCCGCAAATCGTGCAGGCGATGGCCATCGGCGGCGGCAAAGTTCTGGCCGTTGGCGCCACCGAAGAGATCACGCGACTCGCCGGACCGAAAACGCTGCTGCACGACCTGGACACGGAGACTTCCAGCGTCTTCGTCTTTCCCGGCTTTAACGACGCGCACGTCCATCTGGGAAGCGCTGGCCAAACCAAGCTGAACGTCGATCTGACTGGCGTCAAATCCCTGGCAGAGATGCAAACGAAGATCCAGGCCTTCGCCAAGGACTCGCCCTCCGGCCACTGGCTTACCGGCGGCAACTGGGACCACACGCTTTGGGCCAGCAAAACCCTGCCCACACGCCAAGATCTCGACAAGGTCACTGGCGACCATCCTGCATTTCTCGACCGCATCGACGGCCACATCTCCATCGCCAACTCCGCTGCTCTGGCGGCTGCGGGCATTACCGGCAAGACCGTCCCACCGCAGGGCGGAGCCATCGATCTGGACGCAAACGGCGAACCCACCGGCATCTTGCGCGAATCGGCGCAGGGTCTGGTCTATAAGGTCATTCCCCCGCCCAGCCATGACGAGCGGCTGCGAGGCGACGAACTAGCCATCGCCGATGCGCTCTCCCACGGCATCACCAGCGTGCAGGACTTCAGCGACTGGCAGGACTTCCTCATCTACGAGGAACTTGAAAAGGAAGGCAGCCTGAACCTGCGCATCACCGAATGGCTGCCGTTCAAGGCTCCGCTTCCTGAATTGCTCAAAATGCGCGCCCATCACGACGCCAACGACCCGATGCTGCACACCGGCTTCCTCAAAGGTTTCATGGACGGCTCACTGGGCTCGCGCACCGCCGCCATGAAGGCTCCATACTCCGACGATCCGCACAACACCGGCCTGCCCCAATACACCCAGGAGCAGCTCAACAAGATGGTCGTTGAGCGCGCCCAGGCCGGCTTCCAGATCGGCTTCCACGCCATCGGCGATAAGGCTGCCGCGATGGCCCTCGACGCATTCGATCAGCCCGCTGTCTCGCGCACCGCACGCAACCGGATTGAGCATGCGCAGGTGGTCGATCCCGCCGACATTCCGCGCTTCAAAAAGCTGGGCATCATCGCTTCCATGCAGCCCAACCACCTGCTCACCGACATGAATTGGGCTGAAGACCGCCTCGGTCCCAAGCGCGCCGCTTATTCGTATGCCTGGAAGGCATTCCTCGACGCCGGCGTTCCGTTGGCCTTCGGCACCGACTATCCGGTCGAGCCCATCACGCCCTATCGCGGACTCTACGCCGCTGTCACGCGGAAGGACATCAAGGGCACGAAATCCTACTTCCCTGAGAACAAGATCACGCGTGGCCAGGCGCTCTACGCCTACACGCAAGGCTCCGCCTACGCCGAGTTTGCCGAGAAGCACAAAGGCAAACTCGTGCCCGGCTACGACGCCGACTTTATCCTCGTCGATCGCGATCTCTATAAGACACCGGCACAGGCCATCCCGTACACCCACGTCCAGCAAACCTTCGTGGGCGGCCAGGAATCATTCGCGGGCGACACGCACCTGCAATAGCTCAGCTCTCTTCCGAGGTGCGTGGATTGGCACGATGCAACTGCAATAATTCAACCAGATGAAGCTGCGCGCCTACCTGCTGATGCTGTTCGTAGTGGCCGTGTGGGGATCGACCTTTGTGCTGATCAAAGGCGCATTGGCCGACGCCACGCCGGCTGCCTTCAACCTGGTCCGCATGACGCTGGCCTTCCTGGTGCTGGCCGCGGCCTACCACGCTTCCTGGCGCGGAATCCGCCGCTGGCAGATCGGATCGGGCGCGCTGGTTGGGCTGTGCCTGGCGATCGGCTATCAGTTCCAAACCACCGGCCTGGCGCGAACCACGCCCTCGAAATCCGCGTTCATCACGGGCCTCGTGGTCGTCCTTGTGCCGCTGTTCTCAATTTTCCCAGGCCTGCGCACGCCCGGAGCACGGCCACCCCGCTGGAATGCATTCCTCGGCGCCGCGCTGGCCTTTGGCGGAATCCTCCTGCTCACCGCGCCCGCGGCAGCCGATGCTCGAAAACCAACCACCGCGATAGATTTCCTTGGCAGCCTCTTGCCCGACCTTTCTTCCATCAACATCGGCGATCTGCTCACCTTGGGCTGTGCCATCGGCTTCGCCTTCCATTGCATCGCGCTCAGCCACGTCTCGCCGCGCATCGGCTATCGTCCGCTGGCGATTCTCCAGGTGGGATTCTGCGCTATCTTCATGGCGATCAGCCTGCCGTTCATCGAACATCCACACATCGCATGGACACCGCGCCTCGCCATCGCGCTGGCCATCGCCGCTGTGCTGGCCACCGCCGCGGCATTCTCAATTCAAAGCTGGGCGCAGTCGGTCTTGCCGCCCACTCACACCGCCCTGCTGCTCACGCTCGAACCAGTGTTCGCATGGATCACATCGTTTGCTGTAATGGGTGAACGCCTCGGCCTTCGCCCTGCATCCGGCGCTCTGCTCATCCTCGCCGGAATCGCGCTAACCGAGCTGGTTCCGCAACCTCATGTCCCGACTGCGCATGAAGCGGGATGAAAGCAGTATCAGCGAGAAAGAGCAGCAAGCTACGCGGGGCTGCCGGATGGTGATTTCCGGTTTGGCGACCACTCTTCCGAATTCGGCTTATGCTCAATCGCGCCAGCACATGCTCCGGCTGATTCGAGCAATTCTGGGTCATCGAATCACGGAAACCCAATGGAGTAGAATCTGCCAAATGGCCGAATCCCCAACGCAGACGCGAAGAACGCTATGGCAACTCCTGTTCATCGCTGTACTCTTAGGGATTGGTTACGCCTGTACTCGCACCCTCAGTTTTAGGGTCGAGGCTTTCAATTTCCTCTTTGTCTGTGCATTTTTCTTGATGCCGTTTCTTGCAATTCGCCCCGTTCTGCGCTTGCAGCAGCGGGCCAGGTATTGGGGATTCCTACTCCTCACTCCCTTACTCTTATGTTCGTCGTGTTCCCTTCTGTTTACCGTTGCCTGTGAAGGTCCTGGTTGGTCAAGTACACGCACAGAGCCGTTGCAGACCTTCCAACTGGATAACAGCACGGTTCAGCTTGAGAGATATGAAAACGGCGGCGCCGTGGGGGTGCACGGCTTGAATCTGGAGCAACGGAGGCTTATTGCCCCCGGTCTATTCGTGGTTAGATCTGTTGACTTCTTCGATTCTGCTCACGAAGGAACTCTCTCAGTAGAAGGGCCGTACAGGGTGCGGGTACATGCGAAAGGAAACTATTACAGCAATGATTATGAAGTCGACAAAGTTTACTCACTGAAGCCTTGGGTCTATTTTTAACGCTCGCCTTTGCCTCCGACTCTTTAACTCCAGACATGGCAATGGCTCACTTCAACGCCTCTATCGCGGTGCCTGTTTCCCGTCGCTCGCGAGCCGAGTGAACTCCCCAACCAGCCGCTCGGGCACCAGGAACAGCATCTTCGTCTCGCCTGGAATCGACTGATTCGCAAACAACTCCGCCATCCACTTTTTCCTCGTCTGCGGATGGCGCACAAAGGCAAACACGCGATACGCCGCAATGCGCGCCAGTTCGAAAAGCTTCGCGTCGGGTCGCGCCTCAGTCAGCACCAGAGGCTGCTGCTCGCGCAGCACACCCAATGCTCCCTGGATCACTTCCAAGTCATGTCCTTCAACATCGATCTTGATGGCTTCGACAGTCAGCCCGCGCGAGCGGACAAATTCGTCGATGGTTACCACTTCCACCACAATCTGATTTGCGGCATCCTCACCGTCTGCCGCGAGATGCGAAATCTCCGCATCTCGCTCCAGGGTGAAACGCGCCCGGCCCTTGGTAGCGCCAACCGCCCACGGAATCACCAGCACATTGCTCTTCCCGCCCACGTTGTTCTCCAGCAGCGTGCAGACACGCGGGTCGGGCTCGAAGCTGTAGACACTCAGAACGCGAGGCAACACGTACAGGCTGTAATAGCCAATGTGCGCGCCCACATCGAGGAACGCACCTTTACGGTTCAGCAGCGAGGCGAGCAGTGCTTCGCTGCCCCAATCGACATCGCCGTTGGTGATGAACGCTTCACTGGCGAAGTGGTCCTGGATGGGCAGATTCATCCATTCGCCGGTCGGCAACTGCATGGCGTGGTCGCGCTTCACGATCCGCTTGTAATACTGCCGGATGGCCGTCCGCCACGCCCACCGCAGCGGCCCCACTTCCCTGATGAAAGCTGTGTTGATCGCAATCCCTCTCTCGGGCAGCTATCGTGGCGCGGGCTCCGCCGAATCGGCCAGCGCGTAAGCCAGCACCGCATTCACGGCTGCGTTCTCGGCCAGGTGTTTCGGGACTACTTTATCGAACGTGTCCGCCGCTGTGTGGTGGTAATTGAAGTAGTAGCGGCTGTCCTGCACGGGCGCAAAGCTGGGCACACCGTTTTCCGTCAGCCCGCTAATGTCTTCGCCCGTCTCCGGTGAAGCAACATTCGTTGCCGCGCCAATCGCGTCCAGCACCTGCGCAACCGGGTTCAGCCATTGCCCCAGCGCGGGCTTGCCGGCGTAGAAGATGCCAGTCGGATGATCCGCTCCCCCATCGGTCTCAATTGCGCCAATGTGGTTGGCAAAATCGTTCTTGTGGTCGGCCATATACTGCGCCGCTCCTTGCGAGCCTTCTTCTTCGCTCATCCACGCAATAAAGCGCACCGTTCGCCTGGGATGGATACCCAGATCGTGCAGCAGGTGAATGACCTGCATGGAGACGACCACGCCCGCGCCATCGTCGATAGCGCCGGTGCCCAGATCCCATGAATCCAGATGGCCTGATACCACCACAACCTGCTCTGGATGCTCTGTTCCCTTCCAGTCGGCAATGACGTTGTAGCTGTCCGCATCGGGGAGCGTCTGCGGAGTCAGCGTCAGGTGCAGCTTCACCGGCCCCTGGCTGGTCAGGTCCTTCAGCATATCGGCGTCCTCGGCACTAACGGCGGCGGCCGGTATCTTAGTCACCTCGTTCGAATACTGCGTCATGCCGGTATGCGGCAGCCGGTAATCCGCTCCGCCCACGGACCGCACCAGCACCGCAATCGCTCCCGTCGAAGCGCCCGCAATTGGACCCGCGGCGCGGTAGATCACAGCTCCAACGTAGGCTTCCATTCCCTTCCCCTGCGCGGCCAGCTCCTTGTCGAATTTGTGATTGAAGAGCAGGATTTTGCCCTTCGCCGCATCTGGCGGCAACGCTTTCAGCTCCTGCCAGTCCTCCACAACAACCACCTCGGCCGTCAGCCCCTCAGCCGGCGTGGCCACGCTGCCTCCCAGGGCCGTAAGCACCACCTTCTGCTTGGTGCCCGGCGTCTGGCCCGGCCACGCAACCACCTCCGCCGTCTCAATGCCGCGAACCCAGTGCGGCACTTTGGCCTTTTCGAGTGTGACCTCGGCGCCCAACGCGCGCATCTCGGCAGCAACGTACTCCACAGCCTGCCCAGCCTGCGGCGACCCGCTGATACGCGGGCCAATGTTATCGGTAAGGTGGCGCAACTCGTTCAGCGCGTAGGGGTCCTTGAGCGCGGCATCGCGCAGGCGCGTCATCATCGTCAGTTGCTCTGGCGTCCAGGCACTCGTGCCATTCTCCATCATGCCGTTAAGGCGGTCCTTGAGGGAGGGCGAGGACGGTGCGTTCTGCGCCAGACCAGACGGCGCGCTCATGGCGATGACAAACGCAGCGAGAGAGACAATGAGGGTGTTTTTTGGGGAGAATTCCATTGCCGGATGTTACCACGCCTTCGCTGCGACTCTTTCCCAGCGAAAACGTCTATAGGTTTGGAACGGCTACGCGATGGCCGCAGCAGGAACCCTACGGAGGGACTACAGATTTGGAGTGATCCAGGCCAGCGATTGCTCTCCAGGCGTTCACGGCATCCAACTATAGGTCCGGACGCGATAGGACCGGGCGGTTTTGCCCACCGCTGGCTATACTGGTACTTGGTGCAATCAATCATCCAGCCCCACGGCTGGTCACCTTACGAGGTTACGAGAACTTATGAAATCGCTCTTTGAACGGCTCCGTACGCGCCGTCTCGCTTCAATGTTTGTTTTGCTTGGCACGCTCTCGGTCGCAATTGTGGCTGGATCATTTGCTGCTCACGGGGTTCGCGGACAGGAGAAACAGAGTTCGAGCGCCGACGCCACACCCTTGAAGGTTGTCGACTCCTCCGTGGCGCCGAATGAGTTTGTGAAGATCGCCAAAGAGGTGGGGCCGGCTGTGGTCAACATCAATACCCAGACCCTCCCTAAACAGTCCCTGAACAAGGGCGGCAAGCGGAATCCTCACCTGCGCGCGCAGCCCAATCCGCAATCCCCCGGCGACGACGACCAGGAAGACGACCAGCAGCAAGGTCAGGGACAGGGCAACTTCCAGGACTTCTTCAACAAGTTCTTCGGCGGCCAGGTGCCGGACCAGGACGGCGGCGACGACAGTCAGGTTCGCGAATCTTTGGGCTCGGGATTCATCGTCGACTCCAAGGGCTACATCATTACGAACAACCACGTAATCGAGAAAGCCGACAAGATCTTCGTCAAGCTCTCTACCGACCCGGACACCACTGAACTGGGTCGCCCGGCGCACATCATCGGCGTCGACAAGGCCACCGACCTGGCCGTCATCAAGATCGACACCAGCTCCCCGCTGCCCACCGTCAAGCTGGGCAACTCTGACACCGCACAGGTGGGTGACTGGGTCGAAGCCATCGGCAGCCCCTTCGCGCTCTCGCAGACGGTCACCGCCGGCATCATCTCGGCCAAGCACCGTACCATTGAGCCCGGAGCGAGCGGCCAGTTTCAGCACTTCATTCAGACCGACGCTGCCATCAATCCCGGCAACTCCGGCGGCCCGCTGCTGAATATGAATGGCGAAGTAATCGGCGTGAATACAGCCATCTATACGCAGTCGGCCGGCTACCAGGGCATCGGTTTCGCCATGCCGTCCAACACCGTGGTTGAGGTGTATAACGACCTGATCAGCTCGAGCCACAAGGTCACGCGCGGGTCAATTGGGATACGTTTTAACCAGGGCCTGCCAAGCGCGGTAAATCGCGTCTACGGCTTCAAGAACGGCGTGCTGGTGCAGCAGGTTGTGCATGGCGGCCCCGCCGACAAAGCCGGACTCAAGGGCGGCGACATTATCACCAGTGTCGATGGCCGCTCCATCAAAGATGGCGACGACCTGGTCAACGAGATCACCAGCCGCCGGCCCGGCTCCTCCATCCGCCTGGGTTACCAACGCGACGGCAAGCAGATGGATACCACTGCGACCATCGGCGATCTCGACCATGTGTTCGCCGAGCAGGAGAGTCAGCAGGCCGATGCAGGCCCCGACAGCCAGGGCGATGCCGGCGAGACCAAACTCGGCCTCGTTGTTCGCCAGGAGTCCGATTCCACGGCCGCCAAGCTGAAGGTTCCCGGGGTGGTAATTCAATCGGTCCGTTCCGGCTCCTTTGCTGATTTACAAGGGCTTGAACCGGGGTTGATCATCACCCGCATCAACAAGCAGCCCACCGGGACCAAGGACCAGTTCGACGCCGTCGTCAGGAAGCTCAAAACCGGCGACGACGTGGTATTCGAGGTCATCGATCCACGCCGTCCGGACAATGGAATCAACGTCCTGGGTGGCACGCTCGAGTAAATGAAGAGAGCGCCGGCTGCCTCATTCCGGTTCCGGCGCTCTTTTCCACAATCGTTGAACTTGAGCAATTGGAACCATTATTTGTTGCCGTAACGCGAGATAAAGCGATAAACTTTAAGCTAATCCTTCAAGAAAATCCGGCTTTCAAAGGGTGAGTGAGCGTGGCTTCATTTAGGGCAAAATTGGCCATTGTGCTTTCAGCGGTGCTGATGGCATCGCCGGCCTTTGCCACGCGCACGCACCGGGCATCCAGCAGCGTGAATTCCCGCGCCGGTCATAAACCAGCCCCCAAGCCCCAGTCGCATCGCCTTCACGGCCAACAGGCCATTGAGCCGGCGCGCGTCACCGAAATCCAGCAGGCACTGATTCGTGAGCATTATCTGAACACCGAAGCCAATGGCAGGTGGGACGCTACAACCGAAGCCGCCATGCAGAAATACCAGGCCGACCAAGGGTGGCAGACCAAGCTCATGCCCGACTCGCGCGCGCTCAAGAAGCTTGGCCTGGGCCCCGACTACTCGACCGCAATCAATGCCAAGACTGCCACATTTGCCGATCCGCCGCCGGTCAGCACCATACCGGCCGACCAGGCCGCCGGCTTTGTTCAGAGCGCCCATCTCCATAAGTAACCTGGCTTCGTGAGTTCGATGCAAACACGATGGCCGCCCGAGGGCGGCCACTGGTGTCAGGGTGCAACATTGAGCCGGAGCTTAGAACCGCGACGCCGGCATCCCTTTCAGCAGGAATTCATACCGTCCTCGCAGCGTATCCGGCCCAGAAGTGATGGTGCTGTCCAGGTGAATCAGGGAGTCGTCCTTGTCATACTTCGGCCAAACCGGCAGCCCCGCTCCGTTTGGGTCGCCCGTTTTCGCAAAGTTCGTCCAGTAGCTCATCATCTCATCGCTCAGCTTGCGATCCTCCGGGCTTACTGTCCAACCAGGCCGCGTATCGAGCGTGCCAAACACATATTCGATGTCGTCGGAGTGGAAGGCGAACGTGCCCGCGTGAAACTTGCTCGGTGTCGCACGTAGCTCGAAGTGATAGCGGTAGACCGGCGAGTCTCCCGTCTTGCGCTGCGCCTCAAGCCACTTCCAGGTGCCGAATGCGATGAATGAATCGCTCCCGTAAGCAATGGCTGAATTCACAGCCTGCTCATCCGTGTCGCCGGGATAGAGCGTCAGGAATTCGGCCGCGCGATCCTTGAACATTCCGGCAGCCATGCCCTTCCATTTTTCCGCCGTCATGCCATTTGCAAAAAAGCTGCCCTCATCGCGATTCCAGCCCGCCAGCAGCGGCACATGAGCCTGCTTGCCTGCCGCATACGTATCCGTCACGCGCTCGGTCAGCAGCTTGCCATCAACGACCGTCGAGAATCCGCCCCGTCTCCCCTTCACCGATTCCAGAATCTTGTCCGTTGGCAAAGCGCGCAGCTCGGCCAGCGACTTGGCCCCTGTCGAAGCAACCCATTCGTCGTCCTTCGTTTCGCGCGCTGCGAGTGTATCCATTGGGAGCACATCGCTGAATGCCGCGCCGCTCTCGCCGATGCCCTTGGCGAACAGACCTTTGGCGATGGGCGACGCCATCAGGGTGCTCACCGCAAAGGATCCCGCGCTCTCGCCGAACATGGTCACGTTGTCCGCGTCCCCGCCAAACTTTTTGATGTTCTCCTTGACCCATTGAAGAGCCGCAACCATGTCCAGCAACCCGTAGTTCCCTGCCGAGCCGTTGCCCTCCTTGGCCAGGTCGCTCGAGGCCAGAAATCCGAAAACCCCCAGCCGGTAATTGATGGTGACCAGCACCACGCCTTTCAAAGGCAGAAAGTCTCCGTTGTGGCGCGGCTCGTCGCTGCCGCCGCCCGAGTAGCCGCCGCCATGAATCCAGAACATCACCGGCAGCTTGCTCTTGTCGGTCGCGTCGGCGGGCGCGTAAACGTTGAGGAACAGGCAATCCTCGCTTGCAGCGGGGCCCTGAAAGACCATGTCGTCAAACACATGGTTCTGCGCACAGTGTGCGCCGAATTTGCTGGCATCGCGCTCGCCGCTCCACTTGGCTGGCGGCTGCGGCGCCTTCCAGCGCAGATCGCCCACCGGCGGCGCAGCATACGGCAGGCCGAGGAACGCCTTCACCTTGCCATCGTTGATCGTCTTGCCCGTCACCTTGCCTTGTTCGGTCTTTACCGTCAGAGAATCAGCAAAGCCATTTGCAGACACACCCACTGCCAGCCCCGCACATACGAAGGCGCCCGCCATTTTCATTCCCACTCGCATCACAAAAATCCTCCGCCGAATACGTTATCAGGACGGGGCGGGGGTTGTGGGAGTTTCAGAAATCTGACCCTCTCTCGAGAGGTCGGATATAAAGATATCCGGCCATATTCAGGTCTTGTTAGACCAATCACGCGAACCGACAGTCCGCCGGCGACAGTATCGCGGAGGATTAAAGTGAAGGCCACTTCTTCTGCAGAATGAAGACCGCTCGCTCTTCGTCAGCGAGGAAGTCTGCAATTCGGATTGCCTGGCTGCGAATGAGTGTTTCGGCTGCCTCATTTCCGTAGTCGCAGCCTTTCAGAAGGATTATCTTGGGAGGATGGCCCAACGAAACGGCGAGGTCCTGGAAGTCTGCATCCGCCGTCAGAATGGCAAATTCATTAAACCGGGCGAATTCCCAGATTTCACGATCCGGTGTTCGCTCTAATCCTACGGAGCGGACGTGGACTGAGCCTGCAAACAAATCTTCTATCCGGCGAAGGAGCCGAGGAGAGAGGTTCTCGTCGATAAGGAGCTTCACAACTCGACGCGGCGGCCCATCTTGACGGCAAAATCAAAAACAGCCTGAAAATCCTGTGGCTCAAGATCGGGGTAGTCCTCGAGAATCTGTTCTTGGGTTGCGCCGGCTGCGAGCCAGCCGAGTACGTCCCACACGGTGATGCGCAGGCCGCGGATGCAGGGTTGGCCAGAGCGCTTGCCGGGCTCGATCGTAATGCGGGGCTGGGTGGTGCTACTCATGGTGAGATGATATCGCGATTCCGAGAGCGATGGTAGCCTGGGTTTTCAAGGAATCTCCGGCGCCAGCAGATCCGCCACTGTTTCCCGACGCCGAATCAACCGCGCCTTCGCGCCTTCCACGAGCACCTCTGCCGCGCGCGGCCGCGAATTGTAGTTTGAGCTCTGCGCCATGCCGTAGGCACCAGCATCCAACAGAGCCACAAGGTCGCCCGGTTCGACTGGCGCAAGCTTGCGGTCGCGCGCAAAAAAGTCGCCTGTCTCGCACACCGGCCCCACCACATCCACGGTCCGCGGCCGTCCCGCGCGACGCCGCACAGGCACAATCTCGTGATGCGCCTGGTAGAGCGCCGGACGGATCAGGTCGTTCATAGCCGCGTCTGTAATCACAAACGTCTTCTTGCCGTTTTGCTTCACCTGCAGCACGCGCGTCAACAGCACTCCAGCCTGCGCCACCAGAAACCGTCCCGGCTCCAGCAGCAATCTGCCCTCGAATCCTTGAAGCGCCTGCTCAATCGCGGCTGTATACTCGGCCACTTTGCCAGCCGCGTCAAACACTCCGCCGTGGTAATCGATACCCAGCCCGCCTCCGGCATCGATCGCCTTGAGCACAATCCCATCGCTGCGCAATTGCGCCACAAGCTTGTGCACCCGCTCCATGGCCGCGCCAAACGGCGCTGCCGAGCGAATCTGCGAGCCGATGTGCACGCTCACCCCATAAGCCTCAAGCCAGTGGTCCCCGGCCACGCTCAGGTAGATCCGCTTCGCCTGGCGAATATCGATGCCGAACTTGTGTTCGCGCAGCCCGGTCGAGATATACGGATGAGTATCCGCAAACACATCTGGATTCACGCGCAGCGCAAAGCGCGCCTTGCGTTTCAGCTTCTTCGCGCGCCCCGCCAGAAGCCCGAGCTCCGCCTCGCTCTCCACGTTGAACTGAAGAATGCCCGTGTTGAGCGCCAGGTCAATCTCCGCCGCCGTCTTGCCCACGCCGGAGAAAACCACGCGCTCCACGGCCTCCGGCGCCGCAGCCTTTACGCGCTCGAGTTCGCCGCCGGAGACAATGTCAAACCCTGCGCCACGACCTGCAAGCAGCTTGAGAACTGCCAGCGATGAATTGGCCTTTACCGCATAGCAGACCAAGTGATCGCGCCCGGCAAGCGCCTGCTGAAACAGCCGCAGCCGCTCCACAATCTGATCCGCAGAGTAAACATAGAGGGGCGTCCCATAGCGTCTTGCGAGTGCCTCAAGCGACACCCTGCCGCAGTGCAAGGCGCTAGCCGGTTTGGGATGATGAAAAGGTCGAGGCGATGGGTTCGAAATCAAGAGTGTTTTCCAAAGTTGAAGTGTCCCTTTGAGCCTACAGTACGGCGTCGGAATCATCCAGCCTGTGGCGCGGGCTTACAAACGCCGTGCCACTCGCCTATCATGGTCTTCGCTTTATTCAGGACTCTCAACAGGAATCGACACTCAGCAGATGAACATTTCGCCAAAAGCACGAGCCATCCTCACCGACTCCCACTTTCTCGTGCCCCTGATCGTCTTCTGCATCGGGCTCGCGCTTCTCATCACGCTGCACTAAGACTTGCCCTGCGCCACGAAGGAACCACGAGCTTGAACGCAACGTCAAAAGCAAATCCGCCTGCAAGCTTTCAATCCGTCCACGGCCTGGGTGTTGCCTGCGCCCTGGCAGCCGGAGTCTGGCTCGGCGCGGCGGAAGCTCCCACCAAGCTCGTCAACTCCGGCCTGTCGCCCTTCGCCATTTCACTGTGCATGGTTGCCGGCGTCTTCACCGCGCGCTGGACCGTTCCCACGTTGCTCAAGGGCACACGCTATGTCTTCGCTGATCTCAAGCAAAACAAGCACCTGATCATCAATGCGATTCTTGCCGGCATGCTGTGGGCCGTGGCCAACACCCTCACCGTCTTCGCCATCCGCGATGTGGGTCTCACCATAGCTTTCCCGCTGTGGAATACCAACTCCCTGGTAGGCATCCTATGGGGCCGTCTGCTCTTCGGCGAGCTTAAAGGCGCGAGCAGCAAAAACATTGCCAAGGTAGTGCTCGGCGCCGTGGCCATCGTGGTCGCCGCCGTGATGCTCGGGTTCAGCACCATCCACGGCAATGGCCCTCACGCGCAGCACGCCTTTGGAGGTATCCTGGCCGCTGCCGGCGCGAGCCTGCTGTGGGGGACCATGTACGTCCCTTATCGCAAGGCGTATATCAGCGGCATGAATCCGCTCTCTTTCGTCACCGTGTTCACCATCGGCGAACTGGTCACATGCTTCGCCCTGGTGCTGGCGCTCGACGGAGGAACGCATGCCGCAATCTTCCACTCGCCGGAGACAAAGCACCTGATCTTCTGGCTGTTTCTGGGCGGATTTGTGTGGGTTATCGGCGATCTCTTCCAGCAATTCGCCACAAAATATCTCGGCATCGGCCGCGCTATACCGCTTTCCAACACCAACCAGCTCTGGGGACTCGCCTGGGGCGCGCTGGTCTTTGGAGAGTTGGCCCACGCAGATTGGTCCCACCGCCTGCTGGTCGTGGCCGGATCGGTAGTCATGATCCTCGGCGCACTGGCCGTAAGCACAGCCGTCGCCACCGAGCGCGAAAACACCTCCACTCATGAAGCCTTGCTCCGCGAATGCAGCCGCTACGGCCTGGACTACGACCGCATTCTGCATTCCAACGCAGGCGCAGCTCCCGAACAATCCGCCGCCGCACGAGACCAGCGCTCCTGGTGGGATTACGCCATCGTCGCCGCCGCCATTGGCGTCTTCGTGTATTTCGGCTGCAACGCAAGAGTCCCCGCGCTTGCCATGGACTTTACTTGGCTTTCGATATTGGTTGCAGTGCTCATCGCCGCTGCGCTCCTGAGCGGCTGGGGTCTCTGGAAATCAACTCGCTTCTCCTGAACCTCGTCTCACCGTGCCCGTTACAATCACCCCATGGCGGAGCCGCAAAAGGTTGACGTGGTGTGCGTGGGCCTCAACGCCATCGACACGCTGATTTCCCTGGCAACCTACCCTGCGCGCGGCTCCAAAGTGGACTACAGCAACGCCTCCGTGATGCCCGGGGGGCAGGCAGCGACCACGGTAATCGCCTGCCAGAACTGGGGACTGAGCACCCGCTACGTAGGCAAACTAGGCGACGATGACGCGGCTCGCCTCCATATCGATGCGTTCGCTCGAACCGGTGTCGACGCGCAAATCATCACCGTTCCTGGCGCACCCAGTCTGCACAATGTCATCCTGGTGAACGGCGGCGAGCGCACGGTCCTATGCCAGCGCGACGAGCGCATGGTCCTCAAGCCCGAAGATCTGCGCCGCGAATGGATCACTTCGGCACGCGCTCTGCACCTTGATGGCCGCGACACCGCCGCCGCAACCCTCGCCGCAACCTGGGCCCGCGAAGCCGGCATCCCAGTCATCGCCGATCTCGACGAGCTCTATACCGGCGTGGAACAACTGGCCGAGAAGGTCGACTATCTGATCGTCAGCCGAGATTTCCCTCGCCGCTTGATGGTCGACTCTGACCTCGAAAGCGCTCTTCGCCGCATGCAGCTTCGCTTCGGCAACCGTCTCACTGCGGCCACGCTCGGGGAAGACGGAGTCCTGGCCTGGGACGGCGAGCAGTTTCATCATCGCGCCGCGTACCGCGTCCCCGTCGTCGACACCACTGGCGCCGGCGACATCTTTCATGCGGGCTTCATCTACGGCCTGCTGCAAGATTGGCCGCTCGACAAACAGCTCGACTTCGCCTGCGCTGCCGCCGCAATGAACTGCATGTCAGGTGGCGCAAGGGGCGGAATCAAAACGGTCGCCGCGATTAAAGAACTGATGGCCACAACGCCGCGCTATAAATGCGACTCGCAGGTTCCGGCGACGGATTGAACCGATAGGCAGAGGAACAGAAACAATGCCGCGACGCAAATACGCCTGCTCATGGAATCCGATATAGCGTGGGCGGGAGCACCCTGAATTCGTTCCCGGGCTCTGGGGCGGGACAATTGCATGAAGAACGACTGGAATTCACGAATCGATTCGCATCGCCCCTACGGGGCTAGTTTTTCTCTTGATGGACGCTTTCCCAGGAGTGCGCTGCGCTTCTCCTGGGCTATTTTCCTTTCGTCCCTACGGGACGAAGTGCCTTGGCGCATGGACGAAGGGCCTTGGCTCATTGACGAAAGGCCGTGGCGCATGGACGAAGGGCCTTGGCTCATTGACGAAAGGCCGTGGCGCATGGACGAAGGGCCTTGGCTCATCGGCGAAGGGCCTTGGCGGATGGACGAAGGGCCTTGGCTCATTGACGAAAGGCCGTGGCGCATGGACGAAGAGCCTTGGCTCATTGACGAAAGGCCGTGGCGCATTGGCGAAGGGCCTTGTTTCATCGGCGAAGAGCCTTGGCTCATCGAGGAGTTGCCAAAGCAAACTTGTTCTATCACCAAAAGCGTTCATGCGATTGCCGCGGGGCCTTCGGCGCCTCATTCGTCCGGCTGGCGCATCCACTCGGCCAGCAGCGCCGCAACCTTGCGTGGCTGTTCGTATGCGGCGAAATGTCCTGCATTCGTCAGCAGGTGGAACTCGCACCCTCCCGGCGCCGCGTTGAAGGCCTCCATATCCGCAGGCGTTATTGCGGGATCCTCGCCTGCGGCAATTGCCAGCACAGGCACGTCGATCGTCGCTACGGTGGGCAATGAGTCCGGCCTGACAGCCAACCCTGCCTGCACGGCGATCGCGGCTTCCGGAGTCAGCGTCATGTGCGCGCGCAACTCGGCAACGATTTTCGGTCGACGCTCTCGGGCCGTCGCGCCAATCAAAGTCTGCGCCATCCCGTCGAACAGGCTGCTCGTCCCCTCTTTTTCGATCTGCGCAATGTTGGCGGCGCGTTTTTCCAGGTTGGCTTCGGCATCCGGTTGCGCCTTCGAACAGACAAACACCAGCCCCTGCATCCGCCTGGGAGCTCTGCGCCACATTTCGAGGAGCACGTATCCGCCGATGGAGCAGCCGGCAAAGACGGCTTCAGGCAATTCAAGATGATCGAGGAGAGCGAGAATGTCTGTGGCGAGCTGACTGATGGTAAGCACCGGGGCCTCCGGAGCCCGGTCGAATGCGCCGATGGGAAGGTTCTTCCCAAGTTCCGATCGTCCATGCCCGCGGAAGTCTGGAACAACGGCTCGCACGCCGGCCAGATCTTCAATCAGCGAACGCCAATACTCACCGTCAAGCGGCGTGGGATGCAAGAAAACAACAGGCGGGCCTGATCCTGTATCGCGATAGCCAAGCCGGGCCCCGCCCGATTCATACCAACCATTCATAAGTTATTAGATACCATCGACTCATCCGTTATTAGGAGGATACGCGGTCGGGAACCCCATGGGCTCCTCGGGGATTCCAATCCAGCAGGCGAGGTATGCGATGGCCACCAGGCCGCTGGTACAGAAGAACGCGATGACGGTAACAATGCGCACCACCGCTACGTCCCAGCCATAGGCCTGCGATAGCCCGATGCAGACACCGGCTATCGCCCTGCCGGCGTGCGGCCGGTAAAGCTGCCTTGACGCCCTCGGCGGCGCCGCTGCAATGGTTGCGCCGCAGTTGGAGCAGAAGCGAGCGGTGTGCGGCAGCGGCGCTCCACACCGGTTGCAGTAGATGCCCATGGTTGACCCCCTTCAACAACTCCCAGTCACCAGAACCATACGGAAACAGCGCATCCGCGGTTCCATTCCTTCGGCCTGGCTCGGTTCACGCGCTGATTCCAAGACCCATCAATTGCCCGTATACGCGTTCCGCAGATACTTCCTCGCCGTATCCGCCCGCGAAGTATTCGGGCCGCTGGCAATCGCAGCCTGGTAATTCTTCACCGCCTGCTCGCGCTCTCCATTCAAATCATGACACTGGCCGGCAGCCAGGAGCGAGCGAATCTTCAGCTCCGGCCCCACATTCGGTGTTCCGGCGGCCTGCTCATATGCCTGCGCAGCCTCGCCGTAATGCCGCTGCCCGCGCAGGGCATCGCCCAGGCCAAAGTAGGTGAGCTCCATGCGCGGAGAGAAAAAATATCCCGGTTTTGCATTCGCCGCCAGAATGGCGCGATAGGCCTCGACGGCAACCATGCCCTCGCCATCGTCTTTGCGCAGATTGGCCTCTTCCAGGCTGAACAGGTAGCAGTGCGGATACTCGCTCTTCAGCTTGAGCACCACCTGAATCGCCTCCTTGTACCGCCCTTCGCGGCGCAGAAACAGCGCAATCGTGGTGCGTGCATCAACACTGGTCGTCGGTCCCCGGTTGCCGTCGTCGGTCAGCATCTGCAGGCCTCGGGTCTTTGATCCGGTTATGCCGGCAAAGCCGATCAGCAGCTTGAATGGAAGCGGCAGCGCCCCCACCACATATTCGTAGACACCCACCACCAGCTTGGCATCGACGTAGTCCGGATCAAGCTCCAGCACCCGCGCCGCGTCGTTCTTGGCCGCAGTCGCCAGCTTGAAACCTGCGTAGTAGCCGCGCTCCACCATCGCAATGTAGGTACACTTCAGCGCCCGCGCCCATCCTCGCGCATACAAGGCATCTACATCGTTCTGATTCTTGCTCAGCCGCCAGTCCGCCTCGCGAATGGCCTCGTCGGCCAGCCCCAGAATCCGGTCACGAATCTTCGGATCTTCCTGGGTAGCGTGCTTGCCGGTGAGAAAGCCGTCGTTGGCGTAGAAGGTGGTATCCAGCAGATCCTGCCGGTAAAGTTCCTGAAACACTTCCGCCTCCAGCAGCAACGCCGTCGGCTGCGGATCGCCCGGATGCATCTCGTGAAAGCGGCTGAACAGCTCCACCGCGCCGGGGTAGTCCAACAGGTAGAAGCGTTCGAAACCCTCCTTCACCATGGGATCGTTGTTGAGCGGGTTGGTGTGCACGTCTGCAGCTCGGCAAAAGCTGCCCGAACCCATCAAGATGAGAGCGGCAATCCCCCATCCCGTTCCACGCTTCCATAACGATCCCAATTTCAACCTCGAATCTCTCTCCATCCTATCGTGGACCTCGGGCGAAATCGGAGTTGGACGGGTTCCAGAGAGGACCCGCGATCCAATTCCTTTATCGCCTGAAACGAATCCGATGTACGATTGAGATATGCCCATCCCGGAGCGCCTGAACCCCGCCTTCGCAACGGCCAATTCAGCTGTGGCCGACTCCGTGGAAGAGGCCCGCAAGCGCCTCATCGTCGCTCTTGACGTCCCCGACGCAGCCTCCGCACTTGCACTCGCTGAGCGTCTCGAAAACACCTGCCAGTGGTTCAAGGTGGGGATGGAACTGTTCACCGCCGCCGGTCCGGCCGTTCTCGAACCGCTTCTCAAGCGCGGTCACTCAATCTTCCTCGACCTGAAGTTTCATGACATCCCCAACACTGTCGCCGGAGCGGTGCGCTCGGCAGCCGCCCTGGGCGTACACATGATCACCATCCACGGAGCAGGCGGTCCTGCTATGCTGGCCGCTGCCCGCGAGGCGCTCGAGGGCCAGTCGAACCCGCCGCAGTTGCTCGTCGTCACGGTGCTTACCAGCATGGACATCGCCCAGTTGGCCGCAACCGGCATTGAACACTCACCCGCCGGCCAGGTGGAACTCATCGCCCACTTGGCCATGGCGGAAGGCATCCGCGGATTCGTCTGCTCTTCCCAGGAAGTGGAGAACCTGCGCCACGTCACCGGCCCCGACGGCGTTCTCGTCATCCCCGGCATTCGGCTTCTCGGAACGGGAGTTGCCGACCAGAAGCGCGTCGCCACGCCTGGCGAAGCGCTTCGTAACGGGGCGAGCTATCTTGTGGTTGGTCGGCCGATTACACAGGCGGCCGACCCGGCTGTTGCCGCCGAAGAGGTGCTGAAAGAGATGGCTGCGGCACTCTGAACACAGGCCACGAACAAAAAGCCCGGCGATCTGCCGGGCCCTTCTGCTTCCACCGCTTGAATCTGCACTTAAAGTTTCTCGTAGAACTCGCAGACAGAACACGAGATATAGACGCCGCCTGGGATGCCGCGTTCGCGGTCCTTTACGCGCTTGACGATGCGCGTGGGCTTGTGGCACTTGGGACAGTCGGTCGACTTCGTCGTGTCCATTTCCTTCTTGCGGTCACCTGTTTTTGCAATCTTGGCCATGCTGGGGTGTTTCTCCTTCTTGGGGGGTTGTCTCTGCACACACGCGCAAAACATTGCACGCGGCTTCAACGGCGCGGTCGGGGCTGGCCTCGAATTGCAAAGGGATTTTGCTTTGGAGGCGAGCGAAACTCGCTTCCCTCATTTTATAACAAAATGCTGAGAAGTTGAGAGCGAAGGGACATTGAGCCAGTGCAATCGCAGGAGTCTTGTTTGGGGCTGTGCGTGGACGTCGCAGCGCCCCGCTGGGGCGCGAGGCCAAATATGGAATGCGTTCCCAGGGCAGCCCCCTTCGGCTTGCTCAGGGTTGCCCTGGGCTATTTTCGTGCGGTCCCTCCGGGACCAAGAATTACCGATTGATTACCTTTTTCTCATTCTGTCAGTTACTGTCAGTGGGGAGGGGGTGGGTGTTGCTTTTTGCTTCCTCGGACATCAAGAGTGGTCCAGCAAACATCCACGAAAGCCAACACAAAATCATTGTGCGGCAATCGATGGAATTAATCTGCAAACAAGTCGAGAATAAATTTTGCTCTCCACGAATTGCAGGCGGAGAGAATGGTTGATGGGTATGTTGCAAGTGTTATTGGGCTCCTGCGAAGAAATTCCGTATGCGAGGGCCGCAACGGTAGAACCATCCGGCGGCCAGGAGCCATAGCGCGATATGGAGAATGTTCCCGAGCAGATACATCATGTATTCGCTGACGAGGTATGAGGAGCGCAATGCCTGGACCAGACTCATTCCCATTTGGGTGGATTGGTGGAGGTAATGTGTGAGGGAGAAGAGTTCGCGGGGCAGTTCGGTGATGTCCTCGACGACCCAAAAGAGGAGGAAGGCGGCGAAGACGCGGCTGGCGAGGAGGATGGCTTGATCGCGGTCGATGCTAGAGGAAGGATTTGGATCTGGCATGGTTCCCGATGTTACTCCACGCTTTGTTGTTGCAGCAACGCCTGATGCTTTACTAGTGTGGTGTCTCTGAAGTTCGTCGCATTTGTTCTGGACTGAGCCGCGTATCGCAACGTTCCAAAAAGCAGGTCCTTCGACTCCGCTGAAGTACGCTTCGCTCAGGATGACAGATCATTGTTCATACGAACTTTAGAGACGGGACACCAGCCGCATACGTATGAAAGCCGCCCCGCCAGGGGCGGTCCTTCGGAATCGTTAAGGCGTGTTAATCCAAGGATAGGTAGTGTCTTAAAACGCCGGTGCTGGAATTCTCGGAGGGATCTCTCTCTCCGCTTCTTTGACTGGCTCTCGGTAGGGCCTCAACTCTAGCAATTCCTCGACGGTAACTCCATCTGATGTTCCATCGGAGAAGGTGACGATCAGTCCATCTCCTCCGTCTATTTCGACTTTAAGTATGCGTACATCTGCGCCCATGGACGGTAGCCTACCGTCTTGCTATTTTTCAAACTGTCTAAAATTGCTCATCTTTCCGGGAATAACAATCTTGGCTGATTGTTGAGCAAATCGGCTGGCTGTTGAGCACATGAATAGTGGGAGCCAGGACCACACTACACGCGTTGAACTAGATCGTCTGATAGATAGCCTTTAAGGCGTATTAGGAAAAGATGCAGCCGTCTTCAATGGCGTGCAAGGTCGTCGCTCCAAGGGGTCGCGCCAACTTCAGGGTGGTGCTTTCGGGATATAGTATTTCCTACTCCGCCGTCGTACGTCGCAGAGGGCTTGCTCGACTCTCGAATCAATGGAGGCGCAAGCATGACGGATGCAGCAGGTCAAAAGAACCGGCCCGGAGCCGGTTCCTACTCCCAGGAGATGCACATTGAGGGAACCTCTCTCAATTGCTACCTCAACAACCATCCATCTACGGGAAGAGTCAGGACATTAGCCTCAGTTTGACGGGCTTGCTGGGGCGGGGGTAGGGGCCTGCGTAGAAGCCGGCGTCTGGGGAGTTCCAGGTCCAGGTTGCGAAGTGCTCGCCGGCGCAGGTTGCGTGTTGGTCGGCGGAGTGGCCTCCGGTTCCCCATCCGGATCGGCGCCCGGCACCGGGTCGGGCTTCTGTTTGGGGAATTGCACCGGCCGCATCACATTGGCGGGGTCGTTTTTGTCGCCGTCGCTGGGCAGTTGTTCTCCCGGCTGGCGAAGCGTGGGCGGCGGAGCCGGCGCTTCCTTATCCGGATCGCGCGTTACATCGCCCAGCTTGGCAACTCGCTCGCTCGAGGGATCGAGCGAAGTGCCATCGGTGCGCATCAGCCCTTCAACCTCATCCTTGGTAAAGATGACGGGCTGCTCGCCCATTTTGGCAACTTCCACGCGAATTACACGGTTGCCATTGATGCGGACGAAATCCACTTCTTTTGGCGGCTTGCCGTAGATCCACTCCTCAAATGGCATTTGCCCATCCATCTCCCGCGACTTATTGTCTGGCGCTCCTTTGGCATAAAGCACCATGTCGGTGCTCATGCCCACCAGGACATGGTGGTTCAGAATGGCGTCTTTCAGCTTGGCTGGCAGGGTGTCGGTATAGGCCTGGACAGGCGTCTTCACATCGAACGAGATGAGCGGCGCCAGCAGCGCCTTCACATCAGCGCCAGTAAGCTCGGGAATATGGTTCGCGAAAGTCAGGGTAAGCCGCGCACCGACCGGCTCCTGGCCGTCGTCCTGCACCACGGGGTTCGTCATCGGGCCGGCGCCGATCTGCACATGGCGCAGCAAGCGATGCTTGGGATCGGGTCCGCCGTTCAAGTCGAAGACGATCTTGTTTTTCTCGATCTTCAAGTCGGTCACGACCACTCGGTCGCCGGGCTTGGCGGATATTCCTTCGGCGGTCGCCATGTCCAGATACGCTTCGCCCGCGGGCGCCAGCCTTCCATTCGCCTCCAGCGTGATTCCTTTGTGGCCGCGCGGGAAGGGCCGCATGGCAAATCCCTGTTCCGCATCGAGCAGCCGGATCAAGGCCAGCTTGGTCTTGGGGTCCAGTTCGCTTTTTGTCAGGGGAACGCTGGTAGGCGTGATTTGCTGGTAGCGCCTGTCAACGCTGTAAACCTCTTTGCCGGTCGAGTCGTTGGTCACAGTGCCGGTCTTGCTGTTCACCGTAATCTGCGCCCGGGCAGGCCAGGTGATCGCCAGCGCCGCAGCAAAGCACACCAAGGTGGCGCCGCGTAAACCATTGATGTTACGTAATTTAGCAACCGCTCGACGAGTCGGCCACTTCGCTTGGAGCAGGATCGACCGGATCATGGGAACCCCCCATGCATGCGAACTGCATTTGCCAGAAGATAGCTCGGTTTAGACACAAAGGTCAAATCCGCGCCGAGGATCGACACACGATGTTTTCGATGTGGGAAATACTCAGGGCAACTGCATGAATCTTTTTTTGGGCCTGTGCATGGACGTCGCAGCGCCCCTCCGGGGCGCGTGGCCAAATATGGAACGCGTTCCCAGGGCAGCGCTTCGCTCGCCCTGGGCTATTCTCACGCGGTCCCTCCGGGACCTGAGACATGGCCGGGAGCGGATTGCGAAGGGCCGGGTGCAGCGGGCACAACAGGCAGAATCTGCACCAGAGCAGGCGCCGCCGGCTCTTGAGCGCCCATAGCCGCCTCGTGCTGTTGCCTGGCCGCTGCGTCCAGGTCAACCGGAATCCCGCCCGGCACAATCACCGGTGCGTTATAGCGGAAATCAAGTTCCCGCGTGAGGCGATAGACCACCGGCATCGCCGCGAGAAATACAAAGAACGGAATCCAGGTTCCGTCCAGCCCGAATCCCCCGCCAGTGAGCCAGAAAGGCCCCATGGGATCGCCCTGCACCACCGGCGAATGGCTGTTACTCCCGCTCACGGCAAGCCCAAAAACGAGGGCCCGGCTCGCCTTCCAGCCAAAGTTGATTCCCCAACTAACCCAAAGCGCCCGCGTGCGCAGATACGCCATGGAGAGGGTCAGGCTTAACGCCACCGAAACAGCGATGCTGGCGCGACTGGCTCCCGGCAGCAGCGCCTGAAGAACGGCATAAATCGCAGCAAAACCCAGCGCCGCGCCAATGGGTCCCACCGCACGAACGAAGCGCTGAAATCCATAGCCGCGAAAAGCAATCTCTTCTGCCAGGGCCAGCGACGCAAAAAACAACGCGTCTGCCAGCAGCCATCCCCACGCTGAGGGTTGCAGCGCCAGAACAATGGCAATGCCGCCCAGCGCCGCCAGCGGCAACACGCAAATCACTGCGATCGACCATCCCACGGACAGGCCCAACCCGATTTCACCCAGCCAGCCTTGGCGCCTGGGCAGACCCTGAACGCTGATCGGTCCGCGCTGGCGGTCCATCCACGCGCCCATTGCGGCATAGCCCAGCAGCAGCAGGAAGACCAGCATGGCCTGCTCTACCAGCGGCGACCACTCCTGGCTAGCCAACCCCTGCGCACCATGCCGCGCCAGCGACCTGGCCAGGAAGAAGTAGCAGACGGCTGCGATGAATTGAAGGTAGGCGCGAATGCGGCTGCCGCCGCCGTCAGGCAAACTCATGCGCTAACCTTCCGTGTAGAACTGCGCGATGTTGCGGAATTTTGCCTGCCGCGCCGCAACCAGGTCGTTGATCGGCAACGCCTTCAGCTCCGCGAGGTGCCGCTGCAGCGCGCTGGCCAGCATTTCAAAGCTTGCCTCGCGATTGGCATGCGCGCCCTCTCTGGGCTCAGGAAGAATCTCGTCCACACAACCGAGCGCCGCAATCTCAGGAGCGGAGATGCGCAGCGCCGCGGCAGCCAGCTCCCTTTGCGCCGCATCGCGCCACATGATCACCGCGCATTGCTCAGGCGAAATCACTGAGTAGATGGCATTGGAAAGGATCAGCACGCGGTCGGCAACGGCCAGAGCCAGCGCCCCGCCAGACCCGCCCTCGCCGGTGATGATTGAGATTGTGGGTACGCGCAGCCGGGACATCTCGAGGAGATTGCGTGCGATGGCCTCAGCCTGCCCGCGCTCCTCAGCGCCCACGCCGGGGTAGGCTCCGGGCAGGTCGATAAAACTGATTACAGGGCGGCCGAACTTCTCCGCAATCTTCATGCAGCGCAGCGCCTTGCGGTAGCCTTCGGGGCTGGGCATGCCGAAGTTGCGCTTGATGCGGTCCTTCAGCGAGCCGCCTTTGCGGATGCCGATAGCCAGCACCTCTTCGCGATCAAGCCGCGCCATGCCGCAGGCCAGTGCATCGTCGTCGCCAAAGGCGCGGTCCCCGTGAATCTCGCTGAAATCGGTGAAGATATTGTCGATAAAGTTCATGGGAGTGGGGCGTTGCGGATGCCGCGCCCGCTCAACATTGATCCATGCCGGATTCGCCGGCTGCCCCTGAATGGGATTCCCTGTTTGGTGTTCGCTCATCGGTAGCTGGTGCCGCTCCGGGCAGCGTCGCCGTCGGCCCTCATGTGATTCTACGGGGTGGGGGCGCTGGGGACAAATGCGTCCCGCCGCACTTCCCCTCAGCGGGCAGGATCTTCCACCGATGCATTGGTTTCAAGTGCCCCAGGCGTCGATGCAATGGATTCAGGTAGCTCCGCTTCGGTCTCTCCCACTTTGGACTCTGGGGACTCTGGCTCACCAGCCTCGCCGGATTCGACTTCAACCGCATTCGGTTCCTCTGGGGTTCCGAGGAGCGCGTCAATCCGATAACCGGCCGCCTCCGCCCTTTCCAAGGCCTCTTCGACGATCCTTCCCAACTCATCGACCGCCGATCGCTTCAACACCGGCTCGCCCGCCAGACGCAGCAGCGCAGGCATCAGCAGCCACCAGAGCAGTTCCTCATATTGCTCGCGAACCAGGTAAGAGTGACCTTCCGCTTTGTGCGCGCCCGTAAGCCAGCGCACATCCGGATCGGCCCATAGCGAAGGCGCGAGAGGCGAGCGCTCCGGAGCGGGAGTCGAGCCGGCTTTCTGATCGGGGCCGGCCGCAGGGGCTAAAGCCCCACGTTCAAGTGGCGGCGTTTGCGGCACGACTAAAGTCGTGCCCTGATACAAGGCAGTGTCCAGCGCTTTCACGGTCTGTTCCTCCGTGAATGTTGGGGTTGCCTTGCCGACGCCTGCCTCGCTCAGCAGCACCACCTTGATGCGCGCGGCGACGCGCCAGCCCTCTTCGCCCTCGAAGCCGAGCGCGCCAAAGGCCTGCGCAAGCGGCTCGCGCAGCCTGAGCCGGTCAAACAGGTCAAGCGCGCGCAATTCCGGCGCCTCCGCATCGATGGACTCCGCAAGCAGTTCAAGCACGCACCAGCCGAGCAGCGGTCCCCATATTGCGGTCGCCGTAAATTGCGGGCTGGGGCTGGGAAGCACGCGCCGCGCGGCTGCTGTCCACGGATGCGGGAACGCCCCTTCGATCAGTGGAATGCGCATCGCAGCAAGAAGACGTTCTCGAAACACTGTCCCGAGCGATGCGGGATTGATCGGCTGAACCACTTCCCCTTGGCCCTCCTGAGCAAGCCTGGAAGCATACGCGGTTTGCGCCGCGCGCAGGAAGCTCTCGCAACGCCGCCAGGCCAGATCGAAGAATTCCCTACGCTCATCAGAAAATTGATCCCGGGCCAGCTTCTTGTCCTTGCCGTCCGGGATGGAGCGCGGATGCTCGGCCAGATCAGCCAGCAGGCGCACGATTCCCGAATCGAGCTCGAGGCGCAGCGCATCGTGCACCGGCCGCAGTTCAAGATTCACCAGCGCATCATCCAGGCTGGGAACGCCGCTGCCGCTGAGGTGATCGCACAACCGATCCCACGGCTGCGCAGCCGTCGACCGCAGCTCGCGCCAATCCAGAAACACATGGCACTGGTACGCGTGCAGATCGAGCGTAAGCCCCTGCGTGGACAACTGACCCGAACGGCGCAGATATTCAAGCCCGGTGAGCGAGTCGCGGAAAGCCAGAATCGCCTCGCGATCGCCGCTGAGGCCCAGCCCCTGCTGAAGCCGCTGCTGCCGCAGCTCGCCCGCGCCCTTGTCTGCATAAGCAGCGGAGAAATCAATAGTGCCGCGAGTGGCCCCGTAGCGATTGTTATAGACCACCAGCGCCCGCTCGCCGCCGTTGCGATTCGAATAGGCAAACACGTTTTCGTCCACGTGGCCGGAATGCTGATAAAAGTCATAGAGCAGAAAATTCGTGCTCTCCGCAAACAGCCAGCGCCGTTTTAGCAGCGGCGCAATCTCACGATCATGGCGTTCAACCAGCCAATGGTCGGGCGTTTCATCGTAGCGCGGGCGCTGGTACTCCATGCCGTACTTCTCGGTGAACCCCTCGATCTGCCCGTGCCCGAACATGGGCAGGCCCGGCAGCGTAGCCATCAGCGCGGCCACTCCAAAGCATTTGTCGCCTTTACCGAATTGGTCGATTGCCGTGCGTTCATCCGGATTGCTCATGAAATTCACATAGCGCTTCATGATGTCCGGATCGAACTCCAGCGTGTTCTTGATCACCGAGCGGTATTTCGCGTTGTCCTCGTCGCGCAGCATCACCATGAAGGCGCTGTTGTACACGCGATGCATGCCCAGCGTGCGCACGAAGTAGCCTTCCATAAGCCAGAAGGCCTCTGCCAGCAGCAGTGTCCCCGGCACCTCCGCGGCCACGCGGTCCACCACTTCGCGCCAGAACTCATGCGGCATGGCGCGGTCAAACTCCGCCTGCGTCATGCCGTATTCGGCACGCGAAGGAATAGCGCCGCTCGATCCCGGCCCCGGAAACCACAGGCGATGAAAATGCCGCTTGGCCAGCGTCATCGCCGCATCGAAGCGAATCACCGGAAACAGCCGCGCCACATGCAGAATGGTCTGAATCACCTGCTCGCGCACGGCGGGATTCAGATAATCGAGCTGCGCCGTGTCATTCCAGGGAAAGCTCGTGCCATCATTTCCGTGATAGATGTAGCGCGTGTCGCCCGTGTACCGATCGCGGCGCTGAAAGACAACCGCTGCGTCCGTCTGGTCGAAATAATGATCTTCGATCTTGATCTCCACGCGGCCATCGTGGGAGAGATCGGGACCATTGAAACTGTACGC
>Ga0302324_100005097_pt1 | contig 28831 bp, 23 predicted proteins | sample Palsa_T0_1_FD_201949 | JGI IMG/M metagenome (GOLD analysis project Ga0302324, IMG submission 201949) | Peat permafrost microbial communities from Stordalen Mire near Abisko, Sweden - Palsa_T0_1 | ecosystem: Environmental > Terrestrial > Soil > Palsa > Peat permafrost | place: Sweden: Abisko...
ATCCGGCCGGCACGGGGATAATGACCGGCGGCGACCCGAAGGTCACCGGCATCTACTACGACGACGAGTACAGCCATGGCGTCTTTCCGCCGGGGACGACGAACTGCTCCGGGGCGGTCCCGGGCGGCGACGTGATCTACGACTCGCCGGACGACCTGCTTCCCGCCGTGCCTGACCTGCTGAATAACGGAAGCGGCAACACCTTCCCCTCGTTCGATGAGGGCGGTTCGATCTACCCCGGCGGCATGGACAAGGACCCGGCCTTGATCATGAACCTGAGTCCTGCGCCGCAGTCGGGTCTGAACCCGGCGACGTATCCGGTCGACCCAAAGACCTGCAAGCCGATTCAGCCGTGGGACTTCTTGGGGGTCAACACGATCTTCCAAGTGATCCACAACGCCGGCTTGCGAACGGCGTGGTCCGACAAGCACGCCGTCTACGCCTCGTTCAACGGCCCAGGTTCGAACGGCACAAGCATCGACGACCTGTTCGCGCCGGAGATCGACTCACAGGCGGTCGAGCCGAATGGCGTGCCGTACCCGGTCGACGGTGCATGGACGGACGATAACGCCGCCACGAAGCAGTACGACTCCTACAAGGTCGAAGCGGTCGACAATTGGATCAACGGCTACGACCACGCCGGCACCGGACCAAAGGTCGGCACGCCAGCGATCTACGGGATGAACTTCCAGGTAGTCTCGACCGCCGAGAAGCTCAAGAGCTCCCCGGCGGTGCTGATTGGCCCGAACGCGCAGGGTGACTACACCGAGGGCCCGTCGTTGCCCGGTGGGTACATGACCGTGAACGGCCAACAGGTGCCGGGCCCACTGCTCCAGAGCGCGCTCGACTACGTCAACGATGCCCTGCAGCAGATGGCCGACACGATCCAGGCCGACGGCGAGACCCACTCGACGGCGATCATCCTGACGGCCAAGCACGGCCAGTCGCCCCAGAACAACAACCAGCTGCAGCGGATCGACGACGGTCCGATCATTGCCGGCGTCAACGCCGCCTGGGCCGCCCTGCACCCGAGCAACACGACGCTGGTCGTCCAAGAGGCCGACGACGACGGGCTGCTCTGGTGGCTGTCGGACCGCTCGCAGGCGGCAACCGACTTCGTCAAGGATTATCTATGGACGCATAGCGCCCCGGCGGTCAATTTCGCCGGCCAGACGATCACCGTCGAGCACTCCGGCCTGGCGGAGATCTACGCCGGCCAGCAGTCGGCACAGTTCTTCGGCGTCTCGAACTCCGATCCACACCATCCCGATGTGTTCGGGATCGCGCAGGTCGGCACGATATACACGACCGGCTCGAAGATCGCGGAACACGGCGGCGACAACCCGGCCGATCGGGACGTTCCACTCGTCGTCTATGCGCCGGGCACCGTCCAGCCTGGCCAGGCACACAACGCGGTGGAAACTACCCAGGTCGCTCCGACGATCTTGAAGCTACTAGGACTCTCTCCGAGCTCGCTTGAGGCCGTCCAGGAAGAGGGCACGCAGGTCCTACCCAGCCTCGGCCACGGGCATTAACCGATCCATCTAACCCCCTTCGCTGCTGGCTAATGAATCGATCACGAAGGGCTAAGGGACGGGCGAATGGGCGAGGTCCCGGTCTCCTGCACCTACAGGATGTAGAGCATCTCCTGGTAGGTGGCCAGGGGCCAGAGGTCGTCGGCCACCAAGGACTCCAGCGCATCGGCCGCCGCGCGCACCTCGGTCATGGCGGGGAGCAGGTCCTCCAGGGCATGCTGAGCCTCGGCGTCCACCGAGTCGCTGTGGTCGTGCGCCAGCTTGTCGCGCAGGTCGGCGATGCCGGCGTGGAGCGCGCCGATGGCCGCCGACACCTCGTCGAAGGTGGTGGTGTCGGACTCGGCACCGATCGACTTGAGCACTGCCAGGTTGGCGGCCAGCTCGGTCTGGTACCGGATGGCCGGTGGCAGGACCACCGTGTTGGCCATCTCGAGGGTCAACCGGGCCTCCACCCCGATGGTGAGGATGTACTGCTCGAGGGCGATCTCGTAGCGGCTGTGCATCTCCCGGTGGCTGAAGACCCCGTAGTGGCTGAACAGCTCCATGGCCTCATCGGTCAGCAGCTCGGGCAGGGCGTCGACGGTGGTCCGCAGGTTGGGTAGACCGCGCTCCGCCGCCTCGGTCTGCCAGGTCTCCGAGTAGCCGTCCCCGTTGAAGACGACCGCGCCGTGCACCGTAATGATCTCCTGGAGGACCTTCTGGACCGCCTCGTTGAACTCGATCCCGTCAGCCATCAGGGACTCCAGCTCGGTGGCGATGTAATCGAGCGCCTCGGCCAGGATGGTGTTGATGGTGACCATCGGGCCGGCGATGGACTGAAGAGAGCCGGGCGCGCGGAACTCGAAGCGGTTCCCGGTGAAGGCGAACGGGCTGGTCCGGTTGCGGTCACCGGGGTCGGTCGGCAGCACCGGCAGGGTGTCGACGCCGATCATGAGGGTGCCCTTCTCCTTGGAGTTGGTGGCACCGCCCTTGGCGATCTGATCGAACACGTCGGTGAGCTGGTCGCCCAGGAAGATGGAGATGATGGCCGGGGGTGCCTCGTTGGCACCCAAGCGGTGATCGTTGGTGGCGGAGGCCACCGAGGCCCGCAGCAGGCCCCCGAATTTGTGGACAGCGCGGATCACCGCGCCGCAGAAGGCCAGGAACTGGGCGTTGTCGTGTGGCGTGTCACCGGGCAGGAGCAGGTTGCCTTCCGTCGAGTTGCCCAGCGAGAAGTTGACGTGCTTGCCCGAACCGTTGATGCCGGCGAAGGGCTTCTCGTGGAACAGGCATTCCAAGCCGTGCTTCTGGGCCACCTTCTTCATGATCACCATGAGCAGCTGCTGGTGGTCGGCGGCCACATTGGACCGTTCGAACATGGGGGCCAGCTCGAACTGGCCGGGGGCCACTTCGTTGTGCCTGGTCTTGGCGGGGATGCCCAGTTTGAACAGTTCGTGCTCGGCATCGAGCATGAAGCCCAGGACCCGCTCGGGGATGGCACCGAAGTAGTGGTCGTCGAACTCCTGGCCCTTGGGGGGCTTGGCCCCGAACAGCGTCCGGCCGGAGTTGAGCAGGTCGGGGCGGGAGAGGAAGAAGCTCCGGTCGATGAGGAAGTACTCCTGCTCGGCCCCGGCAAACGACACCACGGCGTCGGGGTTTTCGTGGCCGAAGAGCTTGAGCACCCTTTCGGCCTGGGCCGCCATGGCCTGCTGAGACCGCAGTAGCGGCGTCTTGTGGTCGAGGGCCTCGCCGGTCATCGACACGAAGACGGTCGGGATGCACAGGGTCTTGCCGTTGGGGCTCTCGAGCAGGTAGGCGGGGCTGGTGGCGTCCCAGCCGGTGTAGCCGCGGGCCTCGAACGTGGCCCGCAGCCCCCCGCTCGGGAAGCTCGAGGCGTCGGGCTCGCCCTGGGTGAGGGTCTTGCCGGCGAACTCGGCGATGGACGAGCCGTCGGGGCCGGGTTCGAGGAAGCTGTCGTGCTTCTCGGCCGTCAGGTGAGTCAGGGGGAAGAAGACGTGGGCGTAGTGGGTGGCGCCCTTCTCCATGGCCCAGTCCTTCATGGCCGATGCCACGACATCGGCCACCGTCGGGTCGAGCGGCTTGGAGTGCTCGATGGTGCCCATGAGGGACTTGAAGACCGGCTTGGGCAGCCGCTTCTGCATCACCGACTTGGTGAAGACGTTCTCCCCGAAGGTCTCGCTCGGGTCCTCGGGCGCCTCAATCCCGGTCGGTGCCACGTAGTTCTTGACGGCGTCGATGGCTTCCTGGCGTGCGCTGCTTCCACTCATGGGGATCTCCTCGTTCGCTCTGATCACTGCTCCGGCGTGTCGTCCCCCCGGTCGCGGCCACTCCTCACCCCGTGCCCGGCCGAGGTGATGTACCAAACCTAGGGACTGGAAGGCCGCCTAAAGTTTCTTGCGTGTGAATGTTTGCCAGAACGTCGGATCCACTTCTGCGGGTCGGTGGCCCGGGATCGGGCCAAACCCGAGGTCAGAGAGTGATCATTTAACCCGGCGGAAACCGGGACCGACCAAGGGCTCACTACGCTCCGATGGGCAATGAGCCAGGACGACCGGGTCCAGTCCCGCGACGTGGTCCGGTGAGCAGGGTCTCCACGCTGGCCGGAAGGTAGGGGCGGTGCGCAAGTTCATCATCATGGGAATCCAGGGCAGCGGGAAGGGGACTCAGGCCAAGCTGCTGGCGCAGGACTTCGAGCTCGAGCACATCAGCGTGGGCGATGTGTTTCGCTGGAACGTCCAGCACCACACCAAGCTGGGAGCCCAGGTGAGGCGCACCATGGCCAGCGGCCGGCTGGTCGGAGACGACCTGGTGGAGTCGGTGGTCCATGACCGGTTAACGGCTCACGACTGGAACTATGGCTTCATCGTCGACGGCTTCCCCCGCAATGCCCGCCAGGCCGAATTCTTTCTCGAGGGCTACGACATCGACGGGGTGGTCAACCTCGATCTCCCCGACGACGAGGTACAACGTCGGGTGCTGTCCCGTCGAATCTGCTCCCAGTGCGGCGTCGACTACAACCTCATCGCCCATCGACCCGCCCAGGCCGGCATCTGCGACCTGTGCGGAGGAGCGCTCGTGGCGAGGGAGGACGACAACGCTGAGGCACTGGCCCGCCGGGTGGCGGAGTACCACGAGCAGACGCGCCCGCTCATCGAGATCTTCGAGCGCAAGGAGTACGTGGCCACGATCGACGCCTCGGCGTCGGTCGAGGAAGTCCAAGCGGCCATCCGGGCCCGATTCGGCCTGGTGGCCCCGGCCGATCAGCCCTGAGGCGGGCGTTCCCATCGGGACTATGGCGATCCGCGGCCTGCTCGTCGACATCGACGGGGTTTCGTCGGGTTCGAACGCCAGCCCCGACCTGCCGGGTGGGCGACGGTGACGACTACTGAGGGGCGGGGTTCACGGGAGCGGATCGGTTGCCGGCCGAGCTCCGTCCAGCACATGTTCAGTCCAGCAAACACCATCCCACCAACGAGCTTCGTGTCGATGGGTTGGGTCGGACTGCCATGAAGGCGGCGCAGTTGGTGATGAGGGCGCCGACATCCAATCCTGCTGCGACACCGTTGGACCACCGTGTGGTTGCAACCGAGTAGCGGGCAGTTCCCCGAGGCGCCCGACGGCGGCCCATGCGAGCACGAGAAGAGCCAATGCCTCGATAAACGACGGAATGGAAAGCGCGATCCGAAATCCAAGTAGCGAATAGGGAGGAGGACCGTACACAACGCCGTAGCCGACTGCATGGGCTACCCCCGCAAGAACGAAGATGGCGAGACCCAATAGGATCATCGGAGCCTGTCGAGTTGTGATGAGATTCCGGCCGCGCGAGGGAGATGACAACAAGCAGTCCGGCAAATCCGACGGCCAAGAGCGCACCTGTCGCGATGGCCACCGAAGCATCATTGATCGTCGGATTCGGGAGTCCGACGCTGACGGCGATGAGGACGACCGCTCCAGCTGCGCCGAGTCGCAAGGTGGCCTGATGTGTCAAACCGGCGTTTTCTTGTTCCAGCAAGGCGTGACGGGCGGCGCCGACAACAATCACGATGGCCCAGCCGCCTAATCCAATAGCAGCGACGACATTGCCTGCGTTACTGGTGCTGTTATGAGACTGAGCGGCGAGAACGAGAAGCCCAATCGCAAGAAGCAAGGTCGATAGAGATGCTCCTCCGACCTCCCACAGTTGCGTCCACTGACGAGCCAGATACAAAGACCATGCGACGAAGCAGGTTGCACCAAGGGCTACGAGGGCAGAACTGAAGGTCAACCAACCCGATGCGGTGGCAAGGTTGCTGAAGGTCGATGTGTCCAAAGGGCCAGAGAAGGTGGCGAACGCGATTCCCGCGAGTACGTTGGCAAGCGCCCAAATCGCAGCCGCTATGGACGCCATGATCATCGCTTCTCGGGAACGAACCAATGCAGTCATGAGCGTCGCACGGTGTGCCACCACGTCTCGCCTTTTAGGGCGCTACTCATCTAAAAAATCTATCGCACCGCCACGAGGAGTGCGGTTGGGCGTACGCGTGGCAGCAATACATGTGTCACTTCTAAAGGGACTGCCCTATTGCCGGCGTGTGCCGTGGCTCGATGAGCCAGGCTGACCAGGCCGTGGTTGTGACCACGGCGCGTTGTGATCCTATTTTCAGGCACGGTCTACCCGGAGTGGCCGTTGCCCGGGCCCAATGCGTGTACCGCCGCCCGTCTCTCGTAGTTGGCGACCTTCAGTACATTGCCTCTTGCGATGCAGCCCTCACCTGCGGTAGGCAGGCTCAGTCGGGATCTTCCACATGAGGAGGGCCTGAGGGGTGCGCCATTCAGCGGCTTATGGGCGAGGGTTGAGCACGGGTGATGCGCGTGGCGGACGGCGCGATGGTCGAGCACGGGTGATGCGCGTGGCGGACGGGAAGGACGCGATGTCCAAACCAAGAGACGCGATGTCCAAACCAAGAAAGGTAGCGATGTGAAGGTACGAGCAGTCGCACTCGGGCTCCTGCTGGCCGTTCTGAGCCCACTGGTGGTCTCAGGATCACCGACCTCAGCGGACGGCCCCGCCACCACCACGACTGTTGTCGGCGTCGATCCTGTCGTGGTCACGCAGCCCGGTTTCGTCACCTTCTCCGCCTCGGTCGCCCCCATTTCCAACGGCGGAACCCCGTCTCAGTACGCCGATGATCTCGGTCAGGTGGCCTTCTACGGCGCCGGGGGTTTACTACCTATCTGCGCGGCCAACGTCGGCCTCAACGGAGCAGCGTCGTGCAGCGAAGGAACCGGAGCCTTGCCCCTTGGCAGCCAGAGTATCGTCGGCAAGTACAGCGGTGGCGGTTACCTCGTCAGCTCGGCGGACAGCGAGTCGATCAGCTACTCACCGTCCTCGGGCATGACCACCCTGACGGTCGATGCTCCGGTCTCAACAACGTCCCCTGCGCCCACTCCAACTTCGACGCCGACCCCCACAACGACTCCCCCTCCCGTGGTGACGTCCCCGACAACCACGAGCCAACACGGTTACTGGCTGGTCGGCTCGGATGGCGGGATCTTTACGTTCGGCAATGCCCAGTTCTATGGGTCAACGGGGAGTATCCATTTGCAGCGGCCAGTGGTGAGCATCACTCCCACCGCAAACGACGGGGGCTATTGGCTGGTGGCTTCAGATGGTGGGATCTTCAGCTTCGGTGACGCCGGGTTCTACGGCTCCATTCCGGGACTCGGTCTTGCCCCGGCGGGTTCGGGGTTACCGAACAGTCTGAACGCCCCGATCGTGGGTATGGTCCCTTCAGCTGATGGCAACGGTTACTTCATGGTGGGCGCCGATGGTGGCGTGTTCACCTTCGGCGATGCCAAGTTCGAGGGCTCGTGCCCGGCCATCGGCGGATGCGCTGGCGGCGCAGCCGTCGCCGTGATACCCAACGCCACTGGTAACGGGTACTGGGTTGTCACTGCGGGCGGCGATGTGCAGCCCTTTGGTGACGCACCTTCCCCAGGAGAGCCTGGTCCAGAGGGTCAGCAGGTCGTCGCAGCCGTACGGAGCTACGACGGCCATGGTTACTACATCCTCTACTCGAACGGCGTGGTCTACAGCGCCGGAGATGCCGTGAACTACGGCAATGCCGCTGGCGAAGTCGGAGGGTACAACCCCGCCACGACCATCTTCGCCACTTCCGACGGCGGTGGGTACTGGATCGTCTCAGCCAACGGATCCGTGATCACCGAAGGTGATGCACCCTACGCGGGCGGCGCCAATAGCCTTCACTTGAACGGCGCCATCATCGCCGGGACGGGTTGGTAGGTAAAGGCTTGGAGCGACCGATTACTGCCGTTCTGGCTGAGTCCCCTGCCACGTCGAGCCGCGGTGCCATCTTGTCCGATGGGGCGTTACACCCAGTTGGCTGCGTGGGTCGCGTGAGGGCATAGCGAGTTCCTTGCCTGGCCTACGCCTCGTTTCCGGCGCTCTCTCCATTGGGTTGCTCAGCGGGTTCCTCAGCTGATTCCGTCTCGTCGGTACCCCGACGGGCCCGCAGGACCATGGCCAAGCTGACGGCCGAAGAGGCGACTGCCCCGGCGGCGATGACGCGGTGGAGCGACGGCGGAAGCCTGAACCCTGTCAACCGGTCGAAGGAGATCGATCCCGGGCCCGCAACCCACAAGGCAAGCGCGGTAGCCAGATTGGTCAGCGGCAGCTCGAAGCCGGACTTGGTCGAGAAGGGGCCGTTGTCCAGATGGGTCGAGCTGGCTACGGCCATGGTGGCCGCCAGGGTCACAGGACCCACCGGGTCACCCGCCCCGAGGACCACCAGCGCTCCACCTCCGAGTTCCGACCATCCGGCGACACGGCCGAAGAAGCCACCCGGCTTGAGCCCGAGATGGTCGAATCCTGCTGACGTGGCCTCAATGCCGTAGCCGTCAAAGGATCCGAACAGCTTCTGGGCCCCGTGGGCAGCGAGATAGCCACCGAGGACAAGTCGGCTAGAGAGAAGTGCGAGGTCACGGGCAGTAGGCATGATGGAATCCTTCTTTGTGATTCGGAGTGGGGTCCCTTCGGTCCAGCATCGGACTTCCCTCTTTGAACCACCCCAGCATAGGAAGCACATCACGGCACATGAGCGTGCCACCGAAGAGGAGAGGCGACGTTCCAGCCGCATCGAGGGCCGCCTGGATCCTTCGACATCCCCGATCACCGTCCAATGGCGTGGCCGAACTGAACCTTCGGGGGGGGTTGCCTGTGCCGGGTTCGGAGGAGGCAAATTTGGTCTGGCCACCTTGGCATTTAGACTGTTCATGAGGTGGAGGAGGCGGAAGTGCGAAATCGATTCAGGGCTGGCGTGGTTGCTCTCGTCACTGGCTTGTGCCTACTGGGTTCGCCGGCAATTTCCGAGGCTACGACCACACCGACCATTACTCCGGCGTTCATCGCCAAGGTCAATACGTATTGCTCCGCCGAAGAGGCCAGCTTTAACAAAGTGCTGGGCAAGTTCCCATACCCGAACTTCAATCCAAATCATCCGGACGTAAAGACCATGCGTTTGGTGGGGAAACATTTCGAGAAAGCCCTGTCGCTTCGACACGCCATCCCCGCCCAACTCAAGGCTCTTGGTGAGCCCCAAGTCGGGCAGAGTCAGTGGGACGAGTTGAGGTTGCTGGCCACTCAGTCGGACGACACCGCACTCACCCAGATTCGTGTTGCACTGGCTGGCAACGTGAAGGGATTCATAGCCACGGTGAACCAAACAGGATCGATTCATAACGAGCTCGTGAAAGAGGCCCAGAAAGACGGCTTTGCCAAGTCAAGTCCCTGTGGCGAAGTCTTCTAATAAATAGTTCCCGGATCTGATTCGGGACCAGCACCACCACCAGGCAGACCGGGTCATCGCCCTGGACGACCTTGTTGGGGTTCCGCTCCGTTGGGCAAACGTTGGGAAATAGTTGTCTGGAGGTTGTGTCTCCTGATTAACGCTTTACCTGACCCCCGAAGACAGTGAGACCACGAGGACGTCAGACGGCTCATTGGCGCTCCCGAGTGGGAGGGATCGAACATGTTCGCATTGTTCAAAGATCGAGGAGTGCGAGTCTGACTCGGGATGAGCGAGACGGAGGTATCTGAATAATGTCCAACATCAAGCACTGGAATCAGCGTCAAAGACAGCGCACACTGACATTCTTCAGCAATGCGAGACTCCTGGTCATATGCTCTGTTGTCGCCGTGCTGGTGGTGGTCTGGGTTGGTGTGGGTCTTTCGGAGGGCGCCTCAACGGGACTGGCGCTGACCGGCGGTCAATCTGCCAGCGTGACGTGCCCCGGCAAGGAACTCACCACGAACAGGGTCTCAAAGACTGCCGTCAATCTGACGTGCGTGGCCAATCAGACAACGACGACGACGACCACAGCGCCGCCATCATCCGGCGGCAAATGTGCGAGTCCGGTTTACTCCACCAATGACGCGGAGGGTACGTACAACACCGATCCCAACGACGGCCACGAATACTGGTGGGTCAACAACGACGCCTGGTCCGGCTCGCACGGCCCGCAGACCATGTATGTGTGCAATCAGTCGTCCTGGTATGCCACCTCGGATCAGCCCAACGACGGCGGCCAGGTCGAGACCTATCCCGATACCGAGTACGACGTCGGCGGTCGTAATGCATCATCGACCACGCCGATCTCAGGGTTCAGTTCGATCACATCCACCTTCTCCGAGGCCTTTCCCTCAGCCGGTGGTTGGGACGCAGCGTATGACCTGTGGACCGACAACTGGACCAATGAGACGATGGTGTGGAACCAGTGGGCGGGGAACAACGCCTACTGGGCACAGTGCGCCAACAACGAGGTCAGCGGTGGTTGCGGTACAGAGCCCGGCGTCGCGCTCACCCTCGACGGCGTGCCGTACCACTTCCTCGCCAACGGCCCGACCAATGCCAACGGAACTCCTATACCCTGCACCGCCTCCAATGAGAGCCAGTGTGAGTACATGTTCTTCCGTGACACGCAGGTATCGTCGGGCTCGGTGGACATCTTGGCGGCGTGGCGGTGGGAGGTAGCAAACGGTTACGCCAGTGCGAACGATATACCTACTCAGCTGGAGTACGGAGTTGAGGTCAGTTACACGAGTGGCACTGAGACGTTCCCCATGACGGGTCTGACGTTTAGCGTGAGTTCATGATCGTTCGAAGCGATGTGGCGCAATGACAGTGCCTCGCCCTCGGTGCCGAACGGCCAGCCTGATTCGTACGGACAACTTGCCGGCTGGGCAACGATGCTACCGTCGATCCCACGTCCGAGCGGTGTGGGCACCCATGTCGTCCACCAGCCGGGCGAGCTGTCGAGTCATCTCCTCGGCGTCGGCGTGACCCCATTTGCCGTGGCCGGGCAGCACCCATGAGAACCGGGTGACTCGGCCCAGTCGGGCCATGGAGGCAGTGAGCGCAGTCCACGAGTACCACGTAGCTGACCCGAACACGTCGAGACCCTCTCGCCTCTCGTTCCATGACAGCGAGTCGCCGGTGAACAGATGGCCACAGTCATCTTCGAACACCATGCTGCCTCGGGTATGACCGGGCACCGGAATGGCCCGCACGCCCGGAGCCACCGCTGCGATGTCGTCGCCGCGCACGATATCGGTGGCGAAGGGAGCGGCATCAGCATCATTCTCATGGATCCACACTCGGGCGGCAAACCGTTCGGCGTAGCGGGCGGCGTCGGCCACATCATCTCGGTGGGTGAGCAACACGTGGGCCACCCCGCCCAGTTCGACGAAGCGGTCGACCAGACGTCGCGTGTAGCGGGGCGAATCGACCAGCAGGTTTCCTTGCTCGCGGGCGACGAGGTAGCTGTGGGCGCCGAAGGAAGCCTCGTCGTTGTGACCGCACAGGTACACGTCGTCGGCCAACCTCCAAGGGAACACTCCAAACGGCGCCCGCCGTCGGCTCTGAGTCCCGATCGACTGGGTCGGACATGCCAAGGCGGCCCGCCACATGGCGGCCTCGTCGTCGGGACCCGAAGGCTGGCGGACGATCACCGACTGGCCCCGCTCGTCGGCCGCGATGAGCTCGGGGGCGTAGTGGCGGGCAACATCGCAAGCGATGCAACGCGTGTCGGCGTACCAGTCCCCGTCCACTCCGTCAGGGTGCCGCTGATCCGGGCGAGCCACCTCACGACTGTACTGGTCCACATCCGAGAGCGCGGAACGACCAGGCGCTAGGTCGGTCCTGCTCCCTAGGCGGGCATTGATGTGATGTTGGGTGTGCGTTGGCTCTCGGATGAGACGATTAGCGCGTCAGGCAGTGGCGGCAAACCAGGCACGACGACGGCGAGCGAATTCTATGGCGAATGACAGCGACGACGATCTGGCAGGGGGCCCCGAGGTCGAACCCCTCAATGACGGTTCAGGGCTCTGGCTCACAGACGTCGTGTCGCGGAACCTGTCGCACATGGAGTTGTTCGAGGGTGTGGCGTTCGTCTCACTGGTCGCCCTGAGCTTCCGGGTCGTCGCGTCCATCGTGTCGGTTATCATGACCATCTCCACGGCGGAGACCTACCCGCAATTCTCGTCACAGTTGGGAAATGTGCTTTCCTACTTGGGAGGCTTCGGGAATGTCACAGGAATCCTCTTCACCTTGGGGTTGCTTGCCCTCCTCTGGTGGCGCGTGAGCTACTGGTCTTCCGTCTTGGCTGGCGCTGATGAGGTCGAGAGAGAGAAGCCCATATTCCAACTGCAACGGCTGGATTGGATGTCCCGGTGGGCGAGAGTCATATTTGCGCTGACGACGGCCGCGTCCATCGCCATTGTCGTAAGCGTGTTTCTTCTCACGGAACCGGGGCAGTGGAACCTTGGTATTACCGAGATAGCATTCCAAATTGCATACACCGCCATCCTTCTATGCGGTCTCGTCGTGTGTTGGCGCCTTTGCAACGACGTCGAAGCGGTTGCCGGATTTGACGAGTAGCTGGTGAGGGTCGTCGGCTGGAGGCAGTGACACCTTCTTCAACCGGGAAACGGTTCAGCCGGATCGAGGTGGTGGAGTCCTGTGCTCCTGACTGAGGCGGCGCGCTTCTCGAGCGGTGTAACCCGCATCTCTCCAAAGCTTTGCCTCCTCTGGAGTGAACCCCTCAGGGCGTGCCCTGTGGGGGATGGACCACTCGTCGTCTTCCCTAACTTGGGTTGCATGGGGCGAGTGACCCTGGGTCTGATACTCGGCCGTATGCCGAGGCGTGAAGGCTATAGCCACGCTGCGCGCTTCCTCTTCCTCAACCGATGAATCCCAATCGGGACCGCCGGAGGTGGCCTCCTCTCTTCCGGCTTCCTGCACCCTCTTCTCGCTCATTTGCGCCGACTTACGATTTTCGTATCTCACGAAGAAGATAATCACGGCCGCCAGCACAACCAGAAGCACCCCCGTCACTGCTGCCTGATTTGCGACGGCCAGGATCATCCTGCAATTTGATCACAAGGGGACCCGGCCGAGGGGTGCACCCTTCGCCCCTGGCGCCGCTTCCCGCTGAACCCTGGGCCCCCGAGGACGCCCGCTCAACCCCTATTCGTGCTCCGGTAGACCGTCCCGGGCCACCAGACGAACGCCCTGTCCCCCGTGCCGACCACATCCACGGGCCGCGCGTACCGAACTGCCCTTCAATGGCCGCCGAACATCGCTCCCCCCGCCCCCAGGATCGAGCTTCGTCGTCATTGCCCGATTCGAGAACGGGCGAGTTTTCGCGCTCACAGTCCAGACCCAGCCAGTCAAGGGTCCTGCGGCACGTCATTAGCTGAGAAGTGGGACAACGTCTGCCACGTCCGCGTCAACTCCGCTGGACTCGGTGAGAGGAAATGGGGCTTCCACAGCCCCGGCGACCACAATCTCATTTCGTCCGCCAGCTTTGGCTTGGAGAAGTGCTTCATCGGCGAGAGCAACGACTTGCTGGAATTCGGTGGCCTGGTCCGACGAGGCCAGGCCGAAGCTCACGGTGAAATTCGGATGCCGACCGGAGGCGAGGCGTTCAGCGGTGCGCCGCATCACTCGTTCGAGAACCTGAATGGCTTCGCTGATCGCGCACCCAGGCAAGACGATCACGAATTCCTCTCCCCCGTAACGACAGGGGATGTCCGAGGGCCGTAGTGAGTCTCGCAGTACCTGGGCGAAGGTGCGCAGCGCACGGTCGCCAGCATCGTGGCCGAATACATCGTTGAGCTGTTTGAAGTGGTCGAGGTCGCCATACGCCACCGCATACGGCACCCCACTTGTTTGTAACTCGCGGACCGTACTTTCCAAACTCCGTCGAGTCAGTAGCCCCGTGAGAGAGTCGCTATTGGCCTGGGTTTGGGAGAGTGCGAAGGCACGGAGCATTGCCAGTCGCTCTGACGCCCGTCTGGCCACTACTTCGACATCGCGTCGAACGGACTCTGACGGCGGGACGCCATCAGTCGCGGTCACATGGAACACTCCGACCGAGTTTCCGCTGATGCTTACAGGGACACACAGCGCGGAGCACCCGCGGCCTCGAAGATTCGGGCAGGCATCAATGGCCGCGCTCATGGGAAACACCATGGTCTGTCCGCGGACGGCCGCCGGGCAGTCGTCAGGGGACACGACGCCGCAACCCATTTCTTGGGAATCGGGGGGACTTACCAAGACCTGTCGGAAATGAGCCTTGCTCGAATCGGCAAGAAGCAACTCGGACCGCAATTCGGGCGCAGCTTCTTGTAGAGATTGGGCCACCAAATCGAATACCGGCGCCTCAGCCTTCGACATCTCCAACGCCCGCTGAAGTCGCGCCTCGAATTCATTACGGCGGGTCAAACCATGCTGAAGTGCATCCTTGTGCGCCTCTGCTCGCTCAACCTGCATCGCCTTTCGGGCGAACAGTGCCGTGATCGCAACTGCAAAGGCCGTGCCCACCGCCAGAGACCAAAGCAGATCCACCCGTGCGGCGTGTGCCGCTGCACGTGCCTGGCTTGCGGTCTGCGCCAGGCGACCACTAACGGTCGACTGCAACCTCGCGAGAGCGGCGTCGAGGCTTGCATCGGCGCTCTGCTCGACAGCGGCAAGGTGCGCTGTTTGCAGGCCGGGCTTTTGGCCCGCCAGGAAGGCACCAAGATCGGAACGCGCAGCGACGTAGGCGGCCATCTGCGCCGATAGATGGGGGGCCAGAGTGGCGTTACCGGGCAGAGCGAGCAGACGCTGAAGAATCAGGTAGTTGCTATCGGTGGCGTTGGAGTCCACTTCGGCGGAGGCGAGGAGGGTAGAGTCCGACGCCGAGTCAACAAACGCCTGTTCCGCCAACACTTGGAAATCGGCGACACCGGCGCGCATCTCCCTCACCGGCGGCTGCAAGACGAGATAACGGTCGCTCATGATCGTCATCGCCTGCTCGGCACGGGTGGCATTGACGACTCCCAGCGTTCCGCCCCCGATCGCTACTGCGATTAAGGAGGCTCCGAGGGCAACGATGGCGCGGTGAGGTGAATACCAGCCCGACGACTTCTCGTAGCCAGGTTGTCGGGTGCCGGCGTCACCATCAGTGGGTGCCATTGCTTCCCTCGAAGAAGGATCCCGTGTCGTGCGCAGGCTTCTCACATCGTCGCCCGGTGACCAAGGGACTTTCGGACTCGGTGATCTGAGTCTCCATAACCGTCCGACCGAGTTTTCGAGCGCAATCGCCGATCACCGCTCGTGTCAGATGCACCGACAGGTTTTTTGGGTGACATTGGGCGATCCTCTTCTCGGACGGAAGAGGCGTCACGCCTGCACGGGGCGGCAACCAAGAGTGGTCGTCCTGCCAACCGGGGCGTCCCTTCAGCTACTACGGTAACAGCCATTCAGGCAAAAACACGGTTGCCATTTGGTTGCTTCCCACTCCCCAGCGTCCCGGTGGAACCTCAAGGTCGCCTCAACCACCACTCCACACACGGCGCCTCCGGCACCGCCCGTCACGACCGTCTTCGGCAGGTCGGGAACGCCGGGGCCGCACACGCAGAGCGGGACTGGTCTCCCAAATGTCCAAATGTCGTGCCGCTTCCGCGCCGACTCGCCGGTAGCGGGGGACGGGACCCCTCCACCGGCGAGTCGACAATGGCGAACTCGTTGGGTGGTCCCGGGTTACGCGCTCGCCAGATCCTGGCTGGACGGAAGTGAGCTCTTCCCGGTGTACTTGACCACCGGTCCCGACCCGGGACTGGTGGTTTCGACGGGGGTGACCGCCGTCCCGCCTATCCAGCTACCCGTGGGGGTGACGGCCGGGGGAGCCGAGGTGCTGAGCTGCACGACCTGCTCACCCAAGTAGCCGAAGTGCGAACTACTGGAGTAGGAGAGCGGCACGAGACCGGGAGTAACGAAGTGCTTCCCGTCCGAAGCGATCGCTGCGATGAGGCCGGCCCGCGTCGGGTTCTTCCCGGCGGCGTGCAGCGCCTGAAGAACCGTGAAGCCCAATGCAACGCCGTATTGTCCGTTGCCGTCGAGACCGTGTGCTGCATACAAGCTTGGGGCATAGGTCTGCAGGATCTTCCTCTCGAACTGGACCCAGGGATTGGAGACCTGGTTCTCCGGCGTGTAGTAGGCGGTAGTGATCACCCCATTGAGAAGGCCGCCCACGGCCTTGACCTGCGCTGCGCTGCCGCCACCCTTCTGTGCGAAGGACTGGAGCAAAGGTCCGACGGTCGGAGAATCAGCTCCGACGCTGTCGACCACATATTGGGGCAGGTAGCCGGTGGCGGCGGCCGGGAGCATGGCCAACGCCGTGGCCGCAGGGATCGTGGCCATGACCACGACCTGGGCACCCGCAGCCTTCAGCGCGGCCATCTGGTTGGACAGTGGACCGGCCAACGTGGCGGCGTCGTAGGTCTGCTCGGAGACCACCGAGGCCTTGGGGATCTCCATGCTCAGGCCCTTGACGAAGTCCTGCCCGAATTCATCATCCTGGTAGAGGTAGCCGATCTTCTTCCCAGCGAAGTGGTACTTGACGTAGTTGCCGAGGATTTTGCCGTCAACCGTGTAGGGCGGCTGCCAACCCAGGCTGTACGGGTACTTCGGGTCGCTCCAGCAGTTGCACCCCGATTCGATGAACAGTTGGGGCACCTTCTGCGAATTCAAGAAGGACTGCACGGCGGCCTGGGTGGGTGTGCCCAGCGAGCCGACGTCGGCGAAGATGTTGTCCTGCAACACAAGTTGGCGGGTCAACGTAGCCGTGTTCGCCGGGTTGTAGCCGTCGTCGAGATACTTGTAGGTGATCTTGCGCCCGTAGACGCCGCCGTGAGCATTGGCCCAGTCGAACACCGCCTGGGTCGCCGGGGCGATCTCGTCATAGCCCGGGGCGGCGGGGCCGGTGAGCGGGGTCGTGGCACCGAGCGAGATAGTGCTCGAGGTCACGCCGGGCGACGAGGCGCCCGCGTTCGTCGATAGCAAGGTGGTCGCCAACATGGCGCCCAGCGCCCCGGCCGCCAGCGTTCGGGCCCATCGCCCTGCTGCTCTGTGCTTGCGTTGGTTCATTGCCAGCTCCTTTGTTTGCACGTCACTTACTTGAGGGATTGTGCTGTTGTGCTGCTACGATCCGAGGGTCCTCGAGCCAGACGTTCTGCCGCGGACGGCTCATCTGGCTCCACACGCGCCCGGACGCTCTTGGCCTTGGCCCAAGCCCACCGCACGCCGCCCTGGATCCCGTTCGGCGCCGCAATCATCGCCACGATGAGCACGACTCCGAAGATGATGGTGGCCAAGTAGGCACTGACACCGGGACCTAGGTTGAAGTGTCCAGACAACGAGGTCGACCATTGCGGGAGATAGACGATGAGGATTGCTCCCCACCACATACCGATGAGGGTGCCGGTGCCACCGAGCACCATGGCGGCCAACAGCTGGATGGAGAGGGTGAGTGGGAACTCGCCCGTGTTGACCACACCCGTCGACAGGCCGAGGAATGCGCCGGCCAGACCGGCACAGCCGGCGCTCACCGCGAAAGCCAGGACTTTGGTCCGCGCCACGTTGATGCCCGACAGCGACGCGGCGATCTCGTTGTCACGGACGGCGCGGAACGATCGCCCAAAGCGACTTCGCATGAGGTTGGCCAGCAAGACGAGAGTGATGAGGGCGCCGGCGATCTGGATCCATGCCAACCACTCCTCGGGATTGATGCTGCCCGGCGCCGTGGGCGCGGTGGTCGTGAGGCCCTGATCCCCCCCAAAGGTGTTGCTCCACTTGTCGGCGATCTGGGGCAGGGCCAGGGCAAAGAGCAGCGTCATGCCGGCCAGGTGCGGCCCCTTCAATCGGGTGGCCGGGATGCCGATGAGGAGACCCACCGCGGCGGCCGCGCCCACGGCAAGGAGCAGCTCGAGGATGAAGTTCAGTTGCGTATGGGTCATGAGGAGGGCGACGGTGTACGCGCCGACGGCCATGAAGGCACCGTTGCCCAGGGAGATCTGACCGCTGGAGCCGGTGAGCACGCTCAGGCCGGCCAGGGCGATGACGTAGAGCGCGATCTCGCCCACCTGGTAGTCGTTGTACGGGCTGATCCAGGACGTGACGAGATAGAGGACCCCGGCGCCGAGGAGCGCCAGGATCAGGTGTCGAGCCAACGGCTGGGTGGGGAAGTGGAGATGGGGGACGCGTGTTGCCGGACCCGGCGACAGTGCGGGTGATGCGGGCATGGCCATCTCAGACCCGCCTCGCCGGCGGCCTCGCGATGATCCCCTCCGGCCGGGCGGTCAGGGCGACCATGAGAAGCACCAGGGCCCCCACCGGTTCGAGCCCCGAACCGAGGTAGCCGCCGACGTACGAGATGCTGAGCCCGGTGATGAGGCCACCGATCAGCGCGCCCACCGGGCTCTCAAGGCCGCCGATGACGGCGGCCGTGAACCCGTAGACCAGGATGAGGTCCATGTAGTACGGGCCGAATGCACTCGTCGGTGCGACAAGAAGTCCCGCAAGCGACCCTGCGATGCCGGCCAGGGCCCATCCGAGCGTGAGGAGGAGGCCCACCCGGACGCCGAGCAGTCTGGAGACCTCCCCGGCAAAGGCCGAGGCTCGCATGCGCAGACCGAGCGTGGTGAACCTGAAGAGCACCAACGTGGCCAGCATGAGGACGATGACGGCCACCAGCACGAATACGTCGAAATGGGAGAAGGCGATTTTGGTGTGGCCGATGGTGAGCCCGCTCTGCGAGTAGGCGGCGGGGAAGCCGTGGCTGGCGTTGCCGTAAATGGCGCCGGCCAGACCCTCGAGGACCACCAGGAGCCCGATCGTCACGATGACCGGGTTGAGCTCGGACTTCCCTTGCAGGGGCTGAATCAGAACGCGCTGCACCAGTGCGCCGAAAACGAATCCGATGGCCAGGACAACCAGGAACGCCCACCAGTACCCCAGGCCTCGGTCGAGAAGCGAGTAGGCGATGAACGTGGTCATCATCGCCATCGCTCCCTGAGCGAAGTTGATGATGCGTGTGGCCCGAAAGATCAGGACGAGGGCGAGGGCCAGGGAGGCGTAGATCATCCCGTTGGTGATCCCATTGAGCGTGTAGTCGATGAAGAGTGACATGCAGGTCCCTAGAAACCGAGGTAGTGATGCCGTAGTTCGCTGTCGCCGGCGATCACCGCGGCAGCATCGGACACCACCACCTCGCCCAGATTCAGCACCACCGCGTGGTGGGCCACTGACAGCGCGCTCCGTGCGTTCTGCTCCACGAGCACCACGGTCAGATCCGTGCCCTCGGTCCGGTCGCGCAGGAGTGCCATGAGCTGTCCTGTCACCAACGGCGCCAGCCCCAGAGAGGGCTCATCGAGGAGGAGTAACCTCGGCCGGGAGATCAGGGCTCGCCCGATCACGAGCATCTGACGCTCTCCCCCCGAGAGCGTCGATGCGTGGCGCCCACGCAAGCCCCTCAAGAGGGGGAAGATCTCGTAGGTAGCCTCAATCGCCTGCTGGCGTTCCCGTCGACCCATGCACCACAGGGTCGGCACGCGTAGGTTCTCCTCGACCGTCAACTCCTCAATGACGCCTCGACCCTCAGGGATGTGCGCCACGTCGCTCCGGGCGATGTTCTCCACCGACTTGCCCAGCAGTTCCTCACCGTCGAACCGGACTGAGCCCGCCTTGGGCTTCACCAGCCCGGTCAAGGCACGTAGCAACGTTGTCTTGCCCGCGCCGTTGGCGCCGAGGATGGCCGTGATGGCGCCCGGCTCAGCGGAGAATGACACCGACCTCAGCGCCTGGGCCGCCCCGTAGAAGACGGAGAGGTCGGTGACCTCAAGCATCAGCCACCGGCCCGGTAGTGGTGGCGACCTCGTCGACGACACTCCCCAGGTAGGCCGTGGAGACTTCGGGGTTCGACCGAATTGCCTCCGGGGTGCCATCGGCGATCACCTGGCCGAAATTGAGCACCACCAGCCGGTCGCAGACCGACATCACCAGGTCCATGTGGTGCTCCACGAGGAGCACGCCCATCAGTGTGCTCACGGAGCGAATCAGTTTTCCGAGATCCTCCATCTCGTCGTTGGACAGCCCACTGGCCGGCTCGTCGAGCAGAAGGAGTGTGGGCTCGGATATGAGCGCCCGGGCCAGCGCGACTCGCTTCTGGATGGCATAGGGCAGCATCGACGGAAGCCGCGAGGCGTAAGCCGCCGCGTCGAGCTCGTCGAGCAGCCTCAGCGCGCGTTCCTTCAGGCGGCTCTCCTCCCGGCTGGAGCGCCAGAGACCGAGCGATGCCGAAGCGAGATCACTGTGAAGCCCCCTCTGGGCGCCCATCATCACGTTCTCCAGCACGGTGAGGCCGGCACACAGGCCCACTCCCTGGAGGGTACGGGCAATGCCGAGCTTGGTCAGCTGGTGCGGGCGGTGGTGCCGCAGCGACTTTCCGCCATAGGAAATGTGGCCTGAGTCGGCCCGCACGAATCCGGAGATGACGTTGAAGAGGGTCGTCTTCCCTGCGCCATTGGGTCCTATCACGCCGACGATCTCGCCCGGCTTGGCGGACAGAGAGACCCGATTCAGGGCCAGCACACCACCAAAGGAGACGGTCAACTCATCGATGACGAGCGAAGCGCCCTGGTCCGCTTCCCCGGCGGCGTCTCGCGGGTCAGCCGCACGGAGCCGTGCTCTCTTCGTCATGGGCCCCCCCAGACTCAACTGCTCAATGCCTCAATGCCGCCAAAGCGACAACACAGCACAACGTAACACTCCCGAAACATGGAGTCATGTGCACTACGTTGTTGTCCGTGGCCCGGACGGACACCGCTTCCCGCGTGATCGCCGCCCCGCTCGACCGTGTCTACGCCGCCTTCATCGATCAGGAAGCGCTCGAGGCATGGCTCCCTCCGAAAGGGATGATCGGTCGATTCGAGCGGTTCGACGCCCGGCCGGGTGGCTCCTACCGGATGGTGTTGACCTACCTGGATGCCTCGACCGCGCCGGGCAAATCCACTGCAGACTCCGACATCGTCGAGGTTCGCTTCGTGAGCATCGTTCCGGGAGTGCGGGTTGTGCAGGCGGTGGACTTTGTCTCCGACGAGCCCGGGTACCTCGGCACGATGACGATGACCTGGGACGTCACCTCGGTGGAGGTCGGGACACGGGTGGACATCCGGGCCGAAAACGTTCCTACCGGCGTCTCCGCGGAGGATCACGCCGCCGGGCTCGACTCCTCACTGGCGAGTCTCGCCGCCTACCTCGAAGATTGAGTGCCGATCCCTCTGGACGGGGCGGCCGCCGCCCACCAGGGCGCCGCGTGTCAGACGGGAGGTCGGCGCGTCAGCCGTTGACCGAGGTGACCCAGGTATGGGCCACCTCCGCCGGCTGCTCCTGATCGGCGGTCACGTCGAGGTTGAGCTTCGAGATCGCTTCGGTGGTCAGTTTGGCATCGATGCCGTCGAGGACCTTGGCCACCCCTGCCGTGTCCACCGACTTGCGGATCACCGGGACGATGTAGTCCGCACCTTCGAGGTGCTTGTTGTCGGTCAGCGCCACGAAGTTGTTCGAGACCACGTTGCCATCACTGGAGAACAGCTCGACCACCTGCACCTCGCCGTTCTTGAGGGCGGCCACGCTGAGCGGACCGGCTTCGTCGAGGGACTTGAACCCGGCGAAGGTCAGTCCGTACACCTTCTTCAGGCCTGGTTCGCAGCCGGCGAAGGTGGGGCACTCCGGCGGACCGCCCAGGATCAATTTCGATGCGTAGGGCTTCAGGCTCGAGAGGGTGGTCAGGTGGTACTTCTTGGCGGTGGCCTGTGTCACGGCAAAGACATTCGTGTCGAGCGCCTTGGAAGCGGGCAACACGGTGACGCCGTAGGAGGCGAGGGCCTTCTGGTCGGCCGGTATGGCGGTGGTGATATTGTCCCCGGCCGCCTGAGGAGTCCCGCCGTGGAGGAAGCCCAAGAGGGACGCGGCGTAGTCAGGCTCCAGGTCGATCTGACCCTTCTCAATAGCCGGCACGACGATGGAGCGGGTGCCCAGGCTGGGCTCGACGGTCACCTTGTACCCGGCCTTCTCCAGGACATCGGCCCAGATGTTGGAGACGATGGCCTGCTCCTCGAAGTTGGTCGAGCCAATCACGATGGTCGGCTTGCTGGTCGATGCCCTCGTCGAGGCCCCAGATGTCGCGGCGGGAACAGCAAAGGTCGTCGCCAGGGTGGCGAGGGCAGCTATGGCCAGCAATCGGGGGAGACGCATGGGGACAGCCTTTCTCTCGGAGGCGACACTCCACGGACTATCGCGACAGGACTGTAACAAAAAAGTTCGTCGATCGAAATCCTGATCTACCCTATCGGGATTTGTCAAATTCCAGCGGCCGGACGGCGGAGACTGTTCCTGGCGCCGAGGAGACGCGAACGTGTCTGGCGTCGGAGCGGCACTGGAGTGAGCCGCCTGGTCACGAGGCCGAGGGTGAGCGCCACCAACCCGGCCATGGCGGCCACCAGGAGTGCTCCGCTGAACGCCACCACCGAGTCGTTGGTGTTGAGACCGGTGATCACATACGTGCCCAGGTCGGTGTAGCTGACGTAGGCGGCCAGGGTGGAGGTGGCGACCACCTCGATGGAGGCGGTCCGCACCCCCGCCATGACGAAGGGAAGGGCCAGGGGTGCCTCGACGGTTCGCAGCACCTGGCCTCCGGTGAGGCCCATCGCCTTGGCTGCGTCGCGCACGTCGGCGTCGACCTCCCTCATTCCGACGTAGGTGTTGGTGAGAATCGGAGGAATGGCCAATGCGGTCAGGGCCAGCCAGGCGGCCAGGAACCCACCCCACTTGAGCGAGATCGCCGGCTGAATGGCCAACAGGGTGAGGAGGGCCAGCGTGGGCACGGCCCGGAACGCATTGGCGGCGTTGACGGCGACCAACCCTCCTCGGCCGGTGTGCCCGAGGACGACGCCCAGACTGCCGCCGAGGGCGACGGCCGTCAGAACCACCGCAACCGAGAGCGTGAGCTGGCGCCAGAACAACTCCGGAATGCCCTGGCTGCCCGTCCAATTCGATGAGGTCGTGAACCACTCGAACACATGGGACAGGAAGGACACGTCAACCAACCGCCCCGGCGCGCTGGCCGGTGCGGCTCCAGGGGACGAGCAGTCGCTGGGCGCCGACCAGGAGCAGGTCCGCGACCGCCGCCAGAGCGACTGACAAGACCAGCCCCACAATGATGGGCGTGTTGTACGCGATGTTGAAGCCGTACGTGATCTGTTGACCGAGGCCACCGAGACCGATGAGTGCGGTGACGGTGACCAGTCCGATGGTGGTCGCCATGGCGACGCGGAGGCCGGCGAAGATGTAGGGCAGGGCGAGCGGCAGGTCGACTCGCAGCAGGGCGGAGGTGCGTGAGTAGCCCATGGCGGTGGCGGCCTCGCGCGCGTCAGCAGGGACAGCCTCGAGTCCGGCCACGGTGTTCCAGATGAGAATGAGCAGCGTGTATCCCACCAGAGCGATCTCAGCTGTCGTGTAGGAGGCGGGAGGAACGAATCCGGTGATCGGTCCCAGGATGGCGAACAGGGCCAGCGATGGAATGATGTAGAGGGCGCTGGCCAAACCGAATACGGGGGACCGGACCACGCGGTAGCGCCAGGCGAGCACCGCCAGCGGGATGGAGATGAGGGTTCCGATGGCCACGGCGATCACTGCCAGTTCGATGTGCTGGACCAGATCGCCCTGGATCTGCCCCCATTGGCTGGTGACGTAGCTCCATCGGAAGAACGGGTTGGTCCCGATCAGCATCCGACCGACGTTACCTGTCCGCCATACGCGGTGGGCGCGGCGCGCGCGGAACCGAGCCGGTCGAGCCGGTTGGTAACCTCGCTGCTGGTGATCACGCTCGACGGGGTGACGAAGCGCTATGGCGCCGACTCGGTTGCCGTGGCAGAACTGAGTCTGACCGTCCCCGACGGAGAGCTGTGCGTCCTCGTCGGGCCGTCAGGCTGTGGCAAGACGACCACGCTGCGCATGATCAACCGGCTCATTGAACCGTCGGGTGGAAGGATCCTCATCGACGGCGCAGACGTGCTGAAGATCGACCCGGTCCAGCTGCGCCGGAGCATCGGCTACGTGATTCAGCAAGGTGGGCTCTTCCCCCACCGCCGGGTGGCGGACAACGTAGCCACCGTTCCGCGTCTGCTCGGTTGGGACAAGGCTCGGGTCAGCTCCAGGGTGGCTGAGCTGCTCGAGCTGGTTGGTCTCGATCCCGACCAGTACGGGAGGCGCTTCCCGCACGAGCTTTCCGGTGGTGAGCGCCAGCGTGTTGGCGTGGCCCGCGCCCTAGGGGGCGACCCTCCGGTCCTTCTGATGGACGAGCCCTTTGGCGCCGTCGACCCGGTCACCCGGCAACGACTGCAGCAACAGTTCCTCGATCTCCAGGAGACGCTCAGAAAGACCATCGTCTTCGTGACCCATGACATCGAGGAGGCCACCAAGCTGGGGGACCGGATCGCCGTGCTCTCCAAGGGCGGCGTGCTGGAGCAGTACGACACGCCGAGCGAAGTGCTCGGGCGCCCCGCGACCGCATTCGTGGCCGACTTCGTCGGCGCGGACCGTGGCCTGCGTCGCCTGGCAGTCATGCCCATTGAGCCAGACGATCTCTTCCAACCCCCCAGGGTCACCCCCGAACTCTCTATGTTCGACGCCCGGTCCGCTGCGGCCGGAGCGGACGGCCGGTGGGCCGTGGTGGTGGACACCGACGCGCACTTGCGGGGGTGGATCGATCTCGAGCCGGGCCTGACCGGATCGGTGCAGGACCATCTGGTCCCCTTCGATGTTCAAGTCCCGGTGGGCACGTCCCTCAAGGCGGCCTTCAGCGAGATGCTCCAACATGATGTGCGCTGGGTTCCCGTGGTCGACGACGATCGATACCTCGGTGTGCTGACCCCGAACCGACTCCATGCCGCCATGCGCCGATCGGTGGGTGGGCACGCCGTCGAGGTCTGACGAACCCGTACCCGGTGTGGTGAGGACTGCGGACAGGAATCGGCAACAGCGTTGTTTTCGTGAGAGAATGGTGAGCCAGGGACGAGGGATTTCGAGGGGGGCGTGACCATGCTCGACGACTACCGCGACCGGTACCCGAACGTCAGTATCACCCGTGAAGACGGCCTCCTCGAGGTCCGGCTCCACACCGACGGTGGGCCGCTGGCGTGGAGCGCCGCCGCCCACCGGGACCTCGGCATCTTGTTCGGCCAGATCGGTGCGGACCGGGAGAACCGGGTCGTGCTGCTTTCGGGTACGGGGAACGTGTTCTGCGACACCATCGACCACGAGACGTTCGCCGACCTGCGGTGGGAACAGATCTGGTCCGAGGGCAAGCGCCTCCTCCAGTCGCTCGTCGATATCGAGGTCCCAGTCGTCGGCGTGGTGAACGGGCCGGCCACCATCCACGCCGAGCTGGTCGCCATCTCGGACATCGTGGTCGCCGCAGACCACGCCGTCCTCGCCGACAAGGCCCACTTCATAAACGGCGCCGTTCCGTCCGACGGCGTCCATCTGATCTGGCCGCACCTGCTCGGCCCGAACCGAGGTCGCCACTTCCTGCTGACGGGCAGGGAGCTCAGCGCCCAAGAGGCCTTCGATCTGGGCGTGGTGGCCGAGGTCGTTCCGGCGGCGGGCGCCTACGCCCGCGGGCTCGAAATCGCCCGCTCCCTCGCCATCCACTCGAGCCGCGTGTTGCGCTACACGCGGGAGGCGTTCGCCGGCGAGTGGCGCGCGCTGCTCCACGGCAGCTCCCTGAGCAATGGGCTCGGGCTCGAAGGGCTCGCCACCGATCTGCCCCGCTGAACGGTCGCGCCCGAGGTGTCCGAACCACAGCCCAAGGGCACGTGGTGGTGAACCACAGCCCATGGGCGCGTGGTGGTCCCGGTGGATCGTGGTCTACCCGACGACCACTCGGGCGCGTCCGAGGTTCATGACGCGGCCGAACGGACTGTCGGCCTGCTCCAGACGCTGCGACGTGACGCGCAGTGCCGGAAAGTAGGTGCCGGGCGCCGCGAAGGTGTAGTCCCGGGTGATCGTCAGCGATTCGTAGGACATGTCCTCATTGGTCAGCGGCTCGGCGACCGGGAAGTCGCCACTGCCCTCGAAGTCCCACTCCGCCGCGACGATCGTTCCGGTTCCCGGTGGAACCTCGACGAGCGCCGAAAACCTGACCGTCTCACCGACCGCAACCTCGGCGCGGACCCCGCCATTGGCCGTCAGGTTGACGACGGGTTGAATGCCGCGGCGCGCCACCGCCGTCGCCGGAAGCTGGATCTGCCCATCGTCGAGGACGTAGCCGGTGCTGGGGGGAGGAGGGATGCCGTGCTCGACCCACGCCGCCAGGTCGCGTAGTGCCTGTTCGAGCACGCCGTGATAGCTGACGATGCGAGTGGACCGATGGGGGTGGACATCAATCCGCGGCAGCAGGGCCGGGTCCTGGTGCATGGCGTGGTCCGTAAACCAGATGCGATAATGGTCGTCCATCCGGTCGCCGAGCACCGACGACACGCGGCGGCGGTACCAATCGGCCTGCTGCGGGTACGCCGCCTCGTCGAAGAGGCTCTGGACGACGATCATCTTCCCCGCAAACCGCCCACTCAAGAGGCCCGCCCCGTTGTTGCGCACGAAGCGAGGGCCGAGCAGTTGCGGGCGCTGCGGATAGACAGGCCGTCCCGCCAGCCGGAACTGGTCCCACTCCGGATACTCCCTGTCCGGCACCTGGTGGCGGTGGTAGGTCTGGAAGGCCAGATAGGGCGTGTTGTCGAGCAGGACCTCGTCGCCGACCGCCACGTGCCGCAGGTGGTCAAACTCCTCTTGGCCGATCCCGGTGGCAAAATGCTCACCCCGCCGGCCTGAGATCCACACGTGATGACCCGCCGCCTTGCCCGTGGTGAACCGCAACATCGCGCCGGTGAGGTCCGCGTCCGGCACATCGTCGAGCCGATAGCCGACCGGGACATCATCGATGTGCAGGCCACGTAACGCCATGGGGATCGGCATGCCCAGCTCCACCGCCTGGGCGGGCATCACCAACTCGACGATCTTCGTTGCATGCTCAACCTTGGCGGCGAGGAGTGATGCCGTCGGATGCTCGCCCAGATAGCCCGGGACCGTCCAGAAGTCCTCGAAGTAGGTCGGGTCCCATGTGGCGAAGTGGTCGAAGAGCCCGGCCCACACCGTCGTGTACTGAAGGCGGACGCGCTCGGCATCGAACCACGCCTGCGGCGGGAACCCCATCCGGGAGACCTCGGCCAGCGCGTCGCGCTCCTCCTCGTTCAACCCGGTAAACATGTCGCCGCTGCCACCGGGTTCGACCGCATCGACGATCTGGGGAAGCTTGTCGTGCAGCACGCGGAAGGCGTGGGCCTGCACCGAGAACACGCTTGGCGTCGTCATTAAGGTGGCGTGAATGAACGGCACCGCGCCCTCCCACACGTCGTGTCCGTTCTCGATGCAGGCGAAGGTGCGGTATGCGCCACCGCTGCCGCCGAACACGTACCCGTACGGGCGGTGCTCGCCGTACTGCTGCGAGGCCAGCACTCGTGAGTACGTGGCGACCGCCGCACTGGCGCGGTACCCGGCGACGGTGGAGTCTTCACCGCGCAACGCCCGGCGGAACCTGCCCAGGTTCGACTCGACCAGATAGCCCCCGCTGGCGATGGCGAACGCGATGTAGCCAACGAATGCGCCTTCGGTTGCGTTGTGCTCGGAACCCGGCACGGGGCTCAGCGGCTGGAAGAACCGGCCCTGATACCGCACCTCCTCGGGAAGGTACGCCGAGAACCGACAGTCGGTCCCGACGAACCCGCCGTGGACGTAGCGGTGCCGCACGGGCTCGTTGCGCCACTCGTCGATGTCCACGAATGGCTCCGTGAACATCGGATCGGCGAGGCCCGTACCACGCCCCCCACTCATCGCCCGGATGCCCCCGGATTCCGTGTCAGACCGCCCCTCCGCGGATTGCGGCCATCTCGGTGGCGAAGGCGTCGGAGCCACCGCCCAGCCACATCGCCGACACCGGCGGGGGAAGGTGCTCGAGCATGCCCTCTCGGATGTCGCCCGGCATTCCCTCAAAGGCGAGCCCGAAGGGCAGCCACACCCGATCTCCGGGGTAGCGCGACAAGGCGTGGGCCGGCATCGCCCCCCACTCGGGCGGTGCGATGACCCGCGCCGCAATGGGGAGCACCGTCTCTTCTTCGTCGTTCACGTGTTCCGTCATCACCGTCAAGAGTGCCTCGCAGGCCCCGGCCGCGCTGCGGCCGTCGATCAGCGCTGCCGAGGACCCGAACTGCTCCGCGGCGCGCCCGGCGGTCTCGATGCTCGAGGACACCGCGAGGTGTTGGGCGTCCATCTTCGAAAAGGTCTCCTGGCCGTCGGGCACGCGCTGGGCCAGGAGAGGGTACAAGAGCTCGTCTTCGCCATCATGGTGCGCGTGAATGAGCCAGAAGACCTCGCCGAGGTAGTCGGCGATCCGCCGGGCTCGCTCGGCGTCCCCGTCGCTCACCGAAGCAATCTGCCCCCGAGCATCGCCAAGGGCCCGCGCCAACGCGGCGTGGAGCGCGACCATGTCGCGGGTGTCGATCTGGACGGGGGCATCTTGGGACATACGACTCCTTTCCGCACGGTGAGACCCATTCTTGACCAGGCGGATAGCGGCGACAAGCGGCGCCAAGAGGGCGCCCTCCCGGTGGCCCGAGGTCGAGGAGGGAGCAGGCCCCCCGGCAGCCGGCCGTTGTCGGGGCCGCCGGGGAGCCCTAGGCTGCGCCTCGATGACGAACGCACCGACGCACCAGACAGCCGGGGCGCCCCAAGGCGCCGAGCCCGACGCCCTCGAGGTGCTGCGGGCCGCCCGCGGCGAGGGGTGGCAGTGGCCCCGGATCCAGTACG
>Ga0302324_100005100_pt1 | contig 28821 bp, 22 predicted proteins | sample Palsa_T0_1_FD_201949 | JGI IMG/M metagenome (GOLD analysis project Ga0302324, IMG submission 201949) | Peat permafrost microbial communities from Stordalen Mire near Abisko, Sweden - Palsa_T0_1 | ecosystem: Environmental > Terrestrial > Soil > Palsa > Peat permafrost | place: Sweden: Abisko...
AGGGCCGACATGGAGAAGTAGATCAGAGCCAGCAGGCGCCCCTGATCGGTCCCCGCCGTGGAGAGGGAGCCCTGATTGGCGGTGAACCCGGTGACGGCGTTGATCACCGCCGCGAAGTTGGGCGGCGCCGCCCACGGGGTCCCGGTGTAGCGGGACTGGTAGATGAAGATCGGCAGCCACGGGATGAAGAGGACGCAGCCCCCGGCCACCGCCGCCAGGGCGGTCAGCGGCCGCTTCCACTGCCCGGGGTCGTTGCGATCGTGGCGCCGCGACCACCAGGCGGTGACGGCCAACCACAGCGCCACCACGCCCACCAGGTAGAGCGACCAGTACTGGGTGTAGAGGAGAGCGGCCGTCACCACCCCGACGGCGATCAGGTTGCCCGGACGGGGCGAGGCCAGGGCGCGGTCCAGCGCCAGGAAGCCGCAGCCGGTCAACAGGATGATGAGGCCGTACATGCGCGCCTCGGTGGCGTAGAAGACGGCGAAGGGTGCGCTGGCCAGGAGGACGAGCGTCGTCCAGGCCACGGTGCGGCCCCCGAAGCGGTTGCCCGCCAGCCAGGCCACGGGGAGCGTGGCGACCCCGATCACCCCCTCGAGGGAGCGGGTGGCCAGGTTGGACTGGCCGAACAGCTCCATCCAGAAGTGGAGGAGGTAGTAGTAGAGCGGCGGCGCCCCGTCCTGCTTGACCGAGCCGGCAATCTGGGTGAGGGGGAGACGGGAGCGGTCGACGGTGAGCGCTTCATCGAGCCACAGCGCCGAATGGGTCACGAAGCGCAGCACCACACCGACGGCCACCACCACGACCACGCCGATGGCCGCGGCCGTGCGCAGACGACCGGTCACGACGGGGGGCGCCTCAGACATGGGGGGGCATCGTAGGGCACTTACCCGGGGACAGTCCCGCCGTAGGCTCGCACCATGCCGATCAAGAACGTCTCCCATATCGCCATCGGGGTCCGGAACGTGGACGTGTCCCTGCCCTTCTGGACCGAGGTGGTCGGGCTCCACGTCTCCCTCGACTCACACGAGGAGTTCACCGTGGAGGGCACCGTGATGCGCCGCCGCGGGGTGTACCTGCGCGAGCGCGAGGGCGCCGACGAGCCGTTCGTCGTGCTCGACGAGGGCCTCACCGCTCCCTATGAGGGCGAGCCGAAGCCCCTCTTCCAGATCGGCGTGCACCACTTCGGGTTCTGGGTGGACGACATCGACGCCATTGCGGCGCGGGCGCGCGCCGCCGGGACCCCGATCGTGGTCGAGCCGAGCGAGAGCGGCTCGGACACGACGCTGTACGGCGAGCCGACCGGGGGCCGGGTCCGTTCCATGTTCGTGCGTGATCCGGACGGCAACACCGTCCAGTTCGATCAGCGGGTCAGCTGACCTCGGGCGCCTCGCCGGCTTCGGCCGCTTCGCCGGCCGCTCCGGTCTCGCCGGTCTCGGCCGGGCCCGGGCCAGCCAGCGACTCCGGCACGATCACCGGGGTGCCCAGCTCCTCGGCGAAGTCGGCCCATGCCGCCTGCGCCTCGGTCTCGGGCATGAACTCGCCCTCGGCGTAGTCGAACCCGATGTAGTTGCCCTCTGCGTCGTAGGCGTGCTCGCCGAAGGCCTCCCGGTACTCCTCGGAGACCTCGCCGCCCTCGGCGGCCTGCTTGATCGACAGCGAGATGCGCCGGCGCTGCAGGTCGATGTCGATGATCTTGACCCACAGCTCCTCGCCGGGCGTCACGACCTGCTCGGGGAGGTCCACGTGGTGCACCGCCATCTCCGAGATGTGCACCAGACCTTCGATCCCGTCGCCCACCTGCACGAAGGCGCCGAAGGGCACCAGCTTGGTGATGCGGCCGTAGACGAGCTGCCCGACGGCGTGACTGTCGGCGAACTCCTGCCAGGGGTCCGACTGGGTGGACTTGAGCGACAGGGAGATCCGCTCCTTGTCCAGGTCCACATCGAGGACTTCCACTTCGATCTCGTCGCCCACCTGCACCACCGAGGAGGGGTGGTCGACGTGCTTCCAGCTGAGCTCGGAGACGTGGACCAGGCCGTCCATCCCGCCCAGGTCGACGAAGGCGCCGAAGTTGACCACCGAGGAGACCGTGCCCTTGCGCCGCTCGCCCGGCTTGAGGTTGGCCAGGAAGTCGCCCCGCTGCTCCTTCTGCTCCTCCTCCAGGTAGGCCCGGCGGGAGAGGACCACGTTGTTGCGGTTGCGGTCGAGCTCGATGATCTTGGCCTCGATCACCCGGCCCACGTAGGGCTGCAGCTCGCGCACACGGCGCAGCTCCACCAGCGACGCCGGCAGGAAGCCGCGCAGGCCGATATCGACGATGAGGCCGCCCTTGACGACCTCGATGACCGGGCCGGACACCATCTCGCCGTCGTTCTTCTTCTTCTCGATGGTCGCCCAGGCCCGCTCGTACTGGGCCCGCTTCTTGGAGAGGACCAGGCGTCCCTCCTTGTCCTCCTTCTGGAGCACCAGCGCCTCGATGTGCTCGCCGAGGGAGACGATCTCCTCGGGGTGGACGTCGTTGCGGATCGACAGCTCCCGGGCCGGGATGACACCCTCGGACTTGAAGCCGATGTCGAGGAGGACCTCGTCGCGATCGATCTTCACGACCGTCCCCTCAATCACATCCCCATCCTCGAACTCGATGATGGAGTCCCCCATCGCCTGCTCGAGATCGGCGCCGTCCAGATCGTCGTCGACGATGGTGCGGGGGGTGTAGTTCCCCTCGGCGTCGAAGGTCCCCATGTCTTCGGGGCGGGAGAGGAGGGAGGTGCGTACGTCGGACATCGAGAAGCTCGCTTTGACCGCGCCGGGGTCGGTGTGAGTCCATTACGGGTGCCCGGCTGCCGGTGCCAGCTGGGACAACCAGATTACCAGGGCTCAGCCCTTGGCCGCCGCCCAGCTCGATCCGGACGCCATGGAGATGGTCAGGGGGACCTGGAGGTCGGCCGCGCCGGTGAGGGCCTCCTCGGTGAGGCGGCCGGCCTCTTCCTCCTCCCCGGCCGCCACCTCGACGATCACCTCGTCGTGCACCTGGAGGACGAGCCGGCTGGCCAGCCCTCCCTGCTCGAGATACCGGTCGAGGCGCACCAGGGCAAGCTTGAAGATGTCGGCCGCCAGCCCCTGGATCCCGGCGTTCATGGCCTGGCGCTCGGCGGCCTGGCGCAGGCGGTAGTTGGAGGCGTGGAGGTCGGGCAGCGGGCGCAGGCGGCCGAACATGGTGCGGGTCGCCCCCCGTTCCCGGGCCTCGACCACGGTCTCGTCCATGTACTGCTTCACCCGGGGGAAGGCGCCGAAGTAGCGGTCGATGATGGCGGCCGCCTCCTCGACGGGGATGCCCAGGCGCTGGCTCAGCCCGTAGGCCTCCATGCCGTAGGCCAAGCCGTACGAGACCATTTTGCAGAACTCGCGCTGGGTGTGGGTGACCTCCTCGGCCGGCACCTGGTAGACGCTCGACGCCACCACCCGGTGCACGTCGGACCCCGACGACATGGCCTCTATCAGCCCCACATCCCCGGAGAGGTGGGCGATCACCCGCAACTCCACCTGGTCGTAGTCGGCCACCAGGAACGAGTAGCCCTCGGCGGGGACGAAGGCCCGGCGGAACTGCTTGCCCAGCTCGGTGCGGACCGGGATGTTGTGCAGGTTCGGCCGGTCCGAGGAGATGCGCCCGGTCCGGGCCACCGTCTGGCGGAAGGAGGCGTGGATCCGGCCGTCGGCGGCCACCTCGGCCAGCAGGTTCTCGCCGTAGGTCGAGCGCAGCTTCTCGACCTCGCGATAGGAGAGCAGCGCGTCGATGATCGGATGGACGCCGCGCAGGCTCTCGAGCGTCTGGGCATCGGTCGAGTAGCCGGTCTTGGTCTTCTTCCCGGGTTTCAGTCCGAGCTCGTCGTAGAGCACGGTGCGCAGCTGCTGGGTCGAGTTGACGTTGAACTCGTGCCCGGCCAGCTCCTGCACCCTGGACTGCAGCGTGGCCGCCGAGATCTTCAACTCGTCGCTGATCTTCCTCAGCTCTGTGCGGTCGATGCCGATCCCGGCGACCTCCATCTTCGCCAGGACCCGCACCAGCGGCGTCTCGATGCCGTCGTGGAGCGGGCCCATCTCCACGGCGTCCAGCCGGGCCCGGTACCCCGCGGCCAGCTCGGCCACGTCTCGGCCCTCGGCCACCATCGACTCGGCCTCGCTCAGCAACTCCGGCGTCGGGTCCCCCATGCGCAGCTGCAGCTGGCCGTCGTCCGTGCCGCGGAGGTCGGAGAGTTCGTACTCCCCGCTCGACGCGTCCAACAGGTAGGCCGCCACGCCAGTGTCCATGACCAGCCCGGTGCAGTCGATGCCCAGCGGCAGCAGCGAGCGCATGACCTCCTTGACCTGATGGCCCAGTACGGGCTCGGCCAGTGTGGACGTGAGCTTCTGGGCCACGGCGGCGGACTCCAGCAGATCGGCGGGGAGCATGACCGCCCCCACCTCGCCGCCGCCCTCCGTCGCCACCACCGCCAGCGCGGCGAGCGGGCTGCGCCCGTGCGCCCCGGTCCAGCGCGCCACCAAGCTGCGCGGGCCCTTCGCCAGCGCGGCCAGGTCCTTGGTGGCCGGTGCCGCTTCGACAGGGACACGCACCTCGCCGAAGTCCAGCTCCACGCCGGGCTCGGTCCGGGGCGCCAGGCCCCGCAGGACCGCCAGTTCCGCCTTGGCGCCCTTGGTCAGGACCGTTCCCGAGCCGGCCGGCGCCTCGCTGCCCTCTGCCGCATCGCCGAACGCCCCCGCCGACAAGAGCTCTTCCATGATCCGCCACTGGCTCTTCAGCTCGAACTTGGCGAAGACCGCCTCGGCGGTGCGCAGGTCCCAGCCACCGAGTTGGAGCTGAGTGACGTGGACGCCGAGCGGCACGTCGCGCACCAGGGGGATCACGGTCGCATTGGAACGGGCCAGCCCCTCGTTGTTCGTCAGGTTCTCGCGCAGCTTGGGCGTCTGCTCGTCGAGGTGGGAGAAGATTCCATCGAGGTCGCCGTAGGCGTTCAACAGCTTGGCCGCCGTCTTCTCACCGACGCCGGGGATGCCGGGCAGATTGTCCGACGGATCGCCCCGCAGCGAGGCCAGCAACACGTACTTCGACGGCGGCACGCCGCAGCGCGCCACGATGCCCGCCTCGTCGTAGAGGGAGTAGTCGCTCACCCCCCGGCGGTTGTAGAGCACGCGCACACGGGGGTCCTCTATGAGCTGGAAGCTGTCGCGATCGCCGGTGACCACCACCACGTCGGTCCCCCGGTCGCGGGCCTCGGTGGCCAGCGTGGCCAAGACATCGTCCGCCTCGAAGCCCGGAGCCTCGACGACGGGGATGGCCAGGGCATGCATGACCTCGCGGATCATCTCGAACTGCGGCGGCAGGTCGTTGGGCGCTTCGGCGCGGCCGGCCTTGTACTCCGCCACCATCTCGTCGCGGAAGGTCTGGCCCGGGAGATCGAAGGCGACCGCCAGCGAGCTCGGCTGATGCTCGCGCACGATGTACGAGACCATCGACACGAAGCCGTGCACGGCGTTGGTCACCATGCCCGAGGTGGTCGTCAGGGTGTTGGGGAGCGCGAAGTAGGCGCGGAAGGCGAGCGACATCCCATCGAGGAGGAAGAGGGGGCCGGAGCGTGCCTGCGTGGTCGGAGGCACTTACGGAGTCAGCGTGCCGTCGACGATCTGCCGGGCCACGTCACGCATGCGGGCCCGTCGGTGCATGGCCGTCTGCTGAATGAAGGTGAAGGCCTCGTCCTCGGCCAGGTCGTTGCGGTCCATGAGGGCGGCCTTGGCCTGGTCGACCAGGCGCCGGGTGGCGATCTTGTCCTCCGCTCCCCCTCCCCCCGAGGCGTCCCGAGCCTCCTCGTCGGCGATGGCCCACTCCTGGCGGGCGCGTGAGAGCACGTCGGCCACCGCCGGCAGCAGCTCGCGGGGCTGGAAGGGCTTGACCAGGTAGGCCGACACCCCGGCGTCACGGGCCTCCTCTATGAGGTCGCGCTGGCTGAAGGCGGTCAGGAGGACCACCGCCACCTGGAAGCGCGAGGTGATCTCGCGCGCCGCCTGCAACCCGTCGAGGCCGGGCATCTTGATGTCCAAGATGGCCAGGTCGGGCCGGTGCTCCTCCACCAGCTGCACCGCCTCGTCGCCCCGCCCGCTCTCGCCGACCACCTCGTAGCCGGCCGAGGTCAGGATCTCCTTGAGGTCGAGCCGGATGATCGCCTCGTCCTCGGCGATGACCACCCGGGCCAGCGTCCCCGCCCCCGTGCCGGTCACGATCGTCCGGGCGCCACGTCGGCCAGGAGCTCGTCCTGGCGCCGCTCGAGGTCGCGGACCGTGCCGGCCAGGGCGTCGCGCGCCTTGGCCATGGCATCGGCGTGGCGAGCCGCCTCGCTGTGCTCGTGCGCGGCCAGCGGGGTCTCCGAGACGAGCGAGCGGACCCGCATCTCCTCGGCCGACTCCATCACCACGGCGAGCTGCTCGTCGAGCACCGCCAGGTCCTCCCGGGCGCGCACCAGGCGTGCGTGGACGTCTCGGATACGACGCTCGAGCAGGGCGCGATGCATTGGAGCGTCGAGTCTACGTTGCCGGGAACCAACGGCGGCGCGCATCGGTGTGTCCCAGCGCCGCCGCGGTGGGCGCGAACCCGACACCGGGCCCGGTGGGCACCCTCACCCATCCGTCGCGCACCTCGGGATAGGCCGATGTCCCGCACGGGTCGGCAGACAGGTAGGTCGCCGGGTGGCTCAGGTCACCGACCAGGCCGGCCGCGTCCTGGGCCAGCCGGGCGGCCAGGGCCAGGTTGGCGGCCCGCCCCAGTCCGGCCTCGAAGAAGCCGCCCACGAAGACCGGCACACCGTCGGCGGCGCAGGCGGCGTGGGCCACCCGCGTGGCCCGCAGCCCGCCCAGACGGCCCGGCTTGAGACAGGCCATCTGACAGGCCCGGTTGCGCAGGGCGTCGACCACCCGGCGGGGGGAGGTGAGCGACTCATCGAGGCAGACGGGGAGGGGGATGCGGCCGGCGAACTCGGCCATCGCCACCAGGTCGGCCGGCGGCAGGGGCTGCTCTATGCACAGCACCCCGAACTCGGCCAGCCGGCCCAGCCGCTCGGCGTCCCCGATGCCGTAGGACCCGTTGGCGTCGACCTGGAGCACGATGCGGGGATGGTCGTCCCGCAGCGCCGCCACCGGTTCAAGGTCCCATCCGGGCCCGATCTTGACCCGCACCCGAGCCGCACCGCCCGACACCGCCTCCGCCACCTGCTGGCGCAGGACCCCCACGTCGTGATCGGGCGGGATCCCCACCGCGGCCCCCACGGGGAGTGTGTCGTAGCCCGCACCGACCTCCAGCGCCTGGGCCAGGGAACGCCCGGAGAGCCGGAGCTCGGCGTCCGCCACGGCCATCTCGAACACGGCGGCCATCATGCGATCGGCGGGCGAGCTCCCGAAGAGCTGGGCGATCTCGCTCTCCCGGGGGAGCTGCCCGCCCCGTGCGGCCGAGGCGTCCACCAGCCGCGTGACCCCCCGCGCCACCACCGCCGCCTCGACCTCGTCCACGCTCGGGTCGACCGACGTCCCCTCGCCGAGTGCGGCGCACTCGCCCCAGCCCTCGGCCTGGTCGGCGACCACCCGCACGAAGAGCAGCGAGCGGCTCCGGTGCACACCCACCGCGGTGGCGACGTCCGAGCGAAAAGGGACAGCCAGGCGGACCAGCTCCACTCCCACCAGCTTCATGCGCTAGTGGGGCGTCCTCACCCGGCTCAGTCTACGGCCTCGCCGGTGCCAGGTCCCCTCGGCCGGCCACGATCATGTCGACCGGGATCGACGGCGCGGTGGACAGAGGATCCTCGTACAACCGTTCGCGACCCGCCCGAGAGGCCAGGTAGCGGGTGAGGATCCCGAGACACTCGCACCGCTCGGCGGTCGAGAGGGGGGCTCGGCGGATGGCGTCCACATAGGCCCACACGTACTCGCCGTAGAGGCGGACGACCGGATGCCGCAGACGGTTGGCGCGCCGTGGGTCCAACGTCGTGCATCGCTCGCGCACATTCTTGGTCAGGGGTTCCGGATGTTCCCGGCGGAAGTACAGCCACTCCTCGACCTGGCGAAAGCCTCCGTGCAAGACGAGCTCGGCATTCATCAATCGATCAGCGAGGTGGAAGCTGCCCTGGTGCCGCATGCGTCGCAGGGTTCCTGTGCGGATTACGGCGTACTCGTAGTCATGGCAGCCCTCGTAGAGGACGCTGCGGAACCGGTCGGCCGCCCGCGGTGCGTCGAGTGCCACTCCCGGGCCGAACGTGCCGACCACGCTGCCGGCGTTGTCGACCACGGCCGACCAGGCGTGTGCCAGAACTGCGTGTGGATCCTCGTCGAGCGCGTGGACACAGCGTGCCAACAGGTCCCGCGCGTAGAGATCGTCGTGCGCCGCGCTCTTGAACAGCGCTCCTTTGGCCTGCTCGAGGACGAAGATGTGGTTCGGGACCAGGCCGATGTTCCGTTTCTGCCGGATGTAACGGATACGGTGGTCCTGCCGCGCGTAGCGAAGGCAGATCTCGGATGTGCCGTCGGTCGACGCGTTGTCCGACACGATGAGCTCGAAATCCTCGTAGGTCTGTCCCAACAGAGACTCGAGCGCTTCGCTGATGTGGCGTTCCCCGTTGTAGACCGGCAGCGCGATGCTCAGTCTCGGCACCGCGCTGAGTCGCCTCGTCTGCACCTCCTCGGCTCCTGACTCGTCACCCATGCAGCTCGGCACCTTCCCGTGCGGGCCTGGCGAAGACCAGCATCGACTCCGCCGGAGGCTTCCCGAACGACCGGACCACCCATTCTTCTTCGAAGGCAGCCTCGTCAGAGACCCGGCGGAAGTCCCGGATGGCAGTGCCCGTGCAGCTGACGTCGACCAAGGGAGCGCCGCGCCCGGAATGGAGGTCCGTCACGTCGACCGTCCGGAAGTCGACACTGAATCGAGCTCTCCCCGAGGTGTTGGGGATGGAGGCGTGGAGCTGTGCCCCGGAGAACAGCAACACGGTGCCGACATGTGGGAGAAGCACGAGCTCGTCGAGTGGCGCGTGGTCCAGGGCTGCCGGCCGCGACTGTTCTTCGGCGGTGACCTGGGACGCCGTGGTCAGCCGCGCCCGGTTGTTCTGGTAGTAATCGAATCCACCCGAACTGTTCGCCACGACTCGGCTGAAGGCTTGGAGGTCGAAGCACATGGCGTTGTCCGCCCGGACGGGATAGACCGGGAGCCACCAGTTGATCTGCTGCGCCGGTGCGCTGTACCAGGTGTCGCGATGCCAGTCGAATGCGTAGGCGATGCCGGTCGTCAGGTGGCCCGCCGGAAAGGACGTGCGGGGCTTCGGGACGTCGTAGTGGGTCTCCCCCGTCGGGAAACCGGCCTCCCGGATGATGGCGCGGACCACCTCCTTCGTTGTGGGTGAATGCATGAAGCGTGGCTTCCAGCCGTCCAGCAGCTTCGCCATCTCGGTCGTGTCGATGTGCTCGTGCGCGTACTCCGGTTCATAGGGTGCGAACAGGTCGAGAAGTTGTTCTCGTACGTAGTCGACGAACGAGCCGACGCTTCGCAGCGTCGTGAGGACGACCACGTTGCCGTCGTAGACGGACTGACGCAGCTCCGGTACGGACAGGTCGGGGTCGACAAGGACGGACACGCGCCGAGTCCCTCGGTACCGGGGCGCTTCCCTCACGATTCACCCACCCGGCAGGCACACTGCTTCGACATGACCTCCCGATCCGACGCCAACGATCAAGAATTGGGAGGTGCCGATTCGCTTCGTGATACGTCGTGCGGCGATCCTCAGCCTGGTCGGGGTCGGCAGACGAAGATGTACTCGACCGCCAGCCGGCTCGTGAGCATCGGCACGTTCACGTTCAGGTACATGTTGGGTGCCCGTACGAACCACCGTCCGGGCTCGCTGTGGTTCCAGTTGTGCGCGGTCGGAACCTGCCTCTCGACGACGAAATGCTCGCCCAGGCTCCTCCGGAATTCCGCAGAGGGCTGGATATTGCTGTAGGGCGTGTAGTGGTTGGGACGACGGTGGTCGAAGTTGACGTAGGTGACGACGAACCTGCCGTCCGGCGCCAGCAGGGCAGCGATCTCGGCGAACTTCTGGGCCTGCGCGTCGGCCATGTACTCGAAGAACCCTTCCGCCACGATCAGGTCGAAGGGCGCGTGGGCGGAACGAATGGTCTCCCGCATGAGGTCACACTCGACGAGCTCGGGCGACGGTCGCTGAATGGCGATGTCGATGCCGTGATAGTCGATGTTCGGGTCGAGGACCACACGAAGCGCGGCCGGGCCACATCCGACGTCGAGAAGCCGGGACGCCTTGCCGTCGGCCAGACGATTCACCACCCGTGCCACCTTGCGCATGCGGTAGTGCGGCCGCGCGTACTTCAGGTTCTCGTGAGACCAGAAGTCCCGGCTGTAGACGGAGGACGACGACGTGCTCATGCCACGCCTGCCGGCACGCTCGACCGGGCCGGTGCACGGCCGAACAGGACATCGTCCAACTCGTCGAACTGGCATTCGAGCTCCTCGGCCAACGCCGCGTTGTGCGAGCACAGGGACCGCCGAAAGGTCTCCGCCCGCCGTTCCATGTCATGGAGCTGTTCGACCAGGACGCCGAGGTCGAACGAGTCGACCGGGTGACTGAACTCGGCCAGGCCCGCGTCCGCCATCAGGTCGCTGTGTTTGACGGAGTAGCCGATGGCGATCGTCGGCTTGGCCAGTTTGAGCGCAGCGACGAGATTGTGGAACCGCGTCGCGATGATCGCCCCGAGGGGCTCCATCGACTCCATGATCTCGCCGAACGTCCTCACCGGTTCGGCGACGACCCAGGTGTCGTCCAGGTCTGGGCGAAGCTCCCGAACGGCGGCGAGGATCTCGCGGGCCGTCGCCTCGTCAGACCCGTCGGTGTCCCCGATGAACAGACGGACCTTACGGGCGTCGTCGAGCAGCCGGCACACGATCCCCAACATGGCGTCGACGTAGTTGCGGTAGATGTCCGAGGCCCGGTCGCGGTCGTCGTTCGATCCGGTGTACGCCATGATGCCGACGCCGATGGTCGACCAGTCAGACCCGCCACGCCCGTCCTCCCCCGGCGTGGGCAGGGAGAAGGCCAGGTCAGGGAAGACCGAGTCCCCGGCTTCGAGACCGCGGCGGCGCATGGCCTCACGGGAGTTGCGATCGCGGTAGGAGCGGTACCCGGCCAATCGGGCTGCCCAGTTCGAGAGGGTCCGGGTCGCCCGCTTCTGGATCGCGCCAGCCCCGACGCAGACCAGGGCGACCTTGGTCCCGAACAGCCTGCCCGAGGCTGTGAGCAGGAACAGTCCGTACGGCGTGTTCCACGGGCGCAGCGGGAGGCTCGCCTCCAGAACGCCGGCACCGGGGACAATCACCACGTCGTGACCGCGCACCCAACGCGAGACGCGGAACACATCGAGGATCCGGCTCGGCACCCGTAGAAGGCTCCACGGTTTGGACGAGAGACGATCCTGGTGACGGTCGAACCAGAACATCTGGACGGCGTCCAGCCCGTACGCCACGGTCACTCTTTCCGGACCGGAGCACATCACGTCGAGCACCGCCGAAGGGTGACGGGCCTGCAGGTATCGGAGCACGGCCTCCATGGAGGCGTCGTTGCCGATGTTGCCCGATCCCAGCAGACCGAATAGCCCGATGCGGGTTCCTTCGATCGGCTGCTCGCGGTGTGACCTCACTCGGCGCTCCTGACGTGCGGACTGGCCTCTTCTACAGAGGTGAGGGGCAATGGGCCCGCCGTAATACGCGGGCAAGTTCAGGCGGGGGTCTGGGTGAGCTCGGTCTGGGTGAGCTCGGTCTTGGCCACCTCGTTCTCGGCGAGGATCTGGCGCAGGTGGTCCAGACAGCGACCCCTGGTGGGTCCGATGCTCCCGATGGGCATGTTGAGCTGCGCGGCGATCTCCTTGTAGGGAAGGTCGTCGTCGCCCATGAGCAGGCCGAGCAGGCGCTGGCAGCGGGGCGTGAGCCGTTGGGTCGCATCCCGGATGATGGCCAGTTGTTCGTCCCGCAGCAGGCCGGCATCGAGCGGATCGACCTCGTCGTCGACCATCAGGTACAGCGCATCGGTGGCGGAGACGTCGGTTCGCCGCGTCGCGATCCTCAAGCTCTCGCGCCTCGATGTGGTGGCCAGCCACGCGCCGAGGCGCTCCGGCTGCTCAATCCGGTCGAGGTTCTCCACCAGGCGCAACCACGTCGTCTGGCACACCTCCGCCACGTCAGCGTCGTTCAGCCGGCATCTCCTGGCGATAGCGACCACCAACCCTCCGAAGCGCCGGATGAGGATCTCCCAGGCCGCGCCGGCACCGGCGCTGGCCTCCGCCACGACCAGGGACAGGTCCCCGTCGTCAAGAATCACCCTCGCCGCGTCTTTCGGCGCACCTTCGGTCCCGCTCACCGACTCTTTCACGGACACAAACCGAAACCTCCCGACACCGCCAAGAACCGGCGCCACCGCAGCCAGCCCGTCGTGTCACACCCATGGTCACCGAATTAGTGGGATTCGTCATCCCCTGATTTGAGGATCCATGCTGACTTTCGAGGGCATCGCGTGGAAAAACGACGTCGAGTGAGTCAAAACGATGGCTCCGGTGCCACTCAGACCGACCGGCGGAACCTCAACGCGTGCATGATCACCATCGGAACCGTCGCGACGAGAATCATCAGGTCGAGCCCGATCGACCAGTTGTCAACGTACAAGAGGTCGAGCCTCCTATAGGCGTGGAACGAGGGGCTGTCTCGCGCCTCGAGCTGCCACAGCCCGGTCACCCCCGGTTTGATGTCATGACGACGCAGCAGCTCGGGGTCGAACTGCGCCACCTCGTCGGGGAGGGCGGGGCGCGGGCCCACGAGACTCATCTTCCCGGTGAGGACATTGAAGAGCTGGGGGATTTCGTCGACGCTGAGCGCGCGGAGGACGGCCCCGACCCTGGTCACACGTGGATCGACTGCTGCCTTGAACAGAGGGCCGTCGGTGCGCTCGTTGATGACCGCCAGGTCTTTGACGGAGCTCTCCGCGTCCAAGGTCATACTCCGCATCTTGTAGACCACGAAGGGTTGCCGGTCCAGCCCGATCCTCGTCTGCCGGTAGAGCGCCGGTCCGTGGTCCTCGATCCGGATGGCGATCCACGCCACCAGGAGAATCGGGGCGGCGATCAGCACTCCGACGCCGGCTCCGATCACGTCGATCGCCCGTTTTGCCCCCAATTGCCAGCTCGGACGCCCTCCCGGTTCGACGTACAAAAAGGCCTCGCCACTGACCGGAACATGGCGGACCCGGCGTGTTGCCAACCCCCGAAAGCCCGGACAGACCTGCACGTGCAGACCGTGTGCGGTGCTCAGCTCAATCACGTCGCGCATCTCCGCCACCGAGAGCGCGTTCGCCACCACCAGGACGCCGGTGGACTCCGTCGTCATGGCGAGGTCGGGGAGCCCGTCGATGGTCCGGCTGTTGGGCAGCGTGGCCCATTCAGGACAGAACTCGGGCTCGCCGATGATCCCTCTCACCTCGTAGCCCAGCTCCGGCTGCGAATGGAGCATCCTCCAGACGTCGACGGCGTCCTCGTCGGTCCCGACCATCACGATGCCGCGGCGGTAGCGACCGCGGGCGCGCTGGGCACTCAGCCATTGGCAGAAGGCCCAGCGCAGCACGATGAGCACCAGGGCGCAGGACCCAGCAGCCACGATCACCGCGTCATCGACGTGAAGGGCGTTGCCCGTGACCAGCCCGAACATCACGGCGCCGGCGACACAGGCAACGGCGATCCGCGATGTCTCGCGCCGGCGTTCGACGCAGAGCCGCGATCGGTAGAGCCCGAGAAGCGGCATGGCCGCCAGGGTGACCAGGATCGCCACGCCGCCTGCCGCCAACCGGCGGCTCGCCGTCACGCCCGGAGCCCCGACGGTGCCCACGACGACCCACGTGGTGACCACGGCGGCGACGTCGAGAGCGAACAGCCGGGCCCGGAGCCCGATGTTCCGCCTGTGGATCGACGCGGCCGACGGAGTGGCTGGCGCCTCCGACGTGCCCTTCGGCGCGATCGATCCAGCACGAGCATCGACCAGGCTCATCGGGGGCAGATCGGGGACCGGCGTCAGCGTGGCCTGCTCGGCCGACGCAGCCAGTGATCCCGTGCTCAAATCCGATGACATGACGGCAGCTCCCCCGGGGGTGAGATCTCGATGCGAGTCTTTCCTTCCATCCGTGACATGCTCGGTTGCGTGCTCATTCGGAGGGCACGCGCACGGACCGTGATACGCGGCGCCTGGTACGTAGCGCCTGGTCCGCAGCGCACGGCCCTCGCCCCAACTAAAGTCGCTCTCGACTCGACCATTGAGGGGGCTTCGCGTGCCGCAAGGGCTCAGTTCGCCAGAGCGCGAAGACCAGCAGTCCGACGACGCCGGCCCGTGCGAAGCCTGCGCCGTCGCAAGCTCCGGGGCGGCCCGCGGCGTCGGCCCATGGCTCGCCGGCGCCACGGTGACGGTCGAATCGGACGTCGTCGTGATCAGCGGGCCGCTGATCCCCGGCCGGGTGGTCGTTCCCCATCAGCACGTCGGAGGTCTCGAGGAGCTCCCCGTGCCCGGCCGCGCCCAGGTGCTGGCCGCCATCCGCCGTGCCGCCGGGGTGGTCGGCGGGCGGGATCCCCGGTCACCGGCCCGGGTGGTCGTGTCGACAGAATCGCCGGCGTCGGCGTCCCACGTGTGCTTCCACGTGCTGCCCCCGGATCCCGCGGCTCCGTGAGATCGCCCCCGGGACCCTGCCACCGGAGCCCGGCACCGGAGCCTTGAAAAAGTGACTTTAGCCCCTAACGCAGCGAGCTCCTGGACTCCATAGTTAGGGGGCTGGCTCTATCTGTATCGGTGGAATGTTGAATAAGGGCACGTAAAACCCGGTTTTTCAACTCCTCTCGAATCCGAAGGGCACGCGAATTGTCGGTGACGCGAGTCTCTTTTAAAAGGATAGGGGTCGATATTGCGATGAAGCACGGACCGATTTGGCGCGGTCCACAGAGACGCGGGCTCTGTCCGCCCGCGCGGTTCGCCCGTTCGCCGGGGATCATCGCATGAGTCGTGCCGAGCAACGTTCGCCTGAACCGTCGGTACAGCCCGCTCGCGTGCTGGTCGCCGGCAGCAACCTTCTCGCCGGGACTCTGGCTCGCACGCTGGGAACACACGGATTCGCCACCCTGCACACCGAAGGGAGCACCAAGGAGCTGGCGCGGGGGCTGGAGTGGAGGCCGGACCTTGTCCTGCTCGACCTGCGGCCGTTCAACATCCAGTCCGGCTCAGCCCTCGTCCGACGCGCGCAACGGCCCGGATGCCCGGTGTGCGTCATCGATTACGCCGGGGACGGTGACCGACCCTCGGCCTGGCTCCGAGCCGGGTCATCGGCCGTCGTGGGCGAGGACGAACCGTTCGACCAGCTGTTCCAGACGGTCACCCGGCTGCTGCAGATTCATCCTCCTCGCAGCGTCCCGCGCGCACCGCGCGCGTCGACGGCCGAGCCGCCTGACGCACGGCGGCGGCGCTCCCGGCTCGAGCTGTTCGCCAGACTGACCGAGAGGGAAAAAGTCGTACTGTCCGAGCTCATGGAAGGCCACGGCGCCGAGGACATCGCCAACGCGGCCTTCGTGTCGATTTCGACCGTTCGGTCACAGATCAAGGCGATCCTGCTGAAACTCGGGGTGAACTCCCAGCTCGCAGCCGTTGCGATGGCGCGACGTGCCGGGTGGTCCCTGGAGCGGCCGGCCGAAAGCCCTCCGAAACCGTCGAACAGCCGGCGTCACCGAGCCTCCTGACCGAGGCCGCCATAGGCAGGACGGCAGCCGGCTGATCGCCGCAGTCGTGTGTATTTCAGCGGCGCCGCACGGCTCATGTTGTACATGACGCCATTACGCTGCTGGCCGCCTCTCGCGCCACGGGATCCGAGCACATGAAGGTCGCCGTCTTCGGGCTCGGTTATGTCGGGACCGTCTCCGCCGCGTGCCTCGCCGCGAACGGTCACGACGTCTGGGGAGTCGATCCGGACGAAATGAAGGTGGCGGCCATCTCGGCCGGCCTCAGTCCGGTCGTCGAGCCGGGGCTCCAACCCCTGATTGCGAAATCGGTCGCCGCCGGCACGCTCCATGCGTCGGTCCGGCCGGATGCCGCCCTTAAGGACGCCGATGTCTCCCTCCTGTGCGTCGGCACGCCGTCGGCCAGCAGTGGCGAGGCCAATCTGGCCTACATCTACCGCGTCGTCGAGGACCTCGTCCAACCGCTGTCCGAGTCACCCCCGGCGCAGGGATCCCACACCATCGTCATCCGGAGCACGGTTCCGCCGGGCACCGTTGAGGACGTCACCGCAGTTGTGCAGGGCTCGTTCGGAGACGCCGGACTGGACGTGACCGTCGCTGTGTGCCCGGAGTTCCTCCGCGAAGGCACGGGTATCGCCGATTTCCTGTCTCCGCCCTACACGGTGATCGGAGCCTCAGATCTGCGGGCCATCGCCACCGTGTCGCGCATGTTCGCCTTCCTCGACGCACCACTGCGCGTCGTGCACCCCCGCACGGCCGAGGCTCTCAAGTACGCCTGCAACGCGTTCCATGCCACCAAGGTGTCGTTCGCCAACGAACTCGGACGGATCTTGAGCAGGCTCGGCGTCGACAGCCGAGAGGTCATGGGGATCTTCTGCGAGGACACCGCGCTCAACATCTCACCCAAGTACCTGCGGCCAGGCTTCGCCTTCGGGGGGTCGTGCCTGCCGAAGGACCTTCGCTCACTTCTGTACCTGGCGCGGACCGAAAGCATCGACGTCCCGTTGCTCTCCGGTGCTCTGGCGAGCAACCGGTTGACGATTGACGAAGCCATCGACCGCGTCCTCGCCAGCGAGGGGCTCCGGGTCGCCCTGCTCGGTTTGAGCTTCAAACCGGATAGCGACGATCTCCGCGAGAGCCCGTACGTCGATCTGGCGGAGACCTTGCTCGGGAAGGGCTACGAGGTGCGGATTTACGACCCCTCCCTCAACCCGTCGTCTCTGGTCGGGACGAATCGCCAGTACGTGGAGTCGAAGCTCCCACACCTCAAGCGGATCCTCACCGACGGACCCGAGGAGGCCATTGCGGGTGCCGACATCGCCGTCGTGGCCCACTCGACGCAGGAGGTGGTGGCGGCCCTCCTGGCCTCTCCCCCTCAGAGAATCATCGATCTCGCCGGTCGCCTCGGACCCGAGATCGAGGCGTTGGAGTGCTACGAGGGATTCGCCTGGTGACCGAGCGCGGACAGAGAGCGCACAGACGGGAGGCCGGTCCTCCAAAGCGTGGGCGGGTCCTCATTCTGGTCCAGAACCTGTCGGTACCATTCGACCGCCGGGTCTGGCTCGAGTGCCAGTCACTGATCGCCGCCGGATTCCAGGTGGCGGTGGTCTGCCCAAAGGCCCCCGGCGATCCGACCTACTACCGGTTACGCGGCGTCGATCTCTTCAAGTACCGACCGTATGCACCGGGTACGTCGAGCCTCTCCTTCGTCCTCGAATACGTGTACTCGTTCGTCATGACGCTGGGGCTCAGCCTCCGGGCCAGCCTCGGCGGTCGATTCGACGTCGTGCAGAGTTGCAATCCTCCGGACCTTTTCTGGCCCATTGGTGTGCTCTTTCGCCTCCTCCACCGGTCGTCCTTCGTGTTCGATCACCACGACCTGTGCCCGGAGCTCTTCCTCTCTCGCTTCCCGGACGGGAACCGGCTCGTGTACCGAGGGCTGCGGTTGATGGAGCGATGCACGGCCAGGACAGCTGACCACGTGATCGCCACCAACGACTCGTACCGGCGGATCGTCCTCGAGCGGGACGGGGTATCCCCGACGAGCGTCACCGTCGTCCGCACAGGGCCGGACCTGGCCTCGCTTCGTCGTTCGTCGGCCCTGCCGAGCGTCCGGCGGACCAAACCTCACCTGGCCGCCTATCTGGGTGTGATGGGGCCACAGGATGGGGTGGACCTCGTCCTGAAAGTGGCCGATCAGGTTGTACACCGACTCGGGCGACGGGACATCGGCTTCACCCTCATCGGTTCGGGAGACTGTTACGACGAACTGGTCGCGCTGAGCCACGACCTCGGCCTCACCGACTACGTCACGTTCACGGGACGCATCCCCGACGCCGACGTGGCGGCGATACTTTCCACGGCCGACGTGGGGATCTCGCCCGATCCGAAGAACCCGCTGAACGACGTCTCCACGATGAACAAGACCATGGAGTACATGGCGTTCGAGCTACCGGTCGTCGCCTTCGACCTGCAAGAAACCCGAGTCTCGGCTTCCGACGCGGCCGTCTACGCCACCCCCAACGACACGGAAGAGTTGGCGAGGTTGCTGGTCGACCTGGTCGACGACGAACCCCGCCGGCGGTCGATGGGACGGGCCGGCCGGGCACGGATTGAGCAGGAGCTCGCCTGGGAGCATCAAGCTCCTCGCTACGTCGGCGTCTACGAGAAGCTGGCGGCCGATTCGCCACAACCCGTCGCCGCGACTGTCGGACGCTGACATGTGTGGCATCGCCGGTGCATACCAGCAGGTCGACGGCCACGCGGCGACGGTAGAGATGGGGCGGTGCCTCGAACATCGAGGTCCGGACGAGGCGGGGGCGTTTTCCTACCGCGACGACCGCGTGGATGTGCACTTTGCCCACCGCCGGCTTTCGATCATCGACCTCCAACATGGCCAGCAGCCGCTGGAGAAATCGCCCTTCGTCCTTTGCTACAACGGTGAGCTGTACAACTACCGCGCCATCCGAGCCGAGCTGGCCGCCGGCGGTGCGGTCTTCACCACCAGCTCCGATACCGAGGTCGTGCTCGAGGCGTGGCGCCGATGGGGACCAGGGTGTCTGCAACGCTTCCGCGGCATGTTCGCCTTCGCCATTCTCGATCAGTCCACGGGATCACTGTTCCTTGCTCGCGACCAGTTCGGGATCAAGCCCCTGCACTACATCCGCCGGAAGGACGGCGTGGTCTTCGCCTCCGAGATCAAGGCCCTCGTCTCGGTTTTCGGCAGTGAGCTCCATATCTCCACGTTGGGACTCGTCGCCTCAATGCTCTACTACTGGGTTCCCGACCAGATGTGCTCGCTGCAGGGTATCGACAAGCTCCCGCCCGGAACCTGGAGTGAGTTCCGGCCCGACGGCACGCACCACGTCGAGCGGTATTGGGACGTCGCCGAAGAGGCCGCGGCCGCCCAGGAGTGTCGCTGGGACCTCCGGGAGGTCATCGAAGATTCGGTGAACGCACACCTGGTCGCCGACGTCCCGGTCTCGACCTTTCTCTCCGGTGGTCTCGACTCGAGCATCGTGACCGTGCTGGCGAAGCAGGCCAATCCGCAGATCGACGCCTACACCATCACCTTCCGGGCCCAGGACCGACGACTCGAGGCCATGCCGGACGATGCGGTCTACGCCCGGAAGATCGCGCAGCGCCACGGGATCGAGCTCCACGAGATCGAACTCAATCCCGACGTGGTCGAGCTCCTGCCCAAGATGGTGGACGTCCTCGACGAGCCGATCGGCGATCCGGCAGCCATCAACACCCTGCTCATGTCAGAGGCAGCCCGGGCCGCGGGGGTCAAGGTCCTCCTGTCGGGGATGGGTGCGGACGAGCTCTTCGGGGGCTACCGCAAGCACCTGGCCTGCGTCCTGGCCGAGCGGTACCGCGGGCTGCCCGCATTCGTCCACCGATCCACCAACGGCGTCGTCGGGCGTCTGCCGGTGACCGCGGCGGGTCGTGGCCTTCGCTATGCCCGTTGGGCGAAGCGATTCGTCACCTTCGCCGAGCTCCCCGAGGAGGCGGCCTTTCGGAGGAGTTACAGCCTCTACGAGCCGACCGAGCTGGCCGCGCTGTTGGGTCCCGATCTCCACCGTGACGTCGGTGAGGTCATCGAACAACATCACGAGCTGTACCAGGACAACGACCTCGGCGACAGTGTCAACCGGATGTGCCTGGCGGACACCCGAATGTTTCTCCCCGGTCTCAACCTCGCCTACACCGACCGGGCCAGCATGGCCGCATCCACCGAGGTGCGGGTGCCGTTCGTGGATCCCATGGTCTTCCGGGCCGCGTTCTCACTGGGCGGCAAGGACAAGGTCTCCGGGAAGAGCGGCAAGGTGGCCCTCAAGCGCGCCGCCGAGGCATGGCTCCCGCACGAGATCGTCCACCGACCCAAGGCGTCCTTCTCCGCGCCGCTCAGAGCGTGGGTGACCCATGACCTGCGGACAACCATTGACGACACGTTGCTCGACGGCGAGCTGGTGGACACGGGCTTCCTCAACCGCTCCGGCGTCCGGGGTCTCGTCGAAGACCACCGGTCGGGACGAGAGGACCGGTCCAAGCAGATCTGGCAGCTCCTCACGCTCGAACTGTGGTATCGCCAAAACCGTGGCGCGGGAGTGGGTCTGTGAAGCAGGTGGTGCAGAACTACCGCTCGGGGGAGCTCGCCGTGATCGATGCTCCTCCTCCGACGTGCCTCCCCGGCGGGGTGCTGGTGCGATCGCTCTACTCCCTGATCTCCACCGGCACCGAGATGATGAAGGTCGGAGAGTCCAAGCTGTCCCTCGTCGGCAAGGCGCGAGCCAGGCCCGACCAGGTCAAGAAGGTGCTCGAGACCGTGCAGCAGCAGGGCCCGATCACCGCCTACCAGAAGGCGATGCACCGCCTCGACTCCTACTCACCGCTCGGCTACTCCCTGGCCGGTGTGGTCCTCGACGTCGGGAGGGGCGCTGAGGAGTTCTCCGTTGGTCAGCTCGTGGCGTGCGCCGGGAACGAGCACGCGCTCCATGCCGAGATCAACTGGGTGCCGACCAATCTCTGCGTGGCGGTGCCCGACGGGGTCTCGCCCCAGCTGGCGGCGTTCGCCACCGTGGGCTCCATCGCACTGCAAGGGGTCCGGCAGGCCAGCGCACAGATCGGAGACACCGCCTGCGTGATCGGACTTGGTCTGGTGGGTCAGCTGGTCGTGCAGCTCCTCGTGGCCTCGGGAGTTCGGGTGGTCGGACTCGACCCCGACGTGGACCGCTGCCGGCTGGCGGAGAAGGCCGGCGGTCTCCTGTGCGCCCCACCGACCGAGGAGGGCGTGGTCGCCGTGGAGCGGGCCCTGGCCAGGGCCTCGGACGGCCTGGGCGCCGATCGGATCTTCCTCGTCTCGGGCGGCTCCTCCAACCAGCCCGTCGAGCTGGCCGCACGTCTCGCACGCGACCGCGCGACGGTGGTCGACATCGGAAAGTGCAAGCTGGACCTGCCGTGGAACGACTACTACGAGAAGGAGCTCGACCTGCGGTTCTCACGCTCCTACGGGCCGGGTCGCTACGACCCGAGCTACGAGGTCGACGGAATCGACTACCCCGCCGGCTACGTGCGCTGGACCGAGCGCCGCAATCTCCACTGCTTCGTCAATGCGCTGGCCACCAAGGAGGTCGACCCCCAACCGCTGATCGCCGGGATCTTCGGCCTCACGGACGCCCCGAGCGTCTACGAGCAGCTGAACGACGGCTCGCTGCAGGGCGTGGGCTTCCTCTTCGAGTACGACGCTCCCGAGGAGGGCGAACCGGTCGGAGCCCTGTCGGGACCGGCCCGACCGCTGCCGGCACGATCACGTGAGCCGGTGGTGTCGATGGGCGTCCGGGACACAAATGCCCTGCGGGTCGGCTTCGTCGGTGCCGGGAACTACGCGTCGTCCATGCTGCTTCCGCATCTGGCCAAGCACCCAGGGGTGGACCTGGCGCGAGTGGCCACCCGCCGGTCGCTCTCGGCCGTCAACGCGCAGCGCAGGTTCGGGTTCGGGGAATCGGGCACCGATGCCGACGCGGTGATCGAAGACCCTTCCCTCGACGCCGTCTTCATCGTCACCCGACACAGCTCGCACGCAGAACTGGCCTGTCGCGCCCTCGAGGCGGGCAAGGCGGTCTTCGTCGAGAAGCCCTTGGCCCTCTCGGGTGAGGAGCTGGACCGGGTGCTGGCCACCGTGGATGCGACGGACAACGACAGAATCCTGGTCGGCTTCAACCGCCGCTACGCCCCGCTCCTGGTGGAGATGCGGGCACGGTTCGGGGAGTCATCCGAGCCGACGAACGCCCGCTACCTGGTGAACGCCGGGCGACTCGCCCCGGACAGCTGGTATCGGGACAGCAACGTGCAGGGATCTCGGTTCGTCGGTGAAGGGGGCCACTTCGTGGACACGCTGAGCTGGTGGATCGGGAGCGATCCCGTGGAGGTCGTGACCATGCCGGCCGCTGGACCCGACGAGCTGCAGATGAGCCTCCGCTACGACGACGGATCGTTGGCCACCATCACCTATCTCACCAACGCGCACCGCCGCTTCCCCAAGGAGACGTTCGAGGCCTCGAGGGGCGGGCGGACTGCCCGGCTCGACAATTTCAAGCGCACCACGGTGTGGTCGGGTGCGCGGGCTCGCGTCCGCCGGCCTCTGGGCTCGCCGGACAAGGGCCAGTCCGCTCAGATCGACGAATTTCTCCGCGCCGTCCGCAGTGGTGGGCCGATGCCCATCTCTTTGGAATCGCTGGCGACCACTACGCGTGCCACCCTGGCCGCTTCGTCGGCCGGCACGGGCTGTACGACCACGCGGCTGTGAACTCGGTCGCCCTCGAGTGGCGCATCCGGCGCCTGTCCAAGATGTCGGCGTCCGAAGTGAAATGGCGACTCTCTGACCAGATACGACGGAGGCGGTGGGCGGCGCGCCAGGTCGTCCCCGAACCCTCGAGCGGGTCGTGGGCCCTGTCGGCGGGACGCTCCACCCCGCCCTGGGACTGGGCGCCGGAGGTGGCGTTCCACGAGGTACCGACCCGGGACGCGCTCGTGGACGTGCCCTCGGAGGCGCGCCGTGCAGTGATCGCCGCGGCCGACCAGATCATGGGCGGACGGTGGCACCTCCTCGGCTCCGTGCGCCGGGACATGGAGGACCCGGACTGGTTCTTCGATCCGGTCACGGGAAGGCGGGCGCCGCAACTCGACTACTGCTTCAAGGTGGACCATCGCGCCGAGGACGTGACCGGGAACGTGAAGCAGATCTGGGAACTGTCGCGCATGCATCATGTGACGCTCCTCGCCGCCGCCTTCGCGCTCTCCGGTGACGAGCGCTACGCCGATCGCGCCGCGTTGCACCTCCGCTCGTGGTGGAGACAGAACCCGTTCCTCTCCGGCGTGCACTGGACGAGCGGGATCGAGACGGGCCTGCGGCTGATCGCCTGGGTCTGGGCACGCCGGTTGCTCGGCGGATGGGAGAAGGTAACGCAACTCTTCGAGTGTGACGAGGCAGCCCGGGCCCAGATCTGGTGGCACCAGCAGTATCTCGCATCCTTCCGGAGCCGAGGGTCCTCGGCCAATAATCATGTGATCGCCGAGGCCGCCGGGCTGTTGGTGGCGGCGCTGGCCTTCGACTGGTTCGCCGAGAGCGCCCGCTGGCGCGACGAGGCGGCCCAGGTCCTGGAGGAGGAGCTGCGGCGGAATACGTTCCCGAGCGGCGTCAACCGCGAGATGGCCTTCGACTACCACGGTTTCGTAATCGAACTGGCCGTCGTGGCCGCCGTGGAAGCGGAGTGGGCCGGCCGCCCCCTGTCCGACGAGCTTTGGGCCCTGCTGGCCCGCATGTTCGACGTGGTGGCGGCGACGGTGGACGTGAAGCTCCGCGCCCCCCGCCACGGTGATGGGGACAACGGCCGGGCTCTGGTCCTCGATGGCCCGACCGAAGAACGGTGGCCGGGGCTCCTTGCCGTCGGTGGAGCCCTGTTCGAGACGCCGGGGTGGTGGCCGGCCGTCGAACCGACGGTGGCCAGCGCGCTGGTGGCGTCGATGGCCGGCCGACACGCGGCCGTCCACCCGGAGCACCGTCCGAGCCACTATGCGGATGCCGGCCTGACACTGCTGCGGAGCGCCCCCTCCGACGGCGACGAGATCTGGTGCCGCTGCGATGCAGGTCCCCACGGGTACCTGTCGATCGCCGCCCACGGCCACGCCGACGCGCTCGCCGTCGAAGTGCGCCACAACGGGACGGACGTGCTCGCCGACCCGGGGACGTACTGCTACCACGGCGAACCGGGTTGGCGCAGCTACTTCCGCTCCACCCTGGCCCACAACACCGTCGAGGTGGCCGGCCGGGATCAGTCCACCTCGGGGGGTCCGTTCCTCTGGACCCGCCACGCCCGGAGCACCCTGGTCGGGCTCGAGACGGACGCTGACGGGGAGGTCACGGCGTGGTCGGCCGAGCACGACGGCTACCTCGGACTGACACCGCCGCTTCGCCACCGTCGCTCGGTCCGGCTGGTGCGCCGGCTCCGTCGTCTGGAGATCGTCGACGACCTCGAGACCACGGGGGGACATCCGTTCCGCCTCGCCTTCCTCCTGGGCCCCGCGGTCGATGCGCAGATGGCCGGGAACGAGGTCGGGCTCACGTGGACCGAGGGCGGGTCCGAGAGGTGCGCCACCCTGTCGCTGGCCGGGGGCCTCGACTGGACGTTGGCGCGTGGTACCACCGACCCTCACCTCGGGTGGTACTCCCCGCGCTTCGGGGAGAAACAGGCGACGTGGGCCCTCGTGGGCGAGGGATCCTGCAGCCGGACCGGCGCGGACAGTGTGAGGACCGTGCTGCAGTTCGGGTATCACGCCCCCCGGGAGCTGCTCCCATGAGGGTGGCGAAGCGGGACACCCGGTAATGGCCCTTCACACCGGGACCTCCCGCTCCCCCGCCCCGGGCATCGCGCCCTCCTCCCCGACGACCGAGCGCCCCCGACTTCGCATGGCGCTCAACCTGCTCACGGAGGATCCCCGTCAACCGTCGGGGGCCCACTGGTGCTGGACCCGCATTGTGCCCGCGATGGCCGACCGTCTCCTCCCCGGCGAGGAGCTCCACCTGATGGTGAGCCCGGCGATGCGGCACTACTTCCCCGACCATGGCGACAACGTCCGCTACCTCACCTTCCCGTACTCCAACGAGCACCGGGTCCTGCGGACGGCCAGCGAGCACCTCCTCACGCCGTTCCTCCTCCCGCGGCACCACATCGATCTTCTCAGCACCGCCATCGCACCCGTGGTGAACCCGACGAGATCCTTGGTCATCCACATGAAGACGATGCACGCGTTCAGTGCGGCGGAGTCGCTCGACTTCTGGCCCCGGACCTACCGGCGGCTCAACTACCAGCGATCGCTCCGACGCGCCGATCTCGTCATCGTGAACTCCAAGAGCCTGCTCGGTGAGATCGACGACCATCTGGAGGTGGATCCGCGAAAGGTCCGGCTGATTTACGAGGCGGTGGACCACGACATCTTCACGCCGGGGGACCGCGACAGCGCCCGGGCACGGGTGGCCACGTTCGGCGTGAGGCGACCCTTCGTCCTGTTCGTCTCCTCCCTCTGGCGCTACAAGAACTGCGATGGCCTGCTGCACGCCTGGAGACTGGCCCGTGACCAGCTCACCGGGCGCCAGCTGGTCATCGTCGGTGCCGAGCGCGACCAGCGCTATGCGTCGGAGCTACGCGAGCTGGTCGACGAGCTCGAGATAGGTGAGGACGTCGTCTTCGTCGGCGGCGTGCCGAACGAGGAGACCGTCCACTTCTACCGGGCCGCCGATCTCCTGGTCTATCCGTCCTTCAACGAGACCTTCGGCCTGCCGATACTCGAGGCGATGGCCAGCGCGTGCCCGGTCGTGACGTCCTCACTGAGTTCCATGCCCGAGGTGGCGGGGGGTGCGGCCATCCTCGCCGACCCCCATGACCCGAGCTCGATCGCCCGCGCCATGCTCGACGGCTGCGGATCCGGAGCGAGCCGCCTCCGAACCGAGGGCCTTCGTCGCGCCCAGCAGTTCACGTGGGCCGCCACCGCGCAGGCGACCCTGGATGCCTATCGCGAGGCCGCCGAGCGGCGGCACTGACAACCCCCGAGCCGGCTCACATCCCGTCCTCGGCCACCTCGAGCCGCACCCCTGGCGCAGGCCCAGGCGTGGCCTGCGTCCCCTCGACCGACCGGCGTGTCCGGGACTGAATGGCCCACATGGCGCCGAGCGCCACGACACAGGTCACGAGATTCACCGTTGCCACCCCGGTCACTCCGTAGGCCTCCGCCAAAAGACAGGTCAGCGCCACCGAGAAGACCAGCCGGGCGAGCTGGACGATGAACAGCGGGACAATCCGGCGAGTCGCGGTCAGGTTCAGGGTCGGACCGACGCCGAAGGACAAGACGACGATCGCCAGGGCGAAGATCCGAGCGCTCGGCGCGTACGTCACGAATTCGGGACCGTAGAGGACCCTCAGAAGCGTGGGCGCGGCAACCAGAACAGCGACGGCGCACGCCGTTGCCGCCGCGACCCCGGCCCCCGTCACGAACCGAGAGATGCGCACCATGCCCGGCCAGCCGCGTTCGGCGAGCTGCCGGGTGGCTTCGGGCAGGCCGAAGCTTCCCCCGGCGTTGATCACCACCATGGTGGGCCCGATCACCAGTCCCTGGGCCGCTTTGAGGCCCCCGAGCGCCGCCGGGCCCAGCATCGCCCCGGCCACGATCAGATAGAGCTGGCTGCCCCCCCAGCTGGCCGCTCGCTCACTGGCCAGCCACCGGCTCGTCGGCCAGCGGGACCAGAGGAATGCTCCTCCCCCTCTGATGGACGGACGCACCGAGAACTGCCGAAGCCCGTAGACCGCCGCGACGGCCGCCCCCGCGCCCCAGGCCGAGACGACGGCGAACACCGAGTGCAGGCCCAGCACGAAGACAGCCCCGAACGCCAGCGCCTGCACGGCGTTGAACAACAGGTCGTTCATCAGGGACTTCCTTGGCTTCCCCAGCATGAAACCGATCCACCGCCAGTAGTCCTGCAGATCGAGCACCACGACCCATGGGGCCACCGAGAGCAGGCCGATCCCGAAGGTGTGCTGGCCGACGGCGAGGAACACCGCACCGACGGCCGCGATGATGCAGGCGGCCATCAGGCCGAGCGTGACATCCGCGGCGAACCCGCGTCGGATGAAGGCGTCACGCTCCTCGTGGCGCATGTCCCCCATGATCGCCATCGGATCGGTGATCAACGAGCGGTGGAGCGAGGTCAGCAGGATCCACACCGTGTACGCCAGGGCGAACGCCCCGAAACCCGCAGGGCCGCTGATCCGGGCCACGACGATCCCCACGGAGAAGTTCGACGCCGACGCCACGCACTGGTCCACCATGGTCGTCGTGGCGCGCGACGCCGCGCCGCCTCGGAAACTCCATCGCGCCCTGAACCGGGTGACAGACATATCCATCTCCCTATCGGTCACGCCGGCGTGAGACACCCCGGTCCGAACAGAGGCGGTCGGCGCCCCGCAGATACAGCCAACCGCGGTCGGCGACTCCCTTGGCAGCCCCATCCGGGTTGCAGCACGGCGTCCCCCGCCGCGGGACAGTCCCAGGAATCGATGGGGAAGTCCCATCCGGGCGTATCTCCGGGCCCCCTGCGCCCTCTGTACGGGCATCGACATGCCAGAGGGCTGTCGTGCGGCACACGGCGTCACCGACCCGAACCGCCGATTCGACCACCTATTGGGGGCTCGATGGTAGTACTCGACAGCGACCTCACCCATCGTCCGGAAAGCCCGGGGTTGGCGGACAGCTCGTCGCTCGCCGACTCCAAGATCTCGGTCATCGTGGTCGCCGCCGAACAGCTCTTCCGCCTGGGATTGGCCCGGCTTCTCGGCGAGGACGTACGCCTCGACGTCATCGGGGTCTCCGAGGGCCAGCCCGAACTGGTCGACCTTTGCGTGGCCAGATCCGTCGACGTGGTGCTGGTCGAGCTGGATCTGACCAAGGCCGACAGCATCGAGCTGGTCCGCCTGCTCGCCTCACGGTGCCCGGCCACCAAATCGCTCATACTGACGTCGCAAGCCGACTGGCGTGTCCGCCCGGCCATGATCGCCGGCGCCGCCGGCATCCTCCTGAAGGACACTTCCCCAGAGTCGATCAGGGCCGCCGTCATCTCGGTCCACCTCGGTGACCAGGTGCTGTGCAACGAGGCGGCCCGCTGGGTTCTCGGAGAGGAGTACTCCACCCATCTGACGCAGCGTGAGTCGGACGTCCTCCACATGGTGGCCCACGGGGCAAACAACGCCGAAATCGCCGTCCAGCTGCATCTGGGCCAGAAGACCGTGCGCAACTACGTCAGTCGCATCTATCGAAAACTCGAGTTGACCAACCGCGCCCAGATCGCCACATACCTGGCCCGCACCGAGGCGCGGGGTCCCGACCTGCCCCACTCGGCACCGGCCGGGAACGAGTCTCGAGTGGGTGGCGCATGAACGAACAGCCACTGAGTCTGCGGACATCACTTCGTGAGATCTGGCGACGCCGCGTCCTGATCCTCGTCGTCGCCGTGCTGTGCGCAGCGGCGGGGGCGGCCTACGGGTACCTCAGGCCGACCACCGCCACCGCCGGGGCACTGGTGATCCTCCCCCAGACGGCCAACTCGGGTTCGGGCGTGTCCGGCATCAGCACGGAGGTGGTGATCGCCAAGAGCACGCCGGTCCTGGCCGCAGCCGGCGCCAAGCTCTCGCCACGCCTGGGAGCACTCGCGGTCAAGAAACTGGTGACCGTCAGCCAGCTGAGCGGGCAGGTCCTGCAGATTGAGGCACAGGGCCGCACGAGCTCCGACGCCCTCCGTCTGGCGAACGGCGTCGCCGCCAGCTTCATTCAGTACGTCACCCAGTTGGACGCGGGATACTCCGGCCCCGCCGTGGCATCGCTGCAGCAACAGTCCACCCTGTTGACGCAGCAGATCAACAGCCT
>Ga0302324_100005101_pt1 | contig 28818 bp, 24 predicted proteins | sample Palsa_T0_1_FD_201949 | JGI IMG/M metagenome (GOLD analysis project Ga0302324, IMG submission 201949) | Peat permafrost microbial communities from Stordalen Mire near Abisko, Sweden - Palsa_T0_1 | ecosystem: Environmental > Terrestrial > Soil > Palsa > Peat permafrost | place: Sweden: Abisko...
CCGCAAATAACGATGCCCCATCTTGAAGCCGGTCTTATAGTCTTCGCTGAAATCGGGGCCTTGGTGGTCTTCTCCATAGAGCGCGTCCTCGTGCTCGATGCTCATGCCGCCGGTGTAGCCGACCCTTTGCAGCACGCTGAAGAATTCGGACCAGTTGATGGAGCCGAGTCCGGGCAGCCGGTAGGCCCACCATTGCGCGCGATTCACCGGATTGATGCCGCTACGCCGCAGGACGTCCCAGCGAATCTCGGTGTCCTTGAGATGCACATCGTAGATCTTGTCCACGAACTCGCGCGCGGTTTGGATTGGATCCATCATCTGCCACACCAGGTGCGACGGATCGTACTGCAGGCCAACGTAGGGTGAGGTCCCGAAACCCTTGAATAGAGCTTCGAATCCGGCCGGGCTGGTGGCGATATTCGGTCCGCCCGGCCAAGGTTCCCAGAGAATCTTGACGTGGTTCTTGTCGCAAGCCGCAAAGTATTTGTCGTTGTATACGCGAACGATTTCGTCCACTTGTCCTTGAAACGATTTTTGCGTGTCCTTGCCGGAGCAGGTTCCCACATAAGGAATGCCCAGCTTACCGGCCAGCTCGATGGCTTTCAGAAAATAGTTGTTTTCCTTGGCGCGTTGGTTGGCATCGGGCGAAATGTGGTTCTGCGCTAGCTGAAGCGCCGAAACATGCATCTGATTCTTGGCCAGTGTCGCTTTCACATGCTCGATCTTTTCCTCGGTGATGGTGGCGGCGTCCAGCTCCGAGCGCGGGCTCGCGCCCAGAATCATGTTGGTGAAGCCTTCCTGGCGGGCGAATTCCACGTTTGCTTCCGTGAACGGACCCAGCACTCCGAGTTTCGGTTTCCATTCTTTCGGGGCCTTTTGCGCTTTCACGGCGGCTGCGGCCGCGAGTGTACCCATCAGTGTGCGTCTGGTCATGCACTCGATTGTACTGGAAGTATCAGCGCGGCAATTGGAAGGTGACGTTACGCTCACCGTTCAATCGTTCGCTCAAGGCGCGGTCAACGGAAGCCAGCGCGGCCTGCTTCTGCGCATGCTCCATGGTCACGTAGTGCAGAGCTGCGCCGTCCACCCAATAGGCCAGTACGGCCCGGATCATACCGTCGTTGAAGGCGATGATATAAAGCGGCGTGTCGTATTTTCGCTGCACCGCTACGGGCGCCGGTGGCGGGGGTGACTGAGTGAACTCTTGCACCATCGGCGGCGGCGCAGGCTGTGTTTGAAATTCCTGATTGACGATCACCGCGGGCGCTTGAGCGGCAGGGTATCCGTAGTCGGAATTGTATCCCGGATATCCGTTGGCGTCCGAGGAATACCCGTATGAATCGTAGTATCCGTAGTATCCAAACCCACTGGAGAAGGGGTAAATGCGGGGAAATCCCCGGAATCCGAAAGCGGGTCGACGGTTGAAACCAGCGCCGCGGAATCCGCGCGAGATGGCTGTGTGCCCTGGGCCGCCGGCGCGCCCTCCACCTCCGTGCGCTCCGCCGCCGTGCCCTCCGCTCCGCGCCAACGCGGGGAAGGTGAGCGACGAACAAATCAAAGCCGCGAGTAAAACTTGACGCATGGTACGCGCCTCTCTTCCAACAGTCTAACTCAAGCCCAGGTGATATACTTCCCATAAGCTACTTATGGGAGAGCGCCTGTCGATACTGGCTTGCACCAGCTAAAAGCGTTGCTCCGGCGGCGCCGACTGGATCGCGACCTGGAAGACGAGCTGCGCTTTCACATGAACATGCTCATTGAAACCGCACTTCCCTCCAGGAGGCATGCCGCGAAATGTGGACCCTCGGCTCCAGTGAAATTCTTTGGCAGGACATCCGGTATGCGCTTCGCTCTTTAAGGAAGAGTCCCGGATTCGCCAGCGTGGCAATTTTCGTGCTTGCGCTTGGCATCGGCGCCAACATCGCGATATTCAGCATAGTGAACGCCGTGGTGTTGAAGCCGCTGCCGTATCGCGATCCCGGCCAGCTTGCGCTGCTGTGGGGCAACGTCCGGCGCGTCAGCGTGGAGCGTCGTGGCACTTCTTATCCGGACTTCGTGGTTTGGCGGAAGCAAAGCAAGTCCTTCGTGGGTATGGCCGCCTATAATCCGGTTGTTTCCTTCCTGATGGGCGGAGAGGACGCGCCGGAGCGCGTGGTCAGCGAGTATGTTTCTGCTTCCTATTTCTCGCTGCTCGGCGTCTCCCCCGTGCTGGGCCGGACGTTCCTTCCAAGCGAAGACGAAGTTCCGATGCGGGACCAGGTGATCCTGCTGAGCGAGGGGGTGTGGAAGCGCCGGTACGGGGCTGATCCAGCCATCATCGGGAAATCTATCCAAATGAGCGCCCGCACCTACACCGTGGTGGGCGTAATGCCCGCGGGATTCCGCGGCGTCTCGGATCTCGCGGAGCTGTGGCGTCCCTTCATGATGTCCGGCACTGCGGAAAACATGGCTGAGCGTGGAGATCGTGGAATGGCGATTCTCGCTAGATTGAAGCCGGACGTGCCTCTGAAGCAGGCTCAGGCCGAACTCGATACAATTTGCCGCGCTTTGGCGCGCCAGTATCCGGGAACGAACGAAGCGCGCGGCGTGGAAGTTGCGCCGCTCGACAAAGAGATCTTCGGGGATATTCGGCCGGCGGCTCTGGCCTTGTTGGGTGCGGTAGCTTTCGTGCTGCTGATCGCCTGCGCCAACGTGGCGAACCTTTTGCTGGCGCGTTCCGAAGCGCGGCAAAAAGAGATCGCGCTGCGCGTGGCTCTGGGTGCGGGACGCCTTCGGTTGTGGCGCCAGCTTCTCACTGAAAGTTGCGTACTCGCTGTCATCGGCGCCGCCGCCGGATTATTGCTCGCTACCTTCGGTCTGCGCGTCCTCATGGCCACGAGCCCCGTCACGCTGCCCAGCTTTGTGCATGCCGGCATCGACCCGCCGGTGGCCCTGTTTACCGTGTTGGTATCGGTTCTTTGTGGCGTGGTAATGGGTTTGGCGCCAGCGATCCATTCCCGCATGGCCGGTTTGCACACGGCATTAAAGGAATCGTCCGGACGTGCCAGCGCGGGTAAGGCGCCGCAGCGCTTCCGGAACGCGCTGGTGGTGGCTGAGGTTTCACTCACGCTGGTGCTGTTGATAGGCGCGGGTCTCCTGATCCGTAGCTTTCGCGCGATCAACGCGCTCGATCCCGGCTTCGATCCGGATCATCTATTGAGCGTTTCCCTGAGCCGTTATCGCGGGCTCCAGCCCGAACCCGGAGCGCCAGCGCCCGCCGTAGCATCGATTCAGCAGATACTCCAACGAATCCGGGCGCTACCTTCCGTCCAGACTGCCGCCGCGGCGACGGACCTGCCCCTCAGCGGTGGTGGGGATGCGGTTTTCTACACCGCCGAGGGACAACCGCCGGTAACGGCGCAGAACAGGCCGCGCGCCTATATCCATCGCGTCACTCCAGGTTTCTTCCAGGCACTCAACACCAAGCTCGTTGCCGGCAGAACATTTTCCGCGGAGGAAATGACGGGCGGCTCGGGAGTGGTGATGGTCAGCGAGAATGTCGCGAAGCGATTCTGGCCCAATCAAGACCCACTGGATAAACGCATCAAAGGCGGAGAGCCGAACTCTTCCAGCGCATGGCTGCGCATCATCGGCGTGGTGGGCGAAATGAAGTATCGTGGTCTGCCGAATAATCCGACCTCCGATCCGGACATCTATCGTCCGCTGCCGGACCGGGAACGCGACATCGTGCTGCTGGTCCGTACTTCTCTCGATCCCGGCGGCCTGTCAGCCGCAGTGCGAGGCGCGATTCACGAGATTGATCGGACGATTCCTGTTTACAACGTCGCCACCATGGCAGAGCGGATCGGCGAACAGACCGCGCGCAACCGGTTCACCAGTTGGCTGATGGGCATATTCGCCGCCGTCGCGCTGCTGCTTGCGATGGTCGGCGTCTACGGCGTGATGTCGTACGCCGTTACGCGCCGCACCCAGGAGATCGGCGTCCGCATGGCGCTGGGCGCGAATCGTTCGCAAGTTCTGCTGCTCATCGTGGGTCAGGGATTGCCGCTGATTCTGGCCGGCATCCTGGTGGGATTGGCGGCCTCGTTCGGTCTAACCGGTCTGATCGTGACACTGCTCTACGGCGTGACACCAACGGACGCGTTTACCTTTGCGACAGTCACTGCTCTGTTGATTTCAATCGCCCTATTCGCGTGCTGGCTACCCGCCCTGCGCGCCAGCCGCATAGATCCGCTGGAAGCGTTGCGCCACGACTGAGTAAGCACCGACTCCCTCACGGTCGCGGCTCGGAAGGCGTAACCGAACCCCGACCGTAAGGGAGTCAGTGCCTTTTCACCCCCCGATATACCGCGCATATAAACTACGCGCGATACCCACATCGGTGGTGCCTTTCACAATGGCCCGACCGTCGGGAAAGATGGTCAACAGATACGGCGGCAAATCAAACCGCAGCGCGAATTCGTTGGCGCGTACCTGTCCCAGCGGGGCCAGACGCTTGGCCAGTTCCCTGAGATCCAGCGGGCGCGAGCTTTCGTGAATCTGCACCGCATTGCTTCCGCACAGGCTCACCGGCGCTCTCCGATCGCCACCCAGGTAGGGGAATTGCCGCAGGCCGCATGCAGGGCATTGCGGCTGGGGGCCGGGCTCGGCAATCTGCCGGATTTCGCCGGTCCATACATCCACCGACGTGATCTTGCGCGACGTCTCGCCACTGCACAGAATCTTGATCGCCTCGCTCACCTGCAGACTCGCAATCAGCGCCGTGACGGATCCTAAGACCCCCGCGGTCTCGCAGGTTGGCTGCGAGCCAGGCGGCGGATCCGGATACACGCAGCGCAAGCAGGCCGTTTTCCCCGGAACCACCGCCATCGAAATCCCGTAGCTCCCAACCGCCGCGCCATAGATCCAGGGCAGCCAACGGCTCACCGCGTAATCGTTGATAAGGTAGCGCGTCTCGAAATTATCGGTACCGTCCAGAATCAGGTTCGATTCCCCCAGCAGTTCGTCCACATTGCCCGGGGCCAGATCCGCCACCACGGGTTCTATTCGGATATCCGAATTGATGGCGGCCAGCCGGCGTGCGGCCGCGATCGATTTTGGCAGGGCTTGCTCCACGTCGCATTGATCGAATAGCCACTGCCGCTGGAGATTGCTCAGCTCCACATAATCGCGATCAATGATCCTTAGGCAACCAACCCCGGCCCGAGCCAGCGCGCCCGCCTGAAAACTGCCTAAGGCGCCGCAACCCACTACCACCACCCGCGCGTCCAATAAGCGTTGCTGCCCCGCTCGGCCGATGCCCTGGAACAGGATTTGGCGCGAGTAACGCTCCCGATCACGTGGCTTCATACACCAAAATGGTAGCAGCCGATACGTTAACATGGTCCCTAGTGTCAACCCGGCTGGGCTTACGGATCAGTGTCGCCGCGCTCGCCGTGCTAACCGGGATTCCTTACGCTATGGCCGGCAGCGCCTATGAAGGCAAGCCGATTGCGGAAATCCAGTTCGACCCCGAAAAGCAGCCGCTGGAGACCGGCCAACTCAAAGCTTTGCTACCGGTTCGGACCGGCCAACCTCTACGGGCCGTGGAACTGAAGGATGCGATTCAACGTCTGTACGCCACCGGTGAGTACGCCGACATCGCTGTGGATGCAACTTTGGGACCGAACGGCGTCACACTGAAATTCATAACAAAGCCCGCCTACTTCATCGGCAACGTTCGCGTAAATGGCGTGCCTGAGCCGCCCAACCAGGGCCAACTTACGGTGGCGACGAAACTGGAGTTAGGCACCGATTATTCAGCGGACCAAGTGAAACGCGCGGTGGATTACCTGGTGGACGTGATGCGGCGCAATGGATTCTACAATGCCACCGTAGTGCCCGAGACCACTTTCGAAGAAGCCACGCAGCAGGTGAAAATCGATTTCCAGATCGATCCCGACAAGCGCGCCAAATACGATGGCGTCATCGCGAACGGTCCCATGAACCGGCCGATCGAGAACATCATCAAATCCACGCATTGGATGCGGCCGTTCGGCTGGTTCGGTTGGAGGCCGGTGTCGGAAAGCCGCACCGAATCCGGCCTGGATAACGTACGATCCTGGTATCCCAAACATGACTATCTGGCAGCCAAAGTATTGCTGGTGAAGTTGGATTATCATCCCAGTACGAATACGGTCACTCCGGAACTGGCCATAGATAACGGCCCCAAGATCACCGTGCGAGTGCGCGGCGCCAACCTGTCCGGCGCACGCTTACGCAGCTTGTTGCCGATTTATGAGGAACGCACCGTCGACAAGGATTTGCTGGCGGAAGGTACGCGGGACTTGGCCGCCTACTTCCAGACGCAGGGGTACTTTGATGTTCGCGTGAACTACCGCCTTGCCTTGCCTCCCAATGGGGACGAATTGATCGATTATGACGTAGACCGCGGGCCCCACCATAAACTTGTCAAACTTGAGATTACGGGAAATCACTACTTCGACGACAACACGCTTCGCGAACGGATCAACGTAATTCCGGCCACGCTGATCCGCTACCGGCACGGGCGCTACAGCCGTCAATACCTGGAGCGGGATTTGGACGCGATCCGCGACCTGTACCGCTCCAACGGCTTTCGCGATGTGGCAGTGACCTCCCAGGAGATCGACGATTTCGAGGGGCAAGTGGGGCATATCGCCATCTCCATCGACGTGAAAGAGGGTGCTCAGTGGTTTGTGTCGAAACTGGAAATCGAAGGAGTTTCCGAGGAGGATCGCAACGCGTTGCGATTGATTCTTCATTCTACCGAAGGCCAGCCCTACAGCGATTACAATATCGCTTCGGATCGCGATGCAATCCTGGATTACTACTTCAACAACGGCTATCCGAGCGCAAAGTTCGAGTTCACCGCGACGCCGGCCGCGGAACCGAATCGCGTGGATCTGAAGTTCGTTGCCGCCCCTGGCGAGCGGGTCTACGTACGCGATGTTCTGGTAAACGGCCTGGAGAGAACGCAGATCGATCTGGTCCAGAATCGCATCAGCCTCAAGCCCGGAGATCCGCTTTCACAAGACCAGATCAACGCAAGCCAAAGACGGCTGTACGATTTGGGGATTTTTGCCAAAGTGAATACGGCCATCCAGGATCCGGACGGGGATGAGCCCAACAAATATGTCCTCTATTCGCTGGAAGAGGCCGGCAGGTATTTGACCAACGTAGGATTTGGAGCCGAGATCGGCCGCATTGGCGGCGGACTTAGTTCGCTGGATTCGCCGGCCGGCGTCACAGGCTTTAGCCCGCGCATCTCGCTGGGCGTGAGCCGCTTGAACTTCCTCGGCTTGGGTCATACGGTGAGCCTGCAAACGCGGGTTTCGACGATCGAACAGCGTGTGCTCGCCAATTATCTCGCGCCGCAGTTTGAAGGAAATCCAAATTTGAACCTGCAGTTTTCTCTGTTATTCGAGCGCTCGCATGACGTCCGAACGTTCTCCTCGCGCCGCGAGGAAGGTTCTGTACAGCTAGGGGAAAAGCTGTCGCGCGCCTTTTCCATTCAGTATCGATACACTTTTCGAAAGGTAAACATTCTTGGAATTCCGCTGGTGACGCCCGAGCTGATCCCGCTGCTTTCGCAGCCGGTCCGCGTGGGATTTTTTTCCACCACTTTTATCCACGATCGCCGCGACGATCCGCTGGACGCGCATCACGGAGTCTACACCACCGTGGATTTAGCGCTGGCGGCCGGCGCTTTCGGATCCCAGACCGGATTCGGGAGGCTCATCGTCCAGAACTCCAGCTACTATCAACTCACTAAGAGCCTGGTCTTCGCCCGGTCCACTAATTTTGGATTTATTGAACGTTACGCCGGTCTTTCCGATTTTCCGCTGGCGGAGCGATTGTTCGGGGGAGGATCGAATTCGGATCGTGCCTTTCCGGATTTTCAAGCCGGCCCACGGGATACCACAACCGGCTTCCCGGTGGGCGGCACAGCGGAACTATTCAACAGCTTCGAACTGCGGTTTCCGCTGATCGGCGACAACCTCGGCGGGGCGCTGTTCAACGACATGGGCAATGTTTATTCCAGCCTGGACAAGATCAGCCTGCGCTTCCGCCAGAATGGTCTCAAGGATTTTGATTACGGGGTGCAGGGATTCGGCTTCGGCATCCGCTACCGGACTCCCATCGGCCCCGTCCGGGTGGATTTCTCGTTGAGCCCGAATTCCCCGCGCTTCTTCGGATTCAAAGGCAGCATCAACCAGTTGGAGTTCGGCGGCGGCGAACAAGTAGTGCAGCGCATCAACGTATTCCAATTCCACTTTTCACTGGGGCAGGCGTTTTGAGACCATTCAGCCCTGCTGCCCTCCGGACGCTGGCTTCTGGATTCATACTGCTGGTCTCCCCGATTCTTCCCGCTGAAATCATCGACCGCATTGCGATCTCGGTGGGCAACCAGGTGATCACCGAAAGTCAGATCGTGGAGGAAATCCGGCTCACCGCATTCTTAAACGAGGAAAAGCTCAATCTGGATGCCGACCAGCGCAAGAAGGCCGCCGGCAGGTTGATCGAACAGACCCTGGTCCGGCGCGAAATGGAGTTCAGCCACTATCCCCTGCCCGCCTTGGACGATGCCGCGCAGTCGCTCGAGACTCTGAAGACGCGTTACAAAACAGATGCAGAGTACCGGCAGGCGTTGGATGCGTATGGCATCAGCGAGGACGGGTTGAAGCGGCGGCTGTGGTGGCAGGCGACGTTTTTGCGCTTCATCGACTATCGCTTCCGTCCGGGGATACAGATTCCCGAAGCGGATATCCGGGCGTCCTATCAACAACAACTCGACCAGTGGAAACAGGCAGGCATTGAGCCGGTTCCGAGCTTGGAGGACGTGCGCCCCCGTATTGAGCGGACCCTGACGGAACAGCGCATCGATCAAGCCGTGGATCACTGGCTGGCCGATACGCGCACCCAGGTTGCGATTCGTTTCCACGATGAGGCGCTGCAGTGAGCCGTCCGAAAAAGATTTGGTTATCGCTTTTTGCAGGTGTCGTTGGGCTCCTGCTTATCGCGGCGGCGGCAACGCTTGCGATTCTTCAAACCAACTGGTTCAACGGCAAAGTAAGAGCCCGGATTGTCTCGATCGCCGAAACGGCCACGGGCGGGCGCGTGGAAATCGGAACGTTCGACTACAACTGGCGCAATTTGACCGTAGAGATAGCGCCGTTCGTGGTTCACGGCAAGGAGCGGCCTGGGGAGGCGCCCTTTCTTCGAGCGGACCGCATTCGCATTGGATTGAAAATTGTTTCTCTTCTCGATCGCGACGTGGACCTGGTCTCACTGTTTGTCGAAAAGCCCCAGGTGAGCGTCACCGTCAATCCCGATGGAACCACCAACGTGCCGGAACCCAAAGGCGGGAACCGCTGGGAGAACAATTTCGCCAACCAACTTCTGGATCTCAAGGTGAAGCACTTCGAACTGCGCGATGGATTCGTCGAATATAATTCCGCGCGAATTCCTCTCGATCTGGAGGGCGATCGATTGCAGGCGTCCATTAGTTATCAAGCCTCGGGTCCCCGCTATCTCGGCGCTATTTCCGCGCGCCGCATGCGTGTGGCCACGCCGCGGCTGCGAATGGCTGTCACCATGGATGTCGCCGCGCAGGTTGCTCTCGAGCGGAGCCAGTTCCAAATCTTGCACGCGCGGGCGGAAAGCGAAGGCGCCAAGATCACGCTCGATGGGTTGGTCCGCAATCTTTCGGCGCCGGGCGCGGATTTCGATCTCACCGCGACCGCGCCCGTGACGTGGCTCAACACCTTCTTCGGGCTGCCGCTCGAATCCACCGGCACCGTTTCGTTCGCGGGTAAAGGGTCGTTGGAGACCAATCCATTCCAATACAAGTTGGAGGGAAAACTGTCGGGGCGCGAACTCGCGGTTGCTCGCAATGGGCCTACGCTGCGCGGCGTCACTCTCTCCTCGCGCCTCGAAATGGCGCCTGGCAAAATCACTCTTCCCGATCTGCAGCTCGCCGTTCCGCGCGGCCGATTCCAGGGATCGGCGCAGGTGGTGGATCTCAAAAGTTTCTGGCTGAGCGGAAAGGCCGTGGATTTTCCTCTTCAAGAATTCGCGAAGTTCTGGAATCGCGATACGGGCGAGTTGAGCGGCGCGCTCACCGGGACCATCAAGATGGACGGACAGTTCGCGCGCGGCGGACTTTCCGGCGTAATGCTGTCTGCCCAAATCGATAGCGTTCCCGCGACCGGAGGAGTGCCTCTAAGAGGCGATGTCGCCATCAACTACGATCAGCGGTCAGCCAAGCTGAGTTTTGGGAATTCCGAAGTCACGTTTGGATCTACTAACGCCAGCGTTTCCGGAACGCTAGGCGAATCCTTGACCGTTCATCTTATTTCCGGCAATCTAAACGACCTCTTGCCGCTCTATCGGCTGTTCGGAGCAAAAGCTCCCGAGAAACTTCCCGTTGCGTTGCACGGCGGCGTAGCGAAGTTCGACGGCGTGATCGCCGGACCCTTCAAGAGCCTGAAGATATCGGGCAAGGCCGACGCGACGCACCTGGTTTGGAACCAGCGCGAATTTGATCATGTGGCCGCCACACTCGAGTTGGACAAAGCGCTCGCGAACTTGTACGCGATTGACGTGGATCAGGACCAGCTGCACGTAGTCGGCCAAGCGCGCGTTGCGCTAGTGGATTGGAAAACGGTGGATGCCAGCGCGCTTTCCGCCACGCTCTCCACTCGAGGAGCGGACATCGCGAAATTGCTGGCGGAGCAAGGTGATAAAATTCCTGTCACCGGCGCTTTGTCAGCGACTGCGCACGTCACTGGGACTTTGGAGTCCCCTCTGGTTTCCGGAAACGTGGACGCGAGCAATGTCACTGCTTATGACGAGCACTTCGATCGCATTCGCGCCGACATCACCATGACCTCGACGGCGCTGGAAGCGGCGCATTTGGAAGCGCATGCCGGCGAATCGCTGATCAGCGGGAGCGGCGCCTACAATCACTTGGCCAACGATTGGAATGATGGATCGCTGCGGTTCGACGTTTCGAGCAAACAACTCACTCTCGCGCGGATCAACCATATGCACCAGTTGTCCGAAAGTCTGTCGGGCGATCTCGACGTGACGGCGAACGGCACGGCCAAAGTGGTAATAGGCGTGATCACTCTCGCGTCCTTGAACGGCGACCTGAAATTGAAGAACGCAACGCTGGACGGCCGCGCGTACGGCAACCTGGAGGTGACAGCCAACACGCGACTGCCCATGTTAGCCCTCAGCGCCAAGGTGGATCTTCCGGGCGTTCAGCTTCAAGGCAGCGGTGAATGGCGCTTGGACGGCGATTATCCGGGGCAGGCACGCGTCCAGATCCCACGGATCACCTTCGCCACCCTACACGATCTCTGGCCGGGCCAGCATGAGCGCAAAACGTTGCCTTTTGAAGGTTTCATGCAGGGTGAAGCTACCATCTCAGGACCCCTGAACAACCCGGCTGCCCTGTCGGCCAACGTGACACTCAGCACCGTCCAACTGAGCGCCGGCCCCAACGTGCGCCCAGTACCCGGTACCCAGGCGCAGGATCTCATCATCCGGAATGCACAGCCGGTGCTGTTTGAAGGCACCACCAAAAGCATCGAGATCAAAAGCGCCAACTTCGTTGCCAAGGGCACTACGCTGACTGCATCCGGCCACCTGGCCTTGGATTCGAAAAATCCGTGGGACGTGGCCGTCAAAGGCAATATCAACTTGTCCATTCTTCAGATCTTCAACCCGGACCTGCTGGCTTCCGGAACATCTCTACTCGACATGACCGTTCGGGGGTCATTGACGGAGCCTCAGGTGGATGGCCGCGTGGAGTTGCACCAAGCCTCGGTCTACATCCGCGATCTGCCCAATGGAGTGGATCAAGCCAACGGACTGATCCTGTTCGATCGGAATCGCGCGACCATCCAAAACTTAACGGGCGTCACCGGCGGCGGCAACGTAACGTTCGAGAGCGGCAGTTTCGTTGGATTCCGCGGTCTCGCTTTGATCTATCGCCTGCAAGCCACTGCCACCCAGGTCCGCTACCGTTCCAGAGGCGGCGTGAGCATCACTGTGAACGCAACGCTCAATTTGATCGGTACATCGGAGAACAGCGTGCTCTCGGGGAACGTGGTGGTGATCCGCGCGGGTTTCAATCCGCGCACCGACGTAGGATCGCTGCTGGCCTCCACGGCAGCACCGGTTTCTTTCACGCCCAACGAGTATTTGCATGGAATCCAGTTCGATGTTCGTGTGACCAGCTCACGGAACCTGGAAGTGGAGACGGCGCTCACCCGCAATATCCAGGCCAACGCCAATCTGCGTTTGCGCGGAACTCCGGACACGCCCATCGTGCTGGGCAACGTAAGTGTCAGTTCGGGAGAAATCGAATTCTTTGGGACTAAGTACACCGTGAGCCGCGGCGACTTGAACTTCTACAATCCCGCTAAGATTGAGCCGATCATCGATTTGGATCTGGAAACACGCACGCGCGGCATCGTGGTGGATGTTACGTTTTCGGGTCCGCTCAACAAGCTCAACTTTTCTTACCGCTCGGATCCGCCGCTTGAAACCAACGAAATCATTTCTCTGCTTGCGGTGGGCCGGACGCCTTCGGCAGCCGGAGGCTTGACGCCGACCCAGAACACCTCCGCTCCTACCGGCATATCCTCGGGGAGCAATGCAGTTCTGGGACAGGCCTTCGCTCCCTCCTCCGGGCGATTGCAGCGATTCTTCGGCGTGAGCCACATCAAGATCGATCCGCAACTTACCGATATCACTTCGGTTCCGCAGGCGCGCTTGACGCTGGAGCAACAAGTTTCGCCGGATGTCACGCTGACGTATATCACGAACCTGGCGCGGACGGACCAGCAAATCGTCCGCATAGAATGGGATCTTAGCAAAAGATGGTCCGTGGTGGCGCTACGCGATGAGAACGGAGCTTTCGGCATCGATTTTCAGGTGCGGAAGCGATTTAAGTAACGTGAGACTACGCAAACTGCAAGGTAAGCTCAAAATCGAACACAGCATCATCGACGGCGTGCGGGAGGTTCTGGAACGCCTGCTGCGGGAGAACCCCGGGATCCGGTCTGTGATACCGGGCGTGATCCGGCCGGTGCGCGACGCACGAGGCCAGGTGAAGGTTCGGGTGACCGTTCCCGTCACGAACGGCTGGAAAGCCATTGCGCTAAGCGCCGGCGCCCGTCAGGAATTGTTCATCAGCACCGCTCTCTCGAAGCCCGATCTGGAGCAGGCAATTCATCTTGTATTGACGGCGAAAACATGAATCCGCGAACCCTAGAAGCAGACATTCAGGCGTCGCTGGAGCGGTTAGAACGCTTCGCACGTTCGCAGGGGCGGAAGCGCCTGCGCCACACTTAACGTGGAGCCTCTGTGAGCTACCGTGGGGCAGGCGTTTTCGCCTGCCAACCTCGACCTAACGCATCGCCCGTAGCCGCGCGATCCGATCCTCTGTGGAAGGGTGGGTCGAAAACAATTTCATGAATCCCCCGCCACCAAAAGGCTTGACGATAAACAAATGCGCGGTGGCTGGATTCACGTCCGACATCGGAATTCGTTTAGACCAGGTGTCCAGCTTGCCGAGCGCTGAAATCAGCTCATCGGGATTGTGCGTGACCTCGGCAGACGTTGCGTCCGCCGAATATTCGCGCGTGCGGGAGATGGCCATCTGAATCAGCATGGCGGCGAACGGCGCCAGGATCAGCATAATCAAGCCCGCCCAACCGCTGCCGCGGTCTTCCTCGTCATCGCGGCTACCCCCGAACCAGAACGCCATGCGCGCCAACACGGTAATCGCGGCCGCAATGGTGGCAGCCACCGAACTGGTGAGGATGTCGCGGTTCTTCACGTGCCCCAGCTCGTGCGCCACCACGCCTTCCAGCTCCTGATCGTTCATTAACTTCAGCACGCCGGCTGTGAACGCCACGGAAGCGTGCTCGGGATTCCGGCCTGTCGCAAATGCGTTGGGCGATTCATCTTCGATGAGCCACAGCTTGGGCATGGGCAGGTTCATGCGCTGTGTCAGACTTTGCACGATGGGAAATACACGCGCGTACGCTCCGCTGTTCTCGCTGGGCGTCACCGGCTGCGCGGAGTACATCGAGAGGGCCATCTTGTCCGAGAAGAAGTAGCCGAAGAAGTTCATGAATACCGCTATGGCCAGTGCGATGTAGAGACCGTTGCGGCCTCCAAAGATCTCTCCGCCGGCCAGCAACAGACCACTTAGGATTCCGAGCAATAGGACAGTTTTGACGCCGTTCATAGAGACCTTCTCCCTCAATTATGGCAGCAGCCACTATCATGAAGATTGAACGTCTATTCAGCGTTGCTGCTTTTGGCTGCTGTGGCGGATCCTCAGGCCGCGAGCGTTTCCCATAAACTCGATATCATTCAGCGAGGGAAAGCGAAGCCCGGCGCCGTCTACACGTTCACGGTCGCGGAGCTGAACGCCTGGGCCCGCGCCAAAGCTCCAACCGTTGTGCCGCAGGGCCTGCGCGAGCTGCGGCTGGAACTGGCGAACGGCGGCGCAACGGGATATGCGCTGGTGGATTTCATCAAACTACGCAAGGGCGCCGGCGAAGAGACCAACTGGCTGGTGACGAAACTGATCCAGGGCGAGAAACGCGTTAGGGTGACGGCGCGCATTCATTCTGCGAACGGCCGCGCGACGGTGAATTTGCAGCGGGTGGAGATCGGGGGATTGGCGGTGAGCGGCAGCACGCTGGATTTTCTGATCCACACGTTCTTTCTGCCGCTTTACCCGAATGCGAAGATCGATGAGCCGTTCGATCTGGCGGATCGAATCGATCGGATTGAAGTGACTCCAGCGGCTGCGCGAATCTACATCAAGAAATAATCCGCTCGGCCGCTTGCTTCGCCGCCCGGATACAATCCGGCAAGCCGATGCCGCGATAGCCATTGCCGGCCAGATGCAATCCTGGAATATCCTTTACGATGGATTCAACCTGAAGCTGGCGCTGTTCGTGACCCACGGTATACTGGGCCATCGAGTTCGGCCAACGCGCGATGCTGTGGAACACCGGCATGGCTTCCACGCCCAGGATGGCGCGCAACTCGCGGCGGGCAGCTTCCACCAGCGCCTGGTCGGTTTCGGCCAGCGCATCGCCGCCCATGAAACAGCGCAGCAGCACCATATGGTCCGGCACACGATAGCGGAATTTGTTTCCCACCCAGGTGCAGGCCGCCATCAATTTGCGCTCGCGCTTGGGGACCAGAAATCCAAAGCCCTTGAGTGGATGCTGGAAAGTGTCCTTGCGGTAGCCGAGGGCGAGCGTGACCGAGGAAGTGTAAGGGACTGCTTGCAAAAGCCCGGCAAGATTTTCCTGAAAGGGCTGCAACAGGCGCGCGGCGTCGGCCGTGGGAGTGGCCAGCACTACGTGGTCCGCGTCCATCCAATCCCCATTTACTCGCGCGCGAAATCCTGCCCCGCGCCGTTCCAGACTCTGCACCGCGCCATGCACAATATCCGCGCTTCCTTTGAGCGCATCCACCAATTGGCCCAATCCGTTTTTCAGCGTGCGGAAGACGGATCCGGATCCAGACCCGTTGGGACCGGGCGCCGCCAAAACGCCGCGCGTCAGGCTGCCATACTTCGTTTCGATTTCGACAAAGCGCGCCAGCACGCTGTTCGCGCTCATTTCGCGCGGATCGCCGCCATACACTCCGGCCAGTAGCGGCTCGGCGAGATAATCGATGGATTCCTGGCCATAGTGATCCAGCAGAAAATTATAGACGGAACGGTCCGCGAGAGGCGCCTTCGGCGGACGGCGCAAAAGTTCCAGACCCATGCGAATCTTGGCGCCCCAACTCAACAGCCTGGTTCCCAGCAGCGGCAGGATTTTGGTCGGCACCATCATCATCAGACCGTCCGGCAACGGGACCAATCTTCCGTGCTTCAAAATATAGGTAACGCGCAGATGGTCGTTCGAGCCGATCACCTGATCCGCCAGACCCACTTCGCGGATGAGATCCATGGCCCAAGGTTTCGCGGCCAGGAAGCTGTCGGGACCGGCTTCGAGTACACAGCCTTGCTGGACGGAGGTTTGGACCACGCCGCCCAGGTGCGCGGCTTTTTCGATCAGCGTGGGGCGGATGCCGGCCCTGTTGAGATAGTAAGCGGCCGAAAGTCCGGAGATTCCTCCGCCCACGATCAGAACCTTCGGCATATTCAGCTACAACTTGAACTCGCGGACCAGTTCAACCACAGCCCGCACATTCTCCACCGGAGTCTCCGGCAGGATGCCATGCCCCAGATTGAAGATATGGCCCGGCCGCGAACCGGTGCGCTTCAGAATCTCATGCACGCGCATTTTCAACTCAGGCAAGGGCGCGAATAGAACCGCTGGATCCAGATTGCCCTGCACGGCGGAGCGATAGCTGATATCCATCCAAGCCTGGTCGATATTGATGCGCCAGTCCACCCCCATCACGTCGCCGCCGGCCGCGTGCAACTCGCGGAAGAAGCCGGCTGCGCCGGTACCGAAGTGAATCACCGGGACGCTGGCCGTACGGATGCGCTCGATCAGAGCGCGCGAATAGGGCGCCACGTAACGCACGTAGTCGTCCGGACCGAGCGCGCCCACCCAGCTGTCGAAAACTTGAATCGCGCGCGCTCCAGCGGTCACCTGCGCCAGCGCGAACGGTCCCAGTACATCCACCAGCTTGCCCATGAGGCGGCGCCACAGTGTTTCGTCGCGGTACATCATCTGCTTGGTGCGGAGAAAAGTCTTCGATGGCCCGCCTTCGATCATATAGCTGGCGAGGGTAAACGGCGCACCCACGAAGCCGATCACTGGAACCCGTCCGGCCAATTGACGCACCACAAGCTGGATCGCTTCGCCCACGTAACCCAGTTCGTCGGTGTTCGAAATAGACAGCGAGTCTACGTCGTCCGAGGTACGGATTGGATTATCGATCTTCGGCCCTTCGCCTGAGATGAACTTGAGCTTGAGCCCCATCGGTTCCACCGGAAGCAGCAAGTCGGCGAAGATGATGGCCGCGTCCACATCCAGAACCTCCACCGGTTGCAAGGTTACTTCGGCGGCCAAGTCAGGCCTTTTGCAGATCTCGAGGATACTCGCCTTGGCGCGGATATCCCGGTACTGTTTCATGTAACGTCCGGCCTGCCGCATAAACCAAACCGGCCTTACATCGGTGGGCCGGCGGCGGCAAGCATCCAAAAATCTACTGTTCATTGAAGCCAATCGCATTTTGCACCTGGTCTCGCTTCGCAAAAATAGACGCGAAAGTCGTTGTGTCTGTGTTTAGAAGCCCATTGGGGCCCTAAGATATAGTAGGGCTTGGTCCAAGCCTCACTGTCAAGGGTTCGAGGTGCAATAACTGAAGTTGATAGCATTCCTTGGGAGGGATACCCGGTCCGGGGGTCCATGATATGGCTGTACATACGGCCTTGGGCATAGAAGAATTTCTCGTAGTTGCCTGAAGTGGACATGGATTGGTCCTTCAGGTACACCGTTTCGATTGATTCTTCAGGGTTTTTTGGATTTTTGATGTCCAGTTTCCAGCCCTTTTCGTGGGGCGGCGCGCCGATGGCGTAAATGCTGGATCCGCCGCCTGAAACCAATGCCTGACGCACTCCATTATCCTTTAGAATCTCAGCGATACGGTCAACCGCATAGCCCTTCCCGATACCACCCGGGTCAAGTTCCAGGCTAGGGTTTGCGAACTTCACGGTTTGGTGGGCCGGATCGAGCAGGATGTTCTGGTAGCCAATCTTGTTCAGAGCCCCCCAGACTTCGGCGCGATGCGGCAGGTGTCCGGAGCCTTTGTAGAAGCCCCAGACGCGCATGAGCGGCCCCACAGTGATGTCGAAGGCCCCTTCGCTCTCCCGGCTGTACTCCACGCAAGCGGCCAGCAGTTGAAACAGCTCCGGCGTAATGTGGACCGGTCCCGCGCCGGCCGTCCGGTTGACCATGCTCCATTCGCTGGTGGGCTGGTAGTTGGACAGCATTTCATCCAGGCGGCGGGCTTCTTCCAGGCCTTGGGAGACTGCCGACTGCAAGCGGCCTTGGTCTTCACCGTAAGCGACGATGGAAAAGGCCGTGCCCATGGCGTCCACACTGCCTTCCACGCGCACGAGTTCAGGTTGGTTGGCGAGCGCCGTGAGCGCGATGAAAAATAGCAGAGCACCGGCTCCCTTACGGTCGCGGCTCGGTAAGCGAAATTTCTTTCCGAGCCGCGACCGTAAGGGAGCCGGCACCTTTTTGGTTAAGCGACCAGTCATCCGGCGGGTTCCGGATCGCGAGGCCGGCCTTTCCGGATGCGCTTCAGCAAATGCTCCATCTTGCTGCCCAGCTCACTGGTGACATCGGCCTCAAAATGCAGCTCCGGGATGCGATATACGGTCAGCCGGGCGGCGAGTTCGCGGCGCAGGAAATTCCGCGCATGCGCCAGCGCATCGAGCGTCGCATCGGAATCCGCATTGTTCGCTACCCGAACGCGCACCATGGCATGGCGCTTGTCAGGCGAGATCTGAACCTCGGTGACAATCGCAGAGCCCACGCGCGGATCCGCCATTTCATAGCCGATCATTTCGGACAGTTCTTCGCGGATCGCTTCGGTAATGCGTTCAGTGCGGTGGTCCATCGGAAAAACTTCTACTCAATCCATTCCACGGTGGTCGCAACCAGGGCCGCGCCTAACATCGCCGACGCTTCCCGTTCCACCATCTGCAAGGTCTGCTCGGCGCGGGCATGGTCGCTCGAAACCGTTACCGCCGAGATCAGCGAACGCTGCCAGAGGTCCTGATAATCGATCTCGGCCACGGCCACGTTGAACTTACCGCGCAGACGATCCTTCAAGCCCTTGACCGTGTGACGCTTGTCTTTGAGCGAATGCGCCTCGGAGAGCTGCAGCTCCAAGGTTAGGACGCCGACGGCAGGCATGGCTCAGGTGGCGGGGCCTGTTTTCAAACCGCCTCCGCCGCGACTTTCTCAGTGGTGAACGCCTCAATGACGTCGCCCGGCTTCACGTCGGCGAAATTGCGGACCGTCAACCCACACTCGAATCCGTTTTTCACTTCGCTGGCGTCGTTTTTGAAACGCTTCAACGACTCCATTTTTCCGGTGAAAACCACCACATTGTCGCGCAGCACGCGCACCTCGCTGTCGCGCCGGATCAGGCCGTCCGTCACCATGCAGCCGGCCACGTTGCCGACCTTGCTGATGCGGAATACGTCGCGCACTTGCGCGCGGCCCTGATAAACTTCCTTGAAAACCGGCTCCAGCATGCCGGTCATGGCGCGCTTCAGTTCGTCGGTCAATTCATAAATAATGGTGTGCAGGCGGATGTCCACCTTCTCCTGCTCCGCCAGCGCGGTGGCGTTTCGCTCCGGACGCACACTGAACCCTATGACGATGGCATTGGAGGCCGAGGCCAGCAACACATCGCTCTCGTTGATGGCGCCTACGCCGGCGCGCAGCACATGGATCTTGACTTTCTCGTTCGAAAGTTTTTGCATCATGTCGCTGATCACTTCCGCCGTGCCTCCGACGTCGGTTTTCAGGATGATGTTCAGTTCCTTGACTTCGCCTTCCTTCAACTGCTCGTGCAGCTGCTCCAGCGTGACGCGCCCGGTCTTGGACATGGCCACGTCGCGCGCCTTGGCCTCGCGGTAGATTACGATCTGCTTGGCTTTGCCGGTGTCGGTGACCACCTGGAAGGTGTCGCCCACTTCGGGCAGCGAATCCAAGCCCAGCACTTCGGCGGGCATGGACGGCTCGGCCTCGCGCAGCGGCTGGCCGCGATCGTCGAACATGGCGCGCACCTTGCCGAACACCGAGCCGCAAATGAAATAGTCGCCCACCCGCAACGTACCGTTCCGGACCAGCACGGTGGCTACCGGGCCGCGACCGCGATCCAGCTGCGCTTCGAGCACCGTTCCCACCGCGGGACGATCCGGGTTGGCCTTCAAATCCTGCAAGTCGGCAACCAACAAAATCATTTCCAGCAACAGATCGAGACCGGTTTTGGCCCTTGCGGAAACGGGCACCATGACGACATCGCCGCCCCAATCCTCGGCCAGCAAATTCCGGTCCGCCAGTTGCTGCTTGATGCGATCCACCTGGGCATCCGGCTTGTCGATTTTATTAATGGCGACAATGATCGGCACTTTCGCCGCCTTGGCATGATCGATGGCCTCAATGGTCTGGGGCATCACGCCGTCATCGGCGGCCACTACCAGCACCACGATGTCGGTCACCTTGGCTCCCCGCGCCCGCATCCGGGTGAACGCTTCATGGCCGGGGGTATCGATGAAGACAATCTTGCGGCCGTTCTTTTCGATATGATAAGCGCCGATGTGCTGGGTGATGCCGCCGGCTTCATGCGCGGCTACGTCGGCTGAGCGGATGGCGTCCAGCAGCGAGGTTTTCCCGTGATCCACGTGGCCCATGATGGTGACCACAGGCGCGCGTCTCACGCGGTCCGCTGTCTCCTCGGTCAGCTCGATCTCCTGCGTGCTTTCCTCTTCGAAGCTGACTTTGTTGGTGGATGCGCCGAAGTCGCGCGCCAGGTCTTCGGCCATCTTCACATCCAGATTCTGGTTGATGGTGGCGAAGATCTTTTTCTCTACCAGCTTTTTGATCAGCAGGTTGGCCTTGATGCCCAGCTTTTCGGAAAGTTCCTTGAGCGTGATGCCTTCTGAGATGGTAATCTCGCGATCGATGGGAGGCGGCGCCGCGGGCTGCTCGCGCCGCGACACCGGCATCCGGAGTCTGCCCTCTTCCTGTTCCTGATCGCGATGGCGATCGCGGCTGCCGGGTTTCGCTGCATGCCTGCGCTGCTGCTCGGTGGTGGGCAGCGGCGCGGCCGGCTCCATGCGCAGCGGCGATGTGGGATGCAGTGTTCGGGTGCGGCGAAATCCGGGCGCGGCGCCGCCGCCAGGACCGGGCAGGCCAGGACCGCGCATGACTGGCTGGCCGGGACGAATCGGCCCGCGGTAAATGGGCTGTCCGGGGACCGGCGTGGAACTGCGAGTCGGCATGCCGGGCCGTGGTGCTTGCGGCTGCACCTGACCGGGAGCTGGACGCGTTTGCTGCAGTCGCGCAACCATGTCAGGCCGTGGAGGAACAATCGGCCGTGCCGCCGGTTGGCCGGCAAGATTCGGCCGCGGCGGTGTGCGCAGGGGCATGGACGGCGCTGGTCCGGGCGATTCGAGCGCGGGAGGCGCCGAGGCACGCGCTGAAGCGGGGTGCGATGACGCTGGGTGCAATGAAGCCGGGTGCGATGGAGCCTGGTGCGATGACGCTGGATGCGCCGGAGCCGCTGCTACCGACATCGCGGGCGTTCCTGGCGGCAGCGGCTGGCGCGGTCCTGAAAGTATCTGACCGGGCCGGGGCGACGGAGGTACCGGACGTGCCGCTATGGTGCCGGTACGAAGCGGTGGATGCAGCGGCGCACTGGGGCCGGCGGCCAGCGGGGGCCGCACCGGAGCTGCTGGTTTGCCCCGAACCGGTTCTTCCAGGGCGGAGGGCGCCGATCCGTTCTCCGACACCGGCGCAACCGGCGTTTCCGCCACATGCACTGGAGCGCTCTTCGGCGCCAGCACCGGTGTTTCCTGCTCAGGCGCCGCAACAACGTCGGATTGTTCCCCAATCTGGTCCGGTTCCGCCACTGCAATGGCCGGCCCGCTGCCTTCCGGGTGGGCGCCATCTCCGTGGAGGCGCTTGCGCAACAGTTCCGCCACCGGCTCATCAATCGAACTGGAGTGCGTCTTCTTTTCGGTGACGCCAACCTCAGGCAACATTTCTACGATCACGTGCGATGGAATCTCCAGTTGCCTCGCCAGCTCGTTAATGCGGATTTTGCTCATATTTAGGACTGCAACGCTCTCGGAATGCGGCGCTTAACTGACTTCCCCCGAATCCTTTATGGTATCAAATTCTTTTTTGGAAGCGAGCGATCCCTGATGGGATTCCCGCTGGGTTGCGGGGTCGGCCGCGGACGCCAGTCCCAGTTCGGCGGACCCGTCCGTATCGGCGCCGGTTTCGGTTTGTTCCACCAACCCATTCGTCTCAGCTTCCGGCAGGCCAACGCCCGGCAAGTCCTCCGGCACAACTTCAGCGCTCGCGGCAGCCGGTTGTTCGAATTGCGCGTAGTAGGAATTTACCGCAACCAGAATCTTCTCGACGATTTCGGACTCGATTCCTGGAATGGTTTCCAGTTCTTCCGGCGTCATGGAGCCAAGTTTTTCGACGGTTCCGACGCCGGCTTCGATCAATTTCTCGGCAATTTCTTCCCCCAGGCCGTGGTCGATCAGCACCGAAACCGGCGCACCGGTGGGGACCAGGGCCGCCATAGCGGACTCCACTTCCTGACGTTTCTCTTCTTCACTCTTGATGTCGATCTTCCAACCCAGCAGCTTGGCCGCCAGCCGTACATTCTGGCCCTTTTTGCCGATAGCCAAAGAGAGCTGCGTGTCGTCCACAATCACTTCCATGTGCTTATCCAGGGCGTCGATGATGGAGACCCGGCTGATTTTCGCCGGACTCAAAGCGTGGGTGGCAAACGAAACCGAGTCCTCGGAAAACTCGATGATGTCGATCTTCTCGCCGCGCAGCTCGCGGATAATGGATTGCACCCGCATGCCCTTCATGCCGACGCAAGCTCCCACGCTGTCCACGTCACGATCGCGGCTGGACACGGCAATCTTGGTTCGCTCGCCGGGCTCGCGCGCGCAGCCTTTGATGACCACCGTGTTGTCGTAAATCTCGGGCACTTCCTGCTCGAATAGCCGCATTACCAGCACAGGAGCGCCCCGCGAAACAATAACGCCCGCATTCTTGCCGGCCTTTTCCACGCTCTTGATCACGCAACGGATGCGCTCACCCACGCTGAAGTTTTCCAGCTTGCTCTGCTCCTTCTTAGGCACCCGCGCTTCGGTTTTTCCCAGATCCACCACCAGATCCTGCCCTTCGATCCGTTTCACGGTGCAGTTCACCAATTCGCCGACGCGCCCGGAATATTCCGAGTAAATGGTCTCGCGCTCGGCCTCACGAACCTTTTGCAGGATGACCTGTTTAGCGGTTTGGGCGGAAATACGGCCCAAGGCCTCGGTCGGTTTCGGAAAACGCAGCTCGGATTCCAACTGCGCGGCGGGATCGATTTGCATCGCTGCCTCGAGCGAAATCTCTTTGATCGGATCCTGGACGGACTCCACCACTTTTTTCACGCCATAGATTTCCAGCGCACCCGCTTCGTTGAAAGCAGCCACCAGATCCTCGGTAGTTCGGAAGTGCTTGCGAGCCGCCACCAGCATGGCGTCCTTGACCGCGTCGATTACGATCTGCGGGTCAATACCCTTCTCCTTGCTCAAGATCTCGATGGACTGATAGATAGTTCCCACTGTGTCCTTTTCTTAAACTGTCCGGGGGTTCTTTACCACTCAAACTTCAGGTTGGCTTTTTCGACCTGCGTTAGCGGGAAGTGAATCACCCTTCCCTCGCTCGGCTCCAGTGCGATCACTCCCTGAGAAATACCGGCCAGCTTACCTTCCCAACTGCGCTGGTTCTCGACCGGTTCTCGCAGCACGACTTTTGCTTTCTTTCCCACAAATCTCTCGAAGTCTTTTTCTTTCAATAACTTGCGCTCCAGGCCCGGCGAACTGACCTCAAGCGTATAGCTCTCGCCAGGTATGACGTCTTCCACGTCCAAAATAGTTCCCACCTGCTGCGAGATGAATTCGCAGTCGGCGTGAGAGACGCCCTGCAGCCGATCGATAAAAAGGCGCAAGACCCGGCCCCGCCCGGCGCCCAACAACTGGACGTCGACGATTTCGATCCCTTCCGGATCGCCAACTCGTTCGGCGATTTGGGTGATCTTAGCGACAATTTCTTCTTTGCCGATCCCGGACATGGTCTGAATGCAATAAAAAAGTGGGCTTTCGCCCACTGACGTTACCCGACACTTCATTATACACAGCCAGAGCCGCGCCCGGGGTAATGGGTCAGTTTGAAAGCGCGATGTATTGGCAGGCCCATGGTCGTTCCGTTGCCGTCGCGGCTCTGCTATGGTCTACCGTATGGACATCCAGGGAAAAGTCGCACTGATCAGCGGCGGCGCGTCGGGATTGGGGGCGGCCACGGCAGCAATGATCGTCTCCGCCGGCGGCCGCGCCGTCATCCTCGATCTCAATGAGAAAGTGGGACAGGCGCTGGCCGCCGAACTGGGCCAGGCAGCCCGCTTCGTTCGCGCCGATGTCAGCGATCCGGGTGAAGTGGAGCAGGCGGTGAAGGCCGCCACCGACGCCTTTGGCGGGCTGAATATTTGCGTAAATTGCGCGGGCATAGGCGATCCGCAGAAGATTATCGGCAAGGATGGGCCAGCCGATCTGGCGCGGTTCAGCAAAGTGATCCGGGTGAATCTGATCGGCACCTTCAACGTCGCGCGCATTGCAGCCTGGGCCATCGCGCGCAACCAGACCGGCACAGACGGCGAGCGTGGAGTGATCATCAACACTGCGTCCGTGGCGGCCTTCGATGGACAAATCGGCCAAGCCTCCTACTCGGCATCCAAGGGCGGCATTGTGGCTCTCACACTTCCCCTGGCGCGCGATCTGGCCGGCCTCGGTATTCGCGTGATGACCATTGCGCCAGGGCTGTTCGACACGCCGCTGCTGGCTGCCTTGCCAGAAGATGTGAAAGCGTCGCTCGGCTCCATGGTCCCCTTCCCCAAACGCCTGGGGCGCCCGACGGAGTACGCGCAACTGGCCCGGCAGATCATCGAGAATCCCATGCTCAATGGCGAAGTGATCCGGCTGGACGGCGCCATCCGCATGGCGCCCCGCTAAGAATGCCTTCCCAACCAAGGCCCGGGACGATTATTCGGGTTTGGACCATTGTCTTTCTCTTCATCGCGCTCAAGGCCGTGGGCAATCTGTCGCTCGCCTGGGGGATGAAACATTTTCCGCAAGTCATGTCGGCGAACCCCCTCCCCTACGTTCTGGCCATGTTCAATCCTTTCGTTGCCCTGGGCGTTTTGGCGCTCATTCTGGCGCTGCTGATGCGCATGGCGCTGCTGAGCCTGGCTGACTTGAGCTATGTGCTTCCCGTCACCGCCATCGGATACGTCATCGCGGCTTTCCTGGGGAAAACTTTCTTGAGCGAAGTGGTGTCCGGACAGCGCTGGCTGGGAACCGCTCTCATTTTCGCGGGCGCGGCCCTGGTCAGTTCAACGGCGCCTTCCAGCACGGGAAACCAGTCGCAATGAAGTGGATCCTAGTCACATTGATGGTGGCGGCAACAGTTCTGAGCGATCTGCTGCAGAGCTACGAAATGAAGCGGGCGGGACGGCAATCCGTGGATGCGCGCGGCTTAATGCGATTGCTCCGCGAAATCGCGCGGCGCCGCTTTCTGATCCTGGCCATCGGATGCATGGCGGTTTCTTTTTTCTCGTTTATGGCGCTGGTGCAGACTGAGCCTCTGAGCTTCGCCGTGCCTGCTTCGGCGGCGAGTTTTGTACTGGAAACACTATTGGCGAAGGTGCTTCTTCGGGAACGGATCGGAGTCCGCCGCGCCGTGGGTGCGGTGATCGTGCTCTGCGGCGTGATCTTGGTAGGAGGTTGATTAGTCCTTGACCGGGACGAGTTTCCCCTCGCGGATATAATAATCCGCGCCTCGCCAGCGAATGCTCTTGCGCAAAAAACTGGCCAGCCAGATGCAGAACGCCAGCGCATCCCACAAAGGGATGAGCGGCATTTGCTTCCAGAAGCGCGGCTGCTTCAATCCATGGATTCCGATGGTCCAGGTCATCGCCACGCGCAGGAAATAATACGTCCCCAGGTAAGCCAGCGCGACGGCCGCGGAAGGATGGACCACGATTGCCGCGATGGACCATGGCAATCCCTGCGTGAGCAGCAATCCGAGATGGCCAGAGGGTCGCATATGGCGCATCACCACCAGCCAGCGCAATCGCTTGAGGAAAAGCGCGCGCAGGGAATGGTAATCCGGCACGGTCTCGATTACGTACGGTAGCAGGGCCACTGCATAGCCTTGCTCGGCGATCAGGCGCCCGACCAGAAGATCGTCAGCGGGTTGGTTTTCGATGGACGCGTAGCCGCCGAATCCAGCCAGACGCGCGCGCGTGGTGGCGATGGTGGGGCCCAGCGCGAACTTGATGCCGTCCAACTGCCAGGCCACCAGCACTCCGGCGTAAAAGTCGGACGTCATGCCCGCGGTTTGCAGATGGTCCGTGAAGGTGTTAATGGCGGTGGGTGTGTAGAAGCACGTTACCGCACCGATTTTCGGATCGCGCAGCGGAGCGGTGACCTGCCGCAGATAGTCCGGCCGCACGCGCACGTCGCTGTCGCTGATCACCAACACTTCATGCGCGGCTTCCTCCACCAGGCGGGCCAGTTTCGCTACTTTGTCATTGGCCGCGACGCGGCCCGAACCGTATAGCACGCGAATGCTGCGCTGCGGGAAATTCGCTTGCAACTTCTCCACGACGGCAATCACCTCTTGGTCGTCAGAATCGATACACAAAACGATTTCGTAGTCCGGATAATCTTGCCGGCAGAAGCTCGCCAGGTTTTCGTAAGCCTCCGGATCCAGTCCGCGGATCGGCTTGAGATTGCTGACCGGCGGATGAAACTCCGCGTCCGGGGGTTTCACGGGCTGCTTGAAATATCTCCACGAACTGAAGATCGCGATCAGGTAATAGATAAACGGGATGGCCGCGATTCCAAGGAATAGATAAGCAGCCGTCATGGTCTCAGCGTAACCGGCGCCAAAGGCAAATTGGTGAGCACCAGTTTCCCGCCGCTTTCGGCCAAGATGTTGAGATTGCCATTTCCGACCAGATTTTGGAGGCGCGCCAGCGCGGAACGGCTCGCCACCAGATAAGCGCGATCCGGCGCGTTCCACATGTCCTTCCATTGTGCGTCATTGAGGAAGACATCCGGCGCTCCCGGCGCGTAGGAGCCGTAAACCAGATTATTGATCCGCCCGTTCAACAGCAGGGCATTTCGATCGGTATAGAAAAAGACGGAAGAAAACGTGTAGTAATGATGATCCACGATCAATTTTCCCTGGGGTGCGCGCAACAGCGCTTCGGCCAGCGGCCGCGAGGACATGTAGGGATCGAACACCACCAATGCCATTCTGGCGGCTTGAAAGAAAAGCACGGCCATCACCGCCGCGGCCAGGAATGCCTTCCGGCCGGTGGCCCTCGCCGTTCCGATTGCGCCGATGAGAAATGCAAACGCGGCAAGCAGCAGCGGAGGGCGCAAATACGCGAAGGATTTGAGCGTTAGATCCTCGATGTGTCCCAGCGACAGCGTGTATGCGCCGGGGTGCAGGCTGAGCGCCGACGATATATCTCCCGGCGTGGGAAGACCGCTGGTGAGAAACCAGAGAGTTCCCGCGGCCAGCGCCGCGCATAGCAAAATTGCAGACAGCACGCGCGTCAAACGGCGAATCCAATCGCCGCCGGCCGCCATGGCGGAGCCGGTCAAGAGCGCCAGGGCCGGATAGCACGGCATCGAATAATATTCCTGCGTGGTGGAAAACGTAAAGAAGATGAGAATGAAACCGGTCCAGCAGAGTGCGAGCAATCGGGCGCGGCCGGCTCGCTCGGTGGGCTTAAAAGAAAGCTTCGCGATAGCGGGAAAGTAGACGCTCCAGGGAAACAGCCAGATCAAGTGGAACAGCCAGAAGTACACGCGTGGAACCGTGTTGTAATCGCGCGGGTAACGCAGATTCAGGAATCGCAGCACCTGCTCGTTCATGAAGAAGAACCAGAGAAACCCGTGATACTCGCCCGGGGCGCTGTGAAATGTCAGATCGAAATACGGCGGATTTTGGAGCGTGGCCAGAACATGCCAAGGCGCGGCGATTGCGAGAATGATGAGCACGCCGCTCACCGGCTGCAGGCGTTTCCAAATTTTCCAAAGGAACAACTGGCGCGTAATGGCGAGATAGACCACACACGCGGCCACGGGAAACACCACGCCGATCAGGCTTTTCAGCAAGAGACTCACACCCAGGCTGGCAGCGAACAGCACCGCCCACCAGCCGGGCCGCGGTTCCTGCTCATCGATCGCGCGCAGGAAGGCCCACATGGAAAGCGTCATGAGCCCCGTCACCATCACGTCGGGAATCAGAATTCGGGTGAAGAGGAACAATCCGATGCAGGTGGAAATGCATAATCCGGCGTAGAGCCCGGCGCGTTTTCCGAAAGCCCACGTTCCAAACGCGGCCGTAAGCCACGCCAAGGCGAGCGCGGCCAGCACCACGGGAATTCGCGCGGCCCAGTCATAGGGTCCAAAAATCTTGAACGAGATCGCCATCAGCCAGTAGATGAGCGGGGCTTTTTCCAGATACGCGATGCCGTCGATGCGCGCGGTCACCCAATCGCCCGACGACAGCATGTTGCGCGCGATTTGCGCTTGCACCGCATCCACGTCGTCCATCAGGGACGGCGGGGAAAGCATGCAGCCAACGTAAACCGCGGCGGCAAATAACAGAACGATTAAATAGAGCTGAAGACTTTTTCCGGAGTTCGCGCCGGCTCCGCCCTCGGGCGGGTTTGAATACGCCATTTCTTCATCCACAGTAACAGTGTCAGCAAACCCCACAAATGATAACCAGCGTTGGTACGGCGCTCCTGGTGCGCCTGCTCCAGGGCCAGGATCCTGTCGAAGCGGAAGAAGCTGGAATGCTCGGACGCCGCGCCGGCCAGTGTTGCAAGCAGCAGCGGGCGCAGGGGTCCCCGGAACCACTCGTGCGCGGGAATATCGAAACCGATTTTTTTGCG
>Ga0302324_100005102_pt1 | contig 28814 bp, 25 predicted proteins | sample Palsa_T0_1_FD_201949 | JGI IMG/M metagenome (GOLD analysis project Ga0302324, IMG submission 201949) | Peat permafrost microbial communities from Stordalen Mire near Abisko, Sweden - Palsa_T0_1 | ecosystem: Environmental > Terrestrial > Soil > Palsa > Peat permafrost | place: Sweden: Abisko...
CAGCGGAAGCAATGGATGAGGACGTCGGGGTGGCGGCAACTGCACCTGGCGCCGCTAGACGGCCAGCAAATCCGCTTCTTTGGATTCGAGAACCTTGTCGATCTCGGCGATGTAGCGATCAGTGAGCTTCTGCACATCGGTCTGCGCGTGGCGCTCGTCATCTTCCGAGATCGTGTGCTCCTTGAGCAGCTTCTTCAGATGCTCGTTGGCGTCGCGGCGGACGTTGCGCACCGCGATACGTGCGTTCTCGGCTTCATGCCGCACCACCTTGATCAGATCCTTGCGCCGATCCTCGGTAAGCGGGGGCATGGGCACCCGGATCACGTCGCTGGAGGTTGCCGGGTTGAGGCCCAGGTCGGAGTCGCGAATGGCCTTTTCGACCACCTGCACCATCTTCTTCTCCCATGGCTGCACGGAGATCGTGCGCGCATCGGCGAGCGTGATGTTGGCCACCTGATTGATCGGCATCATCGCGCCGTAGTAGTCGACCTGGATATGGTCGAGCAAGCCGGTGTGCGCGCGACCGGTCCGCACCTTCTGGTAATCGTGCTTGAGCGCATCGATGGTTTTCTGCATTTTCTGCTCGGCAGATTTTTTGACGTCGGCGATCATCGGCTCCTCCTAGCAGTGCACGAGTGTGCCCTCGTCCTCGCCCATGACCACGCGCTTGAGCGCACCCGGATTGAAGATACTGAAGACCTTGAGCAGCATGTTCTGGTCGCGGCAAAGCGCCAACGCCGTCGCATCCATCACCTTGAGGTTCTTGACGATTGCCTCGTCGAAGGTAAGCGATGGATAGCGCTTGGCCGTGGGATCCTTCTTCGGGTCGGAGGTGTACACCCCGTCGACCTTGGTGGCCTTGAGCACGATGTCGACGCCCATCTCGCGCCCGCGCAGGGCGGCAGCGGTATCGGTGGTGAAGAACGGATTGCCGGTGCCGGCGGCGAAGATCACCACCTTGTTCTCCTCCAGATAGCGCAGCGCCTTGCCGCGAATGTAGGGCTCGGCAACCTGCTCGATCGACAGCGCCGACTGCACACGCGAGACGAGGCCCGCGCGGCGCATCGCGTCCTGCAGCGCCAGCGCGTTCATCAGCGTCGCCAGCATACCCATGTAGTCGGCGGTGGCGCGATCCATGCCCGCGGCACCGGGGGCGACGCCACGAAAAATGTTCCCCCCGCCGATCACGACCGCCACCTGGACGCCGAGCCGCACCACCTCGCCGATTTCGGCAATGATGCGGTCGATTACCTCGCGATTGATGCCGTACGGGTCGTCACCCATCAATGCCTCGCCCGACAGCTTGAGCAGCACGCGCTTGTAGGCGGGCTCCCCGCGCGGTGCGGCGGCTGTGGGCAACGTCGCGACGATCGGTGCTGTCATGGCGATGCGCTCCCGGTTCGGTGACTCGTCGATTGCGGCGCTCAGTCGGTCTTTGCCATTGCGGCCACTTCGGCCGCAAAGTCATCCTTTTTTTTTGCCATCCCCTCGCCCACGACGTAGAGCTCGAACTGCTTGACCGTCGCCCCGCGGGACTTCAGATACTTCTCCATCGATTCGTCCGGATTCTTGACGAACGGCTGGCCGAGCAGCGTCACCTCGGACAAGAACTTGTTGACGCGTCCTTCGACCATCTTGGCCACGATGTCCGCGCTCTTGCCCGACTCGGCCGCCTGCGCGGTGTAGATCGCACGCTCGCGGGCGATAAGATCGGCCGGCACCTGGTCACGGGACACGCACACCGGTCGCACCGAGGCAACCGACGCGGCGATGTGCATCGCCACGTCCTTGCCCGTTTCCTCGTCCCCGCCCTCGTAGGCTACCGTAACCCCGATGCGATCGCCCCGGTGCACGTATTGCGCGAGCTTGCCGTCGGTCGCGACCCGAACAAAGCGTCGCACGGAGATGTTCTCGCCGAGCTTCTGCACCAACGCATGGCGCGTGCTTTCCACCGTGCCGCCATCGAACGGCAGCGCGGTGAGCGCCGCGACATCCGCGGGGTCGCTCTCCGTGACGAGCTGGGCAAGCTTCTTCGCAAAAGCAGCGAAATCGGCGTTGCGGGCCACGAAATCGGTTTCGCAATTGAGCTCGAGCATGGCACCGACTTTGGCCCCAGGGGCGATGAAGGCGCCGATGACGCCCTCGGCGGTCACGCGGTCCGCCGCCTTCGACGCCTTGCCGCTGCCGCGAATGCGCAGCAGCTCCTCCGCCTTGGCCATGTCGCCGCCGGTTTCGGCGAGCGCCTTCTTGCATTCCATCATCGGCAGCCCGGTCCGGCTGCGCAGATCCATCACCTTGCTTGCGGGAATTTCCGCCATCCTGCTTCTCTCCAGGTCATCGAGGGTGGCGCAGGCGTCGTTTTCGACGCTGCGCCGGCCCGGTCGGTTGTCCACCCCGCCGACACACATCGCCGCCAGCGGGTAAAACAAAGGGGCCGCGGCCCCTGTCGCTGCGCGCGCCTAGGTGGTCGCTTCGTCCCCCGAAACCTCGACGAATTCGTCGGGCTGGATGATTTCCTGGATCACTTGGCTCCGCCCCTCGAGAATCGCGTCGGCGACGCCGCGGGCGTAGAGGCGAATTGCGCGGCTCGAGTCATCGTTGCCCGGGATCACATAGGCGATGCCGTCAGGCGAGTGATTGGTATCGACCACGCCGACAATCGGGATGTTGAGCTTGGTGGCTTCAGTGACCGCGATCTTCTGATAGCCGACGTCGATGATGAACAAGGCGTCGGGCAACGCGTTCATTTCCTTGATTCCGCCAAGACTGCGGTTGAGCTTTTCCATTTCACGCTGCAGGGTCAGCGCTTCGCGCTTGCTCATCTTCTCGAAGGTGCCGTCCAGGCCCATCGCTTCGAGGTCCTTCAAGCGCTTGATCGACGCCTTGACCGTCTTGAAATTGGTCAGCATGCCGCCCAGCCAGCGGTGATCGACGAAGGGCATGCCGGCACGCTGGGCTTCTTCGGCGACGATCTCGCGCGCCTGCCGCTTGGTGCCGACAAAAAGGATGGTGCCGCGGTTCATGGCCAGTTGGCGGATGTACTTGGTCGCCTCCTGGTACATCGTCATCGTCTTCTCGAGATTGACGATGTGAATCTTGTTGCGCTGGCCGAAGATATAGTCCGCCATCTTCGGATTCCAGTAGCGCGTCTGGTGGCCAAAGTGCACCCCGGCCTCCAGCATTTGACGCATCGTGACCGACATCACTAAACTCCTTGTCAGGGTTGAGCCTCGATCTGCCACCGGGCCTGTCGGCGACGCCCTTTAGGCGACGCGTGAAGGCACCCTGAACGGGCAAATCTGCGAATTACTTGGTTGTGAGCGGAATGCCCCCGAATGCGTGCCTTCAGCCCGCTTCGGGATGACGGCCGACACCCGCCAAACCAAGCTAACATTCGATTTTAGCACAGTTTTCGCGAGCATCGGTTAGGCTTCGACCCTTTTCGCCCTGCGCTACCACCTTGAGTGCCTGGACCGCCTATCTGCTCGCGCGTGGCGCGTCGTTCGACGCCGCCGCGGTCGCGTCCTTCGGTGACGCGCCGGGCGAGCTTGCCACCGCGCGCGATGCTGCGGTCGTCTGCGATTTGGGCCCGCTCGCCGCCCTCGCCGTCAGCGGCGCCGACGCCGCCACTTTTCTTCAGGGACAGCTTACCAACGACGTTGCCGCCCTCCTGCCGGAAAACTCGCAGTTGTCGGCGTGGTGTTCGCCCAAAGGCCGTGTTCTGGCCAACTTCATCGTCCGGCGCATCGCCGAGGACCAATTCGAACTGCTTTTGCCACGCCTGATGCTCGAGTTTGTGCAGCGGCGCCTCGCGCTGTTCGTGCTGCGCGCCAAGGTCACGCTGCGCGACGCGAGCAACGAGACGATACGTATCGGCGTCGGCGGACCCGCCGCCGCGCAATGCGTAGCCGAACTCGCCGGCAACACAGCGACGTTGCACCACTGGAGCGCAATCGAAGGCGGCAGCATGACGGCGCTGCCCGGCTCCCGTTTTCTGGCCCGCGTCGAGCCGGGAGCCGCCCCGGCGTTGTGGGAACGCCTGGGCGCGGCGCGCGCCGCGGGCTTTCCCTGCTGGCGCTGGCTCACTATCCGTGCCGGCATGCCGGTCATCCTCCCGTGGACGCAGGATCAGTTCATCCCGCAGATGCTCAATCTCGATGCGTTGGGCGCGGTGAGCTTTCACAAGGGCTGCTATACCGGCCAGGAGATCGTCGCCCGCACGCAGTATCTCGGCCGCCTCAAGGAACGCCTCGCACTGGCGCACACCGACGCCGCGCCCGCGCCCGGGGCACGGCTGTTCGCGCCCGCATTCGGCGATCAGCCCTGCGGCACCGTGGTCAACGCGGGTGCGACGCCCGACGGCGGCACCGACCTTCTTTGCGTAGCGCAGATCAGCGCGATCACGGCGGGCGAGTTACGGGTCGAGGCGCGTATCGGCGCCGCGCTCACGCTGCTGCCGTTGCCCTACTCCCTGCCCTCGCCCGCCGCGCCGCGCGGACGGATCGCGTGAGCGAGCGGCTCGTCCACTGCTACATCTACTACCGTGTCGCCGCGCCGCACGCTGTTGCCGCGCGCACAGCCCTGCGCGCCACCCTGCATGCTCTGGAGGAACGCCTGGGCATCGTCGGCCATCTGTTCGAAGGCGAAGCGGAGCCGCTCTTATGGATGGAAGTCTACGAAAACCTGTCCGATACCCAGCGCTTCGAGACGGCGCTCAACGCCCTGCTCGCGAACCATCGTTTCGACGCCTTGCTCGCGCCCGGCTGCGTGCGCCGGATCGAGCGCTTCGTGGTCCAAGCGCCGTAAACGCCCGCCTTCGAATGCAAGCGAACCGAAGCCCGTGTGCCTTGCCCTGATCGCGCTCGAAGCGCATCCGCAACTGCCGCTCGTGATCGCGGCCAACCGCGACGAGTTCCACGCCCGCGCCGCAGTCCCGGCGCACTGGTGGGACGACGGCACGCTCGCCGGCGTCGATCTCGAGGGCGGTGGAACCTGGCTCGGCGTGACGCGCGCGGGCCGCTGGGCGCTGGTCACCAATTACCGCGAGGGTGCGCCGCGCGACCCGAAAGCGCCGTCGCGCGGCATGCTGGTGACGCGCGCACTTGCCGAGCGCACGCCGCCACTTGTCTGCGCTGCGAACATCGCCGCCGATGGGCGCGGTTACCACGGCTACAACCTGCTTCTGGGCGAGGTGGCCAGCGCGGCCTACACCTCCAATCGGGCCAGCGGCGCGGTCGCACTTGGCGCCGGCATTCACGGGCTGTCGAATCACCTGCTCGACACACCGTGGCCGAAAGTCGTACACGCCAAGCAGGGCCTGTCCAGATGCCTTGCGTCTGAGCAAATCGACGTCGAATCGCTGTTCGCCTTGCTTGCCGACCGCCGCCAGGCTGAGCCTGCTGCATTGCCGACGACAGGCATCGCGCCGGAATGGGAGCGCCTGCTGTCGAGCGCGTTCATCGTCGACGCGCGTTACGGGACGCGTTGCTCGACCGTGCTCATCCAGGGGCGTGACGGCAGCGCGCGTTTTGTCGAACGCAGCTTCGATGCGCAGGGCCGCCTGACCGGCGAAATCGCGCACCAATTCGCGCGCGGCGCGGCGTAGCGGTTACCCGCGCGGCATCAGTCGGCGAGCAGATTCGCCACTTCGACCAGGTTGCCGTCCGGATCGCGAAAGTAGATCGACTCAAGGCGCCCGGTGGCGCCGGTCCGCGCTACCGGGCCCTCGACCAGGGCGACGCCTTCGTCGCGCAAATGCCCTACCACGTCTGCCAGCGGCACGCTGGTGAGCAGGCAGAAATCCGCCGCGCCCGGCGTCGGGTGGTTAGCCTTCGGTTCGAACTCGTGCCCATGCGCATGCAGGTTGATTTTCTGCTGCCCGAACGAGAGCGCCTTGCGCCCGTCTCCGAAGCTCACCACCGACATGCCGAGCACACGATGGTAGAAGGCGCAGCTCCCGGCGACATCGGCCACCGTGAGCACGAAGTGATCGAGGCGATCGATGCGCATGGCCAAGTGCCCGGGTTCAGTTCGTCTTCAGCGGCGCTGCCTACGCATAGTGCGAGAGTTCGATGCGCGCGTTGCCTTCATTCACGCTAAGCGCACAGCGCCCGCCGACGGGCAGCGTCAACTTGTCCGGACCGTGCCCAAATGGCAGGCCGGTGAAGATCGGCACGCCGAAGCGCTCACGCGCATGCGCGACCATGGCCGCGAGGTCATAGCCGTTGTCATTCGGACTCGGCGCGAAGCCTGTGAACGTGCCGAAGAGCAGCGCGCGCTGGCGCCCGAGCACCCCGGCGTAATAGAGCTGGTAGAGCATGCGTTCAAGCCGATAGGGATGCTCCCCCACGTCCTCGAGAAACAGGATCCCGCCGTCGATCGCCGGCAGGTAGCGGGTGCCCACCAGATGCGTGACCATCGCCAGATTGCCACCCCACAGCGACCCCTGGGCGGCGAAATGCGCCGGCCCCTCCAGCGGAACCTCGAGCCCGTATTGGGTGCTGCCGAGCAGGCCCCAGCAATGCGCCATGGTGTAGCTCGACACCGTCTCGGCGCCGAAATCGGAGGCCCCGAGTGGACCGGCGAAGGTCACCATCCCCGCCTGCGCGAGAGCGGCCAGCTGAAAGGCGGTGAAGTCACTCTGGCCAAGCCAGCGCTTGCGACTCGCGGCAAGTCGGGCAAAATCGATGCGATCGAGCAGACGTGTCCAACCGTAACCACCGCGCACCGTCAGCACGAGCTCGATGCGCGGGTCCTCCGCCATGCGCCAGAGCGCCGCAAGGCGCTCCTCATCGGTGGCCGAAAACCGCTGCCAGCGCGCGCTGGCGGTCGGGTCCACCACGACCCGGTGTCCCGCGGCTTCAAGCCGCGCCACGGCACGCGCCAGCGCTTCCGGGGCGAGCGCAAAGCCTGCCGGTGCGAATAAGCCGATACCGTAGCTCTGCGTGCCGTTTGGGGCGGTGTCCAAGACGAGGTCCGATATCCGAGCGGGCATTCAGCGGCGCAAGGCGAAGAAATCGGACAAGAGCTTACCGCAATCGGCCGCGAGCACCTCGCCGCGCACGCTCGTGTGATGGTTAAGCCGCGGCTCGGCAAACAGATCGATTACGCCGCCGCAAGCCCCCGTTTTAGAATCGCGGGCCCCAAACACCAGCCGGCCGATGCGTGCATGCAAGATCGCTCCGGCACACATCGCGCAGGGTTCGAGCGTGACAAAGAGCGCGCAATCGGTGAGCCGATAATTGCCCAGGGCCGCGCCGGCGCCGCGCAGTGCACCGATTTCTGCGTGCGCGGTGGGATCGTTGGCTGCGATCGGCGCATTGCCGCCGCGGCCGATGATCGACCCGGCATGCACAACGACGGCGCCGACAGGTACCTCGCCGCGCATTTGCGCCATACGGGCGAGGGCTATGGCCTCGCGCATCCAGCGTTCGTCATCGGCGCTCGCCCCTGCCAGCGAGGCTGTCACCACATTGCCGCCGGCGGTCACGGCGGCGACCGATCCGCGGCGAGGAACGCGTCGGCCTCGATTTCGACCAGCATGTCCGGATCGACCAGCCCGCTCACCTCCACCATGGCTGTCGCCGGCCGAATGGCGCCGAAGGCCTCGCCATGGGCGCGCCCGATCGCTTTCCACTGGCTGATATCGCGCACGTAGATGCGCGTGCGCACCACATCGCCGAGCTCGGCGCCGGCCTGCGTGAGCGCGGTCTGGATGTTGGCGATCGCCTGTTTCGCCTGGAGGTAGGCGTCGCCCTTGCCGACGATATTTCCCTGGCCATCGGTCGCGGTCGTCCCGGAGATCCAGATATGGTTGCCGACCCGTACCGCGCGCGAGTAACCGACGACGGGCTCCCAGGGGGTGCCGGAAGAGAACAGTTCGCGCTTCATCGCCTCTCGTCCATCCGCTTGATGCTTCGCTCGCGCGATTCGGCGAGCCGTCTTGGCGCCTGAGTCTCGACCACGAATGGGCATCCGATAGGACTAAAGGGCTAATCCTCGGCAGCGCGTCTATTCGCCCTTAAGTTTCCTTATCATCGCAGCGCCGACGAGCAACTCGAACTGGCTCTCAAGCCGAATGACTCGGGCTGTCAGGTCTTCGATCTTTACCTGCTGCGTTTTCAGCGCATCGGCCTGGCGAGTCACCTTGTCCTCGAGTTTGATCATCGAGGTCAGGGCACTCCATATGCGCTCGGTGACACCCATCAACCAGCCTTTCGGGTGCTGCGTTTGGCCCCGGCCTCCAGGGCCGCAATGCGCTTGTTGCTCGCCTCGATAAACTCCAGCGCCCTGTCAATCGACGCACTCGCTCGCTCCGCCGCCGCCTTGGCTGCATCCGCCAAGCCACCCAACTCCTCATCTGCGTCAGCCGAGCGGTACGCGGTTGCGCCTCGGCGCATTAATTCCGCAATCGGCAGGCCGAGCCTCTTTGCCTTGGCCACAATGGCCTTCTTCTCCTCTGCCGTCGCCTGAACAACGATCCTTTCGACTGCTGCTGCCATGATGAACTCCAAGCATCGATGTACATGTACATTATATGTACACCAGCCTCATGTCAATCAGCTGCCAAAAGGCCGGTCATTCCCACTCGATAGTCGCCGGTGGCTTGCCCGATATGTCGTACACGACGCGGTTGATGCCGCGCACCTCGTTGGTGATTCGCGTCGACACCGTCGCGAGCAGATCATGCGGCAGCGGCGCCCAGTGCGCGGTCATGAAGTCGGTCGTCTGCACGGCACGCAGGGCGACCGCGTGCTCGTAGGTGCGCCCATCGCCCATGACGCCCACCGATCGCAGCGGCAGGAATACCGCGAAAGCCTGTGCCACCTGGTCGTACCAGCCGGCGCGGCGCAACTCCTCGATGAAGATCGCGTCAGCCCGGCGCAGCAGATCGGCCCGCTCCCGGGTAACCGCACCGAGGATGCGTACCCCGAGGCCCGGGCCGGGAAACGGGTGCCGGAACACGAGCTCCCGAGGCAGCCCAAGAGCGAGTCCGAGTTCACGCACTTCATCCTTGAATAACTCGCGCAACGGCTCGAGCAGCTTCAGATGCAGTGTCTCCGGCAGTCCGCCGACGTTGTGGTGTGACTTGATCGTGTGCGCTTTGCCGGTCTTGGCGCCCGCCGACTCGATCACGTCAGGGTAAATGGTCCCCTGCGCGAGCCACTTTGCCCCGCTCCCTTGACCCTTGAGCCTCCCTGCCTCGGCCTGGAACACGTGCACGAACTCGCGCCCGATGATCTTGCGCTTCTGTTCGGGGTCAGTGACGTCGGCGAGCGCCTTGAGAAACGCTTCACCTGCGTCGACGAGCTCGACCCGCACCCCGAGATGGCGTGCAAAGGTCGCCATGACCTGCTCCGCCTCATTCAGGCGCAGCAATCCGGTGTCGACAAAGATGCAGGTTAGCTGGTCGCCGATTGCGCGATGGATGAGGGCCGCAGCGACCGATGAATCGACTCCGCCGGACAAGCCCAGGATGACGTCGTCCCTGCCAACGCGCGCGCGGATCGCGGCGATCGCCTCGTCGGCGTAGCCGGGCATCGTCCAGTCACCCGGGCAGCCGCAGATGTCACGCACGAAGCGCTCAAGCAACGCCTTGCCCTGGCGGGTATGGGTAACCTCGGGATGAAACTGCACTGCGTACAAGCGGCGCGATTCGTCCATCATGGCCGCGATCGGCGTGGCGGGGTTGCTCGCCATGATCGAAAATCCTGGCGGCAGCGAAGTGACCTTGTCACCGTGGCTCATCCATACGTCGAGCAAGCCGTGGCCCTGGTCGTTGCTCCGGTCCTGGATCCCGGCGAGCAGCCGGCCGTGCCCCTGGGCGCGCACCTCCGCGTAGCCGAACTCGCGTACCCGGCCGCTTTCCACGGCGCCACCCAACTGGGCTGCCATCGTCTGCATGCCGTAGCAGATGCCAAGTACGGGCGCCTGTGCGGTCCAGACCGCGCCCGGTGCCCGCGGCGTATCGCCTTCGATGACGCTCTCTGGGCCGCCGGAGAGGATGATCCCGGCCGGCGCAAAATCGGCGACGAACGCGTCGCTGACGTCGAACGGATGAATTTCGCAATACACGTGCAGCTCGCGCACGCGGCGCGCGATGAGCTGTGTGTATTGCGCGCCGAAATCGAGGATCAGAATCTTGCAGTGCATGGGGTCCATGGGATCAGGCGGCGGCGACGCGCTGCATGGAGAAATGCCGGCGCGCCACGAAGAAGGCGATCGCCTGCAGGATGGCGCTGACGTAGAAGGTCGCTCCTACGCGCCAATCCGACGGCGGCAGGTGGCTCACCACGGCGAGCAGCGGCGTGCCGATGGCCGGCGCGACGACGAACATGATGCTGTTGAGGGAACTCAGCGCCCCCATGGTAACCCCCTGCTCGCGCGGACCCACCGCATTGGACACGATTCCCTGCAATGCCGGGCCGGCGGCAAAGGAGACGAAGTTTGCGACGATGATGGCGTACATCATCCAACCCTGCGTCGCCAAACCGTACGCCAAATAGGCGACGGTACCCACGCCAAGACCGAGGAGCGCGAGGCGCACCTCGCCAAACCGGCGCAGCAGACGGCCAAGCAAGACGCCCTGCACGACCGCGGCGACGAGGCCCACGCAGAAGAGCGCAAAGCCGTTCTCGCGCGGTCCCCAGGCAAAGCGGAAGTGGGTGAACAGGACCCACGTCGTCTGCAGGATCAGCTGCGCCAGCACGACGAGCGCGAACACCACCACCAGCCGACCGATTTCAGGGTGACGCGCCAGTGCGAGGAACGCAGCAAACGGGTTGGCGCGCCGCAGATCAAAGGGCGCGCGGCGCTCCCGCGGTAGCGACTCGGGTACGACGAACGCACCGTACAGTCCGTTGACCAGTGCCAATCCGGCGGCCGCGTAGAAAGGCAGGTGGAGATCGATGCTGCCCAGTATCCCCCCGAGCATCGGCCCACAGATGAACCCCAGTCCGAACGCCGCCCCGATCAGGCCGAAGCTCTTCGCCCGCCCTTCGGCCGCAGTGACATCCGATGCATACGCGTTGGCAACCGAAAAGCTCGCGCCGGTAATACCCCCGAGCACCCGCGCGAACAGCATGAACCAGAGCGAAGGCGCGATTGCGAGCAGCAGGTAATGGATCCCGAGGCCGAAGATCGACGCCAGGATCACCGGCCTGCGGCCGAAACGGTCGGACAGAGCCCCCAGGAGCGGAGCGCAGACGAATTGCATCAGACCGTAGACGATGACGAGCGCGCCGTACCAGTACGATTGCAGGTCCCGGCTCAGCGTGTAATCGCCGACGAGCATGGGTAGCACCGGCATTGCCAGCCCGATGCCGAGCACGTCGAGGAAGACGACAACCAGGATGAACGGCAGTCCGGCACGGCGGCCCGGCGTGGGCGGCGATTCAGACACAGACGGATCCAGCCGCAATCATTCGACCCTGTAGTTAGGCGCTTCCTTGGTGATCTGCACGTCGTGCACGTGCGATTCGCGCATGCCCGCCGAGGTGATTTCGACAAATTGGGCGCGCGTGCGCATCTCGTCGATGGTCGCGCAGCCGCAGTAGCCCATCGCCGCGCGCACCCCTCCCATGAGCTGGTGGATGACCGCGGCCAGCGCACCCTTGTAGGGAACGCGGCCCTCGATCCCCTCGGGCACGAGCTTCTCCGCCGCGTCGTCGCCTTCGGCATCCTGGAAATAGCGGTCGCTCGAGCCTTGCTGCATGGCGCCGAGCGACCCCATGCCGCGATAGATCTTGTACGAACGCCCCTGGTAGAGCTCGATCTCGCCCGGCGCCTCCTCGGTGCCGGCAAAGAGGCTTCCGAGCATGGCACACGACGCGCCCGCGGCGATCGCCTTGGCGATGTCACCCGAGTAGCGAACGCCACCGTCGGCAATGAGCGGCAGATCGAGCTTGGCGGCGGCCTCGAGGGCGTTGAGCACCGCAGTGATCTGGGGTACACCGACGCCGGCGACGATACGGGTGGTGCAGATGGAGCCCGGACCGATACCGACCTTGATCGCGTCTGCGCCATAGTCGGCCATTGCCTGCGCGCCAGTCGCCGTCGCCACGTTGCCACCGACGACCTGCACCTGCGGATAAGTCCGTTTCACCCAACGCACCCGCTCCAGCACGCCCTGGGAGTGACCGTGCGAAGTATCCACGACGACCACGTCGGCGCCGGCGGCGACGAGCGCCTCCACGCGTTCCTCGGTGTCGGCGCCGGTTCCGACCGCGGCGCCCACGCGTAAGCGTCCGAGCTCGTCCTTGCACGCCAGCGGGTGCTCGGTCGCCTTCAGGATGTCCTTGACGGTGATAAGGCCCTTGAGCTCAAAGCGGTCGCCGACGACCAGCACCCGCTCGAGGCGGTGCTGGTGCATCAAGGCCTTGGCTTCCTCCAGCTCTGCGCCTTCGGGCACGGTCACCAGCCGATCACGCTGGGTCATGATGCGGGCCACCGGCTGGTCGAGATTGGTCTCGAAGCGCAGGTCGCGGTTGGTCACGATACCGACGACCTGGCGACCGTCGACGACTGGCAGCCCGGATATCTTGTGCTGCTGGGTCAGCGCGAGCACCTCGCGCACCGACATCGTCGGCGGAATGGTGATGGGATCCTTGACCACGCCACTTTCGAAGCGCTTGACCTTGGCTACCTCGGCCGCTTGCGCCTTCGAGGACATGTTCTTGTGCACGACACCGAGGCCGCCTTCCTGCGCGATCGCAATGGCAAGTCGCGCTTCGGTGACGGTATCCATCGCCGCTGACAACAGCGGAATATTGAGCGTAATGCGGCGGGTGAGGCGGGTCTGCAGGCTGACGTCGCGAGGGACGACAGTGGAGTGAGCGGGGAGCAGCAGGACGTCGTCGAAAGTCAGCGCCTTCTGGACGACACGCATATTGCATTTCTCCTATGCGCAAAACGGGATTATACGCGGGTCATCGGGGTCGGTAAACGCACTCGCCGCTGCAATGCGCCCGTTTGACGCCCGTGCATCGTTGCATTAACGTGTCGCCATCGTCGCATTTGAGGACGCCCACCATGACCCTTCACCCAACACTTCGGCTCGCCGTCTGGGCGCTGCTTTTTGCGGCGCTCCCCGCCGCCGCGGCCCTGTACAAGTGGACCGACGAAAAGGGTGGCATCGTCTATGGCGACACACCGCCGCCCGGCGTCAAGGCGGAACGGGTGAGCGCCGCCGTGGCCCCCGCCAATCCGAGCGCGGTCCAGGACATGGCGTCGAAGGAAGCCCAGATCAAGAAGCGGCAACAGGACCGCGCGGAGGACGAGGCCAAGGCGCAAAAGGCCGACGTCGATGCCAAGGCCAAGCTTGATCGCTGCGTGCAGCTGCGCGGGCGTTTGCAGACGCTAAACAGCTCTGCGCCGGTCTATAAGTTCGACGAAAGCGGCGGCAAGGTCTATTACGACGCCACGGAGCGCGCCCAGGCGGCAGCCGATACCCAGAAGTCAATGGAAGAGCTGCAGTGCCCTACGGCTTCAGCGGGTTGATCGGCGCGTCCTCGGGCGCATTGCGTTCCAGGTCCTTCTCCAGGGCCGCCTGATTGATCTTTACCTCGGACTTGCCCCGCAGGCTGGCGACATTGGCAGTTGCCAGCTCGCGCCCGATCGCCTCCCCGACACGATTGCTAAACGCCGTCAGGCGCGCCGCATCGGGTGGTGGGGGGGCAATCACCCGCTCGATTCGATACAGCGAGTAGCCGCCGCGTTCGTTCACCGAGCCGGCATAAGCCGGCAGCTTCGCCGCGTCGGCCTGAAAGATTGCCGTCAGCGCCGGTTGTGGATAGCCCTCTTGCGGGCGGTTGCGGCTGACCGTGACCGGCTTGCCAAAGCTAACGCCAGCGTCCTTGCCCCCCTCCAACAGGGCGAGCTTCGCCTGTCCGGCCTTCTGCGCGAGCTCACTTGCGGCGCGGCGTTCGAGCTGGCGCCGGATGACGGCCTTGACCTCATCGAACGATCGCGGCGTCGCCGGCTTGTACTCGACCACGTGCGCCGCCATCAGGGTCCCGGGGGCGATCTCGATCGCTTCGGTGTTGCGTTTCGACTGCAGAGAATCGGCGCTGAACACCGCCTGCACGAACTTCGCGTTGTTCTGTGCCAGCGCCTGCACCTGCGCACGGGTCAAGAAGGGCGTCGACTGTACGGTCAGGTTGAGCGTCTTGGCCGCCGGCTGCAGTGAGTCGGACTGCTCGTAGACCAGGTTTTGCAGCTGTTCGGCGACCTCGGGAAATTTGCTCGTCTCCTGCTGGCGCTTGAGGTCCTGCTCGATCTGCGCTTTGACCTGGTCGAAGGCCTGCTGCTGCGCCGGCTGGATGGCGACGAGCTTGATGATGTGCCAGCCGAAGTCGCTCTGCACCGGTCCGGTGATTTCGCCTGCCTTGCTCATCGCGAACACGGCGTCTTCGAACGGCTTGACCATCGAGCCGTCACGGGCGAAGAATCCCAGGTCGCCGCCCTGCGTCGCCGAGCCCGGATCCTGCGACAGCTTCTTCGCCATGTCCGCGAATTGGGCCGGATTCTTGCGCACCTGGGCGGCGATTTCGTCGGCCTTCTGTTTCGCGGCCGCCTTCTCCTCGGCCGACGCATCCGGCTTGACCGCAATGAGAATATGCGCCGCATCGCGCTGCTCGACCTTGCCGAACAGCCGCGGGTTCTCGTCGTATCGTTTTCTCACCTCGGCCGGATCGATCGTGATCGTCGTGCCAAGCGTGTCCGGTGACAGCGAAAGGTAGTCGAGCTTCACTTCCTCCGGCACCTGGAACGCCCCCGCGTTGGCGTCGAAGAAACCCTTCACGGCGGCGTCGTCGATCTTGACGTCTTTGAGAAAGCTGTCGACCTCGACGTTGGCCTGGGCGGTTACGCGCTGCTGATCGAGCAGGCTGAGATAACGCTCGATATTGCTCCGGGCGACGATGTTCGCCCCAACGACCGGCTCCTCCAGCGGCGCGAGCGCCAGTCCCTCGCGCACGCTCTGCGCGAACGCGACCGGCGTCTGCGGCGGGTCCTGCCCGGCCAACAGTTGCTCATAGCGCGCCTGCGAGAACTTGCCGTCGACCTGGAATTCCGGAATTTCAGAAATGAACTGCCGCAGCTGCTCGTCGGAAACGGTCAGGCGGTCACGTCGCGCCTGGTCCTGCAAGAGCCGTTCGCCGATCAGCTGTTCGACCAGCGCATACCTTACCTCGGGACTCTGAAACAGGGCCGGATCGTAATTCGACCCGAGCGCCCGCTGCATGCGCTGTTGCTGCCCGCGCAGCGCGTTGGCGAAATCAATCTCGGTAATCGTACTGCCGCCGACCGTGGCTACCTCGCCGGTGCGATCCGCGTTGCGGAAATAGTAGCCGACGCCGACAAATGCAAACGGCAGCATGATCAACGCCAGGACGAACTGGACCAGGCGCTTGCGCTTGTAGATAAGATCGTACATGGCATTCCGGCGAGTAAATGAGACCCGGCAGGCGAAGGTAAAGTTCGCGCCCCGGGTGCCCGCGGCCAGGCAGCGCTCCGGTTTCCCCGTGTTGCCGCACATCGCGGCAACTGCGCCGTCGCTGGGCAGGGCGGCATCATAGCCGATTGGGCAAACCGGAGCCAGCCTCGCCGCAGGCTCGCTCAGGGCACAACCCGGCTGAATACCGCGTCCGTAGGCGATAATCGGCGCCCATGGATCGCCCCATCCTCAAGCCGCACGCGCCACTGTTCGCCTTTGTCCTGCGCGCGAGCGACCCGCTGACCGTTTTCGTGGTCGGACTCGTTGCCTACCGCATTTACCTGGGCGAGTTCTGGCCGCCCGAGCGCTATCTGCTGTTCCTGTTCGGCGCGGTGTTGGCGCAGGTGGCGCTTTTTCCCAGTTTCAGCCTGTACGAGGCGCAACGCGGCGCCAGCCTCGCCGGCGAGCTCAAGCAACTCCTGCTCGCCTGGTCACTGATGGGCGCGCTCGTTGCCGCCACGCTTTTCGCCACCAAGTCGGCTGAAGCCTTCTCGCGCGTATGGGTCGGACTGTGGCTGCTCGGCAGCTTCGCGATGACGGCGGCGCTGCGCGTCGCGGCGCGGGTGGCGCTGCGCCGCCTGCGCAAGCGCGGGTACAACTTGCGCCACATCGTCATCGTCGGCGCGGGCAAGCTCGGTCGCCTGATTGCCGAACAGCTCAATGTCTCAGGGTGGGCCGGCCTCAACGTGGTCGGCTTCTACGATGATGATCCGACGAAACACCACACGACGCTTGCCGGACGCCCCGTGCTGGGCTCGGTCGATGCGCTCACGGGAGAAGGTGCGACCCAGGACATCGACCAAGTGTGGATCGCCTTGCCGCTGCGCGCCGAGGCGCGAATTCGCGACATCCTGACGGCGCTGCGAGAGCAATCGGTCGAGGTGCGGTTCGTACCTGACATCTCCGGCTTCCATCTGCTCAACCATTCGCTCACCGACATCGCCGGCTTGCCGGTGGTGTCCCTTACCGAGACGCCGATGTCCGGCGTCAACCGGGTTGTCAAGGCGGTCGAAGACCTTAGTCTGGCAACGCTCCTGCTCTTCTGCGCCGCGCCGCTGCTCCTGGCGATTGCCCTCGGTGTCAAGCTGTCCTCGCCCGGGCCCGTGCTCTATCGACAGGTGCGCGTCACATGGAGAGGCGAGCGCTTTACCATGTTCAAATTCAGGACCATGCCAATCCATGCCGAAGATGCCAGCGGTCCGGTCTGGTCACGCCACGGCGAGCGGCGGACGCATTGGTTCGGGGCGTTCCTGCGCCGCTTCAGCCTCGACGAGCTGCCGCAATTGTTCAATGTTCTGCGCGGCGACATGTCGCTGGTCGGGCCCCGGCCGGAGCGACCCGAGTTCGTCTCCCAGTTTCGTAAGGAGATCCCCGGCTACATGCAGAAACACCTGGTCAAGGCCGGCATCACGGGCTGGGCACAAGTCAATGACCTGCGCGGCGACAGCGATCTCGGCAAACGCATACAATTTGACCTCTACTACATCGAAAACTGGTCGCTCTGGTTTGATCTTCGCATACTGACCCTGACGGTTTGGCGCGTCTTCCTAAGCCGCAACGCGCATTGATGAATCCTCATCTGCGCGTGCTCGCGCGCCAACGCTCTCACTTGCCCTGGAGTTGACTATGTCGGGTCAGAAAACCGCGATCATCACCGGCGTCACCGGCCAGGATGGGGCCTATCTCGCCGCCAACCTGCTCGCGCGCGGGTATCGCGTGGTTGGGACGTACCGGCGCACGAGCTCCGCCAACTTCTGGCGCATCGAGGAGCTCGGCATCGACCGCCATCCGGAGCTGCGTATGGCGGAGCACGACCTGCTTGACCTGGGCTCGAGCGTGCGCCTGATCGACAGCGTCCGACCGGACGAAATCTACAACCTGGCGGCGCAAAGCTTCGTCGCCGTCTCCTTCGACCAACCGCTAAGCACTGCCCTCGTCACGGGCATTGGGCCCCTGCACTTGCTCGAGGCGGTGCGCATCGTGGACCGAAAGATCCGGTTCTACCAGGCCAGCACCTCCGAGATGTTCGGCAGGGCACAGGCCACGCCACAGAGCGAATCCACGCCTTTCTATCCGCGCAGCCCCTACGGTGTGGCGAAGCTCTATGCGCACTGGATGACGGTGAACTACCACGAGTCCTACGACATCTTTGGTGTGAGCGGAATCCTGTTCAATCATGAGTCGCCGCTGCGGGGTAAGGAATTCGTCACCCGCAAGATCAGCGATGCCGCGGCGAGGATTCGGATGGGCAAGCTCGACGTGCTCGAACTGGGCAATCTCGACGCCTGCCGCGACTGGGGTTTCGCCGGCGACTACGTCGAGGGCATGTGGCGCATGATGCAGGCACCGAAGTGCGATACCTATGTTCTTGCCACCGGGCGCAGCGAGAGCGTCCGCCATTTCGTCGAACTCGCGTTTCGCGTCGTCGGGCTTGAGCTCGCATGGCGCGGGGCCGGCACTGAGGAAATAGGCCTTGAGGTCAAGACGGGGCGCACCCGGGTGCGCATCAATGCGGCGTTCTATCGTCCGGCCGAGGTCGAAAAACTGATCGGAAATCCCACCAAAGCGAAGAACGACCTCGGCTGGCAGCCGACCACCCCACTGGAAGCGCTTTGCATCGCAATGGTCGAGGCCGACATGAAGCGAGTGGAACGTGGCGTCTCGTTCTGAGCGTGTGCTGGTTACCGGAGCACGTGGCTTCACCGGTCGCTACCTGTGCGAGCACCTGCGCCGCGACGGATACGACGTCACCGGTCTGGTCGATTCCGGACCCTGCTCCGACGCAGAGGTGGTGGCGAATCTTCGCGATGCGGCCGCGACCGAGCGCGCGGTGGCGTCGGTCCGACCGGACCTTGTGATCCACCTCGCCGCAATTTCGTTCGTTGCCGACGAGGATATCGAGGGCGTCTACCGTACCAATCTGCTGGGCTCGCTCGCGTTGCTGCGTGCACTCGCCACCCGGCGTGCGAACGTACGCTGCGTGATCCTGGCGAGCAGCGCCAATGTCTACGGCAATGTGGGGGTGCCGCTCATCGAGGAGTCGCTGCCGTGCGCGCCGACCAGTCACTACGCGGTGAGCAAGCTGGCGATGGAATACATGGCCGCGACGTTCCGCGATGCGCTGCCGATCGTCGTCACACGGGCGTTCAACTTTACCGGCCCCGGACAGGCCGAGCCTTTCCTCGTGCCCAAGATCGTCGCGCATTTCCGGGGCAACGCGCCCATGATCGAGCTCGGCAATACCGACGTCATCCGCGATTTTCTGGACGTTCGCACGGTGGTCGAAGTCTACCGCCGCCTGCTCGACTGTTCCGCAGCCCTGGGAGAGACGCTCAACATCTGCTCCGGACAGGGTATCTCCCTGCGCGAGATCATCTCGCTGCTCGAAGCCGAGACCGGACATCGCCTCGAGCTGCGCGTCAATCCGAAGTTCGTGCGCGCAAACGACATACATCGCCTGGTCGGCTCGCCGCGCAAGCTTCATGCGTTGATCGGACAGCTTCCCGAGATGCCGTTCAGCACCACGCTGCGAGACATGCTTGCGCAGGCGTGAGCGTCGGGAGCACCAAGTGACAACGTGCCGCGTCGGCGGTTGCGACAACCGCGCGACGCGCGACATCGCGCGATTTACCGTGGCACAGGCGCCGGGGTAGAATGAGCCGGACCCTCGCTCAGTCCGAATACCCCTGAGCGCCCCCCTGCACGGCGCTGCCGCCGGCCGATGCCCGCGTCGATCTCGCGGCAACGCCAAGAGGCGATACAACAACTGAAAGCGGGTTCATAAATCGAGTGGGAGCGGACTCAAGTGGCATTCGCGGGAGCGGTGGTCGAGCTGGAATCAGGGCTTCGCTTGCGCGAGTCGTGGAACGGCTCGACGTGCCCTCCCCGGCATTGGCTCCGATCATCCTTCAGCGGAGCCGGTAGCTCGTGACACGCATCGACGTGATCGTCCCGGTGCGGGGCAACGCCGTCAGCGTGCGCGCCTGCTTGGACAGCATACTTGGCGCGTCGCAGAAGTCAGCGTTCGATCTAGTCGTCGTTGACGACGCGAGTCCGGAGCCCGAGCTTGGCCGGATGCTCCGGCAAATGGCGGAGAGCGGGCTCATCAGCCTGATCACGCAGGCGACGCCGCAGGGCTTTGCCGCCACAGTCAATCGCGCCGCGTCGCTGCATCGCGACCGCGACCTCGTCCTCGTGCATCAAGACGCCGAGGTTGCCAATGACTGGCTCGACCGTCTTGCCGCTCACGCCGCGGGCAGCGACGAGGTGGGTACGATCATCCCGTTTGCCAGCTGGGCAGGTCTCGCGGGATATCCACGAATGGACACGCGTAACAGCGTCCCGGAAGGCTACACGGTGGCGTCGCTCGACTTGCTCTTTCGTCGCGCCAACATGGGCCACTCAGCAGTAGTTCCGTTTAGCTTCGGACCCTGCGTCTACTTTCGACGCCGGTGCCTCGATGCGGTGGGTCCGTTCGACGATGCCGGGCCCGGGGGCGATCCCGGTTCGGAACAAAGCTTTTCGCTACGCGCCGCCCGGTCGGGCTTGCACCACTTGCTCGCTGGCGACGTGTATGTCCGGCATCGCAGCGACGGCGTTCCGGCCGACGACGCTGCGACGGGCGTTGCCCATCCCTTCCCACCCTACCCCGCGCGGCGTTCGCAGTTCCTTGCTGGCGATCCGGTGCGACCGCTGCGACGCGCAGTGGATCTGTTGCGCTTGCATGAGTCGTCGCGCCAACTTGTCTGCTTCGTCGCGCACGCCTGGGGTGGGGGCATTCGGCGTCATATAACCGACCTCGCCGCCCTGATCGGCGAGCGGTGCGAAGTTGTGCTGCTCGAGCCCGCCGTCGGCAATACGGTCAAACTCTCGTGGCTCAAGGAGGAGGAAGATTTCGCCGCGTACTTCACCCTACCCGCCGATATGGAGGCGCTCGTCTCGCTGCTGCGCGGACTGGGCGTTGCACGCCTGCACTTCCACCATGTTCACGGGCTGCCTCCCTCGGTGCTCGATCTGCCAAAAGGCATCGGCGTGCCCTACGACTGCACCTTGCACGACTACTATGCGATCTGCCCTCAATATCACCTGAATACCGAGAAAGGCGCTTACTGCGGCGAGCCTGATGCGCGTGGGTGCGCGGCATGCCTCGCTCAGAGGCCTGGCCAATGGGGTCTCGATATTGGGCCGTGGCGTGCCGCGTTTGGCAAACTGTTGCGCAGCGCCAAGCGCGTGTTCGCTCCTTCGCGCGACGTTGCACAACGTATCGGGCGCTATTTCCCCGATCTGGACATTACGGTTCTCCCTCATCCGGAGGCCCTGATTCAGCCGTTGCGGCGAATGGTGCGAGTCGCCATCCTGGGCAATCTCACACCGGAGAAGGGTTTGCACGCGGTCATCGCCGGCGCGGCGGACGCACGGGCGCGTGGCCTCCCGCACGTATTTCGCGTGCTCGGCTCGACCACGCAGCCCGCGCCGCAGTGGCCGGATGCGCCGCTGTCGGTCCATGGGGAATACGCAGAGCACGAGCTCCCATCGCTCATCGAGGCCGAGCGCCCCGACGTCTTCTGGTTCCCAGCGCAGGTACCGGAAACCTACTCCTACACGCTGTCGGTTGCCATGGCGACCGGGGCTCCCATCGTCGCGTCGGCGCTCGGAGCGTTGCCCGAACGACTCGCTGGGTACGCACGGTCGACCCTCCTGCCATGGAGCGCGTCCCCGGCACAATGGAACGATGCGCTTGTGGCGGCAGCGGCCTCACCTGGCACCCCCGGCGCCCCTGCCGAAGATGGACGCGGCGAAAGCAACGAGGCCCGGTATCGTGCGCACTATCTCGCGCCCTTTGCCAGGGTCGCTCCCGGGCGCGAATCGGGCGCGTCACCGGCCCTCGACGGGCTTCACTACTATCTGCCGCCCGCACAAAGCGAGCCAGCCCCGCTGTCGTTGTCGAAGTTGTTCGAACGTGGCGTCGAATGCGGACATCGTGGTGCCCGGTTGGAACTCAAGCGTCAGCTCGACATCGCCAGCGCGCAGCTAATGGATTTCAACGCCGTCCTCGATCAGGTCAAGGCTGACTACGCCCAACATGCGGCACAGCTGGCTCAGACGCAACGCGGCGAGCACGCTCAGGTGCAAGTGCACATCCGAAATTTGGAGACGGCACTGACCGCGGCGCGGGCGCGAATCGATGAGCTGGAGGCGAGCCACATTTGGCGCGCGACGGCACCGATCCGTCGAGGCGGTCATCAACTAAAGTTGCTCGCGGCAAAGCTTCGCGGCCGGTGGGCGTCGCTGCGAGGATCACGTCGCCACGTCGGCTACGCGCTCACGATCTTGCGCGACGAGGGCACGCGCTCGCTGGCCCGCCGGGTCTGGCGCCGCGTAGGGCGCTCGCACCGCTACGCGACGACGAGTAGAAAGGCGTTCGTATCCGAAGCAACAATCCAGCCGCTTGCCTTCGTTGAAGCCGAGTCGCCCGCGGTGACGATCATCGTCCCCGTCCACGGCAAGCCCTTGCTGACCTATACCTGCCTTAAGAGCGTCCACAGCAACACGGCGTCGGGCACCTACGAAGTGATCGTAGTCGATGACGCATCGCCAGAACCGGCGGAAGTCGCGCTCAACGCGGTGCAGGGAGCGAAGATCGTTCGCAACGACGTCAATCTGGGCTTTGTCCGCAGCTGCAACAAGGGGGCCGACCTCGCCCGCGGCGATGTTCTGGTGTTCCTGAACAATGACACGATCGTGACTCCCGGTTGGCTCGAGTCGCTCACCGCCGTGCTGCGCGAACGGGCGGCGGCAGGACTTGTGGGCGCCAAGCTGATTTATCCGGACGGGCGGCTGCAGGAAGCAGGCGGCCTCGTGTGGCGCGATGGGTCGGCGTGGAATTACGGCCGGGGGGATGACCCCGACCGGCCCGAGTACAACTACGTGCGCGAAGTCGATTATTGTTCCGGCGCATGCCTTGCAGTCGATCGCAAGCTGTTCAATGAGCTCGGCGCCTTTGATGCGCGCTTCGCACCCGCGTATTACGAGGATGCTGACCTGGCCTTCGCCGTGCGCGCGGCCGGGCGCAAGGTCTACTACCAACCGTGCGCCACGGTCGTCCATTTCGAAGGCGCAACCTCCGGGACGGATCTCGCATCCGGCGCGAAGCGATATCAAGACATCAACCAAGACAAGTTCTTCGACAAATGGGCCCAGACGCTTGCGCGCCACGGGCCCAACGGGCTTGCACCGGGACTTGAGCGTGATCGTTGGGCAAAGCATCGCGTGCTGGTGATCGATGCCTGCATGCTCACCCCGGACCGGGACGCCGGTTCGTTGCGTATGCGCGAAGCGCTCGACCTTTTCGTCAGCCTTGGTTGCAAGGTCACTTTCATCGCCGACAATATCGAGCACAGGCAGCCCTATGTCACCCTGCTCCAGCAATCGGGCGTCGAAGTTCAGTTTCATCCCTATGTGCGCTCGGTCATCGATTTCCTCGGCAAACGCGGAGCTGATTTCGATCTCGTGATCATTTCCAGGCACTACGTCGCCACCAAATACCTGGGCATCGTGCGTCAGCTGGCGCCCAATGCACTGATCGTTTTCGATACCGTCGACTTGCATTTTCTGCGCGAAGAACGCATGGCCGAGCTCAATGGCAGTGTCGCCGCGAGGATTGCGGTACGGGCGACGCGGGAAACGGAGCTAGCACTCATCCGGGGAGCGGACGTCACGCTCGTGGTGAGCCATGCGGAGAAGGAACTGCTCGAACGTATCGAGCCCCAGTCCCGGGTCATGATCCTGTCCACCATCTATGAATTGCAGGACGGCGGCAAGCCGTTCGACGAACGCAGCGGTCTGGTATTCATCGGCGGCTTTCGCCATCCTCCCAACACCGACGCGATCATTTGGTATGCAACCGAGGTTCTACCCCTGGTGCGGGAGCGACTGCCGGGCGTGAAAACCTATGTGGTCGGCGGCGATGTGCCGCTGTCGCTAAAAGCGCTCGCTGCCGACGATCTGGTGTTTACCGGATACGTCCCCGACGTAGCGCCATACCTCACCGGCTGTCGCCTCTCGATTTCGCCCTTGCGCTACGGCGCGGGCGTCAAGGGCAAGGTGAATCATGCGATGAGCTATGGTCTGCCCGTCGTTGCCACGTCGCCATCGATCGAGGGAATGCATTTGACTGAGGGTTCGGACGTGCTGGTCGGTGACACCCCGGAGGCTTTTGCCGACGCGGTGGCGCGCGCCTACAACGATCGGCAACTCTGGCATGCACTGGCCGACGGGGGCCAAGCGAACATCCGCACGCACTTCTCGCGTGCCGGTGCGCTGCGCGCCCTCACCCGCCTGCTCGCGCTGACCGCGGAACATCGCATCGGCAAACCCGACGCCCTGCTCAATGCCTAGTCAAGGACGCTAACCCGACCTCTCCGGATCCGGGTCTCCCGCAACAGTCCTCTCAGTCCGTTGCCTCGGCAGCCGCCGCAACGTCGCGTAGCCCACCATCGGTAGCGACCACGCTTCGGGCCACACAATGCCGTACGGGGTGTATGACTCGTCCGCGATGCGTACCCCCGCAAAACGCGCGGCCGCAAAGTCTCGCACCAGGCCCGAGCGGGAGAAAAGCCGCATCTCGAGCGTCGATCCGGGTCCACCGTGGAAACACAAGTCCGTGAAAACCTGCTTCCTGCCATCGGCGGTGCGGTTTTCCAGGCGCCAGGAGCCATCGCACTCCATCAGCCGATAATCGTTGAGTTCCGGAAAGTGCTCGCGGGTCTCCGCCTCGAGGGAATACGGCACCGAGAAGATCAGCAGCCCTTGCGGCTTGAGCAATCGACGCGCGTTGGCGAAACTGCGTGAGACCGGAGGCGCAACGTGCTCGAACACGTCGCTGGCGATGATGAAATCAAAACGGCCGGTGAGGTCGTTCGGTGGGTCTGTGATGTCGAGCCTTGGCTCCTGGTGGAAAAACGTATTCTTGTAGTCGAACTTATCGCTCAGTCGTTTGGCGTAATGCTCGGCGTCGGAGAGTCCGATGCCGACCAGGTCGGCGCGTCGCGGCAGCTCCGCGATGGTCATGCTGCGGCCAAACAACTCGGTGATGAGAAGGTGCACCATGGCGCGCGTTCGCACCGTCGACCCGCAACGCGCACAGGACGCCACTTCACGCTGCAGTGCCGCGGCCGGCACGATACTGGCACTTCCGCAGATGTTGCAGCGGAAACGAACCTTGCGCTCGCCGGCCGCAGTAGGGCCCCCAATCGGTGACAGCCTGCGCAAACCCTGCACGATCCTCTTCGGTAGGGTCCATGGCGCCGACGCCTGCATCGTCACGCGATTTTTCATGGGCCTACGCCAAGACGGTGGGCGCCGCAGTCATGGCACCGATAGCCTTGCGCCATACGCCCTCCGCTCGCGAGCCCGTCACCGTTGGTGCGACCGCGGTGCCCGCATTTATCGATCGCCGCGACCGTAGCGGTCGTCGATGCGCACGATATCGTCCTCCTCGAGGTATTCCCCGCACTGCACCTCGATCACCAAAAGCGGCTCGGGGCCAGGATTTTCGAGGCGGTGCCGCGAGCCGAGCGGAATGAAGGTCGATTCATTGACGCCAACCGCGTAGACGCTCTCGCCGTTGGTAACGCGAGCCGCGCCGCTGACCACGATCCAGTGCTCGCTGCGTTGCGCGTGCGTCTGCAGCGAAAGCGCGGCGCCGGGTTTGACCTCAATGCGCTTGATCTTGAAGCCGGGCCCCTCTTGCAGCACCGTGAAGGCACCCCACGGCCGCATCACCGTACGGTGAAAGCGGTAGGCGTCATGCCCGCGAGACTTCAACTCACCGACGACCTCCTTTACCCGTTGCAGATGGTCACGATGCGCGATGAGCACCGCGTCGGGCGTGTCCACAATGAACAGCCCGTCGACGCCGACCGTCGCCACGATGCGATCCTCGCCGTAGACATAGGTGTCGGTAGTAGCGATCGACACGCGCTCCCCTTCGCCGCGATTGCCGCTCGCGTCGGGCGTCGTAAGATTGGACATGGCGCGCCAAGAGCCCACATCGCTCCAGTCGAAATCACCACGCACGACTGCGACTTGCGTCGCCTGCTCCATTACCGCAACGTCGAAAGATACTTCGGGCGCCGAGGCGAACAACGCCGGGTCGATCTCGAGCATCGTTTCCGCGCGCAATTCGCGCAACGTCTCCCAGACCGCGCGTGCCGCCTGCAATACGCGCGGGGCGTGGCGCTCGAACGCCACAAGCGCGTTCTGCACGGTGAAACAGAACATGCCCGAATTCCAGACATGGCGCCCGTCGCTGGCATAACGCGTGGCATCGGGAAGTGGTGGCTTTTCGATGAAGCGGTGCACGTGAAAGGTGCCTGGGAGCGCCAGCGCTTCGCCCAGTTCCAGGTATCCGTAACCGGTCTCCGGGCTGGTCGGCGCGATGCCGAAGGTAGTAAGCCAGCCCTCCGCGGCGAGCGCGCTGGCGGTCGCGACCGCGCGCGCAAACGCGGCGACGTCGTGTATGAGATGGTCGGCGGGCAGGACGAGCAAGGTCGCATTGGGACCAAATACCGCTTCGCTGTAGAGTGCTCCCAACGCCACCGCCGCCGCCGTGTTGCGTGCGAACGGTTCCAGCAAGTAGGCAACGCCCGGCGCGGCGCGAGCTCCGATGCCGGCATAGGCATCGCGAGTCTGAAAATAGTAGTCGCGATGGGTGACCGTCACGAGGCCGGTGACGTTGGGTAGGCCCGCGGCACGCAAGAACGTGCGAGCAAGTAGCGTATCGCCCGCCGTGCCGTCGGCAGGAAGCGGGAGGAACGGTTTCGGTGCAGCTTCACGCGAAAGCGGCCACAGCCGTGCGCCGGCGCCGCCGGAGAGGATGATCGGGACGAGCGGCATCGGCAAGGATCTGATCCAGGAATGACGTGCACGCGAATTGTAGCCGATCGGCGATTGCGCAATGATGGATTGCTATCGTCCCCCGCGCATGCGTCCGTCGCGAACACAAGCCGCAGGTTGTCCGCGAGGTGCCTTGGGTTATGCCAGTGACGTGGGCTTGCATGATGCCGGGGCAAAAGGGGGCCCCTGCGCTTGAAACATCGTGTACGGAAACGGATGAGTCTCGCGCCCGCACATTTCCTGAGTGTGCACAGGCGCAATGCTCATGACACTAGCGACAGCGAATCCAACAACGAAGCGACGCCAATCGGACGAGCGAGTGCTGCGACCCATGGTTCCTCCTTAAGGCGAGCTACGGGCGCAAAGACACGGTCGGCTGGCGATTGCGCGCGGCGAGCGCAGGCCTATGCTGATCGCCAGATTGGCCGAGCTGATGTGCCAAGCGCAGATCATACCCAGGATGATTTGCAGGTTCGGGCAACGAACCGACACGCCGCGCGAGGGCGTTCAACAACACTCCGGGGCGGATGTTTGAGGTGGATCGACACAACGCGCCGGGAGCGCGACATCGTCAACCGATCCTGGCGGATCGGGTGCGGCCTTACCTTGCTGGCGTCCTAATTATGTACGACCCGGATACTTCGAGAATTGGCGGAGTGGACGGGACTCGAACCCGCGACCCCCGGCGTGACAGGCCGGTATTCTAACCAACTGAACTACCACTCCCGGATCTGTACCGCGCAACAAAGCGCCTGTTGGTGGGTGCTGAGAGGCTCGAACTCCCGACATTCGCCTTGTAAGGGCGACGCTCTACCAACTGAGCTAAGCACCCGCGTTGCTCATGCCGGGCGCTACGGTCCTTTAAGCCCCGCGGCACGCCGCGGCCGGCTCACGAAGCGCGCTAGTTTACCGAATCCTTGAGGGCTTTGCCAGCCCGGAACTTCGGCACGCGCGCCGCCTTGATCTTGATCGGCTCGTTGGTGCGAGGATTGCGGCCCTGGCGAGCGGTGCGCTTGCCGACGTAAAACGAGCCGAAGCCGACCAGCGTCACGACATCGCCCTTCTTGAGCGAGCCGCGGATCGAATTGACCGTCGCGTCCAAGGCGCGGCCGGCCGCCGCCTTCGAGATGTCAGCATGCTTGGCAATCGCGTCGATCAGTTCTGACTTGTTCACGAATGTCCCCTTTCGCTGCGAGGTAGATTGGGCGGTAACGGGATCGTCCCTGCGTGCAGAAGCTACAGCAAGGTGTTTGCGAATCGGCGAACGTGCTTTATAGCAATCGCCAAAACATCGTGTCAAGCGGCGCGCGATGCCACCTTGCGTTTGTTCCCCGCAACCGCACTGACTGCAACGTTCGCGCCACGTCGACGCACGGAAACTCGAGTCGCGTCGACGCAGCGGCGTTTCGCTGCTAGTGCTTGATCACGGCAGTCGGCTCCTCGACCGGTGTCGCCGGTACGGCCGCCGCTTCGGCGACCGCGACGTCCACCATCGGCTGAGGCTGGCGCTCGAGCGCCTTCTCCAGCACTTCTTCGATCCAACGCACCGGGTGGATGTCGAGCCGATTCTTGATCTCGTCGGAAATCTCCGTCAGGTCCTTGACGTTCTCTTCCGGGATGAGCACCTGCTTGATGCCGCCGCGCCCTGCCGCCAGGAGTTTCTCCTTAAGCCCCCCGATTGGCAGCACCTCGCCGCGCAGCGTAATTTCCCCGGTCATCGCCACGTCCGCGCGCACCGGAATGCCGGTCAGCACCGACACCATCGACGTGCAGATCGCGGTGCCCGCACTCGGTCCATCCTTCGGCGTCGCGCCCTCCGGCATGTGAATGTGCAGGTCGGTCTTTTGGTAGAAATCCGGCGGGATACCGAGCTGCTTCGAGCGATGGCGCACCACCGAAAGCGCCGCCTGAATCGATTCGTTCATGACGTCGCCCAACTTTCCGGTCGTCGTCGTCTTGCCCTTGCCCGGCAGGGACACCGCTTCGATCGAAAGCAGATCGCCTCCGACCTCGGTCCAGGCGAGACCGGTAACCTGGCCGATCTGGTTCTTCTTCTCGGCAATGCCGTAGGTGAACTTGCGCACGCCCAGATACTTGTCGAGGTTCTTGGCATTGACCTCGACCGGGCTCTTCGCCGCGCGCGGCTTGCCTTCGCTGGCCTTGAGCAGCAGCCCCTTGACCACCTTGCGGCAGATCTTGGAGATGTCGCGCTCGAGCGCACGCACACCGGCTTCACGCGTGTAATAGCGCGTGATGTCGCGCAGCGCCGATTCAACGATGTGCAACTCGTTTTCCTTGAGCCCGTTGTTCTTCATCTGCTTCGGGACCAGGTATTGCTTGGCAATGGCGATCTTCTCGTCCTCGGTATAGCCGGACAGGCGGATCACCTCCATGCGGTCGAGCAGCGCGGGCGGGATGTTGAGCG
>Ga0302324_100005106_pt1 | contig 28805 bp, 13 predicted proteins | sample Palsa_T0_1_FD_201949 | JGI IMG/M metagenome (GOLD analysis project Ga0302324, IMG submission 201949) | Peat permafrost microbial communities from Stordalen Mire near Abisko, Sweden - Palsa_T0_1 | ecosystem: Environmental > Terrestrial > Soil > Palsa > Peat permafrost | place: Sweden: Abisko...
CATCTGGGCAGGTAGAGACAACTTCGGGACTCCCGCACAGGTGCAGTCGGACATTGCCGCAATGGTAGCTTCCCTGCCTCCATCGGCAAAATTTCTAATCCTTGGAGTGCTCAATGAAGAGGGTGAGCTGAGCGGGACAGTCGACTATCAGGAGGTGGTCTCTCTCAACGCCGCTCTCGCTTCGACCTACGGACCGAATTTCCTTGACATGCGTTCCTATCTCGTCAGCCAGTACGATCCTTCGAACCCTGTCGATTTGATCGACTTTGCCAACGATGTCCCGCCATATTCCTTGCGTGCCCAATCCAATTGGGGGACCTTGTCTTCGGATATCACCAGCCCGGACCAGACCAGCTTCACCTTGAGCCCCGCCCACACTGCAAGTGCGATCACGGCCAATTGGATTCTCACCATCAATTCGGAGAAAATCTACCTCCTTTCCGTCAGCGGAAGCACGGTAACGAACTCAATTCGAGGTTATGCCGGGACAGCTCCCTCTACTTATGCTTCCGGAACTCAATTTACTGGCGTGGAAACCCTACACCCAGGACAGAATCTGTCCAGCACCACAAATGGCTACTCGGTGATTGCCAACCGGATTTATGCCTGGATGGTGGCAAATGAAACTCCTCAGGTTCTCTTAGGTACTGTGCCTCTCGACGGGGCTGGCAATGCATCCTTGAACCTTCAATCGCTGCCCGCCGGATTGAATCTTATTCAGGCGAGCTATTCCGGCGACGCCAACTATCAGCCAGCTCAATCGGCTCAAAGTTCGATCATCGTTGCCAGGCAGACGCCACAAATCAGCTTTACGGCGCCTGCTCCGGTTCCCAACGGAACGGTGCTGACAACGAGCCTGTTCAATCTCTCTGCATCCGTTCCGGGGAGTTTTTTCCTCGGCCAGCAACCAATTGGCACCGTGCTAAGCACAGGAACTTACTCGATCACGATTCTTTTTGTCCCTACTGATTCTCGAGATTACTCCACGGTAACTGCCACGACGACGTTGACGGTTTACGCAACACCTGCTGCCATCACGTCTCCTGCTCCCGATGGCACGCTGACCGGCCCCGCCGTAACCTTTGTCTGGAACGCAGGAAACGGAGTGACTCAATACGACTTGCATGTGGGCACAACCGGCGCGGGTTCTTCCAACTTTTTTGGGGGAATAGTCAACGGCCTGAGCATCGGTGTTTCGGGAATTCCGACCTCTGGTGGCACGCTTTATGTACGTCTCTACTCCTGGATAACCGGAGCATGGCAATATATCGATTACACGTACACCGAAGCTTCTCCCGCCCCCGCCGTTATGATTACGCCCGCTCCGAGCAGCACACTGCCTGGTTCCTCGACGACCTTCACCTGGACCGCCGGAAGTCAGGTTAGTCAATATCTCATCCATATCGGCACTACAGGCGTTGGGTCTGCCAACATTGCAAACTCCGGCTCCTTGACCACAATCTCCTGGGCCTTTAATGGACTCCCAACCACCGGCGCAAAGCTCTACGTTCGTCTCTACTCCTGGATCAATGGGGCATGGCAATCCATCGACTACACATACACCGAAGCCTCTCCAACTCCAGCCGTGATGAACACGCCCGCCCCCGGCAGCACTCTGACTGGCTCCTCACCTACATTCACCTGGACTGCCGGAATCGATGTTACACAATACAATCTGCTCGTTGGCACTACTGGTATTGGATCTAGCAACATTGCAAACTCCGGCCCCTTGACTACTCCGAGCTACATGCTCGCCTCCATTCCGGCTACAGGCGGAAAGCTTTATGTTCGCCTTTCTTCGTTTATTAATGGGGCATGGCAATCCATCGACTACACATACACCGAAGCCTCTCCAACTCCAGCCGTGATGAACACGCCCGCCCCCGGCAGCACTCTGACTGGCTCCTCACCTACATTTACCTGGACTCCCGGAATCGATGTTACACAATACAATCTTCTCGTTGGCACTACCGGTATTGGATCTACCAACATTGCAAACTCCGGCTCCTTGACTACTCCGAGCTACATGCTTGCCAGCATTCCGACTACAGGCGGAAAGCTTTATGTTCGCCTTTCCTCGTTTATCAACGGGGCATGGCAATCCATCGACTACACATACACCGAAGCCTCTCCGGCTCCGGCCGTGATGAGCACGCCCACCCCCGGCAGCACTCTGACTGGCTCCTCGGCTACGTTCACCTGGACCGCGGGAATCGGCGTTACTCAGTACGATCTGCATGTGGGCACAACCGGAGCGGGTTCCTCGAACCTCTTCGGGGGACTAGTCAGCGGACTAAGCTACACCATGTCGCGGATTCCAACGGCCGGCGGCACACTCTACGTGCGTCTCTACTCCTGGCTCAACGGTGCATGGCAGTATACCGATTACACGTACACCGAAGCTAGACCGGTAACGCCGCAGATCACCTGGGCCACACCCGAGGCGATCACCTATGGGACCGCACTGAGCGCCACCCAGTTGGACGCGACGTCGACGGTCGCCGGAACCTTCGCTTACACACCCGCGCTCGGCGCAGTGCTGAAGGCCGGCAGTCAGACGCTGAGCGTGACTTTCACGCCCACCGACACCACAGACTACACCAAAGCCACAAGCACCATTACGCTGGTGGTAAACCAGGCTACACCTTCGATTAACTGGCCCACGCCGGCCGCGATCAACCCACCTACCGCACTGAGCGCCACCCAGTTGGACGCGACGTCGACAGTCGCCGGAACCTTCGCTTATACACCTCCGGCCGGCACAGTGTTGACAGGCGGAAGTCAGACGCTGAGCGCGACCTTCACGCCCACCGACATCACCGACTACAACGTAGCCACACGCACCGTTACGCTGCTGGTGAACCAGGCGTCGGTTCTTACCTCTCCCGCGCCTGGAGGTACTCTCACCGGCTCTACCGTAACCTTTTCCTGGACTGCGGGAACCGGTGTGACTCAGTACGATCTGCACGTGGGCACAACCGGGGCGGGTTCCTCGAACCTCTTTGCGGGACTAGTCAACGGACTAAGCTACAGCATGTCGAGCATTCCAACAGTCGGCGGCACACTCTATGTGCGTCTCTACTCCTGGATCAACGGGGCATGGCAGTATACCGATTACACGTACACCGAAGCAGTAGCAAGAATCGAGTTGAGGACTGCGCCGCAGTACTCGAGAAACCTGGACCAAATTACCCCGTCCGGCAAGCTCTGTTCTACAAGCCCGATCCTTGTCTAGTCGATCCTGAACAAGCGTATGCGTCAGACGATTGCATGCTTTGCGACCCAGGCTGCAGGAGTAAGTTCTGCGATGCACACGGGGATTTTGAGGCGGCGGCAGCTTTCGATCACCGAGATGATAGCGGCAACACGGAACTGCGATCCGGAAAGTGGGCATGTGTTTATATTCACGAATGCGCGACGATCGCGTACCAAGCCGTACAGCCCATTGAAGTTTTTGCGCATCCGTCGCGCCGGATGCAATATAGATCCGCGTCGCCGGTCCAAACCCGAACACCGCCTACGCCCCGTCCAATACGCTGAGAAGCCGTTTCAATGATTCCGCATCGAATCCACGATGTACTTCGATTCGGCGCCCGCTGCGCAATTCCACTACCAGAGTTCCATCGCGCCCGGCGACGCCGTGGACATCCAGAGCCATGGAGGGAGCCACTTCGACCGGAAGCAGAGATCCGGCTCCCGAATACGGCTTGCTTTGCACCCGTCGACGATACTTATCCAGCGTTCCTATAGCCAAGCCCCGCTGCCGGCAAAACGCCCCCCGCTTCAATCCACTCGCTTCAAACTCCGCAACCAGGGTCTGGATTTCGGCCCGGCTGCGCCGCCTACGTGCAAATTCAACTTCGCTCATTACTCAAGTCCACCACCGAACTCAGCACCGCGATTGAGTGCGTTGCTCAGACGGATACGATGCAACGATCGTGGCGAACGCACGATTGGGGTCGTTTTCGCCGCGCGGCCCGGTGTCTACTGTGTGCGTCACCGGGAGCGCGGGCTGACCCTGCGCGGGCTTGGTCACGATGAACTCCGCGCGCGCGCCTGGAGGAAGGCCGATATGCGTTTGCGCGTCTACCGGCAGGCCGGCCGGGTCGCCGTGGGTCATGGGCACGCCGTCGATGCCGACCAACTCGAGGGGTTGCGGTGCGCGATTGAACAGCACGGCGAGATTGAGGTATGTGATGGCGGAAGCGTTGAGCACGCGCCAGAGTTGGCGCTCGCGGGGCCGCATCTCGATCGTAGCGGGCAGATAATCGGGGTAGGGAACGGGCACATAGTTGATCGAGAGATCTTTGGCGGGCTTGCCGAAGCCGGTGCCGGTGTTGGCTGCGTCGCCGTCGCGATCGATGAGATACTTTGGCACCACCGGCTCGCTCTTTGCCGGCGGCGCGTTGGGATTCACCAGGTCCATATCGCGAATGATGAAAACACGTTCCGGCAATCCAGCGGCGGCTCGCTTCATGCGCTCGATTCCCTCGACGATCAGGGCGCCCGAGGCGCCGCCGAGGATCGGTGTCTTCGAGAACCCGTGGATGTGCGGGTGATACCAGTAGAGGCCGAGCGGCCCATCGACGGGAATGCGGAAGCGGTATTCAAAGGGCGCGTCGCCCGGTTGCACACTGGTTTTCAGCACTTCGTCCTGGTGACACTCCGGCGGGACGGTGAGGCCGTGGAAGTGGAGGTTGGTGGACACTGCGCTCATTACGGCGCTGTGGTACGGGTCGTTTGGCGGGACATCTTGCTTTCCATGATGCGTGTGCGCGCGCAGAGCGCTGTTCCCGCTCAAATTGCGCAGGCTGTTCCTCAAATGCAGAATCACCAGGTCACTGGGACTGACGCGCAGATTCGGTGACTCGTGGCCTGCGCCGTCGGTGAAACAGTAGCGCGGCGAGCCATCGGTATTGGCTGCGCTGTTAGCCGTCAGATCCGCCTCCAGCACGCCGCTGAGGCTGCGCAGGTCTTCGGGCTCGGCAACGATGGTTCCCGGCGCGGGACCCGGGCATACCCCCCCCCTCGGCGGATTGTGCGCCGATGGGATGGAAGGACGCGAAGAATGTGGCGATTGCGAGCTGGAGAATTTTCTGCATGGGGACCGGAGCTCTGCAACCCGGCCAGCAACCATAGTTTGCCGGGCGGCACCAGGTCGATGCTTTACCAGGCTTCTCGCGTGGGGTTAAAGCGCGGTAAATGCAGGTTGAATTTCAACGGCGAATCGTGCGGCGTATCCTGATGGAATGAACTGGTACAACTACATTGCCTGTTTCTTTTCCGGCGGATTTCTCGCCAATGCAGTGCCGCATTTTGTCCACGGCATCTCCGGCGACCGCTTCCCCTCGCCGTTTGCCCACCCGCCGGGAAGAGGGCTTTCGTCGCCCACCGTCAATGTGCTTTGGGCGCTGGTCAACCTGGCGGCCGGATACGTTCTTTTGCGGGTGGGGAAGGTTGCTGCCGGCAACATTCCCGCGCTGATCGTGTTTTTCGCAGGCATCGCGGCTATCAGCATTCAGATGAGTGTGGCATTCCAAGAGAAGCAAGCCAGCCGATGAGGGCTCCTGCATTCCTGCAGCGTATCCTGATGGTGTGTCCCGCTTCCCTCGCTTCTGGTCCGGCTTTATGGTTGCGTGTGTGATCGCTGCCGGGTTCGCTATCTGGGCGGCCTCAGCTGCCTCAGCCGGCCAGCAGCCGTCCGCCGGCGGCGCAAAAGATCCCAATGCGGCCTGCGTCCCCTGCCACAAGGAGATTTACGAGCGCTACCGGCAGACGCCGATGGCCAACGCCAGCGGCCCTGCGGCTGAGGGGCTCATCCCTGCCGACTTCACTCACGCTCCCTCCGGCATCCATTACAAAGTCTTCGAGCAGGGCGCCGACGTCTGGCTGAGCTTTGAGCGGCCCGGCGCATCCGCAGCGCGCGAACTGGCCGGCCAGCGGCGCCTGATCTACTTTCTCGGGTCCGGACGGCGCGGGCGTACCTATCTTTTTGAGGACCAAGGCTACTGGTTTGAGTCGCCCATTAACTGGTACGGGAAGAAGCAGGTGTGGGACATGGCGCCCAACTACCAGTCTGCGACCGAGATGCCGCTAACGCTGCCGGTCGACCCGGGCTGTCTGCACTGCCATGCCTCGGGCATCGCCGCTTCAGAGGGAGCGCGCAACCACTACGCTGCCGCGCCTTTTGCCCATGGGGGCATTACCTGCGCGGCCTGCCACGGGGATACGGCGGCGCACCTCGCGTCGAGTGGCAAGGTCCACCTGGCCAAGATCGACGCGCTCGAGCCGGTGCGGCGCGACTCCATCTGCCTGAACTGCCATCTTGAGGGCCAGGCCGCCGTGAGCCGGCAGGGCCGCGAACTGGCTGGATTCGTTCCCGGCGACAACCTCTTCGACGACACGCTGTTTTTTGTTCATGCCAGCGAGAATGGCTCCGGAGGGCGCGCCACCAGCCAATGGGAGGCGTTGCTGAAGAGCGAATGCAAGCGCCAGTCCGGCGACAAGCTAACGTGTACGACATGCCACGATCCGCACGGCTCGCCAGCACCCGATCAGCGCGCCGCTTTTTACCGGAGCCGGTGCCTGCAATGCCATAACGGGGCGGGATTCGCCGCGAGTCACCATCCTGACAACCCCGATTGCACAGCCTGCCACATGGCGCGGCCGCCCTCGAACGACATCGCTCACGAGCAGGTGACAGATCACTGGATCAGGAAGCGCGTAAGCCAGGAGCGGTTGCCGCTGGCCACGACGGGCACGCTTGTTGCCGTGGGCGGCTTTGCGGCGGGCGACCGGGAACTCGGCCTGGCCTATGCGCAGATGGCAGCCCGCGGCGACCAGCAGGCCGGCCAGCGGGCGGTGGAACTGCTGCGCCGAGCCGAGAAGCTGCCCGCGGCAGCGCACGATCACGAACTGCACGCCCAGCTGGGGTTTCTCGACCAGGTGGGCGGAGACAGCGAGGGCGCCGCGGGAGAGTACCGGCAGGCCCTGACGGCCGACCCCACCGACTCACTCGCTGCCGGCAACCTTGCGTTCATTGAGGCCGGGCGGCATCACGCCGCAGAGGCCGCGAGCCTGTGGAGTTCAGTCTTCACCCGCGATCCGGCGCAGGCGAGCGCGGGCATGAACCTGGCGGTGGTGGAGTGCGCATCCGGCCGGCGGGCCGCGGCGGTGGACGCCCTCAGCCTCTTGCTCGCGTTTGCCCCGGACAACCAGCGCGCCCGCGCCATGCTGGCGGCGATACGGTCGGGAGCGCAGGCTTGCCCGGCAAAATGAGCAACTCCGCGTGGTGAGTGAAGTGCTTCTTCGCTACCCGGGGTGGGCGAGTCTCGGGGCCGACGCTGCGGAATGTCATGCCCAACGCCTGGGTGATGGCAGAGCTTCGTGCCTCCTGACCACCTCCGGGCCCAGGGTCAGAAGCCCCACCCGGTTGTTCCTGAGCCCGTCAATTCCATGCCTGCGAATCCGTTTTCTCTCAGGCATGAACGACCCCGGCATTCGATAAATCAACCATTTGGTTGACCCTTTGCTCCACCTGCCATGAGGCGAGAAAGCCCGAAAGAGAGTGAAAACGGGACGGCCAGGGGCTTATCGCGGGCCTACGGAGTTGCTAATTGAATGTATTATCATTCTTCGAACTTTGTTATGGTTCATGAACGGTAAACGGGGAGAACGCGAGGGTATCCGACACATTCTTTCCCAAGCACAGGTATGTTTGCGACGGTTGGGCAGGCCCAGTAAATCGCTTTATCCAAAACAGTTACGTCATTGGCCGCTCTTAGGGATGGCGTTTTGCCGGGGCTGCTGCCAAGGTTGTAAATGTTTCCAGCCATTGCCATATCCTATTTACGTGCGGTCACGGCATTTTTTTGCCTTGAAGCCGTTGACAGGGATAGGTTTTCTTCGCTATCGTTCTTCATTGTTGTTCCGGCACAGAATTTTTTAGAGCTTCCCGTTCCCTCCACCCGCTTAACTGGGAAGCGACTACCCGGTTTTTTCAGCGATCCTGTCACTGCGGCAGGAAAGCCTGGCAAGCCATCCGGCGGCTATTTGACCGCCCGGTTTGGACTCATAAACAACAAGTAAACACATAAGAACCAAGCATTTTTCAGGAGACCGCATGAACAAGATGGTTCGTACAGCACTTGTGCTGGCGCTCTTTGCCTGCGCGAGCATGCTCCTTATCACCCCGGCCAGAGCGCAATCGGTCTACGGATCGATTTTCGGCACTGTGACGGATAAGAGCGGGGCAGCCGTCGCCGGCGCCACGATCACCGTAACCGACGAAGCCAAGGGCACCGTGGTTACGGAAACTTCCAACGGATCGGGCGATTACTCAGTACAGCACCTTATTCCCGACACATACGACATCAAGGTTTCGGCCAAGGGCTTCAAGACCTTTGAGAGCAAGGGCATCTCGGTAGAGGCCGACGCGGCCCCGCGCATCGATCCCACGATGGATGTGGGCGGTGGCGAGACCACGGTCGAGGTCAGCGCCGACCAGCAGCCGGAACTCAAGACCGACCGCGCCGACGTCTCCACGGTTTTCGACCAGCAGCAGGTTTCGAGCCTGCCGATCGGCGACCAGAACTTCACTAACCTGCAACTGCTCCTGCCCGGCGCGCAGCTTCTCGGCTGGTCGCACGCGGCCGACGAAAATCCCCAGGGCTCCAAGCAGATTCAGGTCGACGGCCAGGCCTTTGGCGGCACGGCGTTTGAGCTGGACGGCACCGATAACCAGGATCCGATCCTGGGCATCATCGTCATCAACCCCGCTCTGGACGCGGTCACCGAGACCAAGATCACTACGCAGAACTTCGACGCCGAACTGGGCAAGGCCGTCTCCGCGGTCGTGACCGCCCAGACCAAGTCGGGCACCAACAGCTTCCACGGCAGCGCCTACGACTTCCGCACCGGCAATGCCAACTATGCTCGCGATCCTTACTCTGAGCCGGTCGGCTCCATTCCTGCCGGTCTCAAGAATCGTTTTGGCGGATCGATCGGCGGACCGGTCCTCAAGGACAAGTTCTTCTTCTTCGGCAACTACGAAGCCCAGCGCCAGAAGGTCGGCACGGCGGCCACTGACACGCTTCCCACCAACCTGCTCACCCAAACCTGTCTGGGCAAGGAGACCGGCCCCAGTGGGATCGCCGGCTGCGACTTCAGCGAATATCTCAACCTTCCCGGCGGTGCCGGCATCATCTACCAACAGCCGAACTCGACCAATGGACTCACAGCGCCCACGCCGTACCCGAGCAACGTGATTCCGAAGGCCGATCTGGGCGCTGCCTCCGCTCCCGCTCTGGCGCTGCTCGGCTATCTTGCTCCGTACACCACGGGCATCAAGTATGGCAATGGCGGCTCCGACAACGGCCTCGATGAGAACTTCCACGAGACGGGCACGGGTCTGTTTAACAGCAACCAGTGGACGGCGCGCGGCGATTACACTCTGAACGAGAAAATGCATGCGTTCGCCCGCTTCTCGCGTTTCTGGGATACGTTGTCGGGCGCGGTCATGTTCGGCGCCGCTGGCGGCCCCGGATTCGGCATCAACAATTACGGCGGCGACTCCACCGGCGCCAACGACAGCTTGGCCTCGGGCATGGATATCGCCCTGAATCCCAAGCTGCTTACCGACTTCCGCCTGGGCTACTACCGCTACAACATCATCGACGTAAAGCATGACCAGGGCACCAATTTCGCCGACACGCTTGGCATTCCCGGCATCAACATCGGCGGCAATGCTACATCCGGCTCGCCCGGGTTCTCATTGAACAATCTGCCTGGCGGCGGCGGCGGCACCAACGGCACAGTCTATGGCGACGGTCTTGGTATTAACCGTTGCAACTGCCCGCTCACTGAGCGCGAAGACCAGTTCCAGATCGTGAACAACTGGACCAAGATCATCGGCAACCACTCCTTCAAGGTGGGCGCCGACCTTCGGTACGGCCGCAACCTTCGCGTGCCGTCCGACAGCGATCGCGCCGGCCAGTTGAATTTCAGCAACGGACCGACGTCGGATCCATCGCTGGGAACAGCGGGCGGCCTCTCCTTCGCCACCTTCATGCTGGGTGAGGTTACCAGCTTCAATCGCTACGTTTCTGTATCAACCAACGCCAAGGAATTCCAGAAGAGAACCTTCTTCTACGCTCAGGACACCTGGCGCGCCACTCACAACCTCACGCTGAACCTGGGCCTGCGTTACGAGCTGTATTTTCCCGAATCGGTCAACGCTCCCGGCAACGGCTCGCTCATGAATCTTTCCGACGGCTACATGCACGTAGCCGGCGTTGGTGGCATTCCGTCCGATATGGGCTGGGGCTTGAGCTTTGGCAAGGCGTTCCAGCCTCGGCTTGGCCTGACCTACCAGCTCGATCCGAAGACGGTCATTCGCGCTGGCTACGGACGCAGCGTCGACACAGGCGTCTTTGGCTCCATCTTCGGCCACGTCGTGACCCAGAACCTGCCGGTTCTGGCCAACCAGAGCCTCAGCGGCAACGGTCCCACTGCTTATGCGTTCCCCCTGGCTGGCGCCAGCGGCCTGCCTGATGCAGGGCCGACGGGCGGACCCATCCCGTTTGCATTCCCGAAGGTTCCGGCCAACGGATTGCTCCCCGCGCAGGCGTACGCAAGCAGCCCCAAGGCGCGGCCTAACCCGCTTCGTTTCCCGACCATCGATGCGTGGAACCTGAGCGTGCAGCGCGCCCTTACCCCAACCCTGACCCTGACTGCGGCATACGTGGCTAACAAGGGAACGCACGACCTGGGCGACGGCGATAACAACGGCACCAACCCCAATGAAGCGGCGGTTGTTCTGCCTGGCGCGTACAGCGTGACCGGTCAGACCCTGAACTGGGATCCGAACGGTAATGGCGGCGGTTCCGGCATGTCACCCACCTACACAGGCGGAGTCTCCAACTCGCGCTATCTGACGCGTTATTACGGCGGCTCGCTGCCGGCCTGCAAGGACCCGAACTACATCGGTGTGGCCGGACTCCAATCGCAATATGGCGAGCAGAATCTACAGCCCGGCATGTGCGGATGGACGCAGGGCATCAGCTATTACAGCGATGACCTGAACACGGAGTACGACGCGCTGCAGGTTACCCTGGCCCAGCAGTTCTCCAAGGGGCTGGCGGTGACGGGCAACTATCAATGGGCAGCCGCATTTGACGACAACGGCGACTACGCAACGTGGAGCAAGGCTCTCGCCCACATGCGCGACAGCAACGTCCGCAACCAGCAGTTCACGGGTTATGGCAGCTACGATCTGCCCTTTGGCAAGGGCAAGCAGTACCTGCCTGGAGCCAACCGTCCGACAGACCTGCTGATTGGCGGCTTCCAGCTCAGCTCCGTGCTCACCTGGGCGGGCGGTCTGCCGTTCGGCCTCAGCTACAATGAGTGCGGCCACAACGTACCGAACGGTCCTTGCGATCCAAGTGCCAGCGGGCAAATGTCCACCAAGCTCACCGGCTTCCAGGCAAATGCAGGTGGTACGGGCACACGCTGCTTCTACAATTGCAATGGGATTCCGCAGCCCACGCTTGCCACTCCCGGAATCTTCCTGAACCCGGGGCTCGATCACTTCGGCGATGTTGGCCAGAACAGCTACCGTGGCCCGACGTTCTTCTCGACCGATGCAGCCATCACCAAGGCCTTCACCATCCATGAGAATATTGCTTTCAAATTCCGCATGGATGCCTTCAACGTGTTCAACCACATCACCGCCGGCAACCCCGGCGGCAACGTTGAATCCACCGGCACGATTGGTGGAGAAGGCGGCGGATGCGGAGCCGGCAACGACTGCGGACCGCGTCAGCTTGAATTTTCCATGCGCGTTCAGTTCTAATTCCGCGCGAGGAGCCGCAACAAACCTCGAGGGGAGCTTCGGCTCCCCTCTTTCCTTTTGCCGGTGACTTCTGCCGGGCGGCATTTCATTCTAGCCGTTGGGTCCCAGGGCAGAGCCTCGCCGCGGCCCTACGGGACGCGAGGATGGGGTTGGGACTCATTCCCCGGATTCCGTTTCACTCCATCCGGGGCTACTTTCGCGTTTTCCCTCCGGGAAAAGGGACTTCGAATTGGAATTGACCCAACAGTCCGTGGTGAAAGTCGGAACGGCCGAGAACCATCGTCAGGGGCTAAAGCCCACCGTTACTTATCAGCCATTTGTGACACGGCTGAAGCCGTGCCCTTTCAAACCCCGACTTTAACCACGGACTCCTAAGGCACCGATCATGAATCTTCGCTTTATTACTGTTCTTCTCATCGCTCTGCTGGCTGCAGCGACTGGCGCGCAGGCGCCTGCCAGTGACGGCCAAACTACTGGCGGGTCAAGCGCTCCGCCTCTTGAAGCTGCGCAGGACCTGGCCGCGCATGGCAAGCTCGACCGGGCGCTGGCCGAACTGGATCAGCTTGCGGCGCAGTCACCGGAGGCGGCCGGCGTGGAGCGCCTGCGCGGCATCATTCTTTATCAGAAAGACCGGCTCGACGATGCCGCTGTGGCCTTCGCCAAGGCGATGCAGCAGGATCCCGCCGATCGCGAGTCCACTGAGATGCGCGGCGTGAGCTTGTTCCGCATTGGCCGCGCTCAGGAGGCGCTGCCCTATCTTGAGCAGGCTCACGCCGCTGTGGAGCGCGCCAACATCGACCCGCAGTATGTGCTCGGGCTTTGCTATATCGATGTGCAGCGCTACGACGATGCGCGGCACGCCTTTGCTACGCAGTATGGTTTTGCTCCCGACTCAGCCGAGGCCTACCTGCTGGCTGGCCGCCTGCTCCTGCGCCGGGATCTTGCGGCCGAGGCCGCAGTCCAGGTAAACAAGGCGCTTGCCCTGAATCCCGCGTTGCCGCTGGCTCACCAGCTTCTCGGGGAGGTGGCGCTGTCCAAGGGCGATACCAGGACGGCTATCCAGGAACTCGAAGCCGAGCGCAAGATCAACCCGCTGAATGGCCTGCTTTACGACCGCCTGGGCGACGCCTACCTTCGCGACGGACAGTACACCGAGGCCCAGACGGCCTTAAACCGTGCGGTGCTGCTGGAGCCCAACGCTACCGCGCCTTACATCCTGCTCGGCGAGACGTTTCTCAAGCTCAATCAGCCCATCCAGGCGCTGCATTATCTGGACCACGCCGCCAAGATGGACCCGTCCAGCTACATCACGCACAATAAGCTCGGCCAAGCCTACAAGGCCACGGGCCAGGTGGCCGAGGCGAACCGAGAGTTCCAGCTGGCCGTAGATCTGCAGCACCGCGGCGAGCCGCAGCCGGCGGGAAAATAGGCGATGCACGCTCCTCGCATTCGGCTTCGGGTCATTCTGCTCGGTCTTCTGGCTGGTTCTTCACTCCTTCCAGGGCAGTCGGCGACTCCTCCCCCGGCGGATGTCCTGGAACGGGCCGATGCCGCCTTTCGCGCCGGGCTTGCCGCCCAGCAGGCTGGTCGACTGGAGGAGGCGCGCGCCCGCTTTGCCGACGCGGCGCGCCTTGCGCCCACCATCGCCGAGGCGCATGAGGCACTGGGCGCAGTGCTCACCGAGTTGGAAAAACCGGATGAGGCTGTGCCGGAGTTCAAGGCGGCGCTTCAACTCAAGCCGGGCGACCCAGGCATCGAGGCCGACCTGGCGCTGGCGCTGGCCAAATCCGGTTCACCGGACAAGGCGATTCCATACTTTAGCACCGCATTCACAGCCTCGCAGGAGCCTGGCGCGCAACCCGTGGATGCCGGATTCTGCGAGGCCTATGCGCGCGCGCTGGCGGCCGTGGGAAAGCCAGCCGATTCGCTGAAATTGTTTCAAGCAGCGGTTGAACGGGGAGGCAGCGGTGCGGATCTCGACGACGCGATTGGCTCGCTCTACGCGCAGATGGGCAGCTTTGATCCGGCTCGCGCGGCGTTTGAGCGCGCTATCGCTTCCGACAAGACTTACCTGCCGGCCCGCATTCATCTCGGCATCCTGTTGCGCCAGCAGCACGACGTGGCTGGGTCCCTATCCGCCTTGTCCGCTGCGCTCGATGCCAATCCAGGCAGCGCGCCAGCCCGCCTTGAATACGCACGCAGTCTTTCCGCCGCTGGTCAGGATGAGGAAGCGGTCACCCAACTTGAGCAGGCGCTCAACCTGAACCCCGGCCTGCCGGGCGCGGCCAACGAGAAGGCTATGGCTCTGCAGCGGCTGGGCCGCCAGCAGGATGCGATTCCGTGGTTCAAGAAGGCGATTCAGCAGGAGCCGCAAAACGTCGGAATCCGCACCAACCTGGGCCTCGCGCTCACCCTGACCGGGAACCCGAAAGATGCGCTTCTCTACCTCAACGAGGCCGTCGCTGAGGCTCCCAACGACGTTACGGCGCATAAGGACCTTGGCGTGGCTCACGTGCAGCTCTCGGCGTTTGACGAGGCGATCACCGACTTCCAGGCTGGACTGGCGCTCGATCCCAACGATCCGCAGCTCCACTATGACCTGGGGCTGGCCTACAAGTTCAAAGACCGCGTGGACGACGCCGTGGCGGAGCTGCGCCGCGCCGGGGAACTGGACCCGGCGTTGCCCGATCCGCCCTACACGCTGGGCATTCTCTACATGCAGACCGGGAAGCTGGACGAAGCAGCGGTGGAGCTCAAGAAGGCTGCCACCCTGCGGCCTGAAAACGGCGATGCGTGGGCCATTCTGGGCAGTACGCTCAAGCAGGACTCCCGGCTCGACGAGGCTCGCGAAGCGCTGGAGCGGGCCATTCCGCTGATGCCCGGTCAGCCCGGCCCGCGCGTCACGCTGGCCGCTGTGCTCGCCGAGCAGGCCAGCGCCGCGGCGATCGCAGCCGACGCCGCCAACGATCCCGCGAAAGCCGAACAGCTGCGCGCGCAGGCTACCCAGCTGCGCGCGCAGGCTGCGGAGTTTCGCCGCCAGGCCGCCGAGCTGAGCCGCGCAGCGGTCAACCGGCAAAAAGCAGCTTTTGCGCTCAACGCCGGCAACCAGCTGCTGGAGCGAGGACAGATTGCCGACGCTGTGGCCCGCTATCAGGAGGCGGTGGCCGCTGACCCGACGTTTGCCGAGGCGCACACGCAGCTTGCCGCCGCCTACGACCGCCAGGGCCGCGCCGTGGAGGCTACCGCGGAGCGGGCCAAGGCGACGAATCCGGCCCCAGCCAAGTAGAATTCTCCTTCGCGCATAAAAGGAGCTCTCATGATCGCGCCGAATTGCAAGCCCTGGCTTGCTGCTCTTGCTCTGTTCTTCGCCGCACTGCCTAGCCTCGCTCTTCCGGACCCCGTTCCCGCGCCGCGGTGGACCGAAGCGCAGGCTAACGCATGGTGGGCCCAGCAGCCGTGGCCTGTAGGCGCGGACTACCTGCCCTCGAATGCCATCAACGAGCTCGAGATGTGGCAGGCGGATACTTTCGATCCCGCCACCAACGACCGCGAACTCGGCTGGGCTGAAGCCATCGGCATGAACACGATGCGCGTGTTCCTGCACAACCTGGTCTGGGAGCAGGATCCGGCGGGATTTGACAAGCGCGTCGATACGTTTCTCACCATTGCCGCCCGCCACCACATTCGGCCCGTTTTTGTGCTGTTCGACTCATGCTGGGAGCCGTTTCCCAAGCTCGGCCCGCAGCATCCGCCGATTCCGGGCGTGCACAACTCCGGCTGGGTGCAGGCACCCGGCGCTACCGTGCTCGCCGACCCTACGCAATATCCGCGGCTCGAGGCTTACGTCAAGGGAGTGATCGGGGCATTTGCCAACGACAACCGCATCCTGGCCTGGGACCTGTGGAACGAGCCCGACAACGGCAACGAAGACTCTTACAAGAAGGGCGAACCGCGCAACAAGAACGAGATCATCCTCGGCCTGCTGCCTCAGGTTTACGCGTGGACGCGCTCTATGCATCCGGTCCAGCCGCTCACCAGCGGCGTTTGGCACGGGGATCTGACCTCACTGGCCACCATGCCGCCGCTGGCGCGCATCCAGATTGAGCAGTCTGACATTATCAGCTTTCACAACTACGACTGGCCGGAAGGGTTCGAGGCAGAGGTCAAGGAGCTGGAGCAGTTTAACCGGCCCATCTTGTGCACTGAGTACATGGCGCGCGGGCACGGCAGCACGTTTGACACAGTGCTACCGATCGCCAAGGCGCATCATGTGGGCGCGATCAACTGGGGCCTGGTTAACGGAAAGAGCCAGACCAATTTGCCGTGGGATTCATGGCAGCATCCGTATGTCGAAGACCAGCCGGCGATCTGGTTCCACGACGTCTTCTATGCCGATGGAAAGCCTTACCGGCAGCGCGAAGTGGATCTAATTCGGTCACTTACCGGCGGGAAGTGAGGGCGCCAGTTGGATTTGCTCCACGGGTTAAGCGGGTGCCGTGGATTTTTGCCGGGCGGTCACGCGAGCTCGGTTATTGGCGTCCGGGATGGTATTGGCCGGCCTTGAGCGTCTGCGGCCTCCCAGGTCTGAGAGTCCAGACCTGGGGCACGCATATCCGTGGACCGAATCGCTCTCACTCGTGGAACAGGCACGGTCGTCCGATTACTTCACTGCCAGTGACGCCTTGACGCCTGTCTTCCATTCCTCGACCATCCGCCGCGCCGTCTCGCGAAACTGCGTACGCCCACGCTCTTGCGCACTCAACCCTCACGAGCCTAAAGTGCTATTTATGACTTCGACCGGCCGTCGCACGTTTCTCCGCCAGGCCGCCACCCTGGCTGGGGCTTTTACCGCCAATAGCTTCTTTCACCAGGCGCATGCAGCCAGTTTCGCTGCGGCGGCGAGCAGGATTGCTGGTGCGAGCCCCGCGCTCGCGGCGCAGGACGAGGACTACTGGAGCGTGATCCAGCGCGCTTACTCGGTCAATCCCAGCCTGATCAATCTCAACAACGGCGGCGTATCGCCCGCGCCCCTCGTGGTGCAGCAGGCGGTCGAGCGCTATAACCAGATGTCGAACGAGGGTCCGTCCTATTACATGTGGCGCATCCTCGATCAAGGCCGCGAACCGCTGCGCGAGCGGCTGGCGCAACTGGCCGGTGCGCAGCCGGGCGAAGTCGCCATCAATAGAAACTCCACAGAGTCGCTCAACACCATCATTTACGGCCTCGACCTTGAGCCGGGTGACGAGGTGATCGGTACAAAGCAGGACTATCCGAACATGATCCAGGCTTATAAGCAGAAAGCCCTGCGCAAGGGAATTGTCTATAAGCAGATCAGTTTTGACTTACCTATCGAAGACGACGCGAAGATAGTCAAAGCGTATGAAGAAGCTATCACTCCGCGCACTCGGCTTATCCATGTGACTCACATGGTGAACTGGGTCGGGCAGACGATGCCAGTGGCGAAGATCGCCGACATGGCACACGCGCATGGCATTGAAGTGATTGCCGACGGCGCGCACTCGTTCGGACTTATGGATTTCAAGATTCCCGACCTCAAGTGCGATTACTTTGGCACAAGTCTGCACAAGTTTCTTTCCGCTCCCATCGGCACCGGCATGATGTGGATCAGGGCGGACAAGATTGAGAAGATATGGCCGCTCACCTGCAATGGCGCGCCGCGCAGTACGGACATCCGTAAGTTCGAGACGCTGGGCACGCGCAGTTTTCCGCTGGAGCAGGGCATCGGAGAGGCAATCAATTTCCATGAGGGCATCGGCGGCAAGCGCAAGGAAGAGCGCATTCGCTATCTCAAGGATTACTGGGCGACACGCGTGCAGTCGATCCCAAAAGTAAAGCTACACACCTCATTGAAAGCCGAGTACTCCTGCGCCATCTGCGGAGTGAGCATCGACGGGATGACGCCGAGCGAGCTGGAGAATGCACTCTTCAACCAATACAAGATTCATACCGTTGGCATTGTGTGGGAAAACATCAGTTGCGTGCGTGTGACTCCGCATGTTTACACATCCATTGCCGACGTCGACAAGTTGGTCCGCGCTCTAGGCGAGATCGCCGCAAAGGCGTAGCGGGATGAATCTGGAGCTGGCCGATGCGGTAAGTTCTTTGTTTCAGCTGGCCGAAACGGGTTTTCCTGGCCTAATGCTTTCCTTTTCAGGGGGTTGCGGTAAAGGTGGGGGAGGGGTGGGTTTTTTTTGGCAGGCACTCTCCGCGTCCTGGTCTCTTCGGGGTTCTTTGAGCTCGCGGCGCGGGATTGGGTCACGTTGGGGTCACCTATATAGAGTGTGCGCGTTTGGGTGGTAATTGCACGCAAATATTCCGGGGGATTCCGGATTTTTCTTTGTCGCGGGGAATTGCCACGATCGGAAGGACTTAGGCGTCGATGCGGGTTCCGATGGCGTCGTAATCGAGGTGGACGCCTCTTGACAAGGATGGAGGAGGGCTGCGGCGGCAGGGTCTCCCGGCCAGGTTTCCGACCTCGTGAATTGGTACGTTGAGATTGTGGATTCCCAAGTCCCAAAATCGGGACCTGGGGCACCCATCATTGGTACAACATCTTGAGTCGTCCGACATCCCATGGAGACACGTTTGAAGTCGTGCCCTTTCGAACATACACGACCATCTGCGATGCTTGCGGCGATAAGTCCAAGCGCGGCTTGAGATCGGGGCCACCCGCCAATTCCCCGGCGTACACTGGAACCGACTTCAAACAACGAGGGAACGGATGTTCGGCATCGATCGGCCTCAAATCTGCGCAACACGCATCTCACTTCTGCTGGCGCTCGCGGTTTCCGCACTCCACGCCCAGTGGACACCGCCCAATCCTGTGGTGAGCTTTGACAAGCAGGCGACTGCGCTCGAGGTGCGCCAGAAGGATGGCGTGCTGCGTATTGAAGTTGACCAGGCCGATCTGCTTCACATCACGTATGCGCGGCTCGGCCCCGCGGCCCCCGTGCGTCCATCGGACGGGGTGATCGTCAAGCACGATTGGCCTGCCGTGCCTTTCGACATCGCGGACAGCGAAAAAGCCATCACGCTTTCCACCGCAAAGCTGAAGGCGGTGATCGAGAAGGCGAGCGGTGCGCTTCATTATGAATCTGCGGATGGCAAGCCTCTGACTACTGACAGCTATCGGTCGCTGCGTCCCGTCGAAGTCAACGGCGAACACACATATCACGCCGAGGTGAGCTTCGCCATCTACGGATCGCACGAGGGGCTGTACGGACTTGGCCAGCACCAGGCCGGCGTGTGGAATTATCGCGGCGAGACGGTGGATCTCTCGCAGGAAAACACCAACATTGCAATTCCGCTGCTGGTCTCAACCAACGGCTACGGTATCTTCTGGAACAACCCTTCGCGCAGCAGAATGAACAACCGCTTCGTTCATGCGCTCTATCTCTCGGCCGAGGTTGCCGACCGGGTTGACTATTACTTTCTCTATGGTCCCGAGTTCGATCAGATTGTCGCAAACTACCGCGAACTTACCGGCGAAGTGCCGCTCTTTGGCCGCTGGGCTTATGGATTCTGGCAGTGCAAGAACAAGTATCAATCGCAGGAAGAGATTGAAGGCGTGGCGGCCAAGTATCGCGCGCTGCATATACCCGTGGATAACATCGTGCAGGACTGGTTCTGGTGGGTGACCATGGGCGAGATGAAGTGGAACCCGCACTATCCCGACCCGCAAGGCATGATCGACAAGCTGCACGCTGAGCACTTCCATCTCATGGTCTCTATCTGGCCGTACTTCCGGCCTGGGACGGCGGTGTATGACCAGTTCGACAAGAATGGATGGTTCATCGCAAAGACGATTGCGCCGAGCTTTCATCCTGTAGGTCAGGCGCTCTATGACGCTACCAATCCCGAGGCGCGCAAGCAATACTGGGCCAACGCCAACGCCGCGCTCTTTCAGCACGGAGTGGATGCGTGGTGGCTTGACACCGATGAGCCGGAGACCGAGGCGCGCGAGGACAATATTCTCTCGACCAATAAGATTCATCTTGGTTCGGGGGCGCGGTATGCCAATGTCTATCCGCTGTTTCACACGGGCGGCGTGTCGGACGGGCAGCGGGCCGCGTCGGACGAGAAGCGCGTCTTCATCCTGTCGCGCTCGGCCTATGCGGGCGCGCAGCGGTACGGCGTGACGGCATGGTCGGGCGATGTGCTTTCAGACTGGCTGACGTTCCAGCGCCAGATTCCCGCCGGTCTCAATTACTCGCTCTCGGGGATGCCTTACTGGACGACGGATATCGGCGGCTTCATCTCAGGCGGCAATCTGAACGATCCGAAGTTCCGCGAGCTGTTTGTGCGCTGGTTTCAGTTCGGCGCGTTCTCGCCCATCTTCCGCGTCCACGGCACGCGCTGGCCCGATGAAAACGAGCTATGGTCCTACGGGCCTGACGCACAGAAGATTCTGGTCGACTACGACACGCTGCGTTATCGGCTGCTGCCTTACATTTATTCCGAGGCTTGGCAGGTGACGAGCAAGCACGGCACGCTCATGCGCCCGCTGGTGATGGACTGGCGCAACGATGTGGACGCGCAGAATACGGGCGATGAATATATGTTCGGGCCTGCGATCCTGGTGAGCCCGGTATACACGCAGGGCGCCACTTCGCGCACAGTCTATCTGCCGCAGAGCACGTGGTACGACTTCTGGACGGGCGATAGAGTGGCGGGCGCGCAGCGCGTGCAGGCCGACGCGCCGCTCGAGAAGCTGCCGCTCTATGTGCGCGCAGGTTCGATCATTCCGATGGGGCCGGCGATGGAGTGGTCGACGGAGAAGCCGGCCGACCCGATCGAGTTGCGCATCTATTCCGGCGCGGATGGGGATTTTGTTTTGTATGAGGATGAGAACGATAGCTATCGCTATGAGAAGGGCGCGCACGCGACCATTGCGCTGCATTGGGACGATGGCGCGAGGACGCTCTCGCTGGGGGATCGAGAGGGAAGCTTCCCTGGCATGTTGAAGGAACACACTTTTCGCGTGGTGCTCGTCGGGAAGGACCATGGCGTGGGGATTGTTGAGAGCAAATCGGCGGAGGCCACGGTGGTTTACAAGGGCGGGAAGATGGTGGTGAGGCCTTGAAGGGGTCGGTGGGGCGATTTAGCGGGTTGGCAGGTCAGCGGGTTGGCTGGTTGGCCGGTCAGCAAGTTGGCGAGTTAGCGGGTTGGTGGTGAGGCCAGCGACTCGAGGAGGGTGGAGACGAGCGCAATGGGAAGGCCGACCACGTTGAAGTAGCATCCCTCGACGCGCGGAATCCATCGTGCCGCGCGGCCCTGGATGGCGTAGGCGCCGGCTTTGTCCATGGGCTCCCCGGTTGCGACGTAGGCGGCGATCTCTTCGTCCGACAGAGTGAGAAACCGAACCGCGGTCACTTCGGCGGCTACCTCCGTACGCTCCGCGGTCACCAGCGCCACTCCGGTGATCACGCGATGGGTACGGCCGGAGAGTAGGCGCAACATGCGGGCTGCGTCCTCGGCGTCCACGGGCTTTCCGAGGATCTCGCCGTCGAGGGTGACGGTAGTGTCTGCGCCGAGGACGACGATGGGGGAATCGGGCTGGCGTTCCGGGATCGTGCTATCCCAGGTCTCAGAATCGAGACCTGGGGCACCCATCGTCCCGCGAGTCTCTGGGTTCCGGTAAGCGACCGGCGTGCTATCCCAGGTCTCAGAAGCGAGACCTGGGGCACCCATCGTCCCGCGAGTCTCTGGGTTCCGGTAAGCGACCGGCGCGCTATCCCAGGTCTCAGAAGCGAGACCTGGGGCACCCGGGTTTTGAGTTGAGAACTGGCGAAACACAGCCTCGGCCTTCTGGCGTGCCAGCCGCGTTACGTAGGCCATCGGATCTTCGTTCGCGCGCACGTCTTCGTTCAGATGCGCTGGCCGCACTTCAAATGCGAAGCCAGCCTGGGCAAGGAGTTCACGGCGTCGCGGCGATGCTGAGGCGAGGATCAGCATGATCGGATCAGACCGACAGTCCGGTCTGCATGCCGCTGGGCGTGGCGAGGCCCCAGGCCATGGCGGGGGTGTTGTGGGCGAGGCCGAAGCGGCCGTCCGGGCCGAGCAGGATGATGCCGCCGTGGCCGCCCAGCCGGTTATAGAGGTAGGAGATGGCCTCGCGGGCGGCCATCTCGGGCGCGGAGCCGGCGGCCACGCGGTCGGTGGCCCACTTGCCCAGCACCAGCTTCATGATGGGCTCGCCCCAGCCCGTCAGGCTGACCGCGGCGGCCAGATTGTCGGCGTAGCAGCCGCAACCGATCAGCGACGAATCGCCCACGCGGCCTGGGGTTTTGTTCAGTGTGCCGCCCGTCGAGGTGGCCGCCGCCAGATTGCCGCGGCCGTCCAAGGCTACGGCGCCCACGGTGTCGTGCGAGCCAAACCCGGGCGTCTCCGACCCGGACGAACCGAACTCTGGCGGCCAAGGTCCGCCGCTCGTTGGCCGAGGTCCGCCCGCCTCGCGGACAATCGCCGTCTCGGGGCTCTTGTCGTCTTCGAGGCCGGAGAAGGTGGCGTCGGCCAGCCCCGCAGCCTGGCGGGCCTGCGCCAGCCTGAGGCGCTCGCGCTCGCGGTCGAGGACCAACTCGGCGTTCTCGATCAGCGCCATGCCATGCGCGGCGGCAAACTGCTCCGCGCCCGCGCCCACGAAATATACATGCGGGCTTTGCTCAAGCACCAGCCGCGCGGCCTGGATGGGGTTTCTGAGGCGCTCCACGCAGGCCACACCGCCAGCCTTCATGCGGCCGCCGTCCATCAGCAGCGCGTCCAGCTGCACGCGCCCGTCGGCGGTCAAAAAGCTGCCCCGGCCCGCGTCAAAGGCCGGATCGTCCTCGAGAATGGTTACAGCCGCCTCGACCGCATCGATGGCCGAGCCGGCCCGCGCCAGGATCGCGAATCCGGCATCGAGAGCCCGCCGCACGCCCGCCTCGTGGGCAGCAGCGGCGTCGGCGGGAATGGCCCAGGCGCCTCCATGAACCAGCAGGGTCGGGGAGTGGGTGGGAGGGGTCGTCACCGGGATATGTTAGTGCATTTCGGGTGGCCCGCGATTTGTTGTCAAGTGCCGGCCTTGCGGTCAAACCACTTAAATCATTGAAAACATTCAGAAAAATCGTTTGCAATCTTTTGCGTTGAATTAAGTGGGAATCCGGTAAGCTTAAAACAATCCAAGACGAATCAACGCAACCAGAGGAAAGCGACTGAGCTTTCCTGTGAACTCTTCGGGCCGATTCCGCGGGTTCGACGTGCTGGCAGGTTGATCCAGGGCGATTCCTTCAAGGGGTTGCCCTTTTTCGTTGCTGTCAGGCACGAATATCGGGACGGAGATCCGGTCCGGGAATGGCGGACGGATGAATGCAGCAGGTCGTAAACGCAGCAGGGCGGAGAATTCCCGCAGCCGGTTCATGAAAATGAAACGGCTCAATGAAGAGGCGCACAAGCTAGTAGACGAGAAAGCCAAATCGATCGTGGACGCCCTTTACAAGAGCACGGAAAAGGGCGGAGTGATGTGCGCCCGGCTGTTGATTGAGCTGGCTGAGGGCGGTGTGGAAGCGGAAGAGGCTGCCCGAAGGCAGCCGCTTCCGAGCCTGGCGGAGGCGTTGGCTGCCGACGAGCCCTGGGTGTGGCCAACGGAGACCGGCAGCGGCGGCCGCGAGCCGGAGTGAGCTTTCTCAATCGGATGTGACCAGCTTGAACGAACACGAAGTGGGCGTCCTGCACCAAAGGGGCGCCCACCTGGCTTTTGTGACCGGGGAAAGAACGAACCCCAGATTGCCGCCTCAACCTGCCGACCCCAACGGGCCGGCACGAATTTTTCGCAGATGATTTTGGACGGAGACGCGAATGAAGCTCACAATTCACAAGGGTGCCCAGAAGTGGCTGCTGTTCTGCTGCCTGGCCGGGACCGGGGTGGCCGGTGCGCAGTCCGTCCCCACCACAACGGTGCAGGGCACGGTGTATCTGGCCAACGGCCAGCCCGGTGCGGGAACGGTGCTGGTGAGCTGGCCTGCTTTCACCACCGCCGGCAACCAGATGGTGGCAGCAGGGCGAAGCACGGTGACCATTGCTCCAGACGGCTTCCTGAGCGTGAATCTGGCGGCCAACCTGGGGGCGTCTCCGGCAGGGCTCTACTACACGGCTGTCTTCGACATGAGCGACGGGACATCGACCACGCAATTCTGGGTGGTTCCGGCCGCTTCTTCGGCCACCCTGGCGCAGGTGCAGGCACAGATCATGCCGGCCGCGCAGGCGGTTCAGGCGGTGAGCAAAGCTTATGTCGATGAAGCGATCGCGCAACTGGCGGGCTCCATCCTCACCGCGTCGGGCGGCACGCTCACCGGCCCGCTGTATCTGAACGGCGACCCCACTCAGCCGCTGCAGGCGGCCGACAAGCATTATGTCGATACCACATTCGATCTCGAGGTTCCCACCACGGGCGGCACCATGACGGGGCCACTGTGGACGCCGGCCGTCAACGGGGTGGAGTCGCCCGTGACCGCGACGCCGCAGACCACATTGCAACAGGCCGTGACAGCGGCAGGCTCGAACGGCGCTGTGGAGATTCCGCCAGGATACGCGGGGACTGATACCTTTACCAATTTGAACGGCGTGTATGTCAGCGACCTGCGGCCGGGCTCGGCTCCGCAGTTTGCGCGCAACGTCAAGGAGTTCGGCGCGGTGTGCAATGGCACTACCGACGATACCAATGCGCTGCAGGCGGCGATCAATTTTGCGGAGGCGCACTCGGTCGCACTTACCCTTCCGCAGGGCGCCTGCAAGACCCAGTCGCTCGACTGGCACGGAGAGTCGATCGGCGGCATGGGCAAGCTGGTTTCGGCGCTGATTGGCTTTCCTGGGCAGGACGTGCTCGAGTCCACCACGGACTCCATTGGACTGCTCTCCTATACGCACCTGCACGATTTCACAATCTATGTGGATCAGAGCGTGGACATCTCCTGCTCGCCGGCCGAGGGGCGGGCCGCGGCGGGGTCGTGCACACTGAACCGGCCGATGGAGGGCAACTCGATCTTTTCGCCCGGCGGCAACGGCCTCACTGCCACAGCGGGCACGGGAGCGGGGTGGTCGGTGGGCAATTGCGCCATCGCCATGCCGGCTTCCACTGGGACCGGCGGCAATGGGCTGCGGGTTGCGGAGATTGAGAATCTTGAGATTGCCACCACCGGGGTCGATCCGCTTGTCTCGTATAACGGCGCGCACTCCACGCACACCTGCGGGCTCTACCTGGCGCAGTGGCCGCAGTGGAGCGAGTTTCGCAATATCGACATTCGCGGCCTGAACACCGGTGTTGCCATCCCAGCCCTCCCCGTGGCAACGCCCGCCGGTCTCAACGCCGACTCCAACCGCTGGCAGAACATCACCATTGGCGCCACGCACGCGTTTACCGCCGCGGCCGGCTCCAACAATGTGCTCGACAATGTCGTCGCCACGGCCGGCAACTCCGCTGCCACGGGGGAGCCGCCCACGGGGCTGGTGCTCGATTTTTCCGGCACCCAGCAGGGCTGGACCGTCGGGAATGCGATAGTGCTGCCGGCGTGGAATGCGGTGCAGCCAAGGCTCACAGTTGTAGCTGCGGGTGGTGCTGTCACTGGCGTCACTGTGGGCCCTGAGCAGGGCCTCGGCCTGGACCCTTACGGCGGCACGATCCCGGTGGTCTTCAGTGGCGCCTGCACCGCGGCTGCCGTGGCCAATGTGACTGCCGGCGGGGCGATCAGCTCGGTCAGCATGACGACTGGCGGTGTGGGCTGCTCCTCGACCACGACTGCCAGCCTCAACGACGCCGGCACGTGGGACACTGCCGCACCTGTCAACCTGATTGGCGGGCAGAACCAGACTTTCTTCGCCGGCAATCTGCTCAAAGGCAATGGCGGCTACAGCGTGTGGAATGCGGCCAACTCGCAGAGCAGCGGCACGCAGCTGGGTGGCGGAGGCGGCACGCTGCCCGGCGGCGGGTCTTATCCGGCTCTGGTGACCGGCAATCCCATCGGTTCGGCGCTGGCTGTGGACCAGTTTCCCGGCGTGGATTTCGGCGCCAGGCTACATTCGTGCCTCAGCGCGCTGAGCGCGACCTACGGGGGCATATGCGACGGGCGCAATTTTACGGGCACGCTGTCGATGGGGTCGAGCCTGATCATTTCTGCTGCCAATGCCACTGTGCTGCTGCCCTGCGCCACGATCGCCACGGCCAACCAGATTGTGGTCACGGCAGGAACGCGCAACGTGACGCTGCGCGGATGCGCCCTGCGCGGCGCCAGCAATGCGAGCGGCAGCCAGGGAGGGAAGGTTTTCAACTATTCAGGCGCCGCCGCGATGATCCAGGTGGGCGATCCGACTTATGCTGCAGACACCAAGGGATTCCATCTCGACAACGCGGTCATCAACATCACCGCTTCTTCGAGCGCCGCGGCACAGGCCGTCATCGCCTACCGCACGCAGGAGATCGATCTTGAGAGCCTCTACCTGCTCGGCAACCAAAACCAGACAGGCATCACGCTGGACGGCACCGGCAACTACACCGGCGGCACATTCTTTGACAACGAGATCAGCGGGTTCCTGGTTGCGGTGAACGCCATCGGCCACCAGGTGGCGAATCCCGCGACGACGGACTGGATGAACGCCAGCGCCTTTGTGCGCGTGCACATCGATTGCCCGCTGAGCGGCGGGAGTCCGATCACCGGCTCTATCGGCATCGATCTGCAACAGGGTGACGGTAATACATTCACCGGTGGCGATGTGGAGGGGTGCAACACCGCGCTGCACCTGGGCGCCAACGCGCAGGACAACACGATCGTGGGGCTGCGCAATGAGAATTCGAACAGCCAGGTCGTTGCCGACACAGGCAGCTCCTACAACTCCTGGATCACCGGCGGCGCGATGCTCACCGGCAAGCTCACCGACAACGGCACGCGGAACAGTTTCCTCGATACATTCCATCGCAGCTTCAACGGCATCAATGGCGACTGGTACGGCAGCCAGCAGGACGCGACTGTCACAAATCACTACCGGATCGGGATTGGGCTGGGCAACGAGCGCGGGCTGCTTGACCGTTATCAGACCGACTACGGCTACCGCTGGACTACGGGGCTGAGCGATGCCACAGCGGGCGAGCAGTTCTACGAAATTCTCGACGAGCTGAACAGCGTGTATCGCCTGTCCATCGGGCAGCTCAACAACGGGTCGTCAAGCACCAACAACCAGACGGTGATCAACGCCGCCGGAACTGGCGCGATCGTTCTGAATGGGTCAAACAATGCGGGCACGGGCGGGGTGGTGTTCGGGTCGGGAGGGCCGACCGAGACGACGGTAGCCACCATCGACAACGGCGGCAACGCGCAGTTCAACGGCACGCTGGGCGTGGGGCAGACTTCAACCTTCGCCGGCACCACCACCGTCAAGAATCAGCAGGACGCGGAGATCGACGCCTATCTGTGGGCCGGCCTGACCACGAGCCAGAAGGAGTCCTTCACCTACAAGGACTGGAACGGCAACAGCCAGTGGTACATGGTGAAGGACGCGAGCAATAACTGGGCTCTGAACTCGGCCGTGGGCGGCCTGGACAGCTTCAAGGCCTACCAGAGCAGCAACAGCGGCGATACATATATCGACGCGTCGAACACGGGTGGAGCGATCCGGCTCAACTATGAGACCGGGAGCGGCACCAGCACCAAGATCTATGCGGGCGGGTCGTCCGCGCTGATCGCGTCGTTCACAGGGACCACCGCCATCCAGTTCCCCGGCTTGGCCGCCACGAGCAGCCCCAACTGCCTGCAGATTGACAATTCCGGATACGTGACCAACACCGGCTCCGGCTGCGGCACGTCTTCGGGCGGATCGGGCACGGTGAGCCCCGGCACGAGTGGCCAGATCGCGTACTACGCGGCCACAGGATCGACGGTCAGCGGCGCCACGACCGTGCCGCTCACCGCCGGCGGCACCGGCGCTGGCACTGCGGCCCTGGGCCTGGCCAACCTCAACGGCGTCTCTTCGGCGCTCACCACGCCGCAGACCATGGCTGGCGCGCTGACCGTGCCACTACTCAACAACCTGACGAATTTTGCCTCACTTCCGGGCTCTTCGGTTGCGTCACGTTTCAATGGCTGGATCTCCGCTACCGACACCGCGGCCACACGCAGCTTCCTGTGGGTCGATCCGTTGGCCGCATCCGGCAGTCCCACCTCCGCGCTGGGCTCGCTCACACGCGTGATCGATGCACGCGGCAGCAACTGCATGGACTATACCGGCGGCTTCAGTTACGCCGACAACGCGCTCTGCATCGAGGCCGCCGAAGACTCCGCCGACTCGACCACCGTTACCACCAGCAAGGCCGATCTGCACCTGGGCTACCGCAGCATCTCCGGAGGCGTTTACAACTACAACGGAGCCACGGGCACCAAGTCGGGCCGCACGGTGCTGGCCCTGAACGGGGAGTTCGCCACCGTCGCCGTGCAGCGCGGCATTGGGGCAAACTTCGACAGTTACGCCGGCGGTGAGACCATCCCGTTCAGCACCAACCAGACGCAGTACGGGGGGTATGTGAGCGCGGGAGCAGAACCCGACGAGGGCGTGCGCGTGCAGCAGCAGCAGGTCAGCGCCTCTGACAGCGCCGGCGGCGTGTGGAACGCGGTGGCCAGCGCCGTCAATACGTCGACCGGCGTGGTGACGTTCTCCACGCCCAGCGTCAACGCCAGCGAGCTGGGCGAGTCGCGCTTCATCCGCGACCTGCACTCGCAATACGCCACCGGCACGTACACCGCGGTCTCGTGCACGGGAACCAGCCCTGAGACCTGTACCATCACCGGGAGCAGCACCGGGTGGACCACCATCGCCGGCTTTGTGGCCACGCATACCACGTTCAATAACCTGGCCAGCGGCGGGAACATTCTCACCAACAACCTGGTTTTCTGCGCCGTTCCGGGGGCCAATGGCG
>Ga0302324_100005108_pt1 | contig 28789 bp, 26 predicted proteins | sample Palsa_T0_1_FD_201949 | JGI IMG/M metagenome (GOLD analysis project Ga0302324, IMG submission 201949) | Peat permafrost microbial communities from Stordalen Mire near Abisko, Sweden - Palsa_T0_1 | ecosystem: Environmental > Terrestrial > Soil > Palsa > Peat permafrost | place: Sweden: Abisko...
GGCGTGGTACTGGCATTTTATGGCGGTGTTGTGGATTTATGTGTTTGGGTTGCTGGGGTTGGCGCGATGAAACAAGTAGTCAGTGGCTAGTGGTCAGTGATCAGCAACATTGGAGCCGACTGACCACTGGCCACTGACCACTGATTGAAAGGGGAAACTCAGGAATGGCTGACGCTACGCTTCAGCATGATGCCGCTGCACACGGGCAGCCCGGAGCTTTCGAGGCTCCGCTGTTTGGCGCTTATTCGAAGAAGGTGGGGATGTGGCTGTTTCTGGCCTCGGACTCGTTGACGTTCGGCGCGCTGCTGTTCGCGTTCTGCTACATCCGGATTTATACGGCGTGGCCGGCGCCGTTTCACGTGCAGAGCATCATCAACTCGACCATCATGACGGCGTGTCTGCTCTCGAGTTCGCTGACCATGGTGATGGCGGTGTTTGCGGCGCGGCGCAGCGACCGGGCGTGGACGCGGAACTGGCTGCTGGCCACCATGGCGTTTGGCACGGCATTCATTGTGCTGCACGGAATGGAGTGGAGCAAGCTGATCGGCGAAGGGTTGACGCTGCCGATTTTTCCGAAACCGGCGACGCCGGCGGATGCGGAGATGACTGACATTTCGAAGAACATCCCGCAGTTTGCGGCGACGTTTTTCGGGCTGACCGCAATGCACATGCTGCACGTGACCATTGGCGTGATTTATCTGGGCGTGATTGCGTTTCGTAAGTGGTTCCTGCCGGTGATTGGCGCACTGTGGGCAGTGGGATTCGCGCTGATTCCGTCGGACAACGTTTTTCACTACCTGATTCACGCGCTGTTGTTGGGCTTGATCGTGGCGTCGATCATCCTGTTTCTGAAGCCGAAAGTTTATGACGCGCAGGATGTGGAAGTTTCCGGGCTGTACTGGCACTTCGTCGATCTAGTGTGGATGTTTATTTTTCCGTTGGTGTATTTGCTGTCGACCAAGATTACATAAGGATGCAAGCCAGACGCGCCCTTCGGTCGCTATGCTTTCTCAGGGCAGGCTCCCGCGAGATCGCGCGGCTCGCCCAGGTCCTTCGGCAGGCAGAAAGCGCCTGCCTCAGGATGACAATGGAATGAGGAGAATCGAAAATGCACGATAGCGCGGACGACGAGTTTTCTTCGCACGACAGCAAAGCGCAGTACTTCTGGGTGTGGGGAGCGCTGCTGGTGTTGACGGCGGTTGAGGTTGTGCTGGGCTACAAGCAGGTTTTTTCGCCGGTGCGGATGCTCGAGGTGCTGCTGGTGCTGTCGATCATCAAGTCGGCGCTGATTATCGGGTACTTCATGCACTTGAAATTTGAGAAGGCGATCATGCGGTGGATGCTAGTGTTTTCGGTGGTGTCCTGCTTCGTGATTATGTATTTCTTTTTCTTTCCGGATGCGGGGCGCATCGTGACCCTGGGAGTGAAGTAGGGTATGAGAAGGGGCGCGACAATTCGTCTGGCTGGCCTGCTGTTGCTGGTCGCGCTGTGGACCGCGCCAGCGTTTGCCCAGGGGTGCGCCATGTGTGTGGCGAATGCGAAGGCGACGCCGAAGGAGGGTCAGCGGGCGCTGAACCGCGCGATTCTGGTGATGCTTGCGCCTCCGGTTGCGATTATGGTTTTTGGGTTTAGCTTTGCGATGCGGTATGGAAAACGGCGCGATCGGGAGAATGGTTGCGACGAGGTGAACCGCAAACGCTGATCCGCGCGAGATCCTTCGCTCCGCCTGAAAAGCGGTTCCGCTCAGGATGACGCCTTGAAAGATTGGGCCGCTCTGCTTACTTACCTGTTTGCTGCGACGCAGCCGCCGTCCCTTCCCTGCTTTATAATAGAGAGATTCGGTAAGCCTCGCGGAAGGCTCTGAGCAGGTGCGCTCGGGGCGGATGCGAGCCGTTCCGGCGATTGACCCGATGTCTTCTCTTCCTAAACAGACTGTGCTGACTCCCACGGAAAGCATTGTGGTGCGGGGCGCGCGCGTCCACAACCTTAAGAATATTGACTTTGAGATCCCGCACAACCAGTTAACCGTTGTAACGGGAGTGTCAGGGTCGGGAAAATCGTCGCTGGCGTTTGACACGATCTATGCCGAGGGGCAGCGGCGGTATGTGGAGTCCCTGTCGGCCTATGCGCGGCAATTTCTGGAGCGCATTGAGAAGCCGGATGCGGACACGATTGATGGGATTGCCCCGGCGGTTGCAATCAAGCAGAAAAATACGACACGGAATCCGCGGTCGACGGTGGCGACGGCGACTGAGATCTACGACTATTTGCGGTTGCTGTTTGCGCGGGTGGGGCGGACGTACTGCGCGAAGTGCGGGCGCGAGGTGAAGAAGGATACGGTGGACGAAGTGGCGGAAACGATTCTCGCGCTCGATCCGGGGACGCGGCTGCAGGTGGTGTTTCCGCTGCAGAGAGCGGGGACCGGTTCGGCGGACAAGGTAGAGCGGGACGCGAATACGGAGAAGAAGAAGTCAAAAACCCCACCCTCTCGCGAAAAGCGCGAGAAGGGTGGGGCAACCCCACCCATACCCACGGTGCAATTGACCGAGGCTTTGAAGACCCGGTTGTTTGAGTTGCGGAAGGCCGGGTTTAACCGGCTTTATCAGGCGGGGGAAGTTTACGAATTCTCCACGCCGGAATCGTTGCTTGACCTTAACTTCGAGCTTCCGGTTTTTGTGCTGGTGGATCGGCTGGTGGTTTCGGCGGAGGCTCGCTCGCGGGTGGTGGATGCGATTGAGACCGCCTATCGCGAGGCGGGTGAGGTTATTTTTGAGATTGCGGGAAATGAAGAGACGGACGCAGGCGCGGGCAGGAGTGTCCGCGCCCCATTTTCTGGTTCCACACTGCGGTTTGCGCAGAGGTTTGAATGCAAGGAATGCAACCTGCGGTATGAAGAGCCGGAGCCGCGGCTTTTTTCTTTTAACAATCCTTATGGGGCGTGTCCGCGCTGCCAGGGGTTTGGGAACACGATCGACTTCGACCTTGATCTGGTGATTCCCGACAAGTTGAAGACGCTGAGCGAGTGTCCGATTGAGCCGTGGACCAAGCCGAAGTATCGTCCGCTGTTTACCGATCTGAAGCGGTTCGCCAAGTCGGCGGGGATTCCGCAGGATGTGCCGTGGGCGGACCTGGAAGAGGAGCATAAGAATCTCATCCTCGCCGGCGAGGGAAAGTTTCTGGGAGTGCGGGGATTTTTCAATTACCTGGAGCGCAAGAAATATAAGCTGCACGTGCGCGTGTTTCTCAGCCGGTATCGCGGATATTCGCTGTGTCCGGAATGCAACGGGCAGCGGCTGCGGCTGGAGGCGCGGCAGGTCAAGGTGAACGGGAAGAATATCTGCGAGGTGTGTGCGCTGACCGTGGAAGGTGCGCTGCGATTTTTTGAGCAGGTTGAGTTGAGTGCGGAGGAAGCCGAGATAGCGGACAAGTTGCTGCATGAAATTCGCGAGCGGCTGCGTTTTCTGAATGATGTGGGGCTGGAATATCTGACGCTCGACCGGCTTTCCTCCACGCTGTCGGGCGGCGAAGCGCAGCGGATTCAGCTGGCGACTTCGCTGGGATCACGGCTGGTGGGGACTTTATATGTGCTGGATGAGCCGTCGATCGGTCTGCATCCGCGCGACACGCACCGGCTGATTAAGATTCTGCATAACCTGCGCGATCTGGGAAACACGATTCTGGTAGTGGAGCATGATCCTGACATTATGCGCGCGGCGGACCGGATTCTCGATCTGGGGCCGGGCGCGGGCGAGAACGGCGGGAAACTGGTGGCGGAGGGGACGTACAACGAGATTCTGCGTAATCCGGTTTCGCTGACGGGGCGATATCTTTCAGAGGATTTGCGGATTCAGTCGCCGGTGCTGCGGCGCAAGCCGGGAGCGCAGCAGATCAGGATTCGCGGCGTGCGCGCTAATAATCTGAAAGGCGTGGACATCAGTATTCCGCTGGGGATGCTGGTGGCGATCACGGGAGTTTCAGGATCGGGCAAATCGACCCTGCTGCATCAGGTGCTGTACCGCGCCCTGGCACAGGCCAAGGAGCAGTCGAGCAATGGGGCCACGGGGCCAGCCGCGAGTTGGGAGAGTCTGGAGGGAGATCAGTTCATTGAGGAAGTGGTGCTGGTGGATCAGTCGCCGATTGGGCGAACGCCGCGGTCGAATCCGGTTACATATATCAAGGCGTTCGATGCGATCCGCGATCTGTTCGCTTCCCTGCCGGAGGCGAAGAAGCGCGGATTCGGCGCGGGACACTTCTCGTTCAATATTCCAGGAGGGCGCTGCGAGGTTTGCCAGGGCGACGGGACGGTCACGGTGGAAATGCAGTTCCTGGCCGACGTGGAGCTGGTCTGCGAGGAGTGCAAGGGCACGCGTTACAAACCGACAGTGCTCGAAGTGCGGTATCGCGGAAAGAACATTCACGAAGTGCTGAACCTGACAGTAAAGGAAGGGCTCAAGTTTTTTGCGGAAGCTCCGAAGATCACCGAGAAGTTGCGGCCGCTGGAGGAAGTGGGACTGGGATATCTGCGGCTGGGCCAGTCGGCGACGACGCTTTCGGGCGGCGAGGCGCAGCGCATGAAGCTGGCGGCGCATCTGCAGCCGGCGGCGCGGGAGATTGGCCGGGGCACGGGCGAGGCGCGACCGAAGCGGCGGCTGCTTTATATTTTCGATGAGCCCACGACCGGGCTGCATTTTGATGACGTCAGCAAACTTTTGGCGGCGTTCCGGCGTCTGATTGAGGCGGGGGGATCGATCGTGGTGATCGAACACAATCTGGAAGTCATCAAGACGTCGGACTGGGTGATCGATCTGGGGCCGGAGGGCGGAAGCCGCGGCGGCAAGGTGGTGGGGGCGGGTCCACCGGAAGAGATCGCCAAACTGTCGGGGTCTTACACGGGAAAATATCTGGCGCGTATTCTGAATGGCAATGGCAACTCGCGTGCCCACGGCTCGTAGATTGATAGTTCGTAGAATCATGGATCGCAGGCCTCTGGTGGCTCGCGGGCTGGCGCGCGTTGTCTTGGCCGGCTGTGCGCTGGCGGTAAGCCTGGAGGCGTTCGCCGCGGCGCAGGCCGCGAACTCTTCTGCGTCTTCCCCGAGTCAGAACTCGCAGGCTCAGCCGCAAGCGCAGGAGGAAGGCGAGTCTTCCAGCGTTCATCACAGCAGGAATTCCGGACAAGCGATCCATCACACGACCGTTGCGGAGGAAGTCGGGCCGCCGGCGGAACTCACGCAGGCAGACGCGTTGATCGAGAAACAGGATTACGCAGCGGCGGAGCCCTTGCTGCGCAAAGTAGCGCAGGATGACGACGCAAATTATGTGGCCTGGTTTGAACTCGGATTTGTGGAGAACGGGCTGGGCAAGCGGGAGGATTCGATCGCGGCGTATCGCAAATCGGTGGCGGCGAAAGCGGATGTGTTTGAGTCGAACCTGAATCTTGGGCTGCAACTGGCGAAGAGTGGTCAGACGGATGCGGAACAATATTTGCGCGCGGCTACGCAGCTCAAGCCCACGAGCCACGTAGAGGAGGGTCAGGCGCGGGCGTGGCTTTCTCTGGCCCATGTGCTCGAAGCAGGCAAGCCGGACGAGGCTATTGCGGCCTACCGGCAGGCCGCGGCGTTGCAACCGAAAGATGCAGAGCCTCACCTGGGCGCGGGACTGCTCTTCGAGAAGCAGGAGAAGTTTGCGGACGCCGAGCAGGAATATAAACAGGCCCTCGCGCTGGGTCCTTCCGCCGATGCGCTGACCGGGCTGGCGAACATTTATATGCGGGGCCACCGCCTGCCTGAGGCGGAGGTGGAACTGCGGCAACTGGTCGCGGCCAGTCCTGCTCAGGCAGATGCATACATACAGCTCGGGCGAGTGCTGGCAGCGGAGGGCAAGTATGACGATGCGATTGCCCAACTGCAGGCGGCGGCCAAGTTCGCCGCGGCGAGCGTTGCTCCGGCGAACGCTACTCCGGCGAATGTTACTCCGGCGAGCGTGGAGCTGCAGCGCGATCTGGCTGAGCTTTACTCCCTTGCCAAGAAATACGATCTGGCTGAGCCGGCGTATCGCGCGCTGCTGACGGCTAATCCGAACGATGCGGGGCTCCATCACAGTCTGGGCAAGGCGCTGCTCGAGGAGAAGAAAACCGCTGATGCGGAGAAAGAATTCCAGGTGGCGCTAAAGATCAAGCCGGATTTCGGCGAAGTCTACGGCGATCTGGCGTTCTCGGCCAGCGAGAATAAAGACTTCCTTCTGACCATCAGGGCCCTGGACATGCGGGCGAAATTCCTCCCGGACGATCCCTCCACGTACTTCCTGCGGGCTTCGGCCTACGACCATCTCAAAGACTTCAAGCGGGCGGCGGTGAATTATCACCTCTTCCTCAACTTGGCCGGGGGGAAGTATCCTGATTACGAATGGCAGGCGAAGCACCGGCTCATCGCGATCGAGCCAAGAAAATAGTTCGCGCAGGGTTGGGATCATGCTTGGGGAGCGGAAGATTTTGCAGCAACACTTACGGCGAACCTGGGGAGCGCTGGCCCTGGTGACTCTGGCGGCCGCCTCCATGGCGCGCGCCGTGCCGAACGGCGAGCCTACAGTCGAGGATTTGAAGGCGCGTCTGGCTGCGGCGAACGTTGGGGACAAGCCGCATTTTTGCGTGCAGATCGCGCAGAGACAACTGGCGGAGGCCGACAAGCAGTACGCGGCGGCCGAGGTGGCGAAAGGAAAAGCGGCGCTGGTGGATGTGGTGGCTTACTCGGAACTGGCGCGGGATTATGCGATTCAATCTCACAGGTATGAAAAACAAGCGGAGATCGCGATCCGCACCATGACGCGCAAACTGACGGCAATGCTGCACCTGGCGAGTCACGATGATGAGGCGCCGGTGCGAGCCGCCATCGACCGCTTGCAGGTGGCGCGCGACGATCTGCTCAAGGCCATGTTTCCGAAGGGAGCGAAATGAAGCCTTCTCTTTTGAAATCTTTGCTGTTTCGATCTTCACTCCTTCGATCAGGCGCGTGCATAGCCCTGGCGCTGGGGTTTTTGTTGACGGCGCGAGCCGGGCTTTCGCCAGCGCTGGCGCAGCGGCATCGCGATCCGCTCACGCAATCGGAGATGGACCAGATTCGCGACGCCAGCTGGGAGCCGAGAGAGCGCCTGGCACTTTATGTGCAGTTCACCCGCGAGCGACTGGTGAAACTGGAAGAGATGCGCAGCGATCCGAAAGTGAAGGACCGGGCGCGGCAGACGCACGACAAGCTTGATGATTTCCTGTTGTTGTATGACGAACTCAACGACAACATTGACACCTACGTAGACCGCAAAGACGACATTCGCAAGCCGCTGAAAGCGATTATCGAGGCGGACACGGAGTTCCAGGCCAAGTTGCGCGCTCTGAAGGATGCTGCCGGGGTTGCGCCCGAGGAGTTTCGCGAGTTTGAATTCGCGCTGACCAACATTCTGGACACGGTGGACAGCTCGGCGGAAGACCATCGCAAGCTGTTGACCGACCAGGAAGACGCGGCCAAGCATAAGAAACTGAATGCGCCGGGGAGTGTGAAAACTGAGGGGAAATAATAAGGCAGACCTCGGACGTCGGACCTCAGCGAAGCGACGACGTTTCCCAGAGGCTGAAGCCCCAGTGATTCTGCAGCATGACGCGACCCTTAAGGGCCGCTCTTCCACGGTCGTGCACACCTCAGTGGGACTTAGGCGACCATCGCATGCCCGCGGTCAGAGGTCCAACGTCTGAAGTCCGGCTCGTGCTAACCTAGGCTCACCGTGCGCGAAGGACTGCTCGAAATCTTCCACGAAACTTATCGCGATCTGCGACCGGCTGCGTCCATCCCTGAGCTGAAGATTGACTTTTTTGCGTTTGCCAACGTGAACAACACGATCCGGCTGCGGGAGGGGCGGCTGCTGGTGCGGCTGTCGGATCTGCTGGAAGGTGCGCCGGACGCGGTGTTGCGGGCGATTGCGCATATTCTGCTGGCCAAAATGTATCGCCAGCCGGTTGACCGCGGGCAGGCGGCGCGGTATCGGAAATACATTGCCAGTCATGAAATTGTGCGCAAGACGCATCTCGTCCGGCAGATGCGGGGACGCAAGCAGCTGCGTTCGCCGCGTGGCATCGTCTATGACCTGGACGAGATTTTTGAGGAACTGAATACGCGCTTCTTTCACGGTTTGTTGGCGCGGCCGCGCATGAGCTGGAGCCGGACCAAGACGCGGCGCATTTTGGGGCATTACGATCCGGCACATAATGCGATCATCATTAGCCGCATCTTCGATCATTTCGCCGTGCCGGCGTATGTGCTGGAGTACATCGTGTACCACGAGATGCTGCATTTGAAGCATCCGGTGCGGCTGCGCGGGAGCCGCCGCTGCGTGCACTCGGCGGAGTTTCAGGCGGAGGAGAAGTTATTTCCGCGCGCGGCGGAGGCGAACGCTTTTCTGAAGAGGCTGTGAGTGGAATGGCCTGGTTTGAACAGTTGTCGTCGAGGTCGTCCGCTGGCTATTATTTCGCTAGGCGGAATTCTCCAATGGTGACGTGGACCCAAGAAACATCGAGAAGGGATAGCAGCGGAAGACGTTGGAACTTCTGCTATTGGCAGGACGCCGTCTATGGAGACAAAGTCTTTCAGGCTCACCGCATATTTTTTTGGGATGACAAGAAGACGGATTGCGGAGTCGTTCTCTTTCTGCCTGGGTCGGCGGTACCGTACTCTCGGGTAAAAACGCTTATCGAAAAACTAGTCGCCGATCCCACCATGCGAGCGCAGCATCGTAGGGATCTATCCTTCCCCCTTGAACGCCACTACAGGAATTTCGGAGCGTTTCCCGAGGAATCGCTTGTCGGCGACCTCGGTCGTGGGAGCCGTGGTCGATCGGTCTCTTAGCATCCCGATTGCTCTCATTAACGGCTTTTATCGTCGAACGTCCAAAACCTTCCCTGCACGCACGAGCATTTCAACGCCGGAAATGCGCCGTGTGATCTCAATCACAGGCGATTGTGAGGCGGCGGATTGACTGGGTCGGCGGGGCGGGACTATCCTCAATATTGAAGTTGAAATTGAAATTCATTTTCATAATCGTAAGGCGCGTTCCCGGGACTTAATCGAATGCTTCAGGCTTTCATTATTACGCTGCGCGAGGGGGTTGAGGCCGCGCTGATTGTCGGCATCACGCTGGCCTATCTGACCAAGATCGGGCGGCAGGAACTGCGCAAGACGGTGTATGCGGCGCTGGTGGCCGCGTTTCTGGGCAGCATTGGCGTGGCCGTGGTCATTTCGCGTACGCACCTGAATGAGGATGTTTTCGAAGGCTGGGTCATGCTGCTGGCCGCGTTCTTCGTCGTGACCATGGTTATTTTCATGATGAGGACGGGGCGCAAGCTGAAGGGGCAAATCGAGGGCAAAGTTGGGCTGCTGGCGGGCAAGGACGCGTGGTTTGGGTTGTTCGTCTTTATTTTTCTGATGGTGCTGCGCGAGGGCGCGGAAACGGTGCTGATTCTCTCGGCGGTGTCGCTGAACTCGACCGAGCTGATGAGCTTTCTGGGCACGCTGCTGGGTGTGCTGGGTGCCATTGCTTTTGGAGTGATGTTCGTGAAGGGCAGCGTGCGCATTAATCTGCAGAAGTTCTTCCGCATTACGACGGCGATCCTGTTTCTGGTGGCGGCGCAGCTGGTGATTTCCGGGCTGCATGAATTGTCAGAGAGTGGAGTGATCGCGTCGTCCAAGCGCGAGATGGCGATTATTGGGCCGATCGTGAGCAACGACTGGTTTTTCTTTGTAACGATTTTTGCGCTGGCGGCGCTGATGATTCTGTTCGAGGCCAAACGGCGAGAACCAGTGCTGGCTTCGGCATCGCCCGCCGAGCGGCGCAAGGCTGCGTGGAGCGCGCGCCGCGAGCGCATGTGGATGATTTCCGTGCTCACGTTCTCGTTCGTGTTTATCGCTCTCATCACGGCTGAATTTGTGTATGCCAAGAGCGCCAGCAACATATCCGCCGCAACTGAAGTGACGTTCAGCAACGGACGCGTGAGCATCCCGCTGGCACAGATTTCAGATGGCGATCTGCACCGCTTCCAGGCGCAGGAGAACGGAACCGCGATCCGCTTCTGGCTGTATCAGAAGCCGGATGGCAAGATCGCGACCGTGTTCGATGCCTGCCAAATCTGCGGGGCGGTCGGCTTCTACAAGACAGCCAATGGAGTCGTCTGCAAAAATTGCGGAGCGCCGATTAATCCGCAGTCGGTCGGGACAACCGGGGGCTGTAATCCGGTGCCGCTGAAGGCCACGCAAACGGCGGACGCGGTGATTATCGAGGAGGCGGACGTGGCGGCCGGCAGCCGCATGTTCGCGCAACCCTAAACGATGTTCGTGCGGCTGGTTTACGAATCGTTCCGGCGGCAGAAGCGGCGTAAGTTGCTGGCCGGGGCCGCGATTACGCTGGGCGTGACCGTAGCGACGGCGATGATTGCCGTGGCGACCGACATCGGCGACAAGATCAACCGCGAACTCCGCACTATCGGCGCCAACCTGGTCGTGACCCCGCAGGAAGATTCCCTGGATGTGGAAATTGGCGGGGTTAACCTGAAACCTCCGACCGACGGGGCTTATCTCAACGAAGCCGACCTGCCCAAGATCAAAGGAATTTTCTGGCACAACAACATCACCGGGTTTGCACCGATGCTGCCGGTGAGTGTTGCTCTTGGGCGGAAGAGTGATCAGCAGGACGTCACGCTGCTGGGGACTTATTTCGCGAAACGGGTTTCGTACGGGAGAGACGAGTTCACCACCGGCGTGCGGTCGACGCATCCGTGGTGGAAGGTTGCGGGCGAGTGGCCAGAGGATTCCTCGCAGGACGTGCTGCTGGGGGAACGACTGGCGACACGTTTGGGCGACAAATCCGGAGACGAAATTACCGTAGCGGGCCGCGAGTTGCGGGTGAGCGGGATTCTGTCCACGGGTGGTGCGGAAGACGACGAAGTGGTTGCGCCGCTCGGACTGGCGCAAGAGATTCTGGGCAGGCCCGGCGCGGTGCGGCGCGTGTATGTCAGTGCGCTGACCAAGCCGGAAGATGCCTTTGCCCGCCGCGACCCGAAGGGCATGTCTGGGGCAATTTACGATCGCTGGTATTGCTCGCCTTATCCGCAGTCGATTGCGTTTCAGTTGGCGGAGGCCATTCCACACTCGCACGCCGAACAGATTCGTCAGGTTGCGCAGAATGAGGGCGCAGTGCTGACCCGCATCGAAGGGCTCATTGTTCTAATCACGCTGGCGGCGCTGTTTGCCTCGGCGCTGGCAGTATCGGCCGCGATGGCAATCGCCATCTTCGAGCGGCGCGCTGAAGTCGGGCTGATGAAAGCGCTGGGCGCGGGGAAACTGGCGGTCGCGTCTATTTTCTTCGGGGAGGCTACGCTGCTGGCGTTGCTTGGCGGCCTGGCAGGTTTTGTCGCCGGAGGTGTGCTGGCGCACCAGATCGGGCATTCAATCTTCAACTCAGACATTTCGATAGCGCCGATTGTGCTGCCGGTGATTCTGGCGATTGCCGTGCTGGTTACGTTTGCGGGAAGCGCGTTGGCGATCCGGCGCGCGGTGGGGATGGATCCGGTGTTCGCGCTGCGGGGGGAACTGTGAACGCGTCGATTTCACACCGGGCGCAGGAACTGGCGGCGAGCCGGGCGCGTGTTCCGCATACTTCAATGTTTTTCCGCATGCTGGTGCGGGCGGCGGTGCTGCGGCGCGGGCGGGCGCTCTCCGCGCTTTTCGCCATGGTGGTGGCGGCGGCGGTAGCTACGGCTATGCTGAATCTTTATGTGGATGTGCAGGCCAAGCTGCAGCGGGAGTTTCGCAACTACGGCGCAAATATTATTCTGGCCGGGAGGGACGGCGCGGGAAGGGACGGCGCTTCCCTGCCTGCGGATGCGCCGGCGCGCGTGGATTCCGTTCTCGCGGGACGTGGGATTGCGGCGCCCTTCGCATTGATCGTCGCGCGCACGGCTGAGGGCCAGCCGATCGTCGTGGCCGGGACGGACTTTGAGCGCGTGCGACGGCTGGACAAATGGTGGTCGGTAAGCAATTGGCCGTCGGAAACCCCCACTTCTCGCGCAGAGGACGCGCGAGAAATGGGGCACCCGGGGTTGATTGGGGTGCGCGCGATGGCGGCGGTCGCGCCGAAGAATCAGGCGTTTGATTTGAGCTTTCAAGGACACTCTCTACGCGTCACACCGGCGGGTTCGGTCCGGACCGGAGCGGCGGAAGACAGCCGGATTTATTTGTCGCTCGCTGATTTTGAGGCGTGGACCGGAGTGCAGCCGTCGACGATTGAAGTAGCGGCGAGCGGTTCGCCGGAAGAAGTTGCCGGAATTATGAGTCAACTGGGGCAGGCCATTCCCGAAAGTGATGTGCGACCGGTGCGGCAGATTATGGAGGGCGAGGCGCGCGTGCTGGGCAAGACCCGCGCCACGCTGCTGGCGGCGGCGACGCTGATTATTCTTACGGCGGCGTTGTGCGTGCTTTCGACTTTGATGGGATGGGTGTTTGACCGCCGGCGCGACTTCGCCATTATGAAGGCTCTGGGCGCGCCGGGTCGGCTGCTCAGCGGATTTTTCGCGGCGGAGGCCGCGGTGCTGGGGGCTACAGGCGCGCTGATAGGGTTTCTATTGGGGATTGGCATTGCGGCGTGGATCGGGAGGGTTAACTTTCACGCTCCCATCTCGCCACGTTGGAGCGTGCTGCCGGTGGTTCTGGCTGGTAGCATGGCGGTTACGCTGTTGTCGGCGATCCTTCCGATCTCGCTGCTGCGCCGGGTGCAGCCGGCGGCGATTCTGAGGGGAGAGTGAAATGATTCAGATTAACGACGTCACCAAACTCTATCCCGCCAAGGAATCAGGAAATGGCGCGGGCACGGACGCCTCGATTCGCGCGCTCGACCACATCTCGCTGCATGTGGCGCAGGGCGAGTGGCTGTCGATCATGGGGCCCTCAGGTTCGGGGAAATCGACGCTGGTGAATCTGATTGGCTGCCTCGACCGGCCGTCGTCGGGCGAGATATGGCTGGATGGGCAGAATGTGGCGGGGATTTCTGCCGCTGACTTGAACCGGGTACGGGCGGAGAAAATTGGATTCATCTTTCAGCAGTTTCACCTGATTCCCTTCCTCACCGCCGTTGAGAACGTAATGCTGGCGCAGTATTTTCACAGCATGACTGACGAGAAAGAAGCGGTCGAGGCGCTGACGCGGGTGGGCCTGGGCGACCGGGCGCATCATCTTCCCTCCCAGCTTTCCGGCGGCGAGCAGCAGCGGGTGTGCATTGCGCGGGCGCTGATCAACGATCCGAAGATTATTCTGGCGGATGAACCTACCGGAAATCTGGACGCGGTCAATGAAGAAATCGTGCTGCGGCTGCTGCGTGAGTTTCATCGGCAGGGACGAACCATTGTGATGGTCACGCACGATCCGGTGGTGGCGCGGCTGGCCGACCGGCGGATCGAGTTTCATCATGGCAAGATCGCGTCGCAGGAGGTGTTCTCCATGGCCGACGAGGAACAGCTCGACGAGGTCCTCGAAGAACTGTGGGTGCTGGCCGAGCATGGGGAGATTGCCGAAGTCGAGCACATGGAAGTGCACGGAGCTCTGCCCGTCAGCCTGGCGATCGAGAAGATGGTACAGATGGGTCTGGTGGCTTCGGCGCCGCATCCGCCGCAGCCGCATGATCACAAACCGTTCGTGAATCCCTGCCACGAGGCGTTGAAGCCGATGGCGGCTTCGCTGGGCGATGGCACGCTGATTGTCGAACTCACGCCGCGGGGGCGGAAACGCGCGGGCAGCATCATCCGGCGGCACCGGCTGGCGGAGCGGCTGTTTACCGACAGCTTGGCCATGGACAGCGAGTCGGAAATCGAGCAGCAGGCGTGCAAGTTCGAGCACATCCTTTCGCCCGAGGCGACGGACAAGATCTGCACGTTTCTTGGCCATCCGAATACATGCCCGCATGGTGCGCCGATTCCTCCGGGGCCGTGCTGCAACTCTGGGCTCGTCCGGAAAGTGGAGCTAGACTCCTCTACGCTGTCCAATCGGTAGTTTCATGGCAGAAACGCGGCATGAATTCCAGCAACTCGCTAGAATGAGACTGAAGGACGCCCGACTCTTAATGCGGGGTGGGAATATTGAAGGAGCGTACTACCTGAATGGACTTGCGGTCGAGTGTGCTGTAAAGGCGTGCATCGCCAAGAACACCAAGCGCCACTCGTTTCCGCCGAATCAGAGCGCGATCAAAGACATCTACACACATGATTTGGTTAAACTAATCGGGGCTGCAAAACTCCAGGCTGCGTTGGATATGGAGAGGCGGAGAAATGCCCCCTTTAACAACAAATGGGACGTTGTCAAAGATTGGAGCATCAATAGCAGATACGTGGTGACGGGACTGAATGCCAGGGACCTATATCGTGCAGTGGCGGGCAGAAACGGAGTAATGCAATGGCTACGGCAACGTTGGTAAACAATGATATCGACATTGGACGGCGAATTGTAGCTGCGGTGACGCGAGCCTCCATACCTGTAGCGGTGTACCTTTGGGCATTCATTCCCCAATTGCAAGAGTGGCAGTTCATCGTGGCTACTCCGCTTGTCGACACCAAGGGCCCACTTGCAGCCTATGGTGAAGTAAACAAGGCGTTGCAGAAGGAGGGGGTCTTCGACGACATTCCGCTCAGACGAATCTTCTTGCGCAGTCCTAATGACAAAGTATTGAAGTCCCTAGAAAGGGACAGCAGGGCGGTGGCCCAAGAATCATTCCGAGTCGTCAATGAACAGATTGCTGGAAGCTTCGTTGAGGATGCCTACCTCTACAGAGGATTTATTCAGATTAATCAGATCCAGAGGAAGGCAGGCCCGCGACAGTACTCGGTATTCTACGCACCCTATGACGGGCCGGGGGGTATAGTACCCGATCGTAAGATCCAAGGGGCCGACCAGTTGCGCGATTTCTTAAGGGATAGTCTGCACATAAACCAAGGAGTGGTCGAATCGGCAGTACGAAATCTCGACGAACGCGGAAGCGCCACTATCCCCAATGTCGAACTGAAGAGCAGGGACCTCAGGCGCCTGGGTCTGGCCTAAGGGTGCTCCCCCGCCGCCCCACCATCGGCGTATTCGATTCTGGCTTTGGCGGCCTCACCGTCCTTAAAGCTTTACTTGAACTCATTCCCGCTGCGGACTATGCTTACTTTGGCGATACGGCGCGTCTACCCTACGGATCGAAATCGGTTGAGACCGTGGCCCGCTACGCCGTGGAAGCGGCGCATTACTTGGAATCGCACGGCGCACAGATGCTGGTCATCGCCTGCAATACGGCGACGGCGCTGGCGCTGGACCGCATTTCCGCGGGCGCGCATGTTCCGGTGGTCGGCGTGATCGAACCGGGCGCGGAGGCAGCCGCTTCGGCAAGCAGGAACCATAAAATCGTAGTGATTGGGACTGACGCAACGGTCAGCAGCCATGCTTACCGTAAGGCTCTGGAGAGCCGCGGTCTGACGGCGCGGGAAAAGGCGTGTCCGCTGCTGGTTCCGCTGGTCGAGGAAGGATGGGTGGAACATCCGGTCACCGAGCAGGTCGCGCGGATCTATTTGCAGGAAGCTTTTGCGGACGGATTCGGCGATGCCGATACGCTGGTTCTGGGCTGTACCCATTATCCGCTGCTGAAGCCGCTGCTGCAGCGAGTGACGCCGGCGCACGTCAGCATTGTTGACTCGGCGGAGTCTACGGCGCGCGTGGTGGCTTCGCGGCTGGGGCAATTGACTCCCGCTGTGGCGGACGGCGAGGAGCGGCGCGCACTTCCCCGGCTCAAGTTCTTTGCCACCGATTCGACGGAGAAGTTCCGCCGGCTGGGTGAGCGCTTTCTGGGGCGTCCGATTGAGGACGTGCGGCATGTGGATTTGAAGGAATAACCGAAGGAACCGTTCCCCCGCAAGAATCGGATGGCGAGCCTGAACTCGCGGAATTAATCTGTCGTCCAGAAACCCATCCCCATCAAATCGACTACAACGCCAAACAAAACTTTTATGCACGCACTCGACAATGTGATCTGGCAGGCGCTGACCACCCGGCATCGCGGGTTCGCCGAGGGCTCCGGTCTGGCGCGGCGCTTTATGCGGGAGGTCACGTCGCTTACGGCATTCGGAAGCGAGAGCCCGGAAGGCTACGCGGCGCTGGCTGAACTGGCGGGCGTGGGCGGCACGGCCGCGCTGTTTCTCGACGGCGTTTATCGGCCGCGAGGCGGATGGGATCTGGTGGCTGAAGCTCCTCTGCTGCAGATGCTGTGGGAGGACGGCGTGAGGCGGCAGGTGCGGCTAGAGCTGGATTCTGCTCCGGAGATCGTCCAGCTTGGCGCACCGGACTCGCCCGAGATGATCGAACTGACTGCCTTGACCAAGCCCGGACCGTTCGGACGCCGCACCCACGAACTGGGCAGCTACCTGGGGATTCGGCTGGAGGGAAAGCTGGTCGCGATGGCGGGCGAGCGGCTCAAAGTGCCGGGGTATACCGAGGTCAGCGCCGTCTGCACCCATCCCGACCATACCGGCAAAGGTTATGCCCAAGTGCTGATGACAGAGATTATGAGGGGCATTCGAGAGCGCGGAGAGACGCCCTTCCTGCACGTGCGGCGCGACAACGAACGAGCGGTGGCGTTGTATGAACGATTGGGATTTCGGACCAGGGTCACGCCGCACTTTGCGTTGCTGCGGAGAACCTAAACTGTGCCGTGCCATTCGCGACCGTGAGTTTTGTGCTATCAGTCGAAGCGGAAGGTGGACTGATATACGCTGCCAAGTGCAGAGATCACCTTCGGCAAGCTAAGGGCAGGCTCTTCGCTGCGCTCAGGATGACAAGGCTGGGATATGGCGCCGAACGCGGGACTCAGTACAGGTGGAAGTCCACTTCGACGGCAATCTCAAATCGCACCGGATGACCGTCTTTCATGGCAGGTTCGAACTTCCAGGTCTTGACGGTTTCGATGGCCTTTTCGTCGAGACCCATGCCCAGGCTGCTCAAGACGCGAATATTTGTAGGATGACCTTCCGCATCAACAATTACGCCCAGGGTGCAGACACCCTGATACTTGGCCTTGCGGGCTTCGTCGGAAAATTCGGGTTCTGGGGAATAAATGGCAACCGGCGGCTTGGCGCCGCTGCCCATGCGGAAGACGCCTCCGCCGGTGCCGCCGCCTTCACCCGGACCAAAGCCGGGTCCCTTGCCTTTGCCAACGCCGCCGCCTTCGCCCTCACCAATCCCGCTGCCTGAGCCGGTTCCGTTCGACGGCAGTATGGCGTGGGCCAGAGGATCACCCAGGTTGGGCATGCTGTTCGACGCCAACTGCACCTGCGGTGGAATCACGATAGTGGGTTCGACGGCCAGCTTGGGCGCTTCGTTGCGCACCACAACCGCCGGAGGCGTGATCTGCTGCATTGAGAATTTGGGGAGCTTGCCGCGGGTGGCCTGCAAAACATCGCGATCACCGCCGCCGCCGCCGCCGCCGACCTGCGTCTTTGCCTCTTTCAGGGCCGGAAGATCGGCAGGGTCAACCAGGGTAACGGTTGCCTTTGGAGTTGGAGCTGCACTGACAATCCGGCGCCCGATGAGTACCACAATTGTAATGACGGCGAACAGCAGAACGTAGTATCCGGCGGCGCCCAAAGCCCCGATCTTCCAGTTGGAGTAGAAGCCCCAAAGATCCTTGACCGGTTCCGGCTTTGATTCCAGCTTGAGGGGCGGAAGCTTCTTGGGAAAGAAAAAGTCGTCCAGTTCACGGAAAAGAGACTTGTAAAGCGGCTCTTGGAAGCTTTTGTCGGTAATGAGCAGATGAAACTCGGGCTCGTTGCCGGGGCCATTCGAATTCATTGGTTCGGATCCCATAATTCCGGTCTGACGCACTTCCTGGCTCTATTCCCGGCACCGCACCTCTTACACAGATGAGCGGCAGGCATGGCAAGTTGCTCGATTCGCGCGCGATTTTTATAAACCATGTACCTGCCAGACGTCCCAGCCACGCACCGGTCCGCGTCAATCTCTGCTGACTAAAATTGTACCTCTAGTCGCCCTATTTCGACAGTGCAATCCGGTATGCCTGGCAACTCCCGGAAAGACATGCCCTTCCTGCAATCAAACTGAGTAATACGTCGTCATCCGCCGCATGGACGTTCCCTGCCGCGCTCCCTATAATGAAAGATTCAATCATTTGGGAGACCCGACCGAGTGCCGTTCGACGATCTGAAAAAGACCATCAACCTGCCGAAGACGGCCTTCCCCATGAAGGCCAACCTGCCCCAGAACGAGCCCAAAATGCTGGCACACTGGGAGCAGACGGGCATTTACGAGCGCATTCGGCAGGCCCGGAAAGGAGCGCCGCGCTTCATTTTGCATGACGGCCCGCCCTATACCAGCGGGCCGATCCACATGGGCACAGCGATGAACAAGTGCCTGAAGGATTTTATCGTCAAGTCGAAGACCATGGCCGGCTTTGACGCGCCCTATGTTCCGGGTTGGGACTGCCACGGACTGCCCATCGAAATCAAGGTGGATAAGGAACTCGGCGGCAAGAAGTTGCAGATGCGGCCCACCGACGTGCGCGCCGAGTGCCGCAAGTACGCGCAGAAATTTCTTGACCTGCAGCGGACCCAGTTTAAGCGCATCGGGGTGTTTGGGCGATTTGACCGGCCGTATGCGACGATGAATCCGCAGTACGAATCCGTGGTGCTTTCGACGTTCTTTTCGTTCTACGAAAACGGATTCGTCTACAAAGGGCTGCGTGCCGTTTACTGGTGCATGCACGACGAGACCGCGCTGGCCGAAGCGGAAGTCGAATATGAGAACCACACCAGCACGACGGTGTGGGTGAAGTATGCGCTGCTCGACGATCCGGCGACGATTGATGCTGCGCTGGCTGGGAAAAAAGTTTCCACCATCATCTGGACGACGACCCCCTGGACGCTGCCGGCATCGATGGCCGTCGCGTTTCATCCGGATGAAGAATATGTCGCGCTGGAATCGGGCGGCGAAGTTTACATTGTTGCGTCGAGGCTGGCGGGGGACGTGGCGGCGAAATGCAACCTTGCCGACCCTCGTCCGCTGGCGCACTTCCCCGGCCGGAGGATGGAGCGGCTGAACTTTCAGCATCCGTTTCTGGATCGCAAGATTCTCGGCGTCTTGGCGGACTACGTCACCATGGACACGGGAACCGGCGTGGTTCATACGGCCCCGTCGCATGGCGCCGAGGACTTCATCACCGGCATCAAATATGGGCTCGATGCCACCAGCAATGTCGATGAAAAAGGCATTCTGCGTGACGGGCTGCCGGAATACAACGGCCAGTACGTGTTCAAGGCAAATCCGCTGATCGTCGAACTTTTACGCAGTCGCGGCGCGCTGCTGCACTCGGGCAAGCTGGAACATTCTTATCCGCATTGCTGGCGGTGCCATAATCCGGTAATTTTTCGCGCGACCGAGCAGTGGTTCATTTCGATGGAGACTCCGATGCCCGGCGCGGCTGGGGGTCGAGTTTCCGAGAAAGACACACTGCGCACCCGCACTCTCGAAGAAATCAAGAAAGTGAGGTGGGACCCGGCGTGGGGTGAAGAGCGGCTGTCGAACATGATTCAGACGCGGCCGGACTGGTGCATCTCGCGGCAGCGGGTGTGGGGCGTGCCCATCGCCGTTTTCCTGTGCGAGGACTGTGGCAAGCCACTCAACGATTCCGCGGTCAATAAAAAAGTCGTTGAGTTGTTTGCGAAGTCGGGTGCCGACGCGTGGTTCACCGCGGAGTCGGACACGATTCTTCCTGCGGGAGCGAAATGTCCGCACTGCGGCAGCGCGAAGTTTGAGAAGGAAACCGACATTTTCGACGTGTGGCTGGAATCGGGCGCGAGTTATCTGGCTCTGGTAGATGATGAACCCGATTATCCCTGGCCTTCGGATCTCTATCTCGAGGGCGGCGACCAGTATCGCGGGTGGTTTCAGTCTTCCCTGCTGTGCGCCATGGGCACGCATGCGACTCCGCCATACAAAGGCGTGGTCACGCCCGGGTGGACGCTCGACGAAAAAGGTCAGGCCATGTCGAAGTCGCGCGGGAATGACGTGGACCCGGTGGACATCTCCAGCCGGTTGGGCGGCGAAGTCGTGCGGCTGTGGGTAGCGTCAGTGGATTTTCGCGAGGATGTGGTTGGGTCCGAAGGGCTGATGCAGCGCATCGGGGAGGACTATCGCAAGATTCGCAATACCTTCCGCTACATCCTGGGAAATATCGGCGACTTCAATCCTGAAACGGATGCTGTCCCGTTTGAAAAGATGGAAGAACTCGACCAGTACATGCTGCGCCAGACCCGCGCTTTCGCGGCGGACGTGCGGAACGCCTACGACGAGTTTGCCTTCCACAAGATTTACCATCGTGTGAATCATTTCTGCATCGTTGACCTGAGTGCGTTCTACTTCGACGTGCTCAAGGACCGGCTGTATATTCTTGCGCCGAAATCGCAGGCGCGGCGCAGCGCGCAGACCGCGGTGTGGCGGATCGGGGAAGCGCTGGTGCGGCTGCTGGCCCCGATCATGAGTTTTACGTGTGAAGAGATCTGGCCGTATCTTCCGAAAATTGCTGCCCGCGAGCAGAGTGCACATCTGGCGCTGTTTCCGGCGGCAGCAGACATTCTCGGCGCCGCCACGATCCCCGCCGCGGATTCGAAATCAGACGCCGACTGGGCGAGCCTGCGCGCGGTCCGCGACGAAGTGCTCAAGGCGCTGGAAGAAGCTCGCAACAGCAAACTGATCGGCACCGGGCTTGAGGCTCAAGTTGCGATCACCGCATCCGATCCTGTGTACTCGCTGCTGCAGCGTTATGCCAGCCAGCTTCGCTATTTACTTATTGTGTCGGCGGTCACGCTGGCGCAGAGCAACGGGAGCGGCGGCGTGCACGTGGAAGTGAAGAAGGCCGACGGCGCCAAGTGCGAACGCTGCTGGAACTACTCCACGCGCGTCGGCGAGGACAAAGCCTATCCTACTGTCTGCGAGCGCTGCAGCGCGGTGCTGGCGGAATTGGAAGCGCAGCCCGCCTGATGAACTCCCGCAACGCGCGCGCCGCACACTTTCTTCTCGCTCTGCTGATCTTCCTCCTCGACCGCTCGACGAAGCGGCTGGTGGCGACGCGCGTGGCCATGTACCGGTACATTCAGATCATTCCCGGATTTTTCCGGATCACGCACACCGAAAACACGGGCGCGGCATTCAGCCTGTTCGCCGACTCCCCATCGCATTGGAAGATCACGCTCCTGATCGGCTTCTCGGTGGTTGCGATGGTGGTCGTGACGGTGCTGTTGTGGAAGCAAACGCAGCCGCTAAGCATCACGGGAATCGCACTCTCGCTGATTCTCGGAGGCGCGGTCGGAAATTTGTGGGACCGCGTGGCCAGCGGGCGCGTGGTGGACTTTCTGCTCTTCTATGTAAAGCACTATGAGTGGCCGGTTTTCAATCTGGCGGATAGTGCGATCGTGATCGGGGCGGGGCTGCTGGTGCTGGAAATCCTGCTGGGGAGAGCGCAGACAGACAAATTGCGATAGCTGCCCCAGACTGTGGAATAATCTCTCCTGAGGGACATTAGCTGGGAGAACGCTGTGCAACGCATACGAGTTTATGCCCATTGGCTCGATCCCGAATACCTGGGCTATCGCTGGCCTGACGCACAAGTCGCTGCGCGAAGACTCGAACTTCTCGGGCTCCTCAAAATGCGTGCGATCTTGGGAGACACGCTTTGCCTAAGCGATGTGCAGCTCAACGATTCACGTTTGGTTTTTGAATTGTTTAGTGACCCGGAGTTCCAAGCATTCGTAGAGAGGGATCGGGAATTTCTGCGGTTGGTTTCTAGGCCGACCGACAAATTCTCAGCTACTAGTGAAAAGCTCCCAATAATCGAGTCCGGGTTTGGCCGCGTGGTCCCAGGTTGGAATTCCTCGACATTCCCATCGCCAGCTATTCACCTTACTCTTGCCGATCATCTACAGAAGGAGAGACCTCACGACGAGGCACACTTCCTTCATATCTTTAGACATAACGGGTCGAAGATTGACGAGATTCTCTCGGGTTGCGGCAGCACCGATAAGATGCTGGTGCGTGGAATGGTGCAGGCTATGGAGTACTTTTGTTTACACACAGACCAAGTCGAATTGTGCAACCTGCCGCCAGCTTCCTATTACGACGTCCTCCAGAGCGCAGAGTCAAGTATCTGTTCTGAGGCGACTGACTCCCAGAAAAGATTACAGACGGAGCTCCAGGATGTTTTGACTTTCGTCGATTCGAGCGCGCGAGGCAGCGATAGACACAGGCGGACGCCTGCGATCGTGAAACTTGCGGTACAGGGAATCCAGAAGCCAGAAAACTTCAACCGATACGCCAACATTCTCCAGGCTTGGAATATTTGCGTAGCACGTAGCGTCAGCCCTACTCACCAATCGGGCTACTACCTCCCGGTAGCGGTTCCGTTTACGTTCCTGTTCGGTAAAGTTTCGGAATTGTCCTTCGCTGCGGAGGGCTCTGATGACGAGCTGTTCAAGTACTCAGAGCGACAGAGGTGGCATCCCAGTGGGCTCTCGTGGGCAACGGTGGGTTTCGTGCGGGACGAGTGTCGTGCCAAAATCCTCGCATATCAGGGTGAACCCCAGAATCCATCTAGGTGGGACGATTTGCTCAAAGCCATAGCGAATGCTGTGGTGATGCATGGGGAGGGTGTGCGACCGGGCGGCAGGCCCTCATATGAACAGTCGAGGCGATCGCCACCCTGGGTGACGGGCGGACCGGAGGCCGGTGAACGCGGTGGGGTCCTGGGATCTGTCTCCGAATGGACTTCGAAGGTAGCAGACGCGACCGAACAATATTGGATGCTCCCCGAGTTTGCAGTACTGGTCGCGTGGTGCTTGAACAGCCCCGGCACCGCTGCAAGTTTCGGTTTGATGCCGATCCTAGCCGGGCTCCACAACCGGGTCATGCCGCTGTTCCGAAAACAGGCAACCTACGATGCTCTCGACCGTTACGCGATACGGTACAACTTACGGGTTGAGCAGGCTGGGGCTACCGATGAATAGGATCGGGTTCAGTTCCGGTTACGGCGCGCCGTAAAGCTGCTTGTAGACGCTGGCGTTGCGCATGATCGCCTGCACGTATTCGCGGGTCTCGGTGAACGGAATCGACTCCACGAACTCGGGCGAGTCGCGATACGGGCCTTGCCCCATCCATTCCTCAACGCGGTCGGAACCGGCGTTGTAGGCGGCCAGAGCGTGCTCGAACGATCCGCCGAATTTGTCGACCATGCCGCGGAAGTAGCGCGTGCCCAGTTGCAGATTCACCGCCGGGCTAAACAATTCGGTCGAGTTGTAGCGCTTCAGGTCGACCTGGTGGGCAACTACTTTGCCGGTCTTGGGCAGCAACTGCATCAGGCCCACGGCGTTGGCGCGCGAGACCGCGAGGGGATTAAATTCCGATTCCTGCCGGATCAGCGACGCCACCAGATAGGGATCGAGCCCGTTGGCCACGGAAAATCTTTTCAGGTCAGCCCAGTAGGGGCGCGGGAACAGAGCCTCCCAATAGACGCGCGGCAGCGTCGGAATATCCACCGCGAAATAACTGGGAACGGAATGCTTCATGGTTTCGATCGCGCGGTCATAGTGGCCGGTGTCAATGTAAAGCTGCGCAGTCTCCGCCGGACCCCAGTTGCCGGCGTCGGCGCTGGCGGCGGCCTGCAACTCGCGCACCGCGAAATCAACCAGGCCTCCGTTGCTCAGCAGCTGCGCTTTCTGCAAGTGGAGATCGTCGGCCGGCGGGTCAGACAAGGTTACTTTTTCGCCGTGTTCGAGAGCCGGAATGCGCTCGAGCAGCGGATATTGCCCCGGCGCAACCGCGGCTTCAGGTAGCTTCTTCAGGCGATCCCGGCCGATTTCCGCGTAGTAATAATTTCGGAAACGATCCGTTAGTTTCTGGTAGTAGGCGCGGGCCATGCCGGGCTGATTTTCTTCTTCGGCCAGCCGCGCCCGCCAATACAGCGCCGCGGAAGTTTCGTTGCCTGCAGGATAGATTGCGATCTGTTCGTCGAATAGTTTTTTCGCCTCGTCGTTGTGCCCCAGGCGCAGGGTGAGCCACGCCACTTTCCAGTGCGCGTAGGAGGCATGCGACCCGCCAGGAAAACGCTGCTGCAACTCGTGAAACGTTGCGAGCGCCTGGTCATACTCGTGATGAACCAGGTGCAAATTTGCCGCGGAAAGCAGGGCCTGTTCGAGCCAGGAACTCGCAGGCGCGGACTGGCGCAGTTCGTCCACCGAGTGATAAAACGCTTCATTCTCGTCGGACGACCAGGAGACCTCGCCGAGAATGTAGAGCCGCTGGGCGCTTTGGTCAGCGGTCGCTCCGGCCAGAGTGGTGAGTTCTGCCTTGGCCTCGCGATTTCGGCCGCTGCGGTGCAGCGCGTCGGCCAGTGCGAGTTCCGCCGCCGGACGCGATTCCGCGGTGGCGTGGCTGGCGAGTTCGCGATAGTCTTCGACCGCGTCGCTGTAACGTTTGGCCTTCATCAGCAACTCAGCACGCGTCTTGCGCTGGGCAGGCGTGGCGGTCGGGATCGAAGGAAGTTTTCTCAATTCCGCATACGCGGAGTCGGCTTCCGCTGCGGTCGGCATGTTGTAGTAGACGTTGGCGAGGGCGTCGGCGGCTTTCGCGTTCTGACCGAGAGCGGCGTAGGCGCGTCCCAGGGCAAACTCGATGTCCGACCGCGCGGGTAGCCGGTCTTTCTCCAGAATTGCGGCGGCTTCCTGGGCCCGGCCTTCGCCCAGCAAAGCGTTGGCGTAGCTCAGGTGCGCGTCACGAATCAGCAGTGAGTCCGGATAGGTGGTTTCAAAATTGGCCAGCGCGGCCAGACCCTCGGCCTGGCGGCCGGTTTGCAGGTAACAGGTGCCCAGCCAGTAGCCGACGTAGTCTCCCAGGTCGCCGGCCAGCGGCTTGGCGCGGCTCAGCGGATCGATCGCCTTGGCACACTCGTGGTCGAGGACGTGCGAGTAGCCCACGACCAGCCAGGCCAGCGCACCCGCATCTTCTTTCGAGTGCGCGCGGGCATAAGCCTCGACTCCGGCATAACCGGCCGGCGAACGGTCCAGAATCAACTGCTGCGCCATGGGCCGCAAGGTAGTGGAAGCGACGAAGGCCTGCCGGATGCGGCGCACGCGCGGAGACATCGGTCTTTTTTTCTTCGTCGCAGCGGCATGAGTCGAAGCTGTGCCGGATTTATGGGCGGGCGTATGAGCCGTGGCAGCCTTGTTCGGCGCGACGGAAGATTTCGTCTGCGCAGCCTTCGGCGCCGCAGGCTTCTGCGGGGCAGATTCAGCCTGCGCGCTCTTCGCAGGCGCTGCCGTTGCAGCCGGTTTGTCGGGAGTATCCGACGCCGCAGGAGTTGAATCCTGCTGTTGAAGTGACCATGCCGCGGAAGGCGTTCCGCTAAGAAGGCCGCACAATGCGCACAGCGCAAGCACCCACCACCACCTGAGACCCACTCGAACCACCTTCATCATTTTCGCGCGGAGGCGCGAAGGCCAGAACCTGCGATCTTAGAAATTTTAAAAACAACGTGGACGTTTATGAAGCAGCCCGGCTGAAGCCGCACCCTTCCCAAAACATTCTATCTGCGGAAGCTGGCGCCCATGACGGCGGTATCGTCTTCTGCCAGGCTGCGCAGGACTTCCTTCTGAAAATAGTCGCCGCTTGCGGCCACGGTGCTGCCGTAGCGCTTTTGAAATGTGGCGCGGCTTTTTTCAATATCTTCTTTCAGGCGATCATAAAGATCTTTGTTGCGGCGGCCTTCCGCCACTTTCGCCTGATTGTAGAGCTTAATTTCATCCACCAGCAGGCGGGCGAAGCGCTGCGCCTTGCGGTGCGTGTCCGCGTCTTCGGCGGACATACCGGCAAACGGGTCCGCGGCCGCAGCGGGCGCCGAGGCCGCGCTGGCCGATGCGGCATGGGCGGCGATCTCAACCACCTCGGCGACCGGTTCCGGCTCCGGCTCCGGCGCAGGCGCGGCCTTCGGAGCCGCGTGGCGCGGCGGAGGCTGAGCGGCAAAAGGATCAGCGAAAGAGCTTACCGTGTGCACGGGCGCTACCGCGGCCAGCGGAGGCGGCTCCACGCGCTCCACACCGGGCGCCGCATCGCCGAAGTCTTTCTGCGCCTGCTTGCGGAGGGAAGCCACTTCCAGCCAGGCACTGGTGGCCATCACCAGCACTTCGAGAGATGCCCCGTCGAGTACACCCCCGGCGCCGCCGTCGGCATAGAGCAGCGCGGCGACTTTATCTTTCAACACCAGGGGCAGCACCACGATCTGTTCGTTCTCGGGTCCGCCAAACTGCTTCACGAAGCGGCGGTCCATTTCGGCAATGTTGGCTGGGGCCGCGACGCGGTTCTGATAGGCGTAGGCCGCGGGACCGGTGGTCACGTCCAGAGGAAAATCCTTGATGGCGTCGTCGTCGCCCAAACCGCGGCTCTGCCATCCGCTGGCCGCGCCGGCCTTCACCACGAAGAGCGCAATGCGCGAACCGCACGCGCTGCCCGCTTCGAGCAACGCCCGCAGAATTTCCTTTTGCGTGGTGCCGGCTTGAATGCTGGCGATGGCCTGCACCAGATTGCTCTGCGCCGGATTGCTCTGAACCAGGCTTCCCGCGCCCGTTCCCGCCGGCGCCGCGGGCAATTCCGCCAGTACGCGCTCCACCAGTTCGGCCTGCAATTTAGGCAGCAGGCGGTCGAAAACCTGCGCCACTGCACGCTCGACAATTTGCTGGAGTTGCTTGCTTTCCGCCATGCTCAGAGAACCGTTCCCATGATTCGAAGCTTTCTCGCGTCACTTCTTTCCGCAATCTTTCGCGCTACATCTTCAATGCCACTTCGCACGCCGCAACGGCACTGCCCTAAGTGCTGATTATACGGCACTTGTACACCGGCCTCAGAGTGACTTCGGTACCTGTTCATCCGCGACAAAACAGTCCTTTGAACTTTATCGCAAAGTGCCGTCACCGGGATATGGCAAAGCCATTGGGCAAAAGGCCGGGTTACCAAGTAGAATAACAGTTTCGATTTCGTGACCCGCGTCACTCCGGGGTGTGACTCTCGTTTTTCGACTCTCGGGAAAATACTGCATCGGTTATTGAATGGAAGCCATCCAAAACAAAGTAGTAGGACCAGTCAGCGAAGAGTTGACCCTCGTTCAAGCGGCCAAGCGGGGTGACGACTCGGCGTTTGAAGAACTGGTGCGGCGTTACGACCGCAACGTATTCCGGATCGCGCAACACATCACGCAGAACCGCGAGGATGCGGAAGACGTGGTGCAGGAAGCGTTCCTGAAGGCCTATAGCAATCTGGCGCAGTTCCAGGAGCAGTCGAAGTTTTATACCTGGCTGGTGCGGATTGCGGTCAACGAAGCGCTGATGAAGCTGCGCCGGCGTAAGCCGGAACGCACGGTTTCGCTGGACGAAGATATTCAGACGGAAGACGACTCCCTGCCCCGCGAGATCGCGGACTGGAGTCCGAATCCGGAGCAGCAATACACGCAGTCGGAACTGCGCGAGATTTTGAGCAAGACCATCCAGGGTCTGCCCCCGGGCTTCCGGACGGTGTTTGTGTTACGGGACGTGGAAGGGCTTTCGACCGAAGAGACCGCGGCCGCGCTGGAGTTGAGCGTGCCCGCGGTGAAGTCGCGGCTGCTGCGGGCCCGCCTGCAGTTGCGCGAGCGACTGGGGCGGTACTTCCAGAGAAGAGAGAATGGCAATGGCAAGAGCGGCGATAAGAGTTCCGATGTCAACACGGGCGACGTCAAAACAGGCGACGCTCCAAGCGGAGATGGCAATTGAAATGTTCTGAATTCTTGACCGAGCTGACCAGTTATCTGGACGGCGTCCTCGACGAAAAAACCAAAGTTGAGTTGGAGAACCACCTTTCCTGGTGCCACAACTGCTACGTCGTCTGCGATACAACCAAGAAGACCATCGAGATTTACCGCGACTCCCAACTCTACGAATTGCCCGACGATCTCCGCAGCCGGCTGCGATCCGCCATCATGACCAAGTGCCAGCAGCACAAGAAGCGCGGCCCGCAGAGCGTATAAGAGACCGCGTAAACCCCTGTGAAACGTTTCTCTTCCCGCCGTAACTATATCCAGTGCAATGCTTTCCGAGCGTTTTCCTGTTTTGGCACGATCTGCCGCGGAAAACCCGAAACCGTTTGCTTTGTTTCTGAATCTAACTGTTTAGTGACCTGGCGCACGGATTCCTGTGCGGGAAGCGCGTAGTCTTTAAGTTCTGGAGTTTCGAGCCAACCAGCTCGACTGTGGAAGGTAGGTAATATGATCGACAGATTGATGAATGCATTTTTCGGCTGCCGGCACGCTCGCTACAGTTTTCCTGTGACCCTGCGAGGGGCAGCCCGTCGTCCGCAGGCCGCGGCTTTGACGGGAACCTACGTCGCGTGTCTGGATTGCGGAAGAGAGTTTCCTTATGACTGGCAGGAGATGAAAGTGGTTACTTCTCCCGAGAGTCACCGGGAGCGCCTGGCCGAACTGGCCAAGCACGCCGCGTAAGAAGAGTGCGCCGGGTTTGTGCGCTCGGCCGAAAGGCGAAGCGCAGGACTTCACGCAGGCATTCAGGCAGTACAGCGCAAGGGTGACCGCTCACCCTCCCCCAGGAGCCGCAGGCAAACCGCCTGCGGCTCGTCGTTTTTTGTTTGCAGGGGGATCAGCGAGT
>Ga0302324_100005110_pt1 | contig 28775 bp, 26 predicted proteins | sample Palsa_T0_1_FD_201949 | JGI IMG/M metagenome (GOLD analysis project Ga0302324, IMG submission 201949) | Peat permafrost microbial communities from Stordalen Mire near Abisko, Sweden - Palsa_T0_1 | ecosystem: Environmental > Terrestrial > Soil > Palsa > Peat permafrost | place: Sweden: Abisko...
CTCCCGCATCACTCAAATCAGCGCAGCACAGGATATGCCCTGCGCCGTTGAGCGCGCGCCGAGTCTCTTCGGCAGCGGTTCGATCGGAGTTGTAATGCAGCGCAACGCGCGCGCCGCGCTCTGCCAAGGACACTGCTATGGCGCGGCCGATCCCTCCGGACGCCCCTGTAACGAGTACTTGTTGCATACTTTAGGCTGCCACGTTCGATCGCTTGTAACAAGTAACCTCAGAGGCGCCGACTCGCCCTAAGTCCATTCGCAGAATCACCGCTGCTGGCTGCCCCGCGACCGCCGCACACACGTCATGGCTAGACCTCGATCTGACGGCCGATTTCGACGAAATTTTCCGACGGCAAATTGAAGCGATCAACTGCTTTCACCGCATTGCGGTACAGGAATGCAAACAGCGACACGCGCCATCGCGGCATAAGGGACTTTGCCGACTTGCGCACGACCTGGTCGCGAGCGCCGAAGTAAACAGCATCATCGAGATCAATGCTGGGATCCAGATCCGGGATATCGTGCAGTGCCGCGCACAAATCCGGTATCTCGACGTAACCAAAACGGATGGAGACATGCCATATGCCAGCGGCTATTTTCTCGACGCCGCAGCGGTGCAGCCGCGAAACGCGTGGAATATCCTCAAATATGACGGTCACCGTCAGGACGCTGCACTGCAAGGCGCCCATGTGCTTGACATGGTCGATGAGCAAGTACGGCACCTGCGTGGTAGTTCGAGTCAAAAATACCGCTGTGCCGGGCACGCGCGGAATGTGGCTTGATTGAAGGTTGGCCAAGAACGACGCCGGCGTCTCGGGCTTTTGCTCAAGACTGGCGCGCATAGAGTTGACGCCCAAGCGCCAAGTGACCATCACAAAAAATATGACCGCGCCCAACGACAACGGCAGCCAGCCTCCATCGGCAATCTTCAACAGATTAGCTCCAAAAAAGCCCGCATCAACAATCAGAAAAATGCCAGCGACGGCGCTCGCCACCGCCAGTGGCCAGTGCCAAGCTTTGTGCATGGCGTTAAACAGCAGGCAGGTCGTCAGCAGCATGGTCGTCGACACGGCAGTGCCGTAGGCCCCGGCGAGCCGATCGGAGCTTTGGAACGCCAACGTGATGCCCGCGGTGGCCACCATCATCAGCCAATTCACCACTGGGACATAAATCTGACCATACACCTGGTCCGACGTTTGCCGGATGTTGACACCGGGCAGCCAGCCAAGTTGCATTGCCTGCCGCGTCATCGAAAACGAGCCTGTAATGATGGCCTGACTGGCAATGATGGCCGCGATAGTGGCCAGCGCCACCATAGGATAGATCGCCCAGGTAGGTGCGAGCTCGAAAAAGGGGTTGCCAGCGATCGTGCTGTCGCCGCTCAAGAGTGCGGTCTGACCGGTATAGTTTAAGAGTAGCGCCGGAAGAACTATGGCGTACCAGGATAATTTGATAGGGCCTCTGCCGAGATGACCCATATCCGCGTAGAGCGCTTCCGCGCCGGTGATGCACAGGAATACACCGCCAAGAACGAGAAACCCGACTCCCCGGCTATGCACGAGAAAGGCGATCGCGTGTCGCGGATCAATGGCAAAGAGCACATGCGGGTTGCGTGCGATGCCCGCCAATCCGAGGACTGCAATCACGATGAACCACAGCAGCATGATGGGCCCGAATGCCCTACCGATCTTCTCCGTGCCAAACCTTTGCGCTGCAAACAGCGCGACCAGAATTGCGACCGCCATGGGCATCACAAACGGTTTGAGCGCAGCCGTCGCCACATTGACACCTTCCAACGCGCTTAATACGGAAATCGCGGGTGTGATGACGCCGTCGCCGTAAAGCAATGCCGCACCAAGCAATCCCATTCCCGTGAGGAGTCGTGCGCCGCCGTGAAAACCGTTCGCGCCAATCAGGGACATCAAGGCCAAAATACCGCCTTCACCGTGGTTGTCGGCGCGCATCACAAATACACAGTACTTGATCGACACCGTAATTATCAGCGTCCAAATGATGAGCGAAAGCACCCCCAAGGCGGTCGCCGGGGTAAGCCGACCGCCAGTTGCCTGTAGCACCGTCTGTAAGGTGTAGAGCGGACTTGTGCCGAGATCGCCGTAGACGACACCGAGTGCGGTTAGCGCGGCCCAATGCGCGGGCGCTTGCAGTTTGGATGGCGCAGGCGCGGGTGCAGCGTCGGGCATGAAAAAGTACCTTTTCTACGAAAGCGAGAAGGCTCTAGTCGTGTCGCCGATGATAACGAAATCGTGCCGGGACAGCTGGCCGGCTCGCGTACAAGGTGCGCATTCGCCTCGCCCGCGGGGTACCACTGCCGTAGGACATCGCCTACGCAAAGTCAGGACGTACACCGATGCACGCGGCACGCGCCAGCGCGCACCATATGAACCGTGAGATCGATACCGGATGTCCTCCTCACACCGGGGCCGCATTGAAAGCGGCCCCACCTTTTTGGGCAGCCGAATCACTGATCAATTAAAACAAAGTTAATGATTGCGCCAGCTGCGCCTAACTCGCGGAGGAGCATCCTCTAGTAGATGAATCGACGGTAGTGGATTGGTCAAGACGGAGGCAAGCCATGAACAGTAGTCGCCGACGCACAGTTTCTACGCTAAAGCGGTTAATACCCCTATGTTGCGGTGTCATTGGAGTGGCGTGTGCCGTCGATGCGCCTGTCACGCCGCCGCTAGTCACCGCCACCTCCAGAGTTGGTCGCCCACTTGATCTGCGCGTGCCGGAGCTGAGGCGAGTCATGCCTCCAAGCGAACTTCTGGCCGACATGAGCGCAAATTATGATGAGGACTCGATCGAAGTCATTGCAGTGCCGCCACTTGTACCCCTGAGCTTTGATACCCAGGTACCCTTGGGGATAGTGGATTCGCTCCACTGGTCTGTCGACCATCCGACGCAGGCATGGCGGATTGTGCTACCTGCGACCTAAATGCCTTGAAAGCGTCTCGGACTCCCAACTCGTAGTGACAACACCGAGCGCGCTTTCTTTCAAAATCGCAGGGACAGGCAGCTCAACCCGCCGTCCATCTTCCGGAATTCGGACATGGCGAGCGTCGCCACCCGGTAGCCCCGCGCTTCAAGCGTTGCAAGGAGCAACGGGTAACCCGCTGCTATCAAGACGTGATCGTTCACGCGAATACAATTCGCAGCGTAGGATTCAGCCGGCTCTACCTTGATGAGATCGTAATCCTTAAGCGCAACGTCAAGCACGACGTCTCTGCTGACTACGAAGACACCATCCCCAAGATATGACAACCCGGTCTTAAGATGCAGAAGGCTCTTGCTGGCGCGGATGTCGACCGTGACCGAGTTATGGCCTAGCTCTCGTAGCAACGCTGCAAGTTGCCGCGCACCCTCGGCGTTAGTGCGCCCGGACACTCCAATAAAGAAGTCACCGTCAACTTCACAGACATCGCCTCCGTCTACTGTCCCCGGCTCCTTGATCTCCCCGACCGTAGGGAAGATCCCGCGCAGCAATTCAAGCGCCGCGGCAGTTTCTCCCATCCGGCTCGGCGCTCCGGGACGGGTAATGATGGCCGCCTCAGCGGTTAAGACTGCCGTGTCTTCGATGAAGGTACTGTCAGGGTGAGTCGCGTCTGCGGCGAGTCTTCTCAGCTGTAGCCCGCAATTGCGCAGCGTTTCACAATACCGCTCATGCTGCTGAAGGGCGGCCGCAACATCTGGATCACCGCCGCCAACTGCACTTGCAATACCTGCAGCAAGGTTTGGCGCAGGCGCTCTCACAATAGCTTGTGCGATCCGCACGCGCGTAACTCCCATTCGGTGCGCTCTAGAGATTGAGGATAGTCTCACCCCGCGGCTGCGCTGGGCGCAACTGCGACTTTAGTTCTGCATCATGAGTTCGGCCGCGCGCCTTATGGCAGCGTCGCGCTCCGCACGAATCCCGTCGAGGCGGATCTGCGCCGCCGCGACGATCTCAGGCCGGGCAACTTCCGGGCGTCCGCAGTCAAACGGTGGCTGAGGTGCGTACTCCATCGCCAACTGCACCGTCTGAGCGTAGTCAACGCCCGCGATCTGCGCCATAACAGCGAGCGCCATGTCAATTCCCGCTGTCACTCCACCTCCCGTGATCACATTGCCGTCACGGACGACTCGGTCAGCGCAGGGCTCGACAGCTAACTTTGTTAACTGATCTCGCCACGCCCAATGACATGCTGCCTTCTTGCCGCGCAGCAACCCGGCCGCCGCCAACAGCAAGGACCCTGTGCACACGGAGGTGACGTACTGCGCCCGTGCGCCGAGGCGACGCAGGGCCGCAATGTAACTCTGTTCACCGAGCGCCTGTAAGGTCCCAAACCCCCCGGGGACGCACAGAAGAGCGCATTCAGTTATATCACTCAATTGCGCTACGCCTGCGAAGGTGATTCCGCCATCGCCTTGGATGGTACCGCCGGCAACCGAGGCGAGCGTGCAGCAGGCATGCGGTAGGCGTCTGAACACCTCGAACGGACCCGTAAAATCCAGCTGCGTCACACCCGGATACAGTGCAAAAACGACATGGAATTCAGCACTCATCACATCCTCTCCGTTGACGCTGCGATCGTGACGAATTAGCCTCTTGGCGTAAATGACATTGTTCCACCTTTTTAGGCCATGACACGCCGTATCGCAGTATTGATTTATCCGGATTTTCAGTTGCTCGATGCCGCTGGACCGGTAGCAGCATTCGAAATCGCCGACCGCCACAAGCCGGGTAGCTATGAGCTGTGCATCTGTGCCGTGACACCGGGCCTTGTGGCAAGTTCCTCCGGCGCCACGATGCTGGCAGGTCGTTTGCCGCGCGCCGCTGCAGTAGACACGCTCGTGGTTGTCGGGGGCAGTGGTTCTTCTGCCGCTGCCCTCAGCCTCAAGACGCGACGCTTCATTCAGTCGTGTGTAAAACGGGCACGACGGACGACGAGCGTCTGTTCGGGAGCCTACCTGCTCGCAGCTGCCGGGTTACTCGATGGCAAGGACGCTACTACGCACTGGAGCCGTACACTCGATTTCAGGCGATCTTTCCCGAAAGTACACTTGTTACCAGATCGGATTTTCGTGAAAGGCGGAAGAATCTGGACCTCCGCAGGGATCACCGCAGGCATCGATATGTCGCTGGCGTTGATCGAAGAGGATCTTGGCGAATCTATAGCGCGCCAAACGGCACGGCAGCTAGTGGTCTATCATCGCCGTCCCGGAGGCCAGTCGCAGTTCTCGGCGTTGCTAGGCATGGAGCGCGCGCACGGGCGGTTTGCGAACCTTCTGGACCATGTACGCAACAATCTTTGCGAACCGCACCGCGTAGACAAGTTGGCCGAATATGCCTGCATGAGTGCGCGCAATTTTTCCCGTGCTTTTCTGGCAGAAACCGGAATGAGCCCAGCTAAAGCCGTCGAACGCCTACGCGCTGAGACGGCTCGCGGTGCGCTTGCCGGCAACACGCGTGCGATCAAAGAAGTGGCGCGATTGTGCGGCTTCGGAAATGCGGAACGGTTGCGCAGAACCTTTAGGCGTGTGTTCGGTGTAAGCCCTTCGACACTGAGGTCCAACCAGCCCTAGGCGCGCGCGCGTTCGACCCTAGCCGCGAAGCAACCCGCCTTGGCGTTGTGCGCATGCAGATAGGTGACGTGCTGCGAGTCAAACATTTGTTCAATCGCGACTGCGAGCTCGCAACCTTGAATCACCTCTGCATCGATCATCATTCCAGCGCCGTCAAATGCCCGTAGTGACAACAGACGTGTGCGTAGGACCTCTGGAACCTCGTCTACTTTGAGCTGCGCTTCAATAGCATTCTCACGCACAAAGATTGCGTGGCGCGACCGGTATGGACTTGCGACCGACAGGTGCTCGTAGTTGAGGAGCATCACCGTCTCGCCTGCTTGCGCTTCACACAGGCTTACGCGGCAGGGAAATCCCGGATACCTATCCGCTGTGAGACGCACCGCCGCGCAGGCCGCAAGTTCCGTGTCGGTCAACTTGAATAGCGGTGCAAATGTCTCGGCCGGCAGCCCTTTGATCTGAAAGCTCATCGATGCCTCAAAGTATTCGTTCGATGAGCCATGATCCCCCGTGCAGCGATACCGTGCACCTCGATTGTTGCGATCAAACTGCCGCGGCCGTTCGTCGCGGAATTGCGCAGTCGGCGACCGCAAGAAAATCGGAAAAACGCCTTATCCCTGCGTGCCTTGCAGCTTGCGCCAGCTTGCGCGCGCGCTTTCGAGGTAGTGCGCAGGCGCATCCAGAAAGAAAACAAGCGACGTGGCGCTAGAAAAGCAATAGAGCCTGTGGTCGTCGGGGTTGGTCCAGTTAAGCGAGCAGTCCGCCTTGATCTTGACCCCAGCATAGAGCCCAATCGGGTCGTTGTTATCGAACTCTCCCTTCATGGTGCCTGGCCGTGGTACCACCGCCTTCCATATACCCTCGCCAGCCATCGTGGTCGAACCGGCCGCAATTAGCACGGCTGACAAGACAGCGCTCCTCAGAACGGACACTCTCATGGACTTGAACATAAGGCCCGAGCAGCTCCTTGATAGCCATATTGACGCTTCGTCATATTAATCCCAGGAGTCGCCGCCGGGGAGATTTTTACGCGGACCGTGAGGGGCTTTGGTGACTCCTAAGGGTAATCGGCCTACGGTTTGCGTAAATGTGATGCTGCAGGCGCCCAACATCAAGATCACTTGAACTCGAACAGATGGGCGTTTGGATCACGCTTGCCGCGAATCGCAGCAGTCAGGAGCGAGGCGGCAAGCATAGAGAATGTAATGCCGTTGCCGCCGTAGCCCAACGCGGCATAACAGTGCGGATAGCCCGGAATCTCGCCAATGATCGGACTCCCGGTTGCGCTCGTACCAAAGCAGCCGGTCCACGCATAAGCAGCGCGTGCATCCACTTTTGGAAAGAGCCTGCTCAGTTTCTGTTCAAGGCGAGATATCTTATTGGCATTATGGGCATCGCGTTGGTGGGCTTCAGAGAATTCCTCATCCTCGCCGCCACAGATAACGCGGTTATCAAAAGTGCTGCGCAAGTATAGGTACGGCTCCGCCGCTTCCCAGATTAGGGCGCGTTCGGGCCACATGCCGTGTAACTGCGGTCGTGTCGCTATGGCCCAAGTGGATACTATCTTGTTGCCTTGCGTTGGTACGATCCGAGGAAATTCGTACCCCGTACAAATGACAACGTGACGTGCATGAATCTCCGGACCGCCCCGCGTGAACACCGTAATCCCCCTGCGAGTGGAATGCAGGTCAGTGACTTCGTGCGGACCGTAAAACCGTGCACCACGGCGCAGCGCTCGCTGCAAGAACCCGGTTGCCAACGCGATCGGATCGGCTTCGGCGTTGCCGTGACTGAGGATTGCCGCAGAGCGATCGATATCGAAGTGTCGGCGCAGCAACTTGCGTTCCAATAGCTCGCTCGGCAGACCAAGTCGCTGACGCGCACGCACCTCCCGCCGCAGTCCCGCCGCATCGAGCACGTTACCGGCGAGATACAACGAGGGCCGTGTCTGCAAATCCGCGGAAATCCGGAGACGATTCGTTTGAGTCCGCAATTCATTAACCGCCGCATGCGAGCATTTCCAAACTTGTGCCGCGGCGTTACGGCCGAGTAGCGTGCCCAGCTTTATCAACGGAGTGTCGAGCTCGAATTGAAGCAGCGCCGTGCTCGCCGCTGTCGATCCGAGGCGCGCACCGCCCCGGCGATCCAGTATTAGCGGCCGCATCCCGACTTGGGTAAGAGCATTGCTCATCAATGCGCCGGTTATCCCCGCACCGATCACGACAACTTCGGCGTGGGTTGCACGCTTGAGGGCCGACATCGGAATATGCGGGTGCCGATACGCATTCCATACCGCGCTGCCGGTACGCAAGTCGCGCTTGAGTGTCAGCCCCATCGGGAATCTTTAATAGACCGGCAACCACGAGGCATGCGTAACGCTACGCCTGTGCTCTTGGTTCCGAGGAGTGTGGCGAAATCGCGCAGATCCTCGCAAGGTACGGAAGCGGAACAGCACGCTCAGCCGCGGACGTTAGTGGCGTCCGTCGAACAAGCAAGAGCGGCATCGCCAAGATGCCTACTGCAGAGGGTGGGTGCTGCGCGCGGCCGATCTTTGCAACAGCACGGCCCTAGGACGTCATGTACGCAGTTCAGAGTGAGATGACGCCCGCACCCAGTTCCAACACATCACCACTGACTCGTATCTGCCGATCTGCATCGACGTGCAGGTATAGGGTAGATGCACGGCCCACATACTCGCCTTGGGAAATCTCAAATCCAATCGGCAGCGCTTGGCCCGTCGCTAAATACCAACCGCCAAGGTTTGCCGTCGCAGACCCGGTGGCGGGATCCTCCAAAGCCGCGCTGCCCTGTTGAAAGAAGAAGCGTGCGAGCAAACGCTTGCCCGCCCCGGCAAACACGTACGCCATGGCCGCTCCATTTTCATTCTTCAAATCGCTCACCGCCTCGGGGCGCAGTGCTGCACGCCTCACCGCTGCTTCGGTTGCCAAGGGAACGATCAGCTGCTCGGTTCCCGCATTGATCCACAGAGGCCTCTCAACGATCTCGTCCTCTGCAATGCCGAGCATGTGGGCAAGCTCGTCGCGGGGCCTTTCGAATTCGCGCCAAGTAGGTGCGTTTGCTTGCAGGGTCCACCGGTCTCCGGCCGCCTTAACCCCAATGATCCCGGCGGGCATCTCGAGTGTCAGAACATCTGAAACTAACCCAAGAGCCCGACATACGTGAGCTGTGCCGAGCGTTGGATGGCCGGCAAACGGCATCTCATACCTAGGAGTGAAAATGCGCACGGCTGCACTCGCTCGTTGAGAAGGCAGAATAAATGTCGTTTCGGAGAGATTGAACTGTAGGGCGAGTGCCTGCATCTGGACAGTATCAAGAGACGCTCCGTCCTCGAACACGCACAGCGGATTGCCCGTGAACGGCGCATCGCCCTGCGTAAAGACATTTACTATTCGATATGCGTAGCGGGCCATTTGCGTTGCGTTTCTGAACCTGAGTACTCGAAGACTGTCGAATTCGGTTTCAGCGTCATCGCGAGCGTTCAGTCTCTTCATCCCGGACGACTACGTCAAGACTCGGACCGCAACTGAGGGTCAAGTGCTGCCTCCTTCCGCGCCCGCGCGCCGCCGTCTGGCATAGGAGTTGCTGCGCTGCTTCTCGAAGAGAATTGATCTGGAGATCCTATGAGAATTGAGTGGCTGCCGATCTTTCTGAGTGCCCTCTCCAGCGGACTGCTTAGCCTTGCGATCTCACACATCTACTATACGGTGAGTTTGAGGAGTGCCGAACGCCACCATGGTGCGCAAATGCAGGCCACTGCGAAACGTCACACTGAGCAGATGGCTCGCATGACGAGCCACCATGCGGAACAATTGCTGGTTCTGCGCACGACCCTACTGGCGGTGGAAAAGGACTCGGGAGTCGAAGCGGCTCGAGACCATGAGGGTAAACTGACGGGTGGCCTGCACCACGACGGTCAATTCATTGCTCCTCCTGATGTCTCGCCAGCCGCAATCGCAGAAACTTTGGCGCCCCCAAGAAACGACGCTGGTCGTGCCTCGAAATAGCGTAGGCGAGTTTATCTGGATCGCTTCAGAAAGCGTAAGCAGGGAACACCTGCTCGCCACCGCAAGTTCGTGTAACCGTGACGTTTTGAATGTAACGGTTACGCTTGAGTTCATACGCGCAACACAGTCCCTAAGTTTCCCGCTTCAAACTAATAAATAATCATGATTCCGTGGCCGTGCGGTTGGACTAGCTTAATTACGCGGATTACGGGCCAACCATCGCTCCACGAGTTCGCAACTAGGTCTACTGGCACAGACTTTGCAGACTGGCGGTTAGAGATTCACTATTTGAAACTACGCCCTGCGCACTCGCCGGGCGACTGACCGGAGAAAAGTAATGAAGTGCAAGTTGATAGGGATTTTGGCAGCGACTACTGTTTTGATGATGGGCTGCCACAAGGCAGAGTCTCCAGCAACTGTCCAAAGCGATGTTGCAAAAGCGCAGGACGAAGCAGCCAACAAAGAGGCCAAGGCAAGTCAGCAGGCAGCGGATACAGTTGGTTCCGCAAATGAAAATCTTGCGGCGGAGACACAGAAAGCGGACGCAAAGACGGCGGACGCCACGTACGCCGTGGCAATCGCCAAAGCCGACGGTGACCATAAAATTGCTGTCGCGAAGTGCGAGGGACTGGCGGGTGACGCGCAGAAAGCTTGCGTAGACCAAGCGGATGCAACGCGCGATTTAGCTAAAGCCAAAGCAGAAGCTGCCAAGGCCAGTCACACGTGATATGCATTCGGACCGAGCGGCTCCGAACTGTCCGCACAGTCACAGAATAAAATGATGGAAAAATATCGTGATAGGCCGGCAGATGAGGGTAAGCACGGCGATGCAGCCGAAGAACCAAACGCCGGAGTGCCGTCTTCTCCGTCAGGGCCTCCAGTAAGCTCGGAATCTCCCAAAAGCGGTCGGAAAAAGCCTGCGGGCCAAGCTGTACCCACCCAATCTCCTGAAGCCGACAGCAAGCGCTTCGGACGGCCGCCAAAGGATCATGGCACGATTTGACGTCTTCGGCGTCGCGGATAGTTTCGCGCTAGACTGAGAGCCCCAGTTAGCCACCGCGACGGGGCCAAGATGATTCAAAATTTTTCGGACCACTCAGCGAACGAGCGAACTTTTCTAGCCTGGGTCCGTACAGCGATAGCCGTCATGGCGTTCGGATTTCTCGTGGAACGATTTGATCTGTTTCTGGAACTCGTCGCCCCTTCCCTTGTGGGCCGCACGCTGTCGGTTCCTGGCCAAAAATTCGGAAACGAAGCGGGCCTTGCGCTCATTATTCTCGGAACTGCGATTGTCGCGATGGCGGCCACACGATTTCTCATGACAGCGAGAATTATTGATAGCAAAGACTTGCGTCCCGGGCCAGGAGCTCGCTTTGATTTAGCGCTTGCTATCCTGCTAGCTCTCTTAGGCTGCGCTCTATTCGTCTATTTGTCGCACGCAATGGTCATAAAGACTTAAGGCTTGCGTTTACCCGATCACTTGTGCAGACCGGCACACTGGCAACGAGTGATTAGCGAGGCGGGGGTTCGCGCTGCAGCGGCATCGGCAGGCTAAACCGTGTCAGAAGATTCTTACAGCTGCGCCAGCGCCTGGGGCGCATAAAACGGGGAAAAGACCGACTGTTGCAGCCGCGCCTGTGGCGTAGCGTGTACTCGCCAACCAATAAACGAGTGTCGTTATGTCACCGCGAATCATCACTTTCTCTGCCATGGCGTTAGTTAGCTGCGGTCTCGGAGCCGGCTGCGCTGCCCAAGGTCCGATCCCAACCGAGCAGTTGACGAGGGCCAGGGTTCTCGTCGAACAGGCGGATAAGGCGGACGCCCAGCGCTACGCCCCGGCCGATCTGCAGCGCGCGCACGACGAACTAAGCAGCGCCGATAAAGCGGTCAGCGACCATAAGTATGACGACGCGCGGCGCTATGCTGAGAACGCACAGGTCGATGCAGACCTTGCGAGCGCTCGCGCGAGCAGTGGCGAGGCGCAACGCGCGGCTCGCGAAGTAGATCGCAGCATCGACTCGCTGAAACAGGAGTCGGAGCGCCACGCTAATGATTCGGGCGCAAATCAGTGAGACTCAGGCAGGTAGATCCGTAACAGCTATCCCCAGATGAGGCATCCCGTGAACAGAACTATTCTCTCTGCCGTCCTCGTGGCACTCGCCGGCGGGTGCGCAACGACCCCAATGCACAGCGACCGGCTAGATGAGGCGCGTGCTGAAGTGGAAAAAGTGTCCGTCGATCCCTTGGCGCAGCAGGCAGCTGGAAAGGACGTTGAGCAGGCGCGCAACGACCTGCAGCGTGCGGAAACCGCGCTTCAGCAGCGCCAACCTCCCGTCGACGTCGATCACTTGGCGTATCTTGCGTTGCGCCACGCGCAAGCTGGGGAAGCACGAATCGCTGAAGCCCGGGCGCGGCAACAGGTCGCTCAGGCGCAGGAGGAACGTAATCGCGTTCAACTCCACGAGCGCGATCAGGAGGTGCAAAACGCCCGGAGTGCGGCGGAAAATGCGAAGAGCAGCGCGGCGGCCGCTCAGAGCGAGCTCGCCAATGCACGCCAGGAACTTCAGGATCTGCAGGCTAAGCAGACCGATCGTGGCATGGTAATGACTCTGAGCGACGTGCTCTTTGACACGGGTCAAGCAACCCTCAAGCCCGGTGCCGATCGCGCGTTGGATCGTCTCGCGCAATTTCTGAAAGATAGTCCGAATTCCGCTGTGCTCATCGAGGGTCACACCGACAGCGTGGGCACGGACGACTACAACCTTGCGCTCTCGCAACGCAGGGCCCAGTCGGTTGCCGATGCTCTGAGCTCACGCGGAATTTCGTCGGATCGCATCCAGACAAAGGGGCTAGGCAAGGCATATCCCGTCGCCTCGAACGATACGCAAGCGGGCAGGCAGCAGAATCGACGCGTGGAGATCGTCTTCTCCGACGCCTCTGGCCGATTCGCTCAGTCCAGTCCCTGACGGCGCAGCAACGCTGCGGCGGATGAGGTTCGCACAGGTTGCACGACTCTACCTTCGGATCGCGCCTGGGAACACGTCGGTACTCGCGTCTCTCGGCTACGCAAAGATCACCCGGACTTGGCGCAAAATCGCTTAACGGCTGACGCGGCGCATCGACGTGTAGTCCGTCTACGCGTCAGTTATGCGTTGAGAGAAGCTCCATAAGGTTCTACCATCGCTGCAAAGAACCGGACGCTCAGAAATAATGGCTCAATCATCGAACGCCCCTGATTCGGGCTTTTTCCGCGGCGCGCATTTGGGGCCTCCGCTACCGACTGGGACGTTGGTTGCTTTCCTAGTCGCAGTTCTGGCAATCGTCCTGGTCGCGAGCCTTTCCTACGGTGCGCTTGAGGGCAGCGCCGGCAGTGCCCGCCGAGTTACCCATACGCTCGAGGTGACCGAGCAACTTCAGGCTCTTCTCTCCACGCTGCAAGACGCGGAGACCGGGCAGCGCGGCTTCCTTCTGACCGGGCACGAGGATTACCTGGTCCCCTACACCAATGCCAAAGCAGCGCTAGCAGGCGAATTCAAGAGTGCGCATCGTCTGATAGATGGAACTCCGGAGCAGCAGCGGCGTCTCGAAACCCTGGAGCGCGTCGCGGCGGAAAAGATGGAGGAGCTGGAAGCAACTGTCGCGCTGCGCAGGACGGGCGATGCAGCGGGTGCCTTGGCGATTGTCCGCACGAACCGCGGCAAGGAGGCGATGGAGCGCGCGCGCGCGACGATAGCAGAGATGCAGCGCGATGAGCGCGCCGCACTGGCAGCTCGCCAAGCGGAGTGGCTCAATGCCGCCGGCGTTTCCTCGGTCGTAGTATTGGGTGGGTCCGCCTTATTGCTCATCCTCGTGGGCGCCGCCGCAATGAAGACGTCGCGCGACTACCGCGCGCGCCAGACATTGGCGTGGGTTCGCACGGGCCAGATGGGCCTGAACGCCCGAATCCAGGGCGAGCAGCGCCTTGAAACCCTGGGCGACAACGTCCTTCGATACCTCGCCGACTATCTGCAGGCACAAATCGGTACGGTCTTCATATCCGAATCAGGAAGGTACCTGCGGCGCATAGCCGCGTATGCCGTTCCCGACGGCAAGCAGACGGAGATCGTGCAACTTGGCGAGGGCACCCTGGGACAAGCCGCGAAGGAAAACCGTGTGCTACACGTACGCGACGTTCCCCGCGACTACCTCAACGTCGCTTCGAGCGTTGGCCAGTCCAAACCTCGCGAACTCGTGGTGGCACCAGCGACCGTCGACGGTGCAGTCTATGCGGTGGTCGAACTCGGCTTCTTTCGGCAACTACTGCCTGCGGATCTTGACTTGTTAACCCGCGTCTCGGAGTCCTTGGGAGTCGCGGTACGCGCCTCAAAAGACCGCACCCGCTTGGAGGAACTCCTGGCGGAAACTCAACGGCAAGGCGAAGAACTGCAGACGCAGCAAGAAGAGCTGCGCGTCACCAATGAAGAATTGGAAGTTCAGGCTGTTGCACTCAAAGAATCGCAAACGCAGCTGGAAGCTCAGCAGGCGGAGCTCGAACAAACAAATTCGCAACTGGAGGAGCAGGCACAGGTTCTGGAAATTCAGAAGGACGAGCTGTCCCGCGCTCAGGTCGTTCTTGTGGAGCGCGCAACCGAGCTGCAACGAGCCAATCAATACAAGAGCGAGTTCCTGGCCAACATGAGCCATGAGCTTCGCACGCCCCTCAATTCCTTACTTATCCTTGCGAAGATACTCGCCGACAACAAGGACGGGAATCTCTCCGCCGAACAGATCAAATATGCCCAGACGATCTCCTCCGCCGGCAATGATTTGCTCGCAATCATAAACGACATTTTGGACCTCTCGAAGGTTGAAGCAGGCAAAGTTGAACTTGTAGTCGCGCCAATCGCTGTTGCGTTGATAATCGACGATGCAATGAAATCGTTCCAGCCCGTCGCACAACAGAAGGGATTGCGCTTCAGTGCCGTTGTGGCGCCAGGAAGTCCAGAGCAGATCGAGACGGATCGACATAGACTGAGTCAGATACTCAAGAACCTGCTGTCGAACGCCTTAAAATTTACCGAACGCGGCGAAGTTGAACTACGGATTTCGCGCGCTTCCGACAACACAGTTGCGTTCGTCGTTCATGACACCGGCATCGGCATTTCCGCTCACCAGCAAGGCATCATATTCGAGGCTTTTCGCCAGGCAGACGGGAGTACGCACCGCAAGTACGGCGGCACGGGACTCGGTCTTACGATTTCTCGGGATCTCGCACGCCTGCTCGGCGGAGATATCAGTGTTCAAAGCGCAACAGGCAAGGGCAGCTCATTTACTCTGACTTTACCCGTGGTGTACGCCGAGGACATAAGCTCGCGGGTCATTCCATCCGCCACTGCGAGCGCGGCGGAATCCGTCGCAAGGTCCCCTGCCGCAAGTACGGATGCGCCCGCGGTCCGCCCGCCACTCGCTCTCCCCACCCTCGATGATGACCGCGAGCGGCTGGCGTCGAATTCTTCACTCATTCTCGTGGTAGAGGACGATCCCGCCTTTGCAAGCATTCTGCGCGATATGGTGCACGAGATGAATTTCCAGTGTGTGGTTACTCACAGCGCAAGCGATGGCGCGGCTGCCGCCCTGCTGTATAAACCCAAGGCGATACTACTCGATTTGAACTTGCCGGATCACTCCGGGCTCGGCGTTCTAGATCAGTTGAAACGCAATCCGCAAACTCGCCACATACCCGTGCATATTGTCTCCGTTGCAGATTACACCCAAGAAGCTCTCGCTATGGGCGCGCTCGGATACGCGTTGAAGCCCGTGCGGCGTGAACAGTTGGTTGACGCGCTGCAGCGTCTCGAGGCGAAGTTCTCGCAAAGCCGCCGACACGTCCTTATCGTCGAAGATGACGCGCGGCAGCGCGACAGTATCGCGAAGCTTCTAGAAATGGCCGACGTGCAAATTACTGCTGTGGAAAATGCGGGCGAAGCACTGACCCAATTGCGGGCAACGACCTTCGACTGCATGGTTATGGATCTGAATCTGCCGGACTTTAGCGGCTATGAGTTGTTGCGGCAGATGACCGAACAGAGTGACGTCGCGTTCCCGCCAGTCATCGTTTACACGGGGCGCTCGCTGACTACCGATGAGGAACAGTCGCTGCGGCGTTTTTCGAGATCCATCATCATCAAGGACGCACGCTCGCCGGAGCGCCTGCTGGATGAGGTCACCCTCTTCCTGCACCAGGTGGAGTCGCAGCTGCCAGTTGAGCGTCAGCTGATGTTGAAAGCCGCCCGGGACCGGGAGGCGACGCTCGACGGCCGCCGCATTCTCGTGGTAGAGGACGACGTCCGAAACATTTTTGCGCTGACAAGTCTGCTCGAGCCCAAGGGCGCCAAGATTGAAATCGCACGCAACGGCAAGGAGGCCATCGAGGCGATGTCGCGCAGCCTGAACGATCCTGCGCACAAGATTGATCTTGTTTTGATGGACATCATGATGCCTGAAATGGATGGCATCACGGCGACCCGCGAGATACGCAAACGTCACGAGTGGCGCAAGGTACCGATAATTGCGCTCACGGCGAAGGCGATGAAGGACGATCAGGAACGGTGTCTCGCGGCGGGCGCTAATGACTACATCGCAAAGCCCTTGGACGTGGAGAAATTGTTATCACTCCTGCGCGTATGGATGCCGAAGTAACGAGCGAATCGTGGCGGCAGACAACACTGATATTGAATTGCGGCTTCTGGTTGATGCCATCTATCTCAAATATCACTACGACTTTCGTCGCTACGCAGCCGCATCCCTAAAAAGGCGGCTGACCGCCGCCCCCAGCCGTTTCGGATGCCGCACCCTTTCGCAACTGCAGGACAAGATTCTGCACGATCCCGCAACGTTCCCGGCGCTGCTGAGCCTTCTGACCGTACCTGTCAGCGACATGTTTCGAGACCCCACTTATTTTCGCTCATTGCGCGAGAAAGTAGCTCCGCTTTTACGCACTTATCCTTCGCTCAAGGTTTGGGTCGCAGGTTGTAGCACCGGTGAAGAGGTCTACTCGCTCGCGATTCTCCTGCGCGAGGAGGACTTGCTCCAGCGCACGCTCATCTATGCTACCGACATCAATCCGCAGTCGCTGCAGAAAGCGGCGGCCGGCGTCTACGCGGTAGATCGCATCGCTGGATTCACGGAGAATCACCGCAACTCCGGGGGGCGCGCATCGCTTTCCGATTATTACACCGCCGCTTACGGCAGAGCGGTATTCGATAAATCCTTCCGGCGACACATTGTATTCTCGGATCACAGCCTTGCCACGGACAGTGTTTTCGCGGAGGTCCAGCTGATTTCCTGTCGCAACGTCCTCATATATTTCAACGGCGATCTGCAAAATCGCGCCGTAGGCTTGTTCCGAGATGCATTGTGTCGCAAGGGCTTTCTCGGCATCGGCATGAAAGAGTCGTTGAGCTTTTCGTCTCATGCGCAATCGTTCGTCGACATCGCGCGAGAGGACCGAATCTTTCAAAAGAGGAGCGAGCCGTGACGGGTGTCAGGGCGTTGCGCGGACGCATCGACGCCATTGTGATTGGCGCCTCTGCCGGCGGAGTGGAAGCGTTGTCCATCCTGCTGCCCGCCTTGCCGGCTGATTTGCGTGTGGCTCTATTTATCGTGGTACACCTGCCACGGGAGCGACCGAGTCTGTTGGCGGAGATTTTTACTCGCAAATGCGCCGTCAAGGTGAGAGAGGCGGAAGATAAGATGCGCGTGGAGCCGGGCACTGTATACTTCGCCCCGCCTGACTATCACTTGTTGCTCGATGAGGGCCCGCAACTCGCCCTCTCCATCGACGAGCTGGTGCACTTCTCGCGACCGTCAATCGATGTGCTCTTCGAATCCGCAGCGGATATTTACGCTGAGCGCCTCATGGGCATCATTCTCACGGGGGCGAATGATGACGGCACTGCGGGACTCGCGGCTATACATCGCGCCGGAGGCGTAACGATTGTGCAGGAGCCCGAAAGCGCGCAGGTACCGGTGATGGCACTTTCGGCACTCAAAAGAACACCAGCGGATTTTGTGCTGCCGCTTGCGGAAATTGCAGCACTGTTACAGGCACTGCTGAGCGCGGAGCCTGTCGCAAATGAAGCGCCGCGGCCCAGGTAGAGGAAGCGAATGCAGGAATGCGTGAAATGTTTGCTCGTCGATGACCTCGAGGAAAATCTCCTCGCGCTCTCGGCGTTGCTACGTCGCGACGATGTGGAAGTGCTCACAGCGCACTCCGGTTCTGAAGCATTGGAATTACTACTGCTACATGACGTCGCGCTCGCCCTCCTCGATGTGCAAATGCCAAAAATGGACGGTTTTGAACTCGCCGAGCTCATGCGCGGCAGCGAGCGCACACGCGAAATACCCATTATCTTCGTAACGGCCGCCGCGCGCGATCAGCACCGTCTCTTCAAGGGATACGAAAGCGGCGCCGTGGATTTCCTATATAAGCCCATCGAACCTCACATCATCGAGAACAAGGCGGCCGTTTTCTTTCGGCTGTATCGGCAGAAGCAGCAGCTCGCGCGACAATTGCGGGAGCAAACCGAAACTTTACGGCTCAACGAGATGTTCACTGCGGTTCTCGGACATGATCTGCGCAACCCTCTGAGCGCGATCCTGATGGCCGCACATATGGTTCAACACCAGACCGAAGATGAGACTGTCCGCGGAACAGCCAAGCGCATCCTTATAAGCGGCAGACGCATGACGCGAATGATCGATGACATGCTTGACCTGGCCCGCGCACGGCTCGCGGGTGGCATTCCGCTCAAAGTAAGTCATTCGGACCTTGGAGAGCCCGTTCAACGAGTCGTGCGCGAATACGAGGCTGCTTTGCCGGCACGCCACATCGAGTCGCAACAGGAAGGTGATCTCGCCGGTATGTGGGATGCGGAGCGATTGGCGCAGGCCGCGTCCAACCTCATCGGCAACGCACTGCAGCACGGAACGGCAGACGCACCCGTCAAGATTCAGCTCGACGGATCCGATCCCGACGCCATCGTACTTTCGGTCGCCAACGCCGGCAGCATCCCTCCCCGCGTGCTGCCGCGCCTCTTCGAGCCCTTCCAGGGCGGCCAGCGCGAGCCCGGACAAAACCAAGGCCTCGGGCTCGGACTCTACATCGTGCAACAGATTGTCCAAGCACACCGCGGAAGCGTTGATGTGCGATCTGGAGACGCCGATCGCACCATCTTTCAATTCAAGATCCCGCGTAATTCAACGAAACCTTAGAGCCAACGGCGACGCGTCGCCTCATCAGCCACGGGTATGGCACGTACACTCAGGATGTCGCCGTCACTCGGCTCATATAAGCTATGTTCAGGGTAAGCATTCCATTTTTGCCAAGATCTACGGAGCAGGAGTTTCACCATGATTCGCTGCGTGGCGATCACATTCGTTGCCGTCCTCGGCGCCTTAACCGGTTGTGTAAACGCGGATGACAGCCACCCAAACGGGAACCAGAAAGACGCCACGTCCGATCGGACATCCGGTGACACGCACTCGGTCAACGGATCGATTCACGTTAGCGCGGGACAAAAAAAGGACGATGTATCCACCGTTAACGGCTCCATTCACATCGCCGACAATGCTGCTGTTACGGGTGCGCAAACGGTGAACGGCAACATCAGCATGGGCGCGCACGCAACAGCGGACGAGCTGCATACCGTGAATGGGTCCATCACGCTCGGTGATGCGGCAAACGTCGCACACGCCATTTCTGCCGTAAACGGGTCACTCACTCTGCACACAGGAGCGGAAGTCGGCGGCGCACTCACAAATGTTAATGGCAAGATCATGCTACAGGCCGCGCACGTCGCTGGCGGCATCAAGACGGTGAACGGCAATCTCGACGTTGGCAGCAATTCTCACGTGGACGGCGGGATCTTGGTTCAGAAGGACTCCAGCGACGTCATATGGTTTTTTCACTGGGGCTCGAACGCCATGCCAAAGGTCGTGATCGGGCCCGGGGCGGTGGTACAGGGAAACTTGCGCTTCGAGCGAGAGGTACACCTGTTCGTGAGCGACACTGCGACTATTGGGCCCGTGATCGGCGCCACGGCGGTCAAGTTCTCGGGCGAGAAACCGCCGGAATGATCACACGCGCGATTCCGTGCGTGTCTTCGTGAATTTCACTCGTCAGTCGCGCCCCCGCCCCATAATGGTGTTGGCGAGGCGCGCCTCATCGAGCGCGTAACCCATGCCGGGGGCGTCGCTAAGATTGATGCAGCCGTCGCGATCAACCGTAAGCGGTTCAGCCATCATGTAGTCGCGCCGCTCGAGGCTCCAATCGGGTGGGTCAAACGGATACTCAAGAAAAGGCGACTCCGCAAGGCCGGCCGCAAGATGAGCGTTGGCTGTTACACCCATGCCGTTTGTCCAGGTGTGCGGCGTAAATACGATGTGCTGCTCCTGCGCCATGATTACGATGCGTCGCAGCCCCGTAATGCCTCCGACGAGCGCCGCATCAGGCTGCAGCACGTCCACGCAGCCGCCTCCAATCAGATCTCGCAGTTCGTGCAACTGACGGGTCATTTCTCCAGCGGCGATCCTCACATCGGTGGCTTCGCGCAATAACCGCATGCCCGTCAAGTCGGCTCTGTGCAACGGCTCCTCCATCCAATAGACGTTTAGCCGTTCGAGCTCGCGGGCGACCGTCAGTGCATCCTTGAAGGACCATGATGCCTCTGTATCCCACGGCAGACGCCAGCCCTGATTGCAGTCAACGAGTAGCTCCAAGTGGTCGCCGACGCGCGCCCGTACGGCCTCGAGCGCACGCACGTCATCCCGCCAGTCGCCTCGATGGAAGCGCAGCTTCAAGGCACGAAAACCCTGTGCGACAAAGCGCTCCGCCTGCTCCGCGAGCGCGCCGGCGTCGCGCAGTACGCCGCAGGATGCATAAGCGCGTAGGCGATTGGAAAGTCCTCCCAGGAGCTTCCAGCAGGGTTGACCGGCAATTTTCCCGGCAAGATCCCACAGAGCCAGATCGAGGGGCCAACAGCGGCCGTAGTGGAAGTCGATGTGGGACAGGACACGGTAGTGGCGCTCGATGGCGAGAGGGTCCTGGCCGATGAACAGATCTTCGTGCCCCGAGAAACCCACCATCTGATCGCCAGAGCCATAGCCCACGAAGCCCGTGTTCGTCGCGACCCGCACGATCGTCGCATCCAGATGAACGCGTGGCTTGCTGTCCCAGCTTGCCCGGAACGGCGGATCAAATGCGAGTCGATGGTGAGTGATGTCGATCGAGCGAATGCGATGCGCGGAAGCCGCAACCGCTACGTCCTGTTTGCTCGCACTCATTGGTACGCCGTCCATATTGTCTTCAGCTCGACGAATTTACTGATCGCCTCGCCTCTTGAGGCATGCCGGCAAATCGTGGTTCTAACAGCGCCACAGGCTTTCACACTTGCGCCGTCGATCAAAGCCGAGAAATTGAATAGCGCTATCGAAAAAAGGCATTGGAAAGCCTGCAACGGCTTCGAACCGGCCTTTTTCAAGCGCCGGGGAAGCGGTGCCTGTGGTGACTCCTTAGCGCGCTCGATTGGGGAAACAGGACGCGCGGGTACCGGCTAGAATGAACGCTGCCGCCGCTACGGCACGCTTGCATCGAACAACGGCTGCGGGAGGACAAGCATGAGTGACACACCGATCGATCGACGCTGGCTTCCCCTGAACGCTTTGCGGGCATTCGAGGGCGTTGCCAAACATGGCAGCTTCACGGCGGCTGCCAATGCACTCCTTATCTCACAAAGTGCACTCTCGCGGCATGTCATCGCGCTTGAGAAGCTGCTCGGGCAGCAGCTTTTCGAGCGCCGTCCACACGCCTTGGTCCTGACCAAGGCAGGTCAATATCTGCTACCGGCGATCATGAAGTCCTTCGACCGCCTGGAATATGCGCTCGATGATTTGCGAAACGAGGGCACGCCGACGGCACGCACTCTGCGCGTCCAGATGCCGCCAAGTTTCGCGGTGCAACTGGCAGTACCGATACTGCGCGACTTCCGCCATACCAGTGCCGAAGTGAACATTGACCTGGTCAGTCCCCATGGTGTCGGACCGCCGCTTTCTGACGTTGATGTGGCCGTCGTGTACTCGAAGCCGACGGTGACGGATCTGGTGACTGATCTGCTCTGGCAGGTGCGTTTAAGCGTGCTATGTCACCCCGACGTGGCCGCGCGTCATGCGGGCAAGGATTTGGCACAGTTCATCGCTGCCAATGAAGTCGTGCACGTGCGCATCGCGGATCTTCCTCGCCACGACAGGTGGACTCAGTTCGTACGGCAGTTCGGAGTGGGTCCGGTTAATTTTGAGGGTAGCCTGGTTTTCGACACCGCCGTGCTTGCTGTCCAATACGCACTCAGTGGCACAGGTATCGTGCTGGTAGACCCGAATCTGTTCATCGAGGAGATTCGCACTGGCCGTCTCGTCAGACCCTTCGACGTCAGTCTCGACGATGGCTACGGCTACTACTTAATCACTCATCCGGAAGGCCTGAGCGATACAGCGATCGCTCTGTTTCGCTCTTGGTTAATTGAGCGCTTCGGGAATCGACCAGAGTTCGTCGATCCGCCACTGCGCCTGGCAGTCTCAAATACTTGAGTGGGCGACTTGCCAGGGCTTAACGCGCAATTACGCACTCGAATGACGATCGGAATGGAGCAATGAAGAAGCATGCGCAAGCGGTAGTGATCGGCGGAGGCGTCGTCGGCGTGAGCGTTCTTTACCACCTGACGAAAGCTGGCTGGAAAGACGTGCTTCTCATCGAAAGGGCCGAATTGACCTCGGGATCTACCTGGCATGCCGCGGGTGGCATGCACACGGTCAACGGCGATCCGAATGTCGCCAAGCTGCAGCAATACACCATTAAACTCTATGAGGAAATAGAAAGGATTTCGGGCCACTCCTGCGGCGTACACATCACCGGGGGGATCATGCTCGCTGGCACGCAGGAACGCCTTGACTGGCTGAAAATGGCGCAAGCGCGTGGCCGTTACCTCGGTATGGATCTTGAGATTATCTCGGTCGACGAGGCAGCTAGGCTCTTTCCCCTGATGGACAAGCAACATTTCACCGGCGCCATGTACGATCCCATCGAGGGACATGTGGATCCGTATGGTGTTACGCACGCCTATGCGAAGGCCGCTGAAATCGCAGGCGCGGAAGTCGTGCGGCGTACGCGTGTAACGGGACTCAAGGCACGCGCAGACGGCAGCTGGGACGTCATCACGGAGCATGGCAGTGTCCATGCCGAGCATGTGGTAAACGCCGGTGGGCTCTGGGCGCGCGAAGTCGGCCGCATGGTGGGTCTCGAGTTACCCATCCTGGCCATGGAGCACCAATACATACTCACCGACGACATCGCGCAACTCGCCGGGCGGCCGGAGCAGCTGCACTGCATCGATTTCGAAGGCGAAATCTATCTGCGCCAGGAGCGCGGCGGCATGCTGATGGGCACCTACGAGCGCGCGGGGACGCCATGGTCGGAACATACGACGCCGTGGGATTTCGGGCAGGATCTGCTGCCAAATGATTTGGAACGCATCGCACCCAGTCTTGAGATTGGCTTCGAGCATTTTCCGGCGCTAGGGAGTGTGGGCATAAGAAAGGTTATCAACGGCCCCTTTACCTTCGCGCCGGACGGCAATCCCTTGATTGGTCCCATCAAGGGACTGCGGAACTTCTGGGTCGCTTGCGGCGTAATGGCCGGCTTCAGTCAAGGCGGCGGAGTGGGACTGGCACTCGCACATTGGATGGTCGACGGCGATCCCGGCGCGGATATCTGGGGCATGGATGTTGCGCGCTACGGTGGGTGGGCAACCCTCGCATACACCAATGCCAAGGTCAGAGAAAACTATTCGCGGCGCTTCCGGATCCGCTTTCCGAATGAGGAACTCGACGCGGCGCGGCCGCTGCGCACGACTCCGGTGTATGACCGTCTGACGGCGCAGAACGCAGTGTTCGGCGAGTACTGCGCCCTGGAGCACGCTCTGTGGTTCGCGCCACCTGGTGTCGAGGCCAAGGAAAGCATCACCTTCCGTCGTTCAAATGCGCATGAGCACGTCGCGGCCGAATGCCGCAGCGTACGCACTGCGGTGGGCTTGCTGGAAATCTCAACATACGGAAAGTTTGAGATCGACGGGCCGGGCACCGCCGAGTGGCTGGATTACGTGATGGCGAATCGTGTGCCTGCCGTCGGCCGCATCGGGCTTACTCCTATGCTCAATGAGCGCGGCAAATTGATCGGTGATTTCACGATGTGCCGCCTCAGCGAGAACCACGTCTTTCTCATCGGCACCTATGCCGCCGAGAACTATTACATGCGCTGGTTCGAACGCCATCTGCCGGCAACCGGCGTGCGCGTGCGTCCCTGTGCAACCGAATACGTCGGCTTGTCAGTTGCCGGGCCGCAAGCTCGGGCGCTTCTGCAGGGACTCGTGCGCGAGGATTTATCGAATGCGGCTTTCCCGTTCCTGTCGTTCAAGCGGCTCGATGTCGGCATGATTCCCGCGCTTGTGGGTCGCGTGTCCTTCACGGGCGATCTGGGCTACGAGATCTGGGTCACCGGTGACTATCAGCGCGCACTATACGATCTGCTCGTCGCGGCCGGGCGCGCGTACGGAATGAGGTTGGTTGGCGCACGCGCTCTAAACTCTATGCGACTTGAAAAGAGCTTCGGTACTTGGGCCCGCGAATATCGACCGATATATGGGCCGTACGAAGCGTCTCTCGGCCGCTTTGTCGACCTTAGCAAGGGTAACTTCATCGGTCGCTCTGCGGCGGCGGGCGACAAGGGCCGCGGCGGTGGCGTGCGGCTGGTGGCGTTTTCGGTCGCCGCTGCAGATGCTGATGCCAGCGGCGATGAGCCGATTTGGCATGACGGCAAAGTCGTCGGCGCCGTGACTTCGGGCGGCTTCGGCCACAGCGCGCAGAACTCAATCGCCCTTGGATATGTTCCGGCTGAGTTGGCGCAAGCCGATGGCAGCTTCGAAGTTGAGATCATAGGTGTGCGCCGCGCGGCGCGGCGTCTGGATGCAGCCGCATTCGATCCGCAGGGCTTACGCATGCGGTCTTGAAGCACTGCAAATATTTTTCAATTTATTCTTGCCCATGGCAACCACATCTTGGAGACCCAAATGACCATACGAGCGCTCAAGAAATCGACAACAAAGCCCCGCAAGCAGACCCGCGCCGCCCGCGCCAAGGTACCTGGCCTTAAGGAGCGCCTTGCCAAGGGGCCTGGCCTCATGGCGCGCCTCGCCAAAGGGCCGGTCATCTGCGCCGAAGGGTACGTCTTCGAGCTAGAACGGCGCGGCTACCTGCAGGCGGGCGCCTTTGTTCCCGAAGTGCTCATCGAGCATCCAGAGGTCGTTGAACAGCTGCATCGCGACTTTGTCCATGCAGGCTCGGATGTGACGCAGGCGCTGACCTATTACGTACACCGGGAAAAACTGCGCGTCATCGGGCGGGAGAAGGACTTGTTACCGATGAATCGCATGGCGCTCAGCATCGCCAAGAAAGTGGCTCGCGAAACCGGTACCTTGTTCGCTGGCGATATCTGCAATACCAATATCTATGATCCGGCAGACAAGAAGGCATTGAAGGAAGTCGACAGGATCTTCGAGGAACAGGTGGGCTGGGCGGCGGAGGCTGGCGTCGATTACATCGTGGCCGAGACCTATTCCTGGGGCGCCGAAGCGCTGCTGGCGCTTGCGGCCATCAGGAAATACTCCAAGGTTCCGGCAGTCGTGACCGTATGTTTCCATCGCGAAGAACGCCTGCGCGACGGCTGGTCGGCTGCGGAAGCTTGCAAACGTCTCGAGGATGCGGGAGCTGACGTGGTTGGCCTCAACTGCCACCGCGGGCCCGACACGATGATGCCGCTGCTCAAAGAGATACGCAAAGCGGTGAAGTGCCACGTTGCGGCATTGCCTGTGCCCTATCGAACAACAGAGGAACAGCCATCATTCATGTCGCTGACAGATCCGTGCTGCGGCGACGCGCGCGCGTTTCCCACCGGGCTCGATCCCTTTGTGTGCACCCGTTCGGAGATGTACGACTTCGGGCGCGAGGCCTACGCTCTGGGCATCAATTACCTTGGCATCTGCTGCGGAGCCGGGCCACACCACATTCGCGCACTCGCAGAAGGTCTCGGTCGACATCCTGAGGCGAGCAAATACACCGCAGACATGTCGCGGCACGCGTTCTTCGGCACGAATAAGAAAATCAGGAAAGTGCAGACCGATTACCGCAGTCGTCTTTGACGACCCGAATCACGGGCGGATAGCTGTAACTTCGGCAACGGTGATCCCGCGCTTCATTGCCGCCTCCAAGTCGACATGGTCCGAACCGATTCCGGCTGTGATCGCAGGTTTGAGTTTGGCGATGCGCTCGGCGGTAAGGTAAGCCGGTCAGAACGGTTGCGAGATCACGATTTCTGCGTCCGGTAGCTCACGCTCAAACACAGAATTGGGCCCGTCCTTAGCGGATGTGACGACTAGCGTGTGTCCTTGCGACTCGAGATACTTGCGCACGCCGAGTGCCCCGGAGACCCACCCCAAAAGCTCACCGGGTTTAAAATCGATGTTCTTCGGAGTTGGCGCTGTCTGCCCTCCCGGATAGCCCGCGATGCGCGGAATAGTGTCGCGGGCATACGTCTTGGGCATCCCATCGACCGGATCGTCATGGAGAACACAAATTACCTTGGCCATAGAACCCCCTCAATTGAATACCGGCCCAGCGTGAAGAGACTGCCCCGGACGATCAAATCGATAATGTCAGTCGGGCAATCGAAGACCTCTATCAGCATAGCCCGTGCCGGTAAGGTTTAGCTTAGGATAGGATCGCGAGCATGGTAGTCCGGTAGAGCCATCGAGAAGTTCAATAAGGGACATTGGATGATTCTTGTTGTCCTGGTGTTTTTGGGCGGCATGCTGACGATCCTGAGCCCCTGCATCCTGCCCGTCTTGCCGTTCGTGTTCGCGCGCGCAGAACAGCCCTTTGTGAAGAGCGGCCTGCCGCTGCTCGTTGGCATGGCGCTGACTTTTGCTGCCGTTGCAACTCTCGCCGCAGTGGGAGGCTCGTGGGCGATACACATCAATCAATACGGCCGATTTATCGCTCTCATATTAATGGCCGCTTTCGCGCTGACTCTTCTTTCCCGGCGGGCAGCGGACTGGCTCGCTCGTCCCTTCGTGGCACTCGGGAATCGCCTGACGCGGCAATCCTCAGGTTCCCATCCCAACGCAGGAATGACGCACTCCCTTCTCCTTGGTGTAGCGACGGGTCTCCTATGGGCTCCTTGCGCCGGCCCGATTCTCGGGCTGGTGCTCACCGGGGCTGCGATCTCCGGCCCCAGCGCGCACACGACACTCCTGCTGTTCGCGTACGCGGGCGGCGCCGCAACATCGCTCGCGATTGCGCTCTTTGCCGGCGGCCGGCTGTTTGCCGCGCTCAAAGCGGGTCTCGGAACGGGTGAATGGCTACGGCGCTCTCTGGGAGTCGCCGTTTTGGTTGCGGTCGCCGCCATCGCGTTCGGTTGGGACAGCGGCTTTCTCACGCGAGTTTCGACGCAAGGTACGGAAAGAATCGAACAATCTCTCATTGCAAGCATCGCACCGCGCAACGCGATCCCGGGCGATGGCGATACCGCCAGGGGAAAGACGTCAGCGTCTGCGACGAGTGGCAATCGCACGCCGAACAATCCAGCCTCGCCGGATCTTCCGATAGAAGGCCAATTGCCAGCACTCGAGCCCGCGACGTTATGGCTGAACTCGCCGCCACTGACGCGAGATTCCTTGCGCGGAAAGGTCGTGGTGATCGACTTCTGGACGTACTCCTGCATCAATTGTCTGCGTTCGCTGCCCTATGTAAAGGGCTGGTACGAGAGGTACAAGAACTACGGATTGGTCGTGATCGGCGTTCATACGCCCGAGTTCGCCTTCGAGAAGGACCCCGATAACGTACGTCGGGCCGTGCATGACTTAGGAATCAACTATCCGGTCGCGCTCGATAATGACTATGCGATCTGGCGGGAATTTAGTAATCAATATTGGCCCGCCCATTATTTTATCGATGCGCTCGGTCGCATACGCGCGCATCACTTTGGTGAGGGCAACTACACGGCGTCGGAAGAAATCATCCGTCAACTCCTGATCGACAGCGGCGCCAAAGACTTACCGCAACTCATCGCCAGCGCCACGAGCGCAACGGGAGTTGAAATCGCAGCGGACGGTGCGCACTTGCGCTCGCCCGAGACCTATGTTGGTTATGAACACGCCCAGCATTTCGCCTCGCCCTCGGACATTGCACCGGATGTTTCCAAAGCGTATTCCGCGCCTGCAAAACTCAATCTTAATGAGTGGGCACTCGCCGGCAGCTGGCTCGTCGGCGAGGAGAATGCCACGCTGGTGCGCGCGCCGGGTACTATTGTCTTCAGATTTCAGGCGCGGGATCTGCATCTGGTACTCGGGCCAGGAGCGAACCACAAGGCCATCCACTTCCGTGTGACGCTCGATGGCACGGCGCCCGCCACAAGCCACGGCGTGGATGTTGACGCAGGCGGAAACGGGATCGTTCGTGAGCACCGCTTGTACCAGCTCATCCGCCAGACAGGTAGTGTGGGCGAGCATACGTTCAGCATCCAGTTTTTGGACGCGGACGTTCAGGCATTCGCATTCACTTTTGGGTGATGATTTCTCGCGACTCAGCAAATTAGATGGGACGAGCAAACACCTCGGTCATGCGCGCCAATGCGTCGTCAGCACGACGCGAAAGCGCGCTTTGCCGCTCATCATGCGCTCGTACGCTTCGGCTGCGCGCTCCAGAGGATACACCTCGGTCATGGCTGCCACGCCCGTAAGCAGGCTGAACTCGAGCGTGTCCTGAGAATCGATGGCCGTTCCTGAATACCATCCCATGATCGAGCGACGGCCGCCGATTAGCACGAACACTGGAACGTTGAGCGGATCGTGAGGGGCTCCCACGACGAGCAACTTTCCATGCACTGCGAGACCCCCCAGGGTTGCAGCCATCGCCTCGGCGTTGGTCACTGTCGCAAGGACGACTTTGGCGCCGCCCGCCTTGTTTAACTCCGCAGCGACATCCTGCGCCTGGCTATCAATGTATTGATGCGCGCCGAGTTTCCTG
>Ga0302324_100005111_pt1 | contig 28769 bp, 23 predicted proteins | sample Palsa_T0_1_FD_201949 | JGI IMG/M metagenome (GOLD analysis project Ga0302324, IMG submission 201949) | Peat permafrost microbial communities from Stordalen Mire near Abisko, Sweden - Palsa_T0_1 | ecosystem: Environmental > Terrestrial > Soil > Palsa > Peat permafrost | place: Sweden: Abisko...
ACAGGCGGGACTGAAGGCGGTGTCTGAAGGCGGGATTGAAGGCGGGATTGAAGGCGGTAGTTGGAGGCTTTGGAGGCTGGGAGTGACCAAGATTCTTTCCCTGTTGGTGGCCTTGGTTGCTGCTTGCGGGAGCGGATTCGCCGAGGACCAGGCCGTCGCGCATACCGATGTGGTGGTGCTCGGCACGGGGAACCCGAGCGCGGATCCAGACCGTTCGGGGCCGGCGGTGGCAGTGGTGGTGAACGGACGCGCGTATTTGATCGACTGCGGGCCGGGAGTGGTACGGCGGGCGGCAGCGGCGGAGCGGAATGGGAACGTGGCGCTTGCCGCCAAGCAGTTGAAGATTGTTTTCATCACGCATCTGCACTCGGACCACACGCTCGGGTATCCGGACCTGATTTTTTCGCCTTGGGTGCTGGGGCGGACCGAACCGCTCGAGGCTTATGGTCCGCGTGGGCTGAAAAACATGACTTCGCACATCGAGAAGGCTTGGACTGAAGATGTGCGGATTCGGCGGCGCGGACTGGAGCAGGCGAATGCAACCGGATATAAGGTCAACGTGCATGAGATTGCTCCGGGAGAGGTTTATCGGGACCAGAACGTTACGGTCACCGCCTTTCCGGTGAAGCATGGAATATGGAAACAAGCCTATGGGTACAAGTTCGAGACTCGCGATCGGAGGATTGTGATTTCGGGCGACACCGCGCCCACCGATGAAGTGGTGAAGGCTTGCGATGGATGCGATGTGTTACTGCATGAAGTTTATAACCCGCATGGTAACGAGTTGAATGACGCGCATTGGAAGGAGTATTTTCGGACGTTTCACACTTCCCCGGCGGAGTTGGCGGAGATCGCCCGGCGGGCCCGGCCTAAGCTGCTGGTGGTCTATCACCAGGTGTTGGAAAAATTGCCGGAGTCGGATTTGGTGGAGCAAATCCAGAAGGAGTATTCGGGCAACTGGGTGTCGGCTCGGGACTTGGGGGTCTATTAGACCCGAGGCAATTTGAGACCTCTCTGCCGCGGGATCTGCGATGGCATCGAGCGGCGAGCCGTATCCGACCGGCTTGGTTCGACGCGCATCCCGGATTGCCGCCTGATCTTTTTTCCGTACCATGTTTTTCCGTAGCATGCTTTCCGTGCCATGTTGAGAACCCGTCTCGAACGCGATCTTGTCACCGAATTCTTGCCTCCCGTTCGGCCAGGGAAAACTCAACGGGCGATCATTCTTTGCGATGGGATGCCCTCGATCCCGCGCAAGCAGCCGCTGGCGGAATTTCTTTCCAGGAAGGGGTACTGGGTGTTTTATCCGCGCTATCGCGGGGCCTGGGAGAGTGGTGGGAAGTTTCTGGAACGGTCGCCGCACCTGGACATCCTGGACGTCATTCGCGGACTCTCGAAGGATTTTCGCGAGCTCGCGTTCGGGCGGCGGTTTCGCGTGTCTTTCGACGAAGTGTTTGTGATCGGCGGAAGTTTTGGCGGGGCGGCGGCGATTCTTTCTTCGCTTGATCCTGGGGTGAAGCGAGTGATTGCCAATTGTCCGGTGGTGGACTGGGGAATTGTTCCAGACGAGCAGCAGAAAGAGACTTCGAATCCGAGCTATGCCGCGTATATTCGCGCGGCGTTTGGGAATGGATACCGGCTGTCCGATAAGAACTGGAAGAAGCTGGGTGGTGGAAAATTCTACAACCCGACTTATCATGCTCGGGAAATTACCGCCTCGAAGGTCCTGCTGTTTCACGCCCAGGATGATCCCTATATTCCCTGGCGATCGGTTCAGAAATTCGCCCGGCTCACGGGAGCGCGGTTGAAACTGTTGCGGCGGGGCGGACATCTGAGTACGGATTGGATTGTTCGGAAGTATTGGACCGAAATCAGGGAGTTTTTCGAGAGTTGAGGCACAGCCGCCGGGCTGCGCCCCGGCTGGGGCGGACGAATGCGTCCGCCCCTCGGCGAGCCGTTGCTACTTCTTGATTGAGGATTGATACCGCTTGTTGATTTCGTCCCAGTTCACCACGTTCCACCAGGCTTGCAGGTATTCGGGGCGCCGGTTGTTGTATTTGAGATAGTAGGCGTGCTCCCAGACATCGTTGCCGAGGATGGGATAGAGGCCCTGCGAAATGGGACTGTCCTGGTTCGCGGTGCTAAGGATTTTTACTTCTCCCTTTCCGTCTCCTGCCAGCCAGACCCATCCGCTGCCGAATTGGCCGGCACCGGCGGCATTGAATTTCTCCTGAAACGTCTTGAAGTCACCGAACGTCTTCTTGATCACGTCCCCGATGGTGCCGGTCGGATCGCCTCCGCCTTTCGGCTTCATGATGTTCCAGAACATGGTGTGGTTGACGTGGCCGCCGCCATTGTTACGGACCGCGCCTCGGATGTCTTCGGGGATCGCGTTCAGGTCGCGGAGAAGATCTTCCGCGGTTTTCTTGTGCAGCTCAGGATGCTTGTCGAGGGCCGCGTTCAGGTTCTTGACATAAGTGGCGTGGTGCATGTCGTGATGCAGGTGCATCGTCTTTTCGTCGATGGTGGGTTCGAGCGCCGTGTAATCGTACGGCAAGGGGGGTAGCTCATGTGCCATTTTCTTCAGTTCCTCCGCAGCAGCTTGTGCCATATTCACTTCCTCCAAAGCCTTAAAGATGACGGAGTACGTTTGAAAGATTCATAGGGGGCGGGCTTGGTTGCACCGGCGACCCCCTATATTTGTAACATCTTGTCCGGCACGGGTCGGAAGCGCCGCCCTTATAATTCTCCTGAATCCGTTTGCGGTCGAGTTCCGGGAGGGTCTTTGAAGGTTTTATTGCTGGAGAATATCAGCGGGGTAGCGGCTTCGCAGTTTGAGGAAGCGGGGTTCGCGGTGACTTCGCTTAAGGGAGCGCTCGAGGAGCGCGAACTGGTCGAGAAGGCGCGCGGAACCTCGATCCTGGGCGTCCGCTCGAAGACACGCATCACCTCCGCTGTGCTCGATGCGGCTCCGGAGTTGGTTTCGGTGGGGGCGTTCTGCATTGGCGTGGACAAGATCGACCGCGCGGCTTCGAGCGAGCGGGGAATTGCGGTGTTTAACGATCCGCATTCGAATAGCCGGAGCGTGGCCGAACTGGCGATGGGGGAGATCATCCTGCTGATGCGGCGTACGTTTGAGGCGAGCACCGGGCTGCACAGCGGGGTGTGGAATAAATCCTCGGCGGGATCGCACGAGGTGCGAGGGCTGACGCTCGGGATCGTGGGCTATGGAAAGATCGGATCGCAGGTATCCGACCTGGCCGAGGCTTTGGGCATGCGGGTCGTGTTTCACGATGTGGCGCATGTTTTGGCTCGCGGCAACGCTCGGGCAGTCAGTTTTCGCGAGTTGCTCGAAATTTCCGACGTGATCACCCTGCATGTCGATGGCAAGGCGCAGAACCAGGATTTGTTTGGGGAAGAGCAGATCCGCGCCATGAAAGATGGCGCCTGCCTGATCAACTTGAGCCGGGGGTTTGTGGTCGATCATGAGGCTCTGGCCCGGCATTTGAAGAGCAGAAAACTGGCGGGCGCGGCGGTCGATGTCTTTCCCCAGGAGCCGGAAAGCGGGGGCGCGTTTTCGAGTCCATTGCGCGGGCTCGCGAATGTGATCCTGACTCCTCACATTGGCGGCAGTACCGAAGAAGCGCAGCAGAATATCGGGCAGTTTGTTTCGGCGCGGATGATCGATTATTTCAAAAGCGGGAATTCACTTTTGAGCGTGAATCTGCCGCAGTGTCATCTTGACTATGAGCCGGGCTCGCACCGGCTGACCCATATGCACCACAATGTGCCGGGAATTCTGCGGGCGATCAACGACATCCTGGCGGATCGCGGAATCAACATTGAGCGGCAGGTGCTCGATACTCGCGGGCCGCTCGGATATGCGATTTACGACATCAATCGGGCTTGCGATGAGCAGTTGCTGGCTAAGCTGCGCGCGGTTCCACAGACGATTCGGGTGCGGGTGCCGGGCGAGTGCTGATCGATTACGGCCAACCGCATCGGTCCTTCGCTTGGCTCAGTAGGACGGAATCAATTGGTGGCGGACGCAGCCGCGGTCTTGTCCGGAGTTGTCGAGCGGTCGGACTCGGGGATCTGTTCGATGGGCGGGCCTGGGGTCATTACCGGCGAAGCCGGGATTCCGTTGATGTGGATGGTCGGGGCAACGGTTCCGCCGCGGACAGTTTCGCCCGCCGGCAGAAGACCGACTGCCCGATTTCTTCCCGAACCCTTGGCCTGGTAGAGCGCATCATCGGCTAACTCGAGTACCTGCTCGTGAGCCACGGACTTCGGCCCCAGCTCCCCCCAGGGAAAAACCGCCCAACCGATCGAACAGGTGAGCGGCAGATCCGGCTTGCCGGCTTCTACCGGGTAAGGCCGGGATCCGACCGAATCGAGTACGCGATTGGCAAGCGTGTGGGCTTCTTTGCGGTCGGTGTAGCGCGAGAGCAGGAGAAATTCCTCGCCACCCCAGCGGATCACCGCATCGGAAAGCCGCGCGGCCAAACAGATTCGCCGCGCGATCTCGACCAGGACTTGATCTCCGACCTGGTGCCCGAACTGGTCGTTCACCTTCTTGAAGTGGTCGATATCGATGAGATAAAAAACCAGATCGCGATTGCGCACGTCGGCCGAGGGATTGCTCACAAACGAGCGCAGCACCTGCTGCACGTCGGCCTCGATCGTGCTCGCGAAGAAGCGCCGGTTGCGAACGCCGGTGAGCAGGTCGGTCAGCGATGCGTCGAGCAGTTCGTGATTGGCATTGGCCAGTTCGTTTTCGAGGCGGCCCTGTTTGACCATACCGACGAGCGCGAACACCACAACCGCGACGAGCGACAATAGAACCCGGAAATTCCAGACCGAGTTCGGCAGAGTGCGATCGAGGAACGACCATGCCGCCAGCAGGGGCAGGATCAGGATCATCGGAGCGGCCAGACGCGACGCCCACCGCCAGTATCGTTCGCTGTCGGGATCGCCGCGCTCCGATAAGGGTTCGAGACGATACGCCAGAAAGGCGGCGAAGGTCATGCCGGCCAGGCAGCCGGCGGTTGTGACATCGTACCAACTGCCGGTGAAGTAAGCACCGTTTTCAGAGAGCGTATCCACGAAATACTCCATGACGCTGTCGATCGCGACGATAACGGTAAGCAGGGCGTAGAAATACCGCCATTCGCCCGAACTGCGGAGCCAGCCGTGGAGAACGATGGCCAGCAAAATCAGGTCTTCCGCGAGGGCAAGAAACTTGTAGGCCGGGCCATACGACTGAGGCTCGGGGGCCAGGTACTGCCAAGGAATGACCAGAAACAGGTACAGGTACAGACCCCACAACAAAAGCAGCAACAGGTCGAGCGTTCCCATGCGCTGATGGTGCGGAGTCAGTTCCACATGAGGACGTAGCGCGAAGGCCAGAATCAGGGCGGTCCAGGCGAGATAAATTCCAGCGTCGCCCAGACTCATGGCGGGCGTTTGCTTCACCACCAACTCCCAGTGCATCCACAAAATCTGGCTGCAGGCTTCGATGGCATAGCCTCCGCCCAACAGGACCCAGACCAGCCGTTGCCTTCGGCCGCTGCCGAAGGCATTCCTGGCAAAGGCCAGAGAAGCGGAGACCATCAGGAAAAAGTCGATCCAGTCGGTGATCGCGGTGAGCCGATAGGATTTCGGAAGAAGCAGCGACGCGGCCACCTGCGCAAGGGCGAGGCAGACAACGGCCCCTGCCCAAATCTTCGAGCTTGATCGAGCGCGCACTGATCCCACATTGGGAATTACAATTTGTTATCCGTCGAAACCCAAGTGACAGAAGTAACTGCCGGGCGAGATTCGACCAGATTTCGGTGTCGACTGCACGAACTTACAGATCTATTGCAACGACTTGCAACTCGGCCCACGGCAAGCCGGGAAAGCCCGAATGAGTTTGACCGAACGGGACTTCGCCCGGTATGCTTGCGAACAGTCAGGTTGCGCCCAGCCGCAGACGCCCGTCCGGATCGCGCAGTCTAAGCCCGTAAGGTGTAATTCGAGCTTTTTGGTTTCAAATTCAATCTCCCGGGAGTCGACCGATGGTTCGTACAATTTCGCGCCCAAGCGTGCTCATCGTTTGTGTTCTGTTTTTGATTGTTGCCGCAGTCGCCGTCGGCGGAGCACAGGTGCCGGTTTGGACGTGGCACTACGATAATGCGCGTTCGGGAGCGAATTCGAGCGAAACCATACTGACTCCGCAGAATGTGAATTTCAATTCATTCGGAAAGCTTTTCACGCAGCCGGTCGATGGGTTGGTGATCGGGCAGGCGCTTTATCTGCCGGGAGTCGCGATCCCGGGAAATGGCGTGCACAACGTTGTTTATGTGGCGACCATGCATGACAGCGTTTATGCGTTTGACGCCGATAGCGCGTCCGGGAGCGACGCAAATCCGCTCTGGCATACGACTTTTCTGATCAATGGCGCGACTACGGTTCCGATCGCGCTGCAGGGATGCGGACCAACCACGGCATGGACGGAAGTGGGAATCGTTTCAACGCCGGTGATCGATACCGCGACCGGGACTCTGTATGTGGTGGCGAAGACCTACGAGAATTCGACGTTTGTGCATCGCTTACACGCGCTGAATGTTGCGACCGGCCTCGAGCAACCGGGCAGCCCCATCGAAATCACGGCGAGTTACACGGTAAACGGGACGACCTACACGTTCGAGCCCGCGATGGAGGTCAACCGCCCTGCGCTGTTGCTCGAACGGGGCAACGTCTACATCGCGATTGGATCGAACGGATGTCGGGGCGGCAAAGAAGAGGGGTGGGTGGTGGCCTACAACGCTTTGACACTCGAGCCGGTAGGCGCGTTTGACGACGAACCGGGCGAGTCGGCGGCCGCGGTCTGGATGAGGGGCGGCGGACTTTCCTCCGACAGCTTTGGCAATATCTATGGAGCGACTGCGGATGGACCCTTCGCAGCCGGCCTCGATTTCGGGCAGTCCGTATTCAAGCTGTCGGGCAGCACGCTCTCGTTGACCGACTGGTTCACCCCGTTCAACGAGATCTATCTGGACGCAAACGATATGGATATGAGCGAACCCGTACTGATCCTGCCGAATCAGCCCGGTAAGTATCCGCACTTGGCTCTGGCAGTGGGGAAGGAAGGCACGATCTACGTTCTGGACCGCGACAATATGGGGCACTTCTGCGCCACCTGCACCCAGGTCGACACTCAGATCGTGCAGGAGTTGACGGCATTTTCTCCCGAGCCCGGAGCCATGGTTTACTGGAACGACTCGGTCTACACGACCGGAGTCGCCGCGCCGATCGCGGCGCTCGCGCTCAGCAGAGGCAAGCTCGTGACACCGCCGTTCGCGCAATCGAAGAAGGTGTCGAACGGACACTCGCCCGTGCTCTCCGCCAATGGCAAGACCGACGGCGTTTTTTGGCAGCTCAACGGTACGTATCTGTCTGCCTATAACGCACTTACCCTCGAAGCAATCTACGGCAGCAGCCAGGCTCCGAACGGTCGCGATTTGCTGCCCGCGCTCCCGCACTTTGCCAATCTGGTCGTGGCCAATGGCAAACTGTATGTCGGAACCAACGACAGCCTGGTAGCGTTCGGATTACTGCAGTAGCTCCTCAGCGTTTTCGGCTTTCGGGCCGGATTATTTGCTCGCGGCCCGTTCGAGCCGATCGTGGATCGCTTCCCACTCGGGCGTCTTCGGTGGGAGATCTAGGGCGATCCAGTTGTAGTTCCCTATGTCGGCCTGGTGGAGGACTTCGTAGAGCGCGGCTGCGTAGTCCGCGGCCGAGTGCGGCATCGGACGGATGGTAACGTCGGCCGAACTGGGCGGATGAAGGTGCTGCAGGTAGAGTCCTTGTCCTTGGCGTTGGCGTTGTCCTTGTCTTTGTCCTTGTCCCTGCTCTTGGCGTTGGTCTAGGTGTTGGCCTTGGTCCTGATCGGGCAATTTTCCATTCGTCACTAGGAATAACGGAGTGCGCGGGCTGTAGTGGCGCGAGTGCATTCCGGGCGCAGGATGGGCTCCGGCCGGAACCTGGTAGGAAGAGGCGATGGGCCCGACGATGGCCTCCAGTTCCCTCCTCGAGATTCCGCCCGGACGAAGCAGCACCGGCCTTTTCTCGGGCCCTGCGGGCTCGGCCAGCAGGAGAACGGCGGATTCGATGCCGACCTGACAGGGTCCACCGTCGAGAATAAAATCCACATCACCTCCGAGGCTCCCTCGGACGTGCTCCGCGGTCGTTGGAGAAAGTTCGGAGAAGCGGTTGGCGCTGGGCGCGGCGAGGGGAACACCGGCGGCGCGGATGAGGGCAAGAGCGATCGGATGTGCGGGCATGCGCAGTCCGACGGTCGGCAAGCCGGCGGTGACGATCGCGGGGATGACCGATTGCATTTCGGCTCGCTTTTCCGTTTGCTTTTCGAGGACCAAGGTCAACGGACCAGGCCAGAATCGGCTGGCCAGGCGATCGGCGATTTCCGGCCAGTTTGCCACCAGCGACTGCGCCATTTCGATCGAAACTACGTGGACGATCAGTGGGCTGGTGTCAGGTCTACGTTTGACGGCGTAGATGCGGGCCACCGCGTCGGCATCGAGTGCGTTCGCGCCCAGACCGTAAACCGTTTCCGTGGGGAAGGCGACGAGGCGGCCGGCGCGGAGAAGTTGGGCGGCACGATCGATGTCGCCGCGGCCTGAGGCGTGGAGCATAATCCTAGATCATAGATCCTAGATGGATAGATCCTAGCTGGATCGATCCTAGCTGGATCTAGATGAAGATTGCGGATTGCAAAAGCGGAGACTCCGGACTGCTGCATCCGACGGCCGCATCCGGGCTCGATCGAGTCTTGCTTTGGCCAGCGGCGGCCTGCCAAACCGTTCCACCTCGTCCCAACTCCGGGCTGGCCGCGACCGCTGGTGCGCGGCTTGAGACGGGCAAGGACGCCCGTCTCCACCCGATCTTCCAGGATCTCCCACTCCAAAAAATTACTTGTCAGCTTTCTTTTCCGGTTCTTCCACTACCAGGTTGTTGGTCACCGCAAATGCGCCGTGGACGCCGTTGGCTTGTATGCCGGCGACGTTTTTGTCCATTTCGCGGGCCACCACGCCTTCGAGCGTGATGGTGCCGTTTTTGACGATGATGTGAATCGGCGGAACGGCGCGCAGCTGGTACTGGCTTAGGACGCTGTCGCCATAGATGGCGCGGTAGGCAGCGCGGCGGATCCGGTCGTCGCTCGGAGAGAGCGGCAAAACCTCGATGTTGTTGACCACCTTCGTGACACCTTCGATACGCTTGACCACGTTCCCGGCGTCGGACTTCAGCGTGGGACGCGAGACCTGGCCGAGCAGGGTCACGGTGCCGTCGAGATCGACCTTGTAGGCGAGGTTGTCGAACACGCCGTAGTAGGGAAGCATCACAAGTTCGTGACGGACTTCCTTGTAAATGCGATCGAGACCCTTCTGACTGATTGCGCCAGCAGGTTGGTTGTCCTGGAAGGTGGGACTGGCGAGGGCCACCCTCGAGAAAATCACGATTGAGAGAATCGATTGGACGGCAACAAACACGAGCAGAGATTTCTTCATCTGTTTCACCTCACACAAAATCTCTTGCGAAATGGGGAGCGCCGAACAGACATCTCGCCTTTTCAGACGCTCGGGGGTTGCGCCTGGACGAGCGCCTGACCCGGTATTTTATCGCGAATCAACAGTTGCTGTGACCCGCACGGTGCCGGGCCTCGGCCCGTTTTGCAAGCGCCCGCGGCAACCGCTGCTGGGCGGACGGGCGACGGGTGCCCGTCTCTCGACCGGCTTAGGTGGTTTTCGGTTTGCTTCGACGTTCTCGGAAGCCTTCGATCAGCAGATAGAGCACCGGGATGAAGAACAGGTTGAGGATCGTACTCATGATCATGCCGCCGAAGACGGTGGTACCGACGGAGTGGCGCCCGTTTTCTCCGGCGCCGCTCGCGGTGACCAGGGGAACGACCCCCAAGATGAAGGCGAACGAGGTCATGAGAATCGGGCGCAAGCGAATACGGGCGGCTTCGACGGCGGCATCGAGAATGGTCAAGCCACGCTCGCGCAACTGCTCGGCGAATTCGACGATCAGGATGGCGTTTTTGGACGCCAGGCCTACCAGCATGACGAGTCCCACCTGGCAGAAGACGTCATTCTGCTGGCCGCGGATCCATTGGGCAGAGAGCGCCCCGAGTAGTGCCATGGGGACAGCGAGCAGAATAATGAAGGGCAGCACGAAACTTTCATACTGCGCCGAAAGTGTCAGATAGACGACCAGCGTTCCGAGACCGAACAGGATGAGCGTGGTCGATCCCGACGCCAGCTCTTCGAGCGAAATTCCCGACCATTCGTAGGTGTAGCCCTGGGGCAAAATCTTGGCGGAGAGCTGCTGCATGGCGTCGATCGCCTGTCCGGAGCTGAAGCCAGGCGCGGCCGAGCCGTCGATTTCCGACGAGCGGAAAAGATTGTAGTGGTTGATCACCTGGGGCGCGGCGGTCTCGGTCACGCTGACCAGGTTCTGGAGCGGGATCATCGCGCCGGGATCGGAGCGAACATAGTACTGCCCGATATCTTGCGGATGCGAGCGAAATTGTTTGTCAGCTTGCACATAAACGCGATAGGAGCGGTTATTGAAATCGAAATCGTTGATGTAGGCCGAGCCCATGTAGACGCTGAGCGTGTCGGTGATCTGGCTGAGCGGAACGTGCAGGCTCTTGGCTTTTTCCCGATCGATGGTAACCAGATACTGCGGATCGTTTGCGGTATAGGTGCTGAACAGCCCGGCCAGGTCTTTCTCTTTGCGCTCGCCGCTTGCGCGGATCAGGTCGTGGGTGACCGTATCGAGATCTTGTAGCGTGTGATTGGCCTGATCGAGCAGCTCGTATTGGAATCCGCCGAACTGGCCGAGACCTTGCACGGCGGGCGGTTCGAAGGGAATGGCGATGGCACCGGAAATTCCGAACAAGGGGCCACGCAGCCGATTCATGATGGCGGCGGCGGTGTGTTCCTCGCCCTTTCGTTTCGCGTAGGGTTGGAGCGGCAGGAACACCAGGCCGGCGTTGGGGGTGGCGCCTCCGAAGCTGAAGCCGGCGATCGAGAAGGTGCCGCGGATTTCGGGGATATTCTTGGTGATGGCGGACACCTGCTGGCCGATCTTCCGGGTGTAGTCAAGCGAAGCCCCGGTCGGAGCCTGAACGGCGACGATCAGGTATCCCTGGTCTTCATTGGGTACGAAGCCCTGCGGCACTTGCTTGAAGACCAGGTAGGCGAGGCCGAGCCCGGCGGCAAACAGAATGAGCGCGACCACCTCGAAACGCAGGAACGTCCGAAGGGCGCGAACGTAGCCGTTGTTGACGGCACTGAGCACACGGTCGACGCGCTTGAAGAACCGGTTCTTTTCGCCGTGTTCGCGGCCGAGCAGCAGCGCGGAGAGCGCGGGCGTCAGAGTAAGCGCGTTGAAGGCGGAGATGGCGATCGAAAAAGCGATCGTCAGGGCGAACTGGCGGAACAGGATGCCGGTGGTTCCGGGGAAGAAGGCGACGGGCACGAAGACGGCAACCAGCACCAGCGAAGTGGCGATGACCGCGCCGGTGACTTCCTTCATGGCGTCGGACGAGGCTTTGACGGGATTCAGCTCGCCTTCCTGCAGATGTCGTTTGATGTTTTCGATGACGACGATCGCGTCGTCGACCACCAGGCCGGTGGCGAGCGTGATGCCAAACAGCGTCAGCGTATTGATGGAGAAGCCGAGCAGCTTGACGAACGCGAAGGTGCCGATCAGCGAGACCGGAATGGTGACGGCCGGGATGATGGTGGAACGCCAGTCTTCGAGAAAGACAAAGATGACCAGGATGACCAAAACGACGGCCGTACCCAGGGTCGAGACGACGTCGCGGATGGATTCACCGACTGCGTCCGTGGTATCGAAGGCGATCTCATACTTCATGCCGGGCGGAAAGTGCTTGGCAAGGCGATCCAGTTCGGCGACGCACTTTTGATGTACGTCGAGCGCGTTGGCGGTGGAGAGCTGGGTGACGGCGATGCCCACCGCTTCGCGTCCGTTGTAGTCCAGGTCGTTGCTGTAGCTCTCGGCGCCGAGCTCGGCGTGTCCCACATCTTTGAAACGGACCAGCGTGCCGTCGGCGTTGCTTTTGAGGATGATGTCGTCGAACTGAGACGGCTCGGAGAGCCGGCCGACGGCGCGGACGCTGATCTGGAAATTCTGGCCGGGCATGGCAGGCTGGGACCCGACTTGTCCGGCGGCCACTTCAACGTTCTGCTCCTCGAGCGCATTGACCACGTCGTCCGCGGTCAGGGCGCGGCCCGCCATGCGCCCGGGATCGAGCCAGAGGCGCATGGAGTATTTGCGTTCGCCGAACAGGATGACGTCGGCCACGCCGGGCACGCGCTTCAGCGTGTCGCGCACGTAAACATCGAGATAGTTGCTGATGAAAAGCGTGGAGTAGCGGCCTTCGGGCGACGAGAAGACGGCACCGCCGAATACGAAATTCTGCGAAGTCTTGGCGACCGTGATTCCGATTTGCTTGACGGCGGCGGGAAGCCTACCGGAAGCGGTGCTGACGCGGTTCTCGATGTCAACCGTGGCCAGGTCCGGATCGCGGGTGATGTCGAACGTGGCGGTGACCGTGCTGACCCCGTCGTTGGTGCTCGAGGAAGTCATGTACTTCATACCCTCGGCACCGTTGATCTGCTGCTCGAGCGGGGTGGTGACGGCCGATTCGACGGTCTGCGAACTGGCTCCGGTGTAGACGGCGGTGACGCCGACTTGCGGCGGCGCGAGGTCCGGAAATTGGGCGATGGGCAGGGTAGGAATGCAGACCGCGCCCGCGAGAATGATCATCAGGGCGCAAACGGTGGAAAATACCGGGCGATGAATAAAAAAATCGACCATTTTGTTGTTTGTAAATAGGTTGCGAAGTTGCGGGACGCTACCCTAGCTGCTGCTCTCTTGCGGGATGACTGGTACCCCATCGATTAGAAACTGCGTGCCGGAGACGACCACTTTGTCCCCCGGCTTCACGCCCTCGAGGACCACATAGTCGTTGCCGACGATTTGGCCGATCTGAAGCGGCTTCTGGTGGACCACGTATCCACCTTTCTGGTCGGACTCGGCGACGAAAGCAAAATACAGGCCGCCAATTCGGGAGACGGCCACAACCGGAACCAAAGGCCTCTCCTCGCTGCCCCACACCACCCGGGCACGAATGAACTGGGCGGTCCGCAGGCTGTCGTTCGCGTTTGCGATTTGCGCTTTGACCAGCACGCTCTGGGTCGAGTTATCGACTTGCGGCGAGATGAAGGTGACGCGGCTGGCGGCCAGCAGGTTCCCCGCTCCGTCCACGATCTTGACCGGAAGATTCATCTTGAGTTGGCCGGATTTTTCGATGGGAATATAGATGTAAGCTTCGAGGGTGCCGGGCCGGTCGACCGTGGCGAGCGCGGTGGTGGTGAGGATGCGGTCGCCGACCCGGACGGGAACGTCCCCGACAATTCCAGCGCGCGGCGCAACCACCTGGTAGTAGTGCAACTGGACCTGCTGCTCGCTGACTTGCGCTTCGAGCGAGTGCAGTTGCGCCTGGGCCGCGTCGAGGGTCGCGCGCGCCTGGTCCAGATCCTGCCTACTGACCACGCCGGCATTGGCCAGACCGCTGACCCGCTCGTAATTCTGTTTGGCCCAGGTAACTTGGGCGACCTGGGCAGAGCGCGCGTCCTCCTGGCTTTTGACCGTGGCCTGCTGCTTGGCGGGATCGATCTGCATCATGGGAGCGCCGGAGGCAACCTGCTCGCCCGAGTGGACGTAGATCTGAGTAATGATGCCTTCGACCTGCGGCATAACCACGGCCGAGTCGCGGGACTTCAAGGTGGCAACATAGTCGGTAGTGTCGTCCACTTTCTCGGCCTTGGCGGTTTCGACTTTCACCGGCATGGCCTGCTGCGGGGGTGCGGCTTTGGCCGCCTTGCTGTCGCCGCAGGCGGTCGCGAAAACGAGCGCCGCCAGAACGGCCCAGGGCGCAATCCTGCCGCGCACAATCATGGGCCAGGTTGTTGCGAAGAATCGAGACATAGTTGTTCGCTCTGCGGCTGTCTTGTTAGCTCTGGCGCCGAGCGTAATCCCAGCCCACAAGAACATTGGATCATTCATATAGATTCACGACAAGGCCAGGGGGGCTCCGAAGATTTTTCGCTTCTGCTAAATTGTTTTGTCATGAAACCGAGCCGAAGTTTCGCGAGCGACAATAATGCGGTGGTGCATCCCGAGGTGCTGGAGGCCCTCGGGCGCGCGAACCAGGGGCACGTGGTCGGCTATGGGAGCGATCCGCACACCGAATCGGCTCTCGGAAAATTCCGCGAACATTTCGGCAGCGAGGTCGCGGTCTTTTTCGTCTTCAACGGGACGGCGGCGAATGTGCTCAGTTTGCAGGCGCTGACGCGGCCGTTTCATGCCGTGCTGTGCCCGGAGTGGTCTCATATTTATACCGATGAATGCGGAGCGCCCGAGAAGTTTACGGGTTGCAAACTCGTGCCTCTGGCGGCGCCGGCCGGGAAGCTGACGGTCGAAACCGTGGCCCGCGCGTATCACGGGATCGGAGATCAGCATCACGTCCAGCCGCGGGTGATTTCGATCACCCAATCGACCGAGATGGGCACCGTCTACCAGCCGCAGGAAATCGAGGCGCTGGCCGAGTTCGCTCACGAGCGGAAGATGTTCCTGCACATGGATGGGGCGCGGATTTCAAATGCCGTGGCAGCCCAGCGACTGAACCTGCGCCAGGCAACGCGCGACTTGGGGGTGGATGTGCTTTCCTTTGGCGGAACCAAGAACGGGCTGATGGGGGCAGAAGCGGTGGTGTTATTTCGTCCGGAACTGGCCGAGAACTTTTTGTACGTGCGCAAGCAGGGGATGCAACTGGCCTCGAAGATGCGCTACCTGTCGGCGCAGATGGAGGCGTTGCTGACCAACGATCTTTGGCGGCGGAATGCGGAGCACGCGAATGGGATGGCGCGACTGCTCGAACACGGAATCAAGAAGATTCCACGAGTCAAAATTGTCTATCCGGTTGAAGCAAACGGCGTATTTGCGCAAATTCCGCGCCCCGCGATCGGGCGGATCCAGGAGCGTTACTTCTTCTATGTGTGGAGTGAAGAGGAGTCGGTGGCGCGCTGGATGTGCTCGTTCGACACGACCGAGGAAGACGTCGAGGAGTTTACAGAGTTTGTGGCTGCGTCGGTGAGCGACGTCGCGGACTGAAGGGTTCGGCTTAACTGGCGATCTGGTTTTCCTCGGGGGGCTCTCCAGAGACGGGGCAAGCCCCGTCTCTACCCGGAGATCGGCGTACTTATTTCTTGCCCGCCCTGACCTTTGCCCACCTTGCTCGCTGGGCAGCAGCGATTCTCCTGCGTCCGGCTGCCGAAATCGTTCGCTTCTTGCGAAGTGGTGCTGGTCCGCGTTTGCGCCCGTGCAGAAAGACCTTCCCGAAGGTAGTTAGGGCAGCGCTTACGCGGTGGAGTTCATCCTCAAGGCGTACACGTTCCTGTTGCAGTTGCTTGACCACAGTCTGAACCAGTGTTTTTGCCATTGTTTAATTTTATCACTCCTAAGTTGAACGTAAAGCGGTTCCCGCCAGAAAACGTGATTGCCTGGAATAAAATTCCCGTTTTGATGAAATTCCGCTCTGGGCAGGCATTTTGGGACGGGATACGACGCGTTACCAAGCCTAGGTCGTCGCTAAGACGATGCGGGAAAGCCTGCCGAGCTCAGCGAACCGACGTTGATCGGGAGTTACCGAAGCGCCGCGCGACCCGCATCACCTACCAATGGTTGTCAGAGTCAGGCGCGTCCTCGGCCCGTCGAACCTGATTCCGCTTGCGATAGACGATGAAAATCATGCCCACCGACATAAGCGTCGGAGGAACGATCAGAATCAGAATCCCGCTGCGCAAGGCCTGAATCATTCGAGTCCCGGCGGATGCCGCCTGGGTATAACAAAGTGAGCAACTCTGGGAGAAGGCCTGGAGAGGCACGACGAGCGTTGCGAGTGCAATGCAGGCGACAACGACCAGCAGGAACGGCGTTTCGAACCCGAGCTTCCCTCTGAACATATTTCTCGTCCGAACTCGCGGCTTCGTCATTTTGAAAATGGCGCGCCGACCACCATCCGGGTACTATCGGTCCACCCGTATTGCATCCCCAGCAGCACCGCCACCGTAAAGATGACGACAAACGCCAGAAAGGCCCGCTTTTCTGACCACAGATGCATGAAGAATAACTCTGCCAGCCCCGCCTCGAGGACGGCAACTGCCAGCATGCGCCATAGCATTTGCGATGCGTCAATGTGCTGATAGGCAATGACGAATTGCAAGCCGGCCAAGGCCAGCAGGCAAACATAAACGACAATGTCTTTCCCGATCCCGTCCGTCTTGTGCGCTTGCGCTGGGGTCATAGCACTCTGCTCCCAAACTCTTTGATCTAGTGCGACAGATTCAAAAGATAGACCAACGGTACGACGAACATCCAAACCAGATCCACGAAGTGCCAGTAAAGGCCCAACACTTCGATATCATCGGCATTGTAGCGGCCGCCCTGGTAGCGCACGCCCACCGCGATCAGAGCGATCACGCCACATGTCACGTGGGTGAGGTGCAAGCCGGTGATACTGAAAAACGATGCCCCGAATAGTCCCGTGCCCCACGGATTCTTGAACAGGGTCATGCCTTCGTCGATGAGCCCCAGCCATTCACGGATATGCAGCGCGCCGAAAACAATGCCCAGAGCCGCGGTGATCAGGATCCAGCGGAAAGCCCCGCCCTTGTCGCCCGCCTTCGCGGAGCGCAGCCCGAACAGCATGGTCAAGCTGCTGGTAAGAAGAATGAAAGTCATGAGCGCGACGTTCGTAATGCTGTGGAAAGGCCTGGGCCAGTTGGGTGCCCCATTGCGCACGAATCCGTAGGCCAACAGGCACGCGGCGAAAGTCATGGTGTCGGCGATAATGAACAGCCACATCGCCAGCTTTTTTGTAGGAATCGAAAACGCCGGTCCTACGGTCAGGCCGGTCGAGTGTCCTTCCATGGTCAAATTCGCTTGGCTCACGGCGCCTCCTGGTATCGTCGAGTCAGCTCTAGAGTTTCATCCACAGCAGTAAAAGCAAATACAGCCAAAGAATGCCCATAAAATGCCAGTAACGCGCGGTCGCAACCAACTGGTTGCGCCGCAAGACCGACTTACTCAGCTTGCGAATAACATAGATCAGGCCGCCCAGCCCACCCAACACGTGCAGCGCATGAGTAACGGTCAACAAATAGAAAAAGGAACTGCTTGGATTCGTGGCTAGATAGAGTCCTTCGCCCCTCAACTGCAACCACGCGACATACTGACCGGCCACAAAAAGCAAGCCGAGAAACAACGTCCCATACAACCAGCGTGCCGGGGTCTCACCCTGACTTTTCAGGCCACCCATGTAACGAGCGATCTGGCGCCGCGAGATTTCGAGGGTTACGCTGCTCGCAATGAGCAGAAGGGTGTTGAAGTAGAGGATCGACGGCAAGGTGAAAGTACGCCAATCGAGCGAGGAACCTTTACGAACGACCAACGCGCTGGTAAAGGCGGCAAACATCATGGTTACGGCGAAAAGGACCACCCAGATGGCGGTCGAAGACGGTGGCGGCGAGTAGTCCTGCGTTCCACGCCGATCGCCGTCGGCAGGAACCAGGTCTCGCCAACCGCCGTTGCGCGAGCGCCCATGGTCCGCGAAACGGTTCGGCTCGATCTCGGGCGGTTCATGAATTGTGGTTGCCATAACCTGCTCATTCTCTCCGATCGATACCGGGGTCGCCACATTCCGGTTGCTGCCCGTGAGTTACTTCTCGTCGTGCTCGGTCTGAACCTGCTCGGGCGAAGCCTGCATTACGTAATCACCAACGGAACTCTTTACTCCGTATTGATAGGGATCGTGATACACCACGGGATGCTTGCCGCCAAAGTTGTCCCAGGGCGGCGGCGTGGCCGTGCTCCACTCAAGCGAAGTGGCTTCCCACGGATTATCCGGCGCCGGCTTGCCCCAGAACCGGCTGTGAATGAGGTTGTAGACAAAGATCAACTGCGCCGCGCCGGTGATGAGGGCAGCAACGGTGATCCACTGATGCACCGGGATCAGCGGTTGCAGGTAGTCGTCCGGAAACGACGAGTAGCGGCGAATATTCCCGGCCATTCCCAGGTAATGGAACGGCATGAAGATGCAATACGTGCCCACGAAGCTGAGCCAGAAATGAATTCTCCCCAAAGTCTCGTTCATCATTCGTCCGAACATCTTGGGAAACCAGAAGTAAGTCGCCGCGAAGATGCCAAACATGGCCGCGACGCCCATCACCATGTGGAAATGGCCGACCACGAAGTACGTCGCGTGGAGCATGATGTCGATGGAGGGCTGAGCCAGAAAGAAGCCGCTCACGCCGCCGCTGACGAACATCGAGATAAAGCCCAACGCAAACAGGGATGCCGCGTTGATCCGCAGGTTGGCGCCATACAGACTGAAGACCCAGATGAGCACGACAATGGTGGCGGGAATTGTGATCACCAGCGTGGGGAAGGAGAATGCGAGCGCCGAGAACGGATTCATTCCGCTGACAAACATGTGATGCCCATAGACCATGTAACTGAGCACGGCCAGGGCTCCCATGCAATAGATGAGCACCCTCTGGCTCAGCATCGGCTTGCGCATGCTGGTGATCAGGATGTGGGAAACGATGCCGATACCGGGCACGATCGCGATGTACACCTCGGGATGTCCGAAGAACCAGAACAGGTGCTGCCAGAGCAGAGTCGATCCGCCCGAGTGCGGCTGCAGTTGGTCATTGATCACTTCATTCGAGGACACGAAGAAGCTGGTTCCAGCCACATGATCAAGAATTACGAGGATACATGCCGGCATTAACACGGAAAATGCGGTCAGGCCCATGCAGGAAGTGATGAACCATGCCCAGGTGGTCATGGGGAGGCGCATCAGGCTCATGCCCTTGACCCGGAGATCAAGCGTGGTGGTAATGAAGTTGAGCGAGCCCAATAACTGGCCAATGCAAAACAGCGCGATCGAAGTCATCCAAAGAATGACACCCAGACCTTGGCCAGGACCGGCGATCGAACCGACCGCATTGAGCGGTGCGTATTGGGTCCAGCCTCCCAGAGTCGGTCCATCCCCGAGAATGAACGACGACATCAGCACCACGAAGGCCACACATGTTACCCAGAACGACATCATGTTGAAGCGCGGGAAGGGCATATCTTCCGCGCCGACCTGGATGGGCAGGAAGAAATTGCCGAAGGCCGCAAACGGCGCGGTGGTGAGCACAAAGAAGACCATGATCGTGCCGTGCATGGTCATCAACTGCAGGTAGTACTCCGGCGTCATCACGCCGCCAGGAGCGCCATTTTTCGAAAGCAATTGCAGGCCGGGAATCGCGGCATTGGTCCAGCCCAGGTGAATGCGCATCATCCAGGAAAGAGCCATCCCGCAGAGAGCGGCGACCAGGGCCAGCCCGTAATACTGCTTGCCGATCACTTTATGGTCCAGACTGAACACGTACTTGCGAATGAAAGTTGTCGGAGGAGCGTGGTGTTCGACCGCGTGCGCTGACATGTCGTGCATTGGCTCTCACCTCACCAAAAATATCTCCTCCGCCCGCGCGTGAGCGCGGAGGAAAGAACTACTGCATTGCCTGTTCCTTTTTCAGCCAGTTGTCGAAATCCTGTTGGGAATAAACATAGAGATAGGCCTTCATGTTGTAATGCCCGAGGCCGCAGAGCTGGGTGCAGACAATCTCGTATTTGCCGATCTTAGTCGCCGTGAAATGCAGAGAAACATCCAGCCCCGGCACAAAATCCTGTTGCACCCGCAGCTCCCGCACAAAAAAAGAATGTCCGACATCTTTTGCGTGCATGAGCAAATGAATTTCCTTGTTCACCGGGATGGCCATCTCGGCGGTCACGATGTCGTCTTTGGAATCCTGATCGTGGTCGAGGTCGAGACCGAGGTAATTCTGCGTGCTTTCATTGATAAGCTCGGGGTGAAGTGGGCCGAAGGTTCCATCGGGGCCGGGGTATCGGAAATAGAAAGCGAACTGTCCGGCTTGGACCTGGATGGGCATTGCGCCGGCCGAGGGCGGGGTTAAATACTGGTCCGCCCACGCCTTCACTCCGAAAACTCCGAGGGCGAGGACTTCGACGCCCACGACCAGCACGGCCGCAATCACCAACACTTTGGCGCCCCCGGGAAAATTCTTGATCTTTGCATCCCGGCTCCGGTTCGAGAACATCCAAATGAAAATCGCCAAAATGAACTGTGCGGCGAGAAACGAAATTCCAGCCTCCGCCATGGTTTCCGACATCTGCTCATCGATCAGGTACCCATGGGTGGAGATGTCCTCGGGCGCCTCCCAGGTGTGTCGCACGATGGGAATCGCCGAAAGGATCGCGATTACGATGATGGTGACCGCAAAGAATTTCGCCATGCTGCCCTCGCCATGGCCGGTTCAGCCCGGCTTCATGAGTTTGTTTCAACCGTGACTACTCGCCCTCACCGCGGAGGACAAACCGCCAATGCCTGGCCAGCGATGCCCCCTGCGCCAGGCTAGTCGCCGAAGGACTTGACCGCGCTCGACTCATCCTTATGGATATCGAACACCGAAGAGAGCCGGGTCAGTTCGAGCAAGTCGTGGATTCGCTTGTTCAGATTGGCGAGTTTCAATTGCCCACCCTGGTTCCGAATCGTGGTGTGGGCCTTGACCAGTTCCCCGACTCCGGAACTGTCTACGTAGTGAACCTCACCCAGGTTCAACACCACCGCTTTGTGACCTTTTTCCGCCAGACCTCGAACAATGTCGCGAAGAATGACATTTCCTTCTCCCACCGTAATTCTTCCGGTGACGTCAACGACGGTCACTCCCTCCACCTGCCGGGTGGCGGTTTGCATCTTGACCGGGGTCGCCCCCGTCATTCCAATCCCGAGCCGATCGAGAATGGCGCACGCCAAAGTCGCAAGGTCCTTGGCATCCGTCCGAACTACGATCAGCGAACGCCCCGCCTTGAGTACTTCCTGGAAGAACGCCACGTCCTCTGAGGACTTTTCCTCCGCGGTCGGTTGCGGCGCTTCCGGGTCGTGCGCCGCCGCCGAGCTAACCGAGGCGCCCGCCCCCGCGCCGGCCAGCCCGAGCAGCGCAGCGGCCCCGAACCCTAATGCGAATACCGTCCCGATCCCGGGAAGAAGCAGCGTTGCAGCCACAACCCCGGTTGTCATGCCAGCGGCGCCGCCGACGAAGCCTCCCACATATGCTCCGAACTCTTTCGCGATGTTCTTGGCGTCGCTCTCGGATCGAGTCAGGAAAACGATGGACTGCTCCGGCACACCTCGCGCCCGGAGCTCCTTAACCGCTCCCTCCGCGTTATCACGCGAAGCAAATACTCCGATCGCCGTTTCCATAATGCCCTTCCCTCTCCCCGGCGCTGATTTTGTGATCCAACGAATCTACGTCCATGCCCTGCAGGCCAAGCCGGGCCATCGGCGCAGGCCAGTCTTTGCCGGGCACGCGAGTCCATGCCGAAGTTTTGCCAAGTCAATCTCTTGATCTTGCTGCCAGCGGGGCGCTGGTTCTGACCTGCGTCCGTTAGATTTGTTCCGCTGCCCGGACGCAGATCGCGTTTTTCATTTGGCCTTGAACGTGAAGTCGGCGGTCGCCGCTGCGCCCGCCGCTACCGTCACCTTTGCCGTTTGAGTGCCGTAGGTTTCCTGCCAGGCAGTCACGGTGTAGCTTCCGGGCGGTACATTCTGAATCGTGTAGGAACCATTTTCGTCGGTGGTTGCGAACGGACCCTTGACCACGGCAAACCAACCGCTCATCCACGGATGGATATTGCATTTGACGTGGATCATTTCCGGAGTTTTCCAACTCTTGGTGACCGGTGGAGCCCCTGGCGGTTGCGACTGGTTCCACGGAATATTGCCGGTGAGAGGGTTGGGTTCCGGGTGGATGTTATGGGCCGTCGCATCGCTCGTTTCTACTTTGAAGTCCTGGCCTACGTCCATGGCCAGGACGTGCGGCGTGTACATACAGTTCTTCTGGTCGAATACGGGGACTTGAGTGCTTTTCGCGTTGAGATCATTGGCACTCAGTCCCTCGGAGATGTAGAGAACAACATTCCCCAAGCCGTTCCCATTGCCGACCACGACATTTTCAGAATGGGCGGGGTTGTTCGCGTGCGCCTTGTCGCAGAAGGGGTCCTTGGACATATCGATGCCTCGCATATGCGGGGCCGTGCCGTCGAGCTTGACGGTGCCGCTAATCTTGCCCTCGCCGGCCGCGTTCGCTTTCTGGCCAATGACTAAAGCTCCAAGACCGACCAACACTAGAATGGCTGAAATCGCCGCCAACGCGCGGCTGCGCTGCTGCTTCATGGCTTTTCTCCTAAATTCGAACGGTTCGGAAGGATTACCCTCCCGATCACTGTGCTGGTGGTGCATTTGGATCCACGGGCTTCAACCCAAGTTGGTGGGCGATCTCCTTTTCTTTGGCGTTGTAAGCGTTGTGCGGCTGCAGTGAGCGCAGGTAAAACACCAGGTCCCACGCCTCTTCCGGTTTAATGTTGTCGACAAAGGACGGCATGGGCGTGCCGTCCAAGCCGGTCATAAAAATCCGGTAGATATCCGTGTCAGTGCTTCCGCACTTCGGTCGAGAACCATCCGTGAAGTTGAAGGCCGCAATGGGCTGATTCAGATCGTCGGTAAGCGTAGAGGCCGATGGGCCATTGGCCATACCTTGCACGCCGTGGCACTTGTAACACTGCATCCTGGCGAACACTGCTTGTCCGGCCTTGACGCGCTCCGGCGTGATTTCCGGCTTGGGAGGGATTTGAATGGGAGTGCCGGCCTTCTCCGTTTGCCAACGAGGAGAATAGTGCTTGATCCATGCGACCAGATTGGCGCGTTCCTCTTTTGTGAACGTGTTCCACTGAGGCATATTCGAGCGGTCCATGCCCCGGGTGATCGTATCGAACAGATCCTGGTCGGTCGGCAAAGTTCCGGTCGGAGTGGATCGGCACTTGAAAATCGCCAACTGGAAATTGCGCGGCTGGGCGTACATCGGGGTAGTAAACCACACCGCATTCTCGCCGTTCCCATCTCCCAGCTCACCGTGACAGCCAACGCAGAACCGGCGATAGGGCAGGGCCCCGGCTTTGGCGTTTCCCGCGATGTTGCCGACGTGGCTGGACGCCGCCGGTGAATTTAACCACTGTTGCAACTGAAATGTTGTGAGTTGCGCGTACGAGGCGTTTGATAAGCAGAGAGCGATAACTACGCTCGCCAACAGCGACGACTTGAGTAAGTTTGTATCCACAGTCATCCCCCTCTTTAGAAATCAAAGTCCATTCCGAACATCAATTCGCTGGTGTTCGTATTGGTGGCGTTGCCAGACGGGCTCGTAGGCCCCGTGCCGTTCTGGCGGAACAAGTTGAATTCGCCGAAATAGGCGAAGCCGGCTCGGCTAGTCATGAACGGGTTGTAGCGGTAGCCGATCGAGTAGTTGTTGATGTTTCCCAGGTTGGAGGGCGTCCCCGGAGTTGCCTGCTGCGACATTCGCTCCGCCTCATAGACGGCCTTGAAGATGAGCTGCGGACTGTAAACATAGCGAGCTTCGAAGGTGTAGCCGTTCCAGGTGGGAGAGCGCGATCCTGGCGGAAGAACCGTTCCCGGAATATTGTTCAAATTGGAACAGGTGGAGGTGGCAACGGGAGTCGAGCAGGTTGCCGTTGTGCCTCCATTGCCATCGGTCGCTATTGCGTTGCCATAACCCTGCCCGAAATACGCGTTATCCTCGCCGTGCTGAGTCACCACATTCAGGTCGAAATGGGGACCGAGGTAGAACTGCCCGTAAAAGCCCACACGACTGAATCCCTTGTTGCCGACTCCCGAACCGGCGATGGGCACCCCGCCCGAAGTCGGGTAGTACGTTGCCGCCTCCCCTGCAAAGGCGTACACGCCCACGCGCTGCATTCCCAACTTGCCGGTATCAATACCCTGGTCGAAGGTAAAGAATCCGCTATAGGAGTTGGCCCCGGTACTCAGGTTCACGTTCCCATCGCTCGAACTGAGCAGGGACGCGGAAACGCGGGTCTTGTCGTCCACCGAATGTCCCATGTACTCCAGGCCAAGCTGGTTGTCCCCCATTTGCCCGAAGATATTTCCATCACCCACCGGGATGAAGTGGTAGGTCTGATAAATACCGCCGTTACCGGTGAGCCACAGGGTGCGCTTTTCAGAAAGCAGGTTGTTGAGCTCAAATCGGCCTAGCCTGAAGTTGAGCCATGGACTGCCCCCGACGTTATCGATGCGCGCATTGACGCTCTCAAAATGAAACGCTCCGGTTGGGTCCGACGACGGCAACACATAAAACGAGATGTTCTTCTCGAGAGTTCCGCCGGTATGGAAATCGAGCCCGCTCAGGTCAAAGCCGGACGAGGAGATGCGTTGGAGCGCCGTACCGCTCGGATTCGGGTATTGCGGCGACCCCGGCGTGTAGACGTCCACCGAGTTAAGACTGCTCAGCCGGTGCCAGATCGGCGTAATGCGGAACGTCACCGGCCAGTAGCCGGGATTCTGCCAGATCGGTGCGTCTCGATCGTTCATCAACTGATAGCCATTGTCCCTGAACTTCAGCCCGAAGTTGTTTAAAGCGGGCCACGACTCGTGGCAAGCTGAGCAACGAAGCCCATACTTCCTGGCAAAGGCCGGTAACGCGCTCGCCGACGGGCTAGCGCTCAAGAGCAGAAAGATTAACGCGAAAGCAACGGCGAGGACCGAACTTGCCCGCTGCGGGTTCTGACAGAGATGAGACTGCGCCCACATACGCATGACTGCACTCCTCAGACAGGTTGTTAAATTTTGCAAAACACATTACTACACTACGCAAGGGACAGTCAGCCGAATCCCGTACCAAAACCGGCAACTTACGAAAAAATACAATCGCTGCCCCCGCCTGCTTTCTTGAGCACGGATCACAACAACCGGTCCGCTAACCCCACCACTTCCCAACGGCGGTGGATACTACTACTAACCGTGGTAGAGTGCAAGAGGGTTGGAAAAAAAATTTGCAAACTGTTTACTCGTCGCTGAGAAAGGCAATCTGGAACAGTTCTCCGGTGCATGCTGCGCGAGTTGACAGCGATGAACCGAGCGTAAGAGACTCTTCGAACAGGAGCAGTCGGAGCCGGTCGTGATCGGGCACAAGAGCTTTCGCGGTAATGGGCCGAATCGTTCGTTTGCCTTTGATGGTCCTGCCATTTCTCTGAGGGGAGTCGCAGTATTTTTTCTGATCATTGCCTCGTCCACCCCCGCACACGGGCGCGAAAAGGATGTTCTTCAGTACGGTGCGGGCCTGATTGTCAACATTCCAAGACCGGAGCCCGAAGTGGCGCAGGTGGTCGAAGACGTGTCGCGGAATACGATCATCCGGGGAACCAAGGAATACAACAAAGACGAATACGTTATGGGAGCGACCGCGGCCGAGTCTACTCCGGTTTTTCCGGCGTGGACGGAGGGCGGCAAGGTCTTCTACAAGGTCAAGATGCACGCGCTCGATCCGCGAAATTTCAAAGACAGCGGCGATCTGGGGACGTTGGCGGTGCGCTACGTGGTGCAGGTGCAGGGCTTCGAAAACACCGTGCTGCGCATCGACGCTGTGTTCGTGGAGGATTTTCGGCACAGCGTCCATCCATCGAACGGTTCGGTCGAGAGCAGCGAGTACAAGGACATCCAGGAACGCATTGACGCGATCGAACTGATCAAAAAGGAAACCGCCGAGGCGCAACAAGCCAAACAGGACCGCTTGGCGCAGGAAAACTTCGGTCTCGGCAGCGACAAAGTTCTGCTCAGCACTCCGCCACCGGAGACTTCGGTCGAATTCGCCCCTGGCGAGAACCCGATGGGCCCGGCGGGAAAGGCCGCGGGCGGCCAAGCGGCCAAGCAGCAGCCCCTCGAAACGCTCGAGCAGCACGTGGCCGAACTGCGCCGTGAGGTGGAGCGGCTAGTCAAGAAGCCCGGCGCACCGCTCAAATCCGCTCCGTTCCGCACCGCGAGCACGCTCGAATCTCTGGAGCCTGGCGCCGAAGTTCTGATTCAGATCTCAACGCCTTACTGGTACGGGGTAGAGACGCACGAGGGACAGCACGGCTGGATTCGACGCGACCAGTTGGAGCAGACGCCATGACCGGCCGGTGCTTGCCAATGGCTCCCTTGCCAGTCGTTCGTTTGCTACTCGATAAGCTGTCCGCGTTTCTGTTGCTCGCGCTCCTAGCCGGGGCGGCGCACAGCACCCGAGCACAGGCAAGTCCGCAGACGACTTCACCAGCCGGGCCGTACGAGCGGACCTACCGCCAGTCAAAGAGCGCGGTCGAAAAAGCGCTGAAGCAGTTGCAGCCCACCATGCGTGGACGCCTGCCGGTGCTCGAAGGATTTGCCGTGCCGGGCGACCATCCTTTGAGCCGTTACCAGCGGGCTTATTACGAGTCGGACGTGCAGGTGCGCTCGACAGGGTCGGGCGAATCGGTGGTGCGGGTGAACACGAAAGTGACGGCCTGGTATGCGGATTCAACTCCGTCTCGTTCAGGATACCAATTGCTGACTTCGAATGGTCGGCTCGAGTCCGACCTTCTAGACCAGTTAACGGAGCTGCTGGGGACGAGAACTGGCCCGAACTCAGGCACGGACGGCAAAACCACTGCCGAACCGGCGATCTCGGCTCCGATGCCCCAGTTGCCGGGGGCCGGGCGCGCGTTCCCTTCCTCATTGCAACCGGGCCTTTCGAGTCAGCAACTGGCGGAGACCAAGAATTCCCAGAACAAAGCCGCCGAACAAACCGAAGCCGGTTTAGAGGCCGAGGCTCGAAGTTTGGAGGAAGTGCTCAAGAACCAGGCGCATCCGAGGAATCTGGTCGCGATCAGAAAAACCGGAACTCCGGTGGTCGCGTCTCCAAGTTTGACTGGCAAGACTTTGTTTCTGGCAAGCGCCGAGGACGAGTTCGAGATGTTGGACTTCAATGCGGACTGGGTTCATGTGCGAATTTCCGGCCTGTCGCGAGGATGGATCTGGCGCACCAGCCTGGAGATGCCGGAGGGCATTTCGGACGTACCGCTCGTTGGCACCAAGGCGGCACCGGTCGTGGCCGATCTGTTTGAGGTGACGCGCGAGGAGACTGCGCCCTTCCCGGGGGATTGGGAGCCGCTGCGGGGCAAAAATGTGAAAATCATCTCGGTGCAAAAGATCCAAGAAGACGAGAAAAGCGGCGGTGCGCAGGCGAAACTGGAATTCGCAAAAGCTTTGCTCGACAAGGACTACGCGGAACTGGCGCAAAAATCAAAAGAACTCGCCGGAGTCGTGCTGATCTTCGATTCGGTCGATGGCGGCATGATCGCGGCCACGCTGCCAACGGTTCAGCGCTGGAAGGCGGGTACGTTATCCGACGCAGCTCTTTGGCATCAGTGTTATTTTGATCCACCGGAGACGTTCACGATCTCGGCCCCTTCGGGCGGCCACTAACGGTCCGTCGCCGATTCCCAATCCGGTTGCCAGCGACCGTTTTGGTGCGGGCATTGCGAGTCGCCGGGCGCGGTGCGGCTTTTTAGCTTGACATTGAACTCCGGGCACGATACGAATGCTTTCTTTAACGAGTCGGTTTCAAGGTTTCTAAGGAGAAACCAGGAGCAAACCGCTGAGTGTGGGGTCCATGTTCGAAAATTTCGTCTCTCTGCTGCGCGACTACGCTGCACTGACCAAGGCACGGATTACGGTCCTGATCGTTCTTACGACATGGTGCGGCTACTTCTTCGGCGCGCACCGGATGGGCGTGCCCTGGTGGTCCCTGGGCTTGTTTCACGCCTTGCTCGGAGTTGCGCTGGCTTCAAGCGGAACCGCAGCACTGAACGAAGTCCTTGAATCGGCCGCTGATGGGCGCATGCGGCGCACCGCGCTTCGTCCTTTGCCTTCAGGACGCATGACCAAGACCCATGCAACCGTGGCAGGACTGATGCTGACCCTCGGTGGTTCGGTTTATCTGGCTGTCTATGCCAACTTGCTCACCGGACTGTTAGTGTTCTTGACCGTTTGTGTCTATCTGATGGCCTACACTCCGCTGAAAAAGATTACTCCGCTTTGCACATTCGTGGGCGCGTTTCCGGGAGCGATGCCGGTGGTGCTCGGCTGGACGGCGGCGCGGGGGAAACTGGAAGTTGAGACTCTGATTCTTTTCGCCATCATGTTCGTGTGGCAGTTCCCGCATTTTCTCTCGATCGCATGGCTTTACCGCGAGGATTACGAACAGGGCGAGATCCGCATGTTGCCGGTGGTCGACTCCGATGGGAAGTCGACCGTGTGGCGGATTCTGGCCTATTCCGGAGCGTTGATTCCGGTAAGCATTCTGCCGGTTGCCTTGGGCATGGCTGGACGAATGTATCTGGTTGGCGCTCTGCTGATGGGCGCGGCGCTGTTTCGCGTTTCGATGGGAATGGCGCACCCGCAACTGCCGGCGACAGCGGCCGCATCCAAACCGTCGGCTCGGCGGTTATTGCGGGCGACGATCATCTACCTGCCCGCACTGTTCGCGCTTATGATGGCGAACTCGGGAAGTTAGTCCTCGAGAACTCAGCGGACGAAACCGTCCCAGCCCCTCAAGGGGCACTCCATGCGAGAGGCTCGCCAGGTCGCGAAAGCG
>Ga0302324_100005112_pt1 | contig 28769 bp, 30 predicted proteins | sample Palsa_T0_1_FD_201949 | JGI IMG/M metagenome (GOLD analysis project Ga0302324, IMG submission 201949) | Peat permafrost microbial communities from Stordalen Mire near Abisko, Sweden - Palsa_T0_1 | ecosystem: Environmental > Terrestrial > Soil > Palsa > Peat permafrost | place: Sweden: Abisko...
ACCGAAGGCGCCGGCCACGAACTGGTACTCTTCGAGCAGGGTCGTCCTGAACAGCGCCGGGTCGTCGGCGTCGATCGTGACCACGCAGCCGGCCGCGTCCAGCGCCCCCAGGGGGTGCTCGGCGCCGGCGGCGACGGCTCCGGTTAGCCGGTTCGAGGTCGGGCAGATCTCGAGCGGGATGCGGCGCTCGGCGAGCAGCGCGACGACGCTCGGGTCCTCGATCGCCCGCACGCCGTGGCCGATGCGCTCAGCCCCCAGCACCTCGACCGCGGCCCGTACGCTGGCCGGGCCGGCCGCCTCGCCCGCGTGGACGACCCCGTGCAGCCCGCCGGCGCGAGCGATCGCATAGGCTCGCTCGTACAGCTCCGGCGGCCAGTTGGCTTCGTCGCCGCCTAGCCCGACCCCGACGACGCCGAGGTCACGCAGCCCGACCGCCCGCCGGGCCGACTCCTCGGCCCGCTCGACCCCGAAGTTGCGGGTCAGGTCGGCGATCAGCGCGACCTCGATCCCGAGCGGAGCGCCGGTTTCGTCGAGCGCCTGGCGGATCGCCTCGACGCACGCTCGCACGTCGAGTTGGTGATGGAAGTACGTCCAGACCGAGGGCGAGATGAAGACTTCGGCGTAGCGCACGCCCTGTGCCGCCGCGTCCGCGACGTAGTCGCGCGCGATGCGGGCGAAGTCGTCGGGGACGCGCAGCGTCTCGGCAACCTTGGCGAACAGCAGCAAGAACTCGCGAAACGTCGTAAAGGCATACGTGCGTGCCGGATCGGCCCGCTCGCCCAGGTCGAGGCCGTATTTGGCCGCCAACGCACGAAAGGTCTGCGGGCGCACGGTTCCCTCGAGATGACAGTGGAGCTGGACTTTGGGCAGCGCGACGAGATCGAGACCAACCACCTTGACGCCCTTCGACGCCTGGGGTATGATGACCGTCGCCCGCGCGGGGTGGAGCAGTCCGGTAGCTCGTCGGGCTCATAACCCGAAGGTCGCGAGTTCAAATCTCGCCCCCGCAACCACTCACAGGTCCAGCAAGTGCAAACTTCCTGGACCTGTCCTTTTTCATCAGCCCACGAATGGGTCTCCGCCGGAGCCTGCCGATCTCTGCTAGCGAAGCGCTAACGATCCGCCCGCTGCGTAGCGACGAGTGGGAGGCGTTCCGCTCGATCCGACTGATGGCGCTCCGGACGGAGCCGGGGATGTTCTTCAGCTCGTTCGAGCACGACTCGGCACTCGGTGCGGATGAGTGGCGCGGCTGGCTCGCGACGCAGACGCAGTGCGTCTTCGGCGTGTTCGCCGGCGGGACGTTGGTCGGTATCACGGCGGTCTACACGCATCGCGACGACCCCGATGGCCAGACCGCGCTGCTCGGGACGTCGTACGTGCAACCGGCCTACCGTGGGCGCGGCCTGGCCCGTCTGCTCTACGAGACCCGCCTCGCATGGATCCGCAGTCGTGGCACCTTCCGTCGCGTCGTCGTCTCGCACCGCCGTTCCAACGAACCGTCGCGGCGCGCCATCGAGCGCTACGGGTTCGCGCTGACCGGCAGCGAGCCCCGAACGTGGCCCGACGGAGCAGTCGACGACGAGCTGCTCTACGCGCTCGACCTCACCCGCGACGCTCTCGTCGCCCGCGAGTCGCCGACCCTCGAGCCACCCTGGCTCGACGTCCCGAACATCGTGCTCGGCGACCGTGCACTGCGCGCTCACCTGCTCGTCGAGCGCGGCGGCGTGCCGTACCGCCGATTCGAGCTGCACGGCGTCAGCCGCTCGGAAGCCTGGGTGCGGTCCGACGCGATCACCTGGAAGGGTCTGCTCGCGATCGGTTTTGCGCAGCGCGCATACGTCATGCCTGTGGCCGGTGGCACACCGCGGCAGATCGACTTCGAGAGCTACTTCAGCCGCTTCTACGCCGGCGAGAGCTGGCTGCTCGTCGTCTCCGGCGGTGACGTCCTGCGGCTCGACGAGTCCGGTGACGTCGTCTGGCGCAGCGAGGAGTTTGGGATCGACGGGATCATCATCGAGCGCGTCGCGAACGGCAGGATCGAGGGGCAGTACGCCTACGACCCACCCGACGGCTGGGGTCCGTTCGCGCTCGCGCTCGACGACGGGTCTATTTCAAGCGGGTCGTAAGCGCGCTCACGAAGCTTTGCTCGAGCGTGCCGTTCGAGGGCACGAGACGACCACCGAGCGGGCTATCCAGGTCCTGCGGCGTGAGGACGATGATTCGCACCGAGACGACGACGTGCGCCGTCGCTCCCTCGCCGGGCGTCGTGCGAACCGAAACGAAGTACTTCGCCGTCGCACCGGCCGGCACGAACTTGTGCGCCTCCGCCGGAATGGCGTTCAGCAGCGCGGCGTTGCTGAGCGGAACCGCTTTCGAGCTGATGATACCGTGCTCGGTGTCGTTCTGCGAGACTGCGATGCGACTGCTGGCGAAGTAGTCGAGGATTGACTGCCGTGCCGCCGTCGCGGCCAGCGGCGCGGTGAACTCGTAGACTTTGGGGCTCGGCTCGACGGGCGGAATCGACTCGGCCACTTGTTTGCTCACGATCCGGACGGGCAGTGCCTTGGGCGCAGCCGCGCGTGTGTTCGCGCGGGCCAGGCGAATCGAGAAGCCGCCGGTGACCTTGCCGTTCACGACCGAGTCGACGTTGACGACGATGTCATGCGTGAGGTGCGCGGTGACCGAAGCCGGCGGACGCGTCAGCGTGATCGTTCCGACCTGCAGCTCCTTGGGCTGGAAGGTCATCGTGCCGCGCAAGAGCGTCGGCGGCGCCGCGACGTGCGCCACTCTGGCGCGGGGCACGATCAGCGCCGTCGAGACGACGGGTTTCGCGGGCACGGTGACGATCGGCACCTTGACGCTAGAACGGATCGTCGCCGCGAGCGGTTCCGTCACCAGCTGGATCTTAGCGGTCGCGGCGAGCGGGTTGCCGATGATGAAGTGGATCGGTGCCAGCGGCGCCGTTCCGGTGTCGACGTCGAAGAAGTTCGTCTGCGCGTCGTTGTTGCTCAGATTGATGTCGCTGGGATACGTGATGTCGACGCGCACGCAGAAGTGGTCGAAGGTCGAGATCGGCGCGGGCCAGACGCCGCCGTTGGTGTCGTTGAGGTTGGTGAGGTCCCAGTTGATCGGTACGAGCTGCGAGGCAGCACCGGCCGCCGCGTTGACGGTGACCGTTCCGATCAGCTTGAACGCGGAGTCGGGAATCGAGCTGTACCAGGGCGCGTAGCGGAAGCGCACGACGGCGCCGGTCGCGTTGGCGCTGCCGAGGTTGCGCACCCGGGCGCGCAGCGCGTTGATGACGCCCTTCTGTGCGTTGACCTGTACGTTGGAAGCGTTGACGACGAAGATGTCGGGCGACTCCCACGTCGGGCCAACACCGGTGACGTAGCCCCACGGCGTGATCGCCATGTCGACGCCGGTCGCGTCGCTCTCCGCATGCGACCAGACGTCCTGATCGCCGCGGCCGGCCGGGCTGCACGGCGCCGCGGCACCGGCCGGCGGCGCGCAGAGGTTGCGCGTGTCGCCCCAAGCGCCGAGCAAACCGTTCGCGTCGGCGAAGCCCCACAGGTAGTCCCCCATGTAGCTCGGCACCAGCAGCGGGTCGTAACCGTCCGACGGCGCGAAGTCGACCGCGGAGTAGGTGCGGTTGTACCAGGTCATGCCGGCGTCGGTCGAACCGGCTTCGTAGACGCGGATCTTCTGGTTGGCCGGATCCTCCCGGCGGCTGTAGAGCAACACCTTGATGTGCCCGGTCACCGGCGAGACGGAGATCGACGGCAACCAGTTGTCGTTGCTCGTCGGATCGGCGCCGAGCGTCGCGGCCGGGCCCGAAGTGATGTCGCGCGGCGCCGACCACGTTTTGCCGCCGTTGGTCGAAGCGGTGAAGTAGATTTCGGCGCGCGGCGGCGCCGTTGCGCTCGGCTGGCCGGCGAAAACGACGTACATGTTGCCGCGCGTCGGGCTGCCGGCGGGCGTGTTGTCGATCGCGAGGAACGGGAACGAGCGTGTGCGCAGGCTCTCCCCGCCGGTGCCGAGGTCGCCGGGCGTCGAGGTGAACGTCGCGACGGTCTTCGAGGCGTTCGGGTCGGTCGGATCGGGGTTGACGAAGCTGCCGCCGCCGTTGGTCGACTTGACCATGTTGATCGTCGCGCTCGCGGCGACCGCGGTCGACGTGAGCTGCGACCACGCGACGTAGAGCGTGCCGTCCGGCCCGACGACCGGAATGACGCCGTGCTGGTACGCGCCGCTGGACGGCGCGATCGCGACGGTCGGGCTGAACGCGAGCGGCGAGGTCGACGACGACGCGGCGAACTGCGCCTGTGGGTTGCCGCTCGGCGGGTAGTCCGACCAGCCGACGTAGACGCGCCCGTTGTAGGTACCGCCGGTCGTGTCGACAGCGAGGAACTCCTTGTCCTCGAAGCCGCCGTCGGTCGACGACGCCCCCGAGAGGACGACCGGACTGCCGAACGTCACGCTGGGCGACGTCGAGGTCGACGCGTTGACGCCGATGTACGAGTTGCCGGTCGAGGGCTGCTCGAGCAGCGAGCCGTAATACAACGTGCCGTTCGTGTCGAACTGCAGCGTCGGATCGCCTTGGAGCGAGTACGCACCGGCCGGCACGAAGCCGCCGTCGGTGAACGAATTCCCGCCGTTCGTCGAATAGGCGTAGCCGCTGAGGCTCGTCCACGCGGCGATGCCCAGCAGCCCCGCTTGGCGCGAGGTGTTGTATCCGACGACCGCAAGCGAACCGTGCCGCGCGACGTACGTCTCGCTTTCGGTTGTCAGGTTGTCGAGGTTCGTCGCGTTGTTGTCGACCGAGTTCACCTGTACGTCGGCGCTCGCGGCGCTGGCGACGGAGAGAAAACACGCGGCGAGCCCCGTGGCGATACGACGGCGCACTACGTTTGTCATGAGCCCACACCTCCCGGCTGTCTTCAGATACCAGCTGGTACCTCGTATCATACCACAAGACGAGCGTGCTCGGGGGCACAATTTTCGCGGCGCCGGCCGCACGCTTGCCTGCATGACGAGTCAGTGCGGCTGGGAGACCTCAGCGGAAGCGTGCGATCGCGTGGTAGAGGCCTTGCGGGTCGTCGGTGCCGAGGGTTACGGTGGCGCCGTTGCGCTTGCGAATCATCACCGCGCGGTAGCCCCACACGTTCCACAACCAGCCGTGCCAGATCGTCCAGTGAATGCCGAACCCTTCCCAAAAGTTCGTCTTGGTGATCTGCACGTCGGCGATATCCGCCAGCGGAATCGACCCGCGCGGGGCCCCGAGCCCGAAGGCCCACGAGATGCCGTTCGCGTCGACCCGCGTCGAGAGCGTCGAAAACACGACCGCGACCGCCACCAAGAAGAGCAGGGGCGCCAGGCTGCGAAACATCGCCGTGAGCACGAACGAAAGCGCGCAGATTATGACGATCCAGTACGAGAGCTGACGGTGCTCATAGGTCGGCATCGGTCGGTCTTACCCCGAAAAACGGCGCTGGTTACGGCCGGCAACGAGAGGAGCTTGCGATGACGGCTTCCGTCTTCGTCGGAACCAGCGTCGACGGGTTCATCGCACGACGAAACGGCGATCTCGACTGGCTGCCCGAGAGCGGCGGCGAACCGCACGGATACGACGAATTCATGGCCGGCGTCGACACGATCGTGATCGGTCGCAAGACGTTCGAGACGGTGCTGTCGTTCGAGGTCTGGCCGTACGGCGACAAGCGGGTCGTGGTCCTGAGCACGCGCCCCGTCAACCTCTCCGCGGTCGTCGGCGGCGTCGTCGAGCAGATGGCCGGATCCCCGACTGAGATCGCCGCGCAGCTCGCGGCGAGCGGCGCCCGCCACATCTACGTCGACGGGGGGATCACGATTCAGGGCTTCCTGAGGGCGGGGCTCATTCGGCGTCTCGTCATCACGCGCGTCCCCGTGCTCATCGGGGAAGGAATCCCCCTCTTCGGCGCCTTACCGCACGACATCCGGCTCCAGCACGTGATGACTCGGCACTATCCGAGCGGTTTGGTCACCAGCGAGTACAACGTTGCCGACGGCGGCGTTTGAGGAGAGCGGCATGGAGAACAGCGTCGTCGATCGCATCGCGGGCGTCGATCCCGGCGACCCGATCGACGAATCGATCGACCGCTTCGAATCCGACGGGGCCATGCTCGCAGGCCTGGTCCGCTCGATCCCGCCGGAACGGATCGCCGAGCACGCGCCGTTCGACGGCATGTGCGCGTTGGAGCAGATCTGCCACCTGCGCGATCTCGAACAGGCCGGCTGGCAGCAGCGCTTCACCGCGACGCTGCACGAGGACAACCCGACGATCCATAACTTCGACGGCGCGGCGGTGTCCGCCGCGTCGAACTATCACGCCGAAGACGTGGCCACGGCCCTCACGGCGTGGCTGCAGCTGCGCCGGCAACTGGTGACCTTGCTGCGCGCCTGCGACGCGCCGGCGTTCGAGCGGACCGCCACCTATGCCGAATCCGGCCGGACGCACACGCTGCGCGAGTTGCTGGCCTTCGCCCTCGGTCACGATGAGGATCACCTGATCCGCTTGAGCCGCCTCGCGGCGCACTTCGCCTAGCGCTGTTGGGCGTAGGCCTGCAGCCAGCCGAGGCCGCGCAGCCAGCCGTTGAAGTGGTCGTCCCGGTCCTCGGGCTCGGTGAGCGCGGAGAACACGCGCGCCGCCGGCGCGTGGATCGCGATCTCGCGGACGATCGTCGTCTCGGTCGGACTGTTGGTCATCGTTCCTTCTCCTCGGCGTACGCTTTGAGTCGCTCGAGGCTGCGATCCCAGAAGGCCTTGTAGTCCTCGAGCCAGGTGTCGATCTGTCGCAACGGCTTCGGGTTGAGTTGATACAGCCGCAGGCTGCCGACGCTGACCAGCCCGGCCTCGCGCAACAGGCGCAAGTGCTTGGAGATCGCCGGCCGGCTGACGCGAAAGTTGCTCGCGATCTCGCCGACGGAGCGCCGCCGCTCGCGCAGGATCGCCAGGATCTCTCGCCGTGTCGGATCGGCCAGCGCCCGGAAGACGGGGTCGGGCCCGGGGCGTCGTTCGGAAACCATTTGGTTACCATACCGTAACCGATTGGTTACCTAAAGTCAACCCCGCAAGGACCGGGAACGGCGTTGCGCGGCGACGGATCACCGCCTAACGCATCTTCACTGCTTCGAGGTGATCGTCATGGCTGAAGGATACGTCGGCGAAGTTCGCCTGTTCGCCGGGGGGAGCGCGCGGCTGCCGAAGGGCTGGCTCCCGTGCGACGGGCGGCTGATGCCGATCGCACAGTACCAGGTGCTCTTCTCCCTGATCGGCCCCTTCTACGGCGGCGACGGCGTCCGTACGTTCGCGCTGCCGGACTTGCGCGGACGCAGTCCGGTCGGGGCGGGCGAAGGGCCAGGCCTCGCCCCGGTCGAGCTCGCCCAACAGGTCGGGAACACGCCGGTCGCGCCGGCCACCGGCGGCAAAGGTGTCCCGACCCCACCCGGGCTGGGCTTGACGTTCATGATCGCGTTCGCCGGCGAGTATCCCGTGCCCCAATGATCGCCGACGAGGCGAGCGTCGGGCTCGAGCCGACCGCGGACCAGCGCGCGCTACGGGACGCCGTGCGCGCGCTGTGCGCGTCGTTCGGCGACGCCTATTGGCGCGCGCTCGACGCCGAGCGCGGCTATCCGGACGCGTTCATCCGCGCGCTGACCGAGGCCGGCTACCTGGCCGCGCTGATCCCCGAGGAGTTCGGCGGCGCGGGGCTGGGGCTCGCCGAGGCCTGCATCATCCTCGAAGAGGTCAACCGCTCCGGCGGCAACGCCGCCGCCGCGCACGCGCAGTTGTACATCATGGGGACCGTGCTGCGCCACGGCAGCGCGGAGCAGAAGCGGCGCTTCCTTCCGCCGATCGCGCGCGGCGAGCTGCGGCTGCAAGCCTTCGGCGTGACGGAACCCAACGCCGGCAGCGACACGACGAAGATCGCCACGACCGCCGTACGCCGCGGCGACGTCTACGTCGTCAACGGGCAGAAAGTCTGGACCTCGCGCGTCCAGCACAGCGACCTGATGTTGCTGCTCGCGCGCACCTCGCCGCCCGACCAAGCCGCCGGCAAAACTTTCGGCCTCTCGACGCTGCTGGTCGATCTGCGCAGCGCACCGGCCGGCACGATCGACGTGCGCCCGATTCGCACGATGATGAACCATGAGACGAACGAGGTCTTCTTCCACGACCTCGAGGTGCCGGCGGAGAACCTGATCGGCGAGGAGGGACAGGGGTTCCGCTACATCCTCGACGGGATGAACGCGGAGCGCATCCTGATCGCGGCCGAGTGCGTCGGCGACGGCGGCTTCTTCATCGACCGCGCGGTGAAGTACGTCGGCGAGCGGATCGTCTTCGGGCGGCCGATCGGCCAGAACCAGGGCGTGCAGTTCCCGCTGGCCCGCGCGTATGCGGCGCTCGTCGCCGCCGACCTGGTGCGCCGTCAGGCGGCGGCGCTGTTCGACGCCGGTCGCCCCTGCGGCCCCGAAGCGAACACCGCCAAGCTGCTGGCCTCCGAGGCGTCCTGGCAGGCCGCCAACGCCGCGCTCGACGCCCACGGCGGCTACGGCTTCGCCGAGGAGTACGACATCGAGCGCAAGTTCCGCGAGACGCGCCTCTACATCACCGCGCCGGTCGCCAACAATCTGATCCTCTCCTACATCGGCCAGCACGTCCTGGGGATGCCGCGCTCGTTCTGAGCGTTCAGCCGGTGCTGGAGCCGGCCGCCGTCAGGCGCGCGTACGGTTCGGCGAGCCAGCGCGCGGCCAGCTCGCGCAGTTCGGCGTCGGCTTCGTCCTGCTTGGCGGCGGCATCGGCGACGAACGCGCGGGTGGGTTGTTTCGCGTCGCGGCCGACCGCGGCGTGCAGGCGCTCGCGGTCCGCCGCGGAGAGCGTGATGCCGAAGCGCGGCGCGAGCGTCTCCCAGATCGCCGCCGGGAGCGCGCGATAGTCGATCGTCCGCTCGGCGCCGCCGTGCGCCGCCATCGCGCTCGCGATGCGCGCCAGCACGCGCGCGTGATACTCATCGCGCGGCAAACGCATCGCCTCGGCCGGCGTGAACGCGAGCAGCGACGGCGCGTTGAGGGCGGCCATCATCCAGCTGACCGCGCGCCGGTGCGAGACCAGGATCTCGACCGGGTCGCGCACGAGGAACACCCACGGAACGCCGGGGAACGCGCGCTCGATCAGATCGAGCTGGAGCGCGTGCCAGGCGTCGAACTTCACGATCAGGTGCCGTTCCGTGCCGGTTCGGCGTTGCGCGAGGGCATCGATCATCGCGCGCAGCCACGCGATGCGCTGTTCATCGGTGATCCGCGGGTCGCGCTCGTGCGCGCGCAGCACCGCGTCGATCGGCGCGGCCTCCGAGAGGACGAGCACCTGCGGGAGTTCGGCGAACGCCTGCGTGACCAGCGTCGAACCGCAGCGCGAGAGGTGGAAGACGAATCCGCTCGGCGCGAGCCCGGGCCGCTGCGCGCCGAGCGCAGCGAGCTCGGCCAGCGGCGTCTGCGGCCGAAAGGCGAGGTTGAACGGATGCTGAAGCGCGCGCCGGATCGTCCCTTCGAAGAAGGGGTCGGTGAAGCGCAGGTCGTCGAGCCGGCACCAGTCGACCGTCGGCGTCCCGGCGTCCCACCAGACCCGCATCGGGACGAACCCGTCGAGCAGTTCGGGGTTCACGCGCTGGAGGTCACCAACGAGGCCAGCAGCCCCTGGGCCAGCGCCGCCTCGACGTCGGTCGCCTCGAACGAGCAGCCGCGCTCGGCACCCAAGCGCACCGCCAGCGCGACGAACGCGTAGCGTTCGCGTTGCGCCCACAGCGCGTCGCGCAGCGCGACGTCGGTGAAGACGAGCGCGCGAAAGCGGGCGAAGTCGGCCATCGGCATCTCGCCGGACCCGGTTGGACTCGGGCGCGGCGATCCCCTCGGAACGCCGCGGCCGGCGTCAGGAACCGCAGTAGGCGGTCAGGGTCGAGAGGACCTCGGGCGAGGTCGCAGCCCCTTGCGGATGGGTGTAGGTCAGCTTGGTCACGCCCGGCGCATCATCGACGATGATCTGGTGCACGACGACGGTTCCGAAGGTCATCTCGACCTCGTGCGCGCGGCGTGCATCGCAGGTCCGGTCTTTGTCGACCGCCGCGTGGATGCCGTTTTCGGTGATGTTCTTGCGGATCATCGCCACGACGTCGTCGTACCCCAGGTCGCCGTCTTCGAGGTAGACCAGCGTCTCGCCGTCGCTTTTGCGCCAGATCTCCTGGGCGCGCGGCGTCTGCGGCGTCGCGCTCGCGGCGACGACGTGGTCCCACCCGTTCGGGCCGGTGAAGGGCTTGGTGATCGCGGCGGCGCTCAACGGGACGAGCGCGGCGATCGCGGCCAGCGACGCCGCGCGAAGCGGTGCGCGTGTCATGCCCTAGCCTAGCCTGCCGGCGGGCCCCCCCGCACCGGGCGAACGGCGCATGCTGCGCCGTCCCAATACGACAACGGGCGAATTCGGATGCAACCCGTTGCCAGGTGTCGCGGGGCTAGGTGGAAACGACCTCCGAACCGGCGGCCTGCGCGAGCAGGGCGCGCAGCCAGGCGTCGACGACGCAGTCGACCACCAAGTGGATGCGGGCCGCGGGCCCGGGGTTCATCACCTGGTGCCGCCGCGTGACGTCGACGTACCAGCACTCGCCCGGCTGCATGGCGAGGGCGCAATCGTCGAGCAAGAACTCGACGCCGGGGCCAGTGACGAGCGGCACGTGGACGCGCAGCTCCCCGAACTCCAGACCGATGTTGTAGTCGCGGTGCTCGCGGATGCGCGCGCCGGCGCCGAGCCGTAACAGACGCGCCGAGGTCAACGGACAGCCGAAGGCCGCCAGCGCCGCGCGCAGCGCAGGCGCCTGCGCGAGCGCCGGCGTGTCGGCGAAGCCGGCGGCTCCGGCCGCGGGATCGGAGTAGAGCGAGACCTGGCCGCCGGTCGCGCGCAGCGCGATCCCGCTCCAGTCGCCCTCGTAGTAGGCGGTGTTGAAGTGACGCTCCCAACGGCTCTCGGCGAAGGCCAGCGCTTCGGCCGCCAGGGCGTCGGCGTCGAAGCGCAGCGGCAGCCGCAACCGGTCCGGCAGCGTCACCGAGAGGCCGCAGCCGACGCGCCGATCAGACCCAGCTCGGTGCCGACCTGCTCGAACGCAGCGAGCGCGCGGTCGAGTACCTCGCGCGTGTGCGCGCTCGAGATCTGCACGCGCACCCGCGCCGTCCCCTCCGGCACGATCGGGAAACCGAAACCGGTGACGAACACGCCGGCCTGCAACAGCCGCTCGCTCAACGCGATCGCGAAGGCCGTCTGCCCGACCAGGATCGGCACGATCGCGCTGGGCCCCTCGAGCGGTCGATAGCCGAGCCGCTGCAAGCCGGCCCGGAAGTAGCGCGTGTTCTCGCGCTGCCGGGCGACCAGCTCCGGCTTGCGCTCGAGCAATGCGATCGCGGCCTGCGCGCTCGCTGCGACGGTCGCCGGCAGGGCGTTGGAGAACAGTTGGGTGCGCGAGCGTTGCACGAGCGTGTCGATCAGCGCGCGCGAGCCGGCGACGAAGCCGCCCGCGGCGCCGCCCAGCGCCTTACCCAGCGTCCCGGTGACGATGTCGATCTCGCCCGTCAACCCGTAGTGCTCGAGCGTGCCGCGTCCGGTCGGACCCATCACGCCGGTGCCGTGCGAATCGTCGACGATGGTGACCGCGCCATAGCGCTTGGCCAGCGCGACGATCTCGGGCAGTTTGGCGATCGAACCTTCCATCGAGAAGACGCCGTCGGTGACGATGAACGGCGTCCCCTGCGCCTGCTGCAGCTGCAGCTCGAGATCGGCCATGTCGCCGTGCTTGTAGCGCAGCCGTTTGGCCGCCGAGAGCCGACAGCCGTCGATGATCGACGCGTGGTTGAGCTCGTCGCTCACCAGCGTGTCCGCCGCGGTCGCGATCGTCGGGAGCAGTCCTTCGTTGGCCGTCCAGCACGAGACGTACGAGAGCGCCGCTTCGAAGCCCAAGAAGCGCGCGATCGTCTCCTCGAGCTGCCGGTGGATGTCGAACGTCCCGCAGATGAAGCGGACCGAGGCGGTTCCGGCCCCGTACTTTTGCAGCCCGGCGATCCCGGCCGCGACGACCTCGGGATCGTCGGCCAGGCCCAGGTAGTCGTTCGACGAGAGCACGATCACCTCGCCGGCCTCTTCCATGCGTACCGCCGGGCCCATCGGGCCGGTCAGGTGCCGGAGCGTCTTGTACGTTCCCGCCGAGCGGAGCGCGGCCAGATCGGTGGCGAGGCGGGCCTCGAAGGCGGCGTTCATCAAGTCTCCTCCCAGACCGTCAACTCGCGGCGCGTGCCCGCCGATGAGATTGAGGTGAAGGCCCTCTTCGGAACGCTGCACTGCACGCTCCTGGACCGCCGTTCGAGCGTCCCGCTCGCCGGCGCTCGGATCACCTGCGTTTGGCGCAATGAGCGCGTCTCGGCCCACACGGCCGACGAGAACGGCAGCTTCGTCACCGAGCTCCCCGAGGGCGTCTACGACCTGGTCATCTCGGCGCGGGGCTACCTCTCGCTCTCGGTGCGCGGGGTCGGCGTCCTGGCCGGCTACCGGCAGGACCTGCTGCGCGGGCTGGTCCCCGGCGCCGGCCAGCCGCTCGAGGGCGAGCCCTCGACCGCCATCGCCGGCTACGTCCGCGACCGAGTCGGCCAGACGGTCGGCAACGTCGCGATCCACGTCAACGCGAACGACGGGAGCACGGCCTACACGACCCGGACCGACAAGATCGGCGCCTTCGTCCTCAACGGCGTGCGCCCGGGGATGTACGACCTGGTCGCGCGCACCGGCGAACGAACGCTGGCGCTCGCGCACGTCCCAATCGCGCACGTGAAGGACCTAGTCCGCGTCGACCTGACCCTGCTTCAGTTGTAGTGGATTCGGCGCTCTTGACGAGCGCCGAACCCATCGCGGTCCTCGCTTCGCTGCGGTCCGCCATTATTGTGCTTCGAGCGCTTCGATGAGTGGGCCGAGATACTCGCGTAGGCGTTCGCCGCGGCCGAGACTGGTGCGAAAGATCGGTTGCCGGACCTGCGTCTTGCTGGCCGTGCGGATCGGTCGCTGCACGTCGTGGAAGCGCAGACACGCCGGATCCCACGGCAGCCCGCAGAACGCGACCAACCGCCGCGCGCTGCCTTCGAGATCGGCGACGATCTCTTCGTAGTCGATCTCGAAGAAGCGGTCGGCCGGCAACACCGCGCGCCACTGCGCCATCAGCGCGGCGTAGGCGCGATAGAAGCGGCCCAGCTCGGCCAGATCGTAGCTGAAGTCTTGCCGCCCTTCGAAGAGCGTGGTGTAACACGAGACGCACGTGTCGAGCGCGTTGCGCCGGGCGTGGATGATCCGTGCGTTGGGCAGCAAGACGTGGATCACCCCGGCGCGCAGGAAGTTGGCCGGCAGCTTGTCGACGATGCGCAGCGCGTCGGGCGCGAGCTGCGCGACCGTGTTGACGTAAGCACGTCCGGCGGCAGCCAGATCGCGCGGTTCGGGGGTGGCCAGCAACCCGGCGATGACGGCCGGCAAATACGGTAGCTCGCCCGCCGCGTGGATCGCCGGGTGCGCACCCAGGATCGCCTCGACCAGGGTCGTCCCCGAGCGCGGCATCCCGACGACGAAGACCGGGAGCGACGACGGTTCCCCGTCGCGCGCTCGCGCGAGGAACGCACCGTCGACGTTCTCGGCGGTCGCGCGCATCGCGCGCTCGTCCTCGGCGACGTCGTAGCGCAAGAGCGCGCGCTTCATGCGGTTGCCCTCGCCCAGGTGGGCGAAGGCGCGCTCGAGATCACCGTAACCCAAGGCCGTGCGGCCGGCGGCGAAATGCATCGCCAACCGGTCGTCGTAGGCGCGCAGGCGTGGTGAGGTCGCGAGCGCGCGTTCCATCGCCTCGACGTCGGCCTCGGACGGCACGACCTCGGGCAAGTCGACGCGCGCGTACCAGCTCGGGGCGGAGTCGGGTTCGAGCGCGAGCGCGCGGTCGAGCAGTTCGGCCGCCTCGGCGGTGCGGCCCAGTTCGATCAGGACGCCGGCCTGTTTCGCCAGCGGGCTCGCAGCGCGGGGTGCCAACGCCGCGGCGCGAGCCAGCGCCGCGAGTGCCTCGTCGTGCCGGCCCAGCACTTGCAAACAGACGCCGAGCATCTCGTAGGGAACCGACTCGTTGGGCAGGCTGCGCACCGCGTGCTCGGCGGCCTGCAGCGCCTCGGCTGGCCGCTCGAGCTTGAGCAGGACGCGCGCCTGCGCGATCCGCGCCGCGACGTCGTCCGGGTGGCGCGCGACGACCTCGGCCAACAGCGCGGCAGCCCGTTCTTGTCCGTGCAGGGCCCCTTCGATCATCGCGAGCAGCGCCGACGAGCCGGGTGCGCCGCCGTCGATCTCGACGGCCCGACGCGCATGCTCGAGCGCCTCACCATGCCGCCCCAACGTGTGCAGGATCAGCGCGGCGCCGACCTGCGCGGGTCCGAAGGCGGCATCGATCGCGACCGCCGCTTGGTAGACCGTTGCGGCTTCCTCGAAGCCACCGGTCGCGGTGAGCAGTTGGCCGAGCTGCGCCTGCAGCGGCGCCGACGCCGGCGCGGCCGCGGCGGCGCGTCGGGCCGACTCGAGCGCCGCCTCCAGGTTCCCACTGCGCCGGTAGAGGATCGCTCGGCGCGCGTGCTGCGTCGCCTCGGCCTGCGGCGAACGGCAGGCCTGGTCGACGCACGCCAGTGCCAGCTCGACCTCACCCAGCTCGTAGAGCGCCGCCCCGACGAGGTCGAGCGCGCGGTATTCCTCGGGCCAGCCGCGCAGGATCGTCGTCGCGGCGCGCGCCGCAGCGTCGCGCTCGCGTGCCGCGGAGCGGTCATGGAACGTCGCGAGCGCCTCGGCCAAGTTCACCGCGAGAGTCGTACCGCGGCAGGCTGTGAACGACCTGGCCGCTCGAGGATCAGCCGAAGCGGCCGGTGATGTAGTCTTCGGTCCGCTTCTCGCGTGGATGGGTGAAGATTTGGTTCGTGTCGCCGACCTCGACGATCTCGCCCAGATGGAAGAAGGCGGTGTCGTCGGAGATGCGCGCGGCCTGCTGCATCGAGTGGGTGACGATGACCACCGTGTACTGCGCCTTGAGCTCGCCGATGAGGTCCTCGATCTTCGAGGTGGCGATCGGGTCGAGTGCGGAGGCCGGCTCGTCCATCAGCAAGACCTCGGGATTGAGCGCGATCGCGCGCGCGATGCACAGCCGCTGCTGCTGGCCGCCGGAGAGGTCGAGCGCCGAGCGCTGGAGGCGGTCCTTGACCTCGTCCCACAACGCGGCCGCGCGCAGGGCGCGTTCCGCCGTCTCGACCAGCACCGCGTGCGAGCGCTCACCGTGGATGCGCGGGCCGTAGATGACGTTCTCGAAGATCGTCTTGGGGAAGGGGTTCGGGCGCTGGAAGACCATCCCGATGCGGTGCCGGATGACGACCGGATCGGCGTCGGGTCCGTAGATGTTCTCGCCGTCGAGCAGGATCTCGCCGGTCACGCGCGCCCCAGGCGTCAGATCGTGCATCCGGTCCAACGCGCGCAGGAAGGTCGACTTGCCGCAGCCCGAGGGACCGATCAGCGCCGTGACGCGCTGCGCCTTCATCGCGAGCGACGCGTGCTTGATCGCCTGGAACGTGCCGTAGTAGACGTCGACGTTCGTCGCGGTCAGCTTGTTCGCCGTCGATGACGTGGCGGTTTCGGGGACGTCGATCATTCGGCTCTCCCGGTGAAGCGCTTGGTCAGCTGACGGCCGAGCACCCGCGCCGCGAGGTTGAACAGGAGCACCATGAGCAGCAACACCAGGGCCGAACCGTTTCCGATGCGGGCGACGTCGGGGACGATCGACTCCGAGTGCGTGTACCACAAGTGGACCGCCAGCGTCTCGGCGGGCCGCATCGGGTTGAGACTGTAGGGATTGTTGTACGGCACGCTCAGGCCGGCGGTGAAGATCAGCGCGGCGGTCTCGCCGAAGATGCGCCCGGCGACCAGCACGACCCCGGTCGTCAGCCGCCCGATCGCGCTCGGCAGCACGACCCGCGTGATCGTTTGCCACTTCGTCCCGCCCAGCGCCATCGACGCCTCGCGGATCGTGTCCGGGACGCTGGCCAGCGCCTCTTGCGTCACCCGCATCAGCGAGGGCAGGTTGAGCAGGGTCAGGGTGAGCGCGCCGCCCAGCGCGGTGAAGTGCCACTTGAAGAGATAGACGAAGATCAGCAGGCCGAACAGGCCCATCACGACCGAGGGGATCGTCGCGAGCGACTCGGCGCAGAACTGCACGACGTTGCGGAACCGCCCGGCGTGCTCGTACTCCTGCAGATAGACGCCGGCGGCGACCGCGATCGGAACCGTCATCAACAGCGTCAGGATCAGGATGTAGAACGAGTTGTAGATCTCCGGACCGATCCCGCCGCCGGCCGTCGTCGCGCGGGGAACGCCGAAGATGAAGTCGGGCGTCAGCGCGCTCCAGCCCAGGTAGACCATGTAGGCGATGAAGGCGACCAGCAGCACGATGATGCTCGACGCCATCACCCACAGCACGACCGTCGCGATCGCGTCGGCGATGCGCCGTTCGCGCACGTTGCCGGTCGCCGCCAGGCCGCTGACCACCGGGCGCGCCGCCACGACCGCCACTACGTGCGTCTCCGCAGGGCCAGCCGCACGAACACGATCAACAGCATCGCGATCAGCAGCAGCAAGAACGCCATGGAAAAGAGGGCATGCTCGAGCAACGTCCCTTCGGTCGCGCCGGGCATGTCGGTCACGATCTCGGTCGTCAGCGCGGCGGTCGGGGCGAAGATGCCCAGCGGCAGCTGCGTCGCGTTGCCGATCACCATCTGGATCGCCAGCGTCTCGCCGATCGCGCGCGCGATCCCGAGGATCAGCGCGACCGCCAAGCCGCTCGACGCGCTCGGCAGCAGGACGCGCATGATCGTCTGGAAGCGGGTCGCGCCGAGGGCGAGCGAGCCTTCCTTGAGCGCGCCGGGCAGCGAACGAAACGCGTCTTCGCTCAAGGTGATGACGGTCGGCAAGATCATGATCGCCAGCACGATGCCCGCCGCGGCCAAGCCGAAACCGCTCGGCGAGTTGGTGTGGGTGCGGATCAACGGGACCAGCAGGGTGAGACCGAGCCAACCGTAGACGACCGACGGGATGCCGACCATCACCTCGATCGCGGGCTTGAGGATCTGGGTCATGCGGTTGGGCGCGATCTCGGAGAGAAAGACGCCGACGGCGATCCCGAACGGGCCGCCGATGCAGATCGCGAACAGCGTCACCGCGATCGTCCCGACGATGAAGACGCCCGCCCCGACCTTGCCGATGTCGGGGTCGAAGGTCGTGGTGAACAGGAACTTCCAGAGCGGGAACCGGTCGACGTAGAACGTCTTGGTCCCCTCGTACGATAGGTAAAACAACAGCGCCGCCATCGCCAGGATGACGAAGCCGGCCGCGACACGCAGGCCGATCATGGCGATGCGCTCGGTACGGTGCGAGCGGAGGGCTTGGGCGGCGATCACGCGGGAACGATGCTCCGAGGGACAGACCGGAAGGGCGACTGCGCCAGCCGCCCTTCCGAAGCCTTCAGGGTCGCGACCCGATCAGCGGTCGGTCTCTTTGACTCGCATCGAGGAGATGAGGATGAACCCGTCCTTCTTGACGAGATCCTCGGACTTCGAGACGTAGTCGATGAACTTGGCGACCTCGCCGGTCGGCTCGCCGTAGGTGAACATGTGCTCGTACGACCAGGTAGGGTACTTCCCGTCCCGGATGTTGTCGTCGGTCGGCGCGACGCCGTCGATCGCGAGCTCGGTGAGACCGGAGCCGCGGGTTCCGCTGAACGCGGCGTAGGAGATCGCGCCCGGCGTCTGCTTGACGAAGCTGACGACGGTACCGGTCGCGTCCTCGACCTGCCCGGTCTCGCTGATCGGGGTTCCCCCCATGACGGTCTTGGTGAAGACGGCGCGCGTCCCCGAGTTGCGCGGCCGATTGATCACGACGATCGGCAGATCCGCCCCGCCGAACTGCTTCCAGTTCGTCGCCTTGCCCGAGAAGATGTCCTGGAGTTGGGCCTTGGTCAGCCCCTTCACCCCCACCCCGGGGTTCGTTACGATGGCGAAGCCGATCACTGCGACGCGGTTGTCGTGCAGTTCGGGGTGGGCCGGCGCCTGGATGTCTGAATCGCCGATGTCGATCGCCTTGGCGGCGACTTGGTTGATCCCGGTCCCCGAACCGCCGCCCGAGACGCTGATCTGAACGTCGGGGTGCGCCTTCTGGTACGCCGCGGCGGCGTCCAGCACCAGCGGGAGCAGCGCGGTCGAACCGGCGGCGGTGATGGTGGTAGCGGCCAGAGCCGGCCCGGTGAGGGCGGCGACTGAGCAACTGATGAGCAGGGCTGCGAGCGCAGCGTTCCGCTTCACGTGAATCGACCTCCAGTAGGCATGCGAATGTGGGCCGTAGCGACAAGGGGCGGCCTAAAAGCATCGTCCCAAGCCCACCGTAAGGCCGGTTTAAGGTTCCATTAAGGAACCTTAATGTTCGTCCTTGGGCTCGCCATCGGCGGCGGCCGGAATCCGCATCGTGAACGTCGCACCGCGGCCCAAAACCGACTCGGCGGTCAGTCTGCCGCCGTGCGCCTCGACCAGGTTTCGCGCGATCGACAGGCCCAGACCGGTGCCGCCGCGCTCCCGCGAGCGCGAACGGTCGACGACGTAGAAGCGCTCGAAGATGCGCGGCAGGTCGGCGTACGGGATCCCGCCGCCGGTGTCGCGCACGGTCAGGATCGCGTCGGCACCGGCGCGCTCCACCTCGACCGTCACCTTCCCTTGCGCGGGCGTGTGGCGCAGCGCGTTGTCGACCAGGTTCATCACGACTTGGATCAGCCGCCCACGGTCGGCCTCGACCCACACCACTTCGGGTGCGTCCAGGTCGAGCTCGACCTCGAGCGCGTCAGCGCGCTGCGCGAAGGTGTTGAGCGCACCGCTCGCGATCTCGCCCAGGTCGAGGCTCTCGCGCCGCAGTGGGACGGTGCCGGACTCGGAGCGCGCCAGCTCCAGCAGATCCTCGACCAGCCGCACCATCCGTTCGACCTCATCGGCGACCTGCGGCAGGAAGAGTTCGCGCGCCTGGGCGTCGTCGTCGGCCAGCAGCACGGTCTCGAGCATCAGCTTCATCGCCGAGAGCGGCGTGCGCAGCTCGTGGGAGACGTCGCTGATGAACTCGTGGCGGACCCGCTCGGCCTCGATCAGAGCGGTGCGGTCCGCCGCCAACACGAGCGCGCCGCCCTCGTGGGGCCGGATCGTGACCGCGATGAAACGCTCGCGAACACCGGCTCCGAAGGAGAGGTCGCGCATCGTCGTCTCACCGAGCAGCGCGGCGTCGAGCATCCGCTCGAGCGCAACCGACGGGACGACCTCGATCAGCGCGCGCCCGATCGCCCGCTGCGGGTCGATGCCGAACAGCTCGCCGGCGGCGGCGTTGAAGACGCGCACCCGGCCGCGGGCATCGGTGGTGAAGGCCGGGAACGGCAACGCGCGCACCAACCGCAGCGCCGGCTCGTCTTCGCCCGGCTCGTCCGCCGCCGGCTCGTGCAGCGCGCGGCCGGCGCGGCTCGCCGACGCGCGCAGCACGACGGCGGTGGCGGCGCCGCCGACGAGCGCTCCCAGCAGGCCGACGGCGACGACGAGATCGTTCACTCCTTGAACATGTACCCGCGACTGCGAACGGTGATGATGTTGCGCGGGTTGTTGGGATCGACCTCGATCTTCTCGCGCAGCCAGCGGATGTGGACGCTGATCGTCTGATGCTCGCCCTCGAAGTCGTAGCCCCAGACTTTTTCGAGCAACATCTGCCGGGTCACGATGCGGCCACGGTTCTCCATCAGCACGTGGAGCAGGCGAAATTCCTTGGGCGCTAGCGCCACCTCGCGGTCGCGCACCACCAACCGCTGGCGGGCCGGATCGATCATGATCGAGCCGGCCGTGATCGACTCGTCGCGCTCGTCGGCGTCGACCTCGACCCGGCGCAGCCGGGCCTTGATGCGCGCCATGATCTCGCCCAGCGAGAACGGCTTGGTGACGTAGTCGTCGGCACCCAACTCGAGCGCGAGGACCTTGTCGAACTCCTGGTCCTTCGCGGTCAGCATGATGATCGGGACGGTCGAGGTCTTGCGAATCTCCTTGCAGGCTTCGATCCCGTCGAGCAGCGGCAGCATGATGTCGAGCACGACCAGGTCGGGATGCTCCGAGTGCGCCAGCGCGACCGCCGTGCGGCCATCGCCGGCCGTCGTCACCGCGTAACCGTTCTTCTCGAGGTTGTAGCGCAACGAGTGGACGATCGCCGCCTCGTCGTCGACCAGCAGGATCTTCTTGCGCGCCACGGCCACCGCGGTCACGCGCGGAGCCCCTCGACCGCTTCGAGGGCAACGCGGACACCGAAGACTCGCTCGAACAGATCGGCCTTTTCCATCGCTGCAGCCAGTTCGCTCGCCACGTCGCCTTCGGCCTGCGCGGAGACCACCACTCGGTCGTTTTGCTGCACCGCTGCGACCTCGGTCACCGTACCGAGGTGCCGGATGTCGAGGCCGTCGGCGATCCGCAGGAGGGCGGCCAGCGCCTCGACCCGGTGCCGGTCCGCCGGTGGGAGGGCCATGAACTCCAGGTGCGTGGGCTTGGGCATCGCCCGGCGGTAGTAGCGCGCGATCTGCGCGACCAGCACTCGCTCGTCGTCGCGCCAGCCTTCGAGCGGCGTGTTGCGGATCAGATAGGCTGCGTGCTTGTGGTGCCCGCTCTCGGCGACGAAGCGCCCGATCCCGTGCAGGATCGCCGCCGCCCAGAGCAAGTCGCGGTCGCCCGGGATCAGGCCGTGCAGCGGCACCAGCCGCTCGAAGAGCTCGAGCGCGAGCCGTGCGACCAACCGCTGGTGGCCGCCGAGATGCTCGTAGCGCTGCGCCAGCCGCTCGACGGCGGCGAGCCGCTTCACGCGCGCGTCGCCGAGCCGGTCGGCCAGTTCCCGGTCGCGTTGGGCCAGGTCGACCACGACGCCGTCGCGCAGCGCCCGCTCGCAGACGATGATCTCGTCGCGGCCGAGCTGCTCGAGAACGCCGAGCAGGATGGCGTTCCCGGCGACGATGATGTCGGCTCGGCGGGGATTCATCCCCGGCATCCGCCGCCGCTCGGCCTCGCTCATCGGCAGCATCACCCGCTGCAGCGCCTCGAGGCGCGAGCGGCGCAAGGCGTAGCCGTGGACCCGCTTGATCGCCAGTCCCCGGGCGGCCGCGTCGAGTGCGGCGAGCCCCATGATCGTCCCCGAGGTTCCCAGCGCAATGTCGAGCCGATAGCGCCGAACGCCCTCGGCGACCGGCGCGAGGATCTTGGCGATGTGCGCGTCGAGCCGCTGCGCCGCTTGCAACTGATCGGAGCGCCCGCGCAGGAACGCGTCGTAGAGGCGCAGGCTGCCGAGCTTCACCGATTCGATCAGATACGGGCGCTCGCCATCGGCGACGACCAGCTCGGTCGAGCCGCCGCCGATGTCGACGATGCACGCCACTCGCTCGTAGAGCGGGAAGCCGCTGACGACGCCCAAGTGGATCAGCCGGGCCTCCTCGTCGCCGCCGAGGATCTCGAGCGCGACGCCGGTGCGCGCCTGCACCAGCGCCACGAACTCCGCGCCGTTCTCGGCCTCGCGCACCGCCGAGGTGGCGACGGCGCGGATGCGCTCGGCCCCGCGCACGTGGGCGGCCTCGACGAAGCGCGCGATCGCCTCGACGCCGCGCTCCATCGCGCGGTGCGAGAGCAGGCCGCGCACGAGCGCGTCGTCGCTGCCCAGGCGGACCATCTCGCGCGCCTTGTAGACGATGCGCGAGGTGTCGAACGCCGCGTCGATCTCGACCACGATCAGGTGGATCGAGTTGGTGCCGACGTCGATCGCGCCGAAGAGCATCAGGCCGTCGTGCGGTGCGCGGGCGCGCGGGGTCAGACGGAGGCGGACGGCACGGGCTGGGCGACCTGCACGCCGGCGGCGCGCTCGTAGAGCAGCGCGACGCTCGAGTAGTCGTCGCGGCCATGACCTTCGCCCGAAATCGCGGTGTAGAGCTGGTAGGCGAGGCCGCTGGCCGGCATCGTGACGCCCAGCGCGCGCGCCGAGTCGAGCGCCGCAGCGAGATCCTTGCGCAAGAGGTCGAGCATGAACCCCGGTTTGTGCGAGCCGGCCAGCCAGCTCTGCGGCAGCCAGTTCTGCAACAGGTAGTTCGCGCCGGTGGCGGTCAAGATGACCTCGCGCACGGCCTGCACGTCGGCGCCGGCTTTGGCTGCGAAGACCAGCGCCTCGGCGTTGGCGATCATCACGTTCGAGATCAGGATCTGGTTGACGAGCTTGACGACCTCACCCATCCCGACCGGCCCGAGGTGGTTCGGGGTCCCCATCGCGCGCAGGACGGGCTCGGCGACCGGGAAGTCCTCGGCCGAGGCGCCGACCATGATCGTCAGCGTCCCGCTGGCGGCCCGCGCGGGTCCGCCGGAGACCGGCGCGTCGACGAAGCGCAGCCCGGCGGCCCGCAGCCGCGCGTCGAAGGCGCGGGTCGCGACCGGCGAGATCGTCGACATGTCGATGACCAGCGTCCCGGGCCGCGCGCCACGGACGACGCCCCGCTCGCCGAAGAGCACCTCGTCGACCTGCGGCGCGTCGGGGACGCAGGTCACCACGACCTCGCTCGCCGCGGCGACGCCGGCCGGATCGCCGCCATCGGTCGCCCCCAGCGCGCGCAGCCGCTCGAGCGGTTCGCGATTGCGGTGGGCGCAGGTGCTCACCGCGTAGCCCGCGCGCAGGAGCGCCGCCGCCATCGGCTCGCCCATCGCACCGATACCGATCACGCCGACGTGTTTCATCGGCGCCGCCCTTTCGTCAAGGTCGTGCGCGCTCCCCCGCGAAGCTCCGCCGCAATGTCCGTCGACGCCGAGATCCACCCCACCACCGTCGCGCCGGTGCGCCACGACTGGACCGACGCGGAGTTGCTGGCGCTCGCCGAGTTGCCGCTGCTCGACGTGGTCTATCGCGCCGCGACCGTGCACCGTGCGTACCACGATCCAGCGGATGTGCAGCGTGCGACGCTGCTGAGCGTGAAGACCGGCGGCTGCCCGGAAGACTGTGCGTACTGCCCGCAGTCGGCGCGCTACGCGACCGGCGTGCGTGCGGAGGCGCTGCTCGAGGTCGAGACCGTCCTCGCCGCGGCGCGCGCGGCGCGCGAGGACGGCGCGAGCCGCTTTTGCATGGGCGCCGCCTGGCGCTCCGTGAAGGACGGCCCGCAGTTCGACGCCGTGCTCGCGATGGTGCGCGGCGTGCGCGCGCTCGGGCTCGAGGCGTGCGTGACGCTCGGGATGCTCGAACCGCACCAGGCGCGGGCGCTGGCCGACGCCGGACTGACCGCGTACAACCACAACTTGGACAGCGGGCCGGATTTCTATCCACAGATCATCGGGACGCGCACCTACGACGACCGGCTGCGTACGCTCGACGCGGTCGAGGCGGCCGGGATCGGGGTCTGTTGCGGCGGGATCGTCGGGATGGGCGAGACGCTGCGCGACCGGGTCGCGATGCTCGGCCTGCTGGCGCGGCGCGACCCGCACCCCGAGAGCGTCCCGATCAACGCGCTGGTCGCCGTCAAGGGGACGCCGCTGGGCGAGCGGCCGCCGGTCGACGGGTTCGAGGTCGTGCGCACCATCGCGCTGGCCCGCATCGCGATGCCGCGGGCGCGGGTTCGCCTCTCGGCCGGGCGCAAGGAGCTCGGCGCCGGGATTCAGGCGCTGGCCTTCTTGGCCGGCGCCAACTCGGTCTTCGCCGGCGAGAAGCTGCTGACGACGCCCAACGCCGCCCCCGACGACGACGAAGCCCTGTTCGCCGCGCTCTTCTGACGCCATTGCGCGGGTTGGTCGCGTTCGTCCAGCTCTCGCGGCCACTGTTCTTGTACGGTGGGGTCGCCGGGGTCGGCCTCGGCGCGGCGGTCGCCGCCTGGAGTGGACAGCGCATCACGCTGGCGACCTATCTCTGGGTGCAGGGGCTGGTCAGCGCGTTCCACCTGATGGTCCACTACGCGAACGACTACTACGACCGTGAGGCCGACCGCAACGCACGTCGCACCGCCTGGTCGGGTGGCAGCGGGATCGTCGTCGCGGGCGGTGCGCTCGCGCCGGCCGTTGCACTGCGGGCGGCGCGGGTCTGCGCGGCGCTCGGGAGCCTGGCCGCACTGCGCTTCGCGCTGGCCGGGAATCCGACCGTCGCGCTGCTCGGCGGGGCGATCTTGGTCGCCGGGTGGGCCTACTCGGCCCCACCCTGGCGGCTCGCCGCACGGGGGCTCGGCGAGCTCGACGCTGCGCTGGTCGTCGCCGTGCTCGTCCCGGCGGCAGCGTATGCCGCCTTCGCCGGACGGCTCGACCCGGTGCTGGCGCTGGTCCTCGCCGGGCCGTTCGCGGCGATGGTCGCGATGATGCTGTGCGTCGAGCTGCCCGACTGCGGGGTCGACGCGGCGGCCGGGAAGCGCACCTGGGTCGTCCGGCTGGGGCCGGCGACGACCTTCGCCCGGCTCCCGCTGGTCCTGGCCGCTGCCGTCCTGGCAACCGCCTTCGCCCTGCTGCGCGCCGGCGGCCCACCCCCGATCCAGGGGCTCGGGGTGCCGGCGCTGGCCTGCGCGCTGGCCCTGACCTGGATCGCGGTCCGCGGCGACTGGCGGCCGGCCCGGGTCGCCGCCGCCGGCGTCGCTTTCTCCGCGACGACGACGACCGGGCTCGGGCGGGCCGTCGGGGGGGTCGCGGGCGGCCGCTGGACGACCGGCGTCGTTGCGCCGGGGCGCTCCGGCGGGGCACAATGGACCGGAGTCGGCGCGGGCGAAACGCGACCCGACCGACCCGACCTCCAAGGGGAACCGCGCCATGCTTGCTCCTTCGATCCGGCGACCGACGTTCGACGACCTCAACCTCTCGACCGGGAAGCGCGCCCGCCTCTACTCGCTGATGTACGAGCACGGGCCCGCCAACGGGACGCTGATGATGCTGCCGATCGATCAGGGCCTCGAGCACGGGCCGATCGACTTCTTCGACAACCCCGACGCGCTCGACACCGACTGGGTGTTGCGGCTGGCGGTGGCGGGGAAGTTCTCCGGGATCGCCTACCACATCGGTTTAGCGGAGAAGTATCACAAGGCGTACGCCGGCCGCGTCCCGATGGTCCTCAAGGTCAACGGCAAGACCAACATCCCGTCCGACGACGACTCGTTCTCGTCGTGCGATGCGACCGTCGAAGACGCGGTGCGGCTCGGCGCCAGCGCCGTCGGCTACACGCTCTACGTCGGCTCGCCGGCGCAAGACGTCGACATCGCGCAGGCCAACGAAGTGCGGCGCGACTGCGAGCGCTACGGCCTGCCGCTGATCGTCTGGTCGTATCCGCGCGGCTCGGCGATCAAGGCCAAGGGCGGCCAGGACTCGCTCTACGCCGTCGACTACGCGGCGCGGGTCGCCTGCGAGATCGGCGCCGACATCGTCAAGCTCAACGTCCCGAACTCCGAAGTCCCCGCGCCGTCCGCGCCCAAGCCGTACGACACGCTGGTGATGGACGAGCTCGACGGGTTGCGCAAGGTCGTGAAGTCGGCCGGCCGTACGCTGGTGCTCGTCTCCGGCGGGTCGAAGATGGGCGACGACGCGACGATCCACAAGGCGCGCTTGGCGATGGAGGCCGGCTGCGTCGGCTTGATCTTCGGGCGCAACATGTGGCAACGGCACTGGGACGACGCGATCGCGATGGCCGGCCGCATGCACGACCTGATGAAGGAATTCGGCGACGCGTGATGGCTACCCTGACGGTCCAGGATCGCGTCGAAGCGGCCTTGGACCGGATCCGGCCGGCGATCCGCCGCGACGGCGGCGACGTTTGGCTGATCAAGATCGAGGCCGACGTCGCGTACGTCCAAATGATCGGCGCGTGCGGTGGCTGCGCCGCATCGAACGCCACCCTGAAGGGCGGGATCGAAGCGGTCGTCCGCGAGGACGTCCCCGAGATCCACACGGTCGAGCAGCTGTAAGCCGCCGCAGGTCTGCGACACGCCGCGCGCCGTAGCAAGCGGGATGCCGTATCGCCGCCGCGTCGTGCTTCTCGCCGCGTCCCTCGTCCTGTGCGCGGTGCAAGGACCAGCCGCATTCGCGCAGGATGCGAGCCCAGCCCCGTCGCCTTCACCGCCGCCGTTCCTCGGTGCGATCATCGGCGCGATCCCCGAAGCGATGCTCGAGCAGCACGCGCCGGGGATGGTGCTCGCGCTGACCGATCGGCACGGTACGATCGCGGTGATCCCGTTCGGGGCCGCCGACCGCGAGCACGGCGTTCCGGTCACTGCGCAGACGCGGTTTGGGATCGGCTCGATCACCAAGTCGATGACGGCGATCGCACTGCTGCAAGCGCGCGATCGCGGCAGGTTCGATCCGCACGCGCCGGTGACGCGCTACCTCCCGTGGTTCCGCGTCCACTCGCGCTGGCGCCCGCTGACCGGGCACGACCTGCTCACCCACACCAGCGGACTCCCCGACGGCGGCTTGGGCTTCGGGGAACCGCTCGACTCGCTGATGCTGCGCGACCAGTCGACGGGCTACGCGCCGGGGACGCACTGGACGTACTCGAACGTCGGCTACGAGACGCTCGGCGCGATCGCCGAGGCGATCGATCACCGGCCCTGGAGCACGATCGTGCACGACGGCGTGCTTGCGCCGCTCGGGATGAGCGCGAGCGCGACGGACTGGACGTTCGACACGCTCGCGCGATCCGCGACCGGGTACCTGCCGTTCGCCGACGACCGGCTGAACGATCCGCGCGGGTGGACGCTCGTCCCGGCGCCGGCCTCGGTCTTCGTCGATCCCGCCGGCTCCGTGCTCTCGACCGGCGGCGACATGGCGCGCTACGCGCGGATGCTGCTCAATGGCGGCGTCCTCGATGACGGCTCGCGCCTCATCTCGCCGTCGTCGTACGCGCTGCTCACGCGGCCGGCCGCAAAGGCCGGGGGCAACGTCCCGGGTCTCTACCAATCGTACGCCTACGGGCTCGCGGTCGCGAAGCTCGACGGCGATGCGATCGTCGGCCACACCGGCGGCACGACGCCCTATGTCGCCTGCCTGGAAGCCGATCTCACCACCGGCTTCGCCGCCGTCGCGCTGACGAACGTCGGCGACATCGCGCCGCGGCCGTGCGCGATCGTCGAGTACAGCCTGCGCGTGCTGCGCGCGGCCCAACGCGGTACCGCGCTCCCCGCGTTCCCGGCAGCCCACGATCCGGCGCAGGTCGAGCACGCCTCGGCGCTGGCCGGCGTCTATCACGACCCGGCCGGCCAGACGATCGAGGTCGTCGCACCCCAACCCGATCGGCTCGCGCTCGTCGAAGCCGGCGTATCCCATCCGCTGCTGCCCGCCGGCAGCGCTTTCTGGACCGACATCCCGCGCTATCAATACAGCGGGATTCGTTTTCTCATCGACCCGAAGGCGAAGCGGGCGAACGAGCTCATCGCCGAAGGCCGGTGGTACGCGACGACGGCGTATCGGGGACGGCGCCACTTCCCGTACCCGAAGGCGTGGGACGCGTACCCCGGCTTCTACCGCACCGGCGGCGCCGTCGGTTCGCGACCGTACGACGTGACGCTGCGCGTGCAGCTCGTCAAGGGCGCGCTCGTGCTCGACGACGGCACGCCGCTGGTGCCGCTCCCCGACGGCTCGTTCCGGGTCGGCGCGGAGGCGTGGTCGCCGGAACGGGTCGTCTTTGACAGCCTGATCGACGGCCAGGCACAGCGCGCGGTTCTCAGCGGCGTTGCGCTCGGCCGCGTCCCGATGCCGTAGCGCGAGCCGTTACGGGTTCGCGCCGGCACGGGCGTCGGCGAAGGCGTCGCGCAGGCCGGCCATGACGAGCGGGACGAGCGCGCGGGCGATCGCGCTCGAGCGCGCGTCATCACCCGCGACCGAAGAAGCGGCGAGGCGCGCAATCTCGGGGAAGCGATCGCGCTCGCAGCGCTGCTTCTCCAAGCCCGCCTCCGCCTCGTTCGCCCGGCGCACGCTGCCATCGAGGTCGAGCAGGATGCGCACGTGCTCGAACCGGCCCAGCAGCGAGACGCGCAGCGCCACGGTGACGCCGAGCGCGAACGAGGTCGCACCGTCGCGCTGCTGCATGCGGCGCTCCGCGATCCCCAAGCCCACCCGCGGCGGAGGGACCTCGATGACGGCCGGCAGCTCGTACGGCGCGAGGACGAGCCCGTCGAGCGGGACGATGCGGGTGCGGCCCAGCCCGTAAACGGTCACCCGCGCGTCGTGCAGCGCGAGTCGCATGCGCACGCCGGCCGCCGAGGCGTCGGGCGGGCACAAGTGCGGCGCGCCCGCGATCGCCTCCGGCTCGGCGAACGCGCCGATCGCCGCCGCGCCGCTCGGTGCGATCGCGACCGCGTGCAGCTCTTCGACCGCGGCGACGTCGACGACGGAGCCGTCGCTCGGGGTCGGCTCGAGGACGACGCCGAGCAGCCGGCTCGTCCCCGCGCGATAGCGCGTCCGTTCACGATGGAGGAACCCTTGCGCGTTCGCCTCGCGCAGCGTCATCGCGAGGCACTTCGGCGACGTACTGCAAGAGGCCCGCGCGAGCGCCGTCAGGCGACGCTCACGCGCTCGAGAGTCGTCACCCGGTTACGGCCGGAGGCTTTGGCCGAACGGAGC
>Ga0302324_100005115_pt1 | contig 28757 bp, 28 predicted proteins | sample Palsa_T0_1_FD_201949 | JGI IMG/M metagenome (GOLD analysis project Ga0302324, IMG submission 201949) | Peat permafrost microbial communities from Stordalen Mire near Abisko, Sweden - Palsa_T0_1 | ecosystem: Environmental > Terrestrial > Soil > Palsa > Peat permafrost | place: Sweden: Abisko...
CGTGAGGGGGCAAGGCGCGCGCAGGGCTCGCGCGCAAGATCGCGCGCAGGCGGACGCACCCCCCGCGAGCCTCCCACCGCCGAGCACGATCGAGCACGAGCCCGAGCACGCCGTGGGGGAGCCCCCCCCTCTCACCCCCGCGGCCCCACCTGCCACCTGCCGTGCATGCTCTCAATCCGCGCAACCAAAAGCTCCCGCTGGAGCTCCAGCGCCCGCGGCATGTGGTCCCCAATCAACTCGAACAACGCCCGCTGCGACTCGAGCTCGATCCGCCACTCATCGAGGTCGATGCTCGTCGCCTGGTCCACCCGCTCCGGAGCAATATCGAGCCCCGACAAATCCAAATCCCCCGCCTTCGGCACCCACCCGAACGGCGTCTCCTGCCCACCCACGCGAAGGCGCGCGCGGTCGACGATCCATTTGAGGACGCGCATGTTCTCGCCGAAGCCGGGCCACAAGAACTTCCCCGCTTGGTCCTGACGAAACCAGTTCACCAAGAAGATCTTCGGCGGGTACGCGATGATCGACTGCATCGCGAGCCAATGCGCGAAGTAATCGCCCATGTTGTAGCCGCAGAACGGGAGCATCGCCATCGGATCGCGGCGGACGACGCCGACCTTGCCCGTCGCTGCCGCGGTCGTCTCGCTGCCGAGCGTCGAGGCCATGAAGACACCGTTCGTCCAGTTGAACGCTTGCGTCACGAGCGGCACGGTCGACGCGCGGCGCCCACCGAAGATGATCGCGCTGATCGGCACGCCGTCCGGGTCGTCGGCGAAGCGTGACTTGGCCGGGTTGTTCGACGCGGGCGCCGTGAAGCGTGAGTTCGGATGTGCGGCCTTCTCGGTCGAACCCTTCTTCCACGGGCGGCCTTGCCAGTCGGTGAGCTCGTCGGGCGCGTCGTCCTTGCCTTCCCACCACACGTCGCCGTCGTCCGTCATCGCGACGTTGGTGAAGATCGTGTCCTTGAGGACCGTCTTCATGGCGTTCGGGTTGGACTTGTAGCTCGTGCCCGGCGCGACACCGAAGTAGCCGGCCTCGGGGTTGATGGCGTAGAGGCGCCCGTCGTCACCGACGCGCATCCACGCGATGTCGTCGCCGACGGTCCAGATCTTCCATCCCTTGAAGCGGGCGGGCGGGATCATCATCGCGAAGTTCGTCTTGCCGCACGCGCTCGGGAACGCCGCGGCGACGTACGTCATCTCCCCTTCGGGCGACTCCACGCCGAGGACGAGCATGTGCTCGGCGAGCCAGCCCTCTTTCTGGCCGAGCGCGCTCCCGATGCGCAGGGCGAGGCACTTCTTCCCGAGCAAGACGTTGCCGCCGTAACCGGAGCCGATGCTCCAGATCGCGTTGTCCTGCGGGAAGTGGCAGATGTAGCGACGCTCGGGGTTGCAATCGAGCATCGAGTGGAGGCCGTGGTTGAAGTCGTCCTTGCTCCCGAGCATGTCGAGCGCGCACTTCCCCATGCGCGTCATGATGCGCATGTTGAGCGCGACGTAAACGCTGTCGGTCAGCTCGACGCCGACCTTCGCCATGCGGGAGCCGAGCGGCCCCATCACGTACGGCACGACGTACATCGTGCGCCCGCGCATCGACCCGTCGAACAGCTTGCCGAGCTTCTCGTACGCCTCCTTGGGATCCATCCAGTTGTTCGTCGGGCCCGCTTCTTCCTTCTTCGCCGAGCAGATGAACGTGAGGTTCTCGACGCGCGCGACGTCGTTCGGGTTCGACCGGTGGAGGTAGCAGCCGGGCAGCTTCTCGGGGTTGAGCGGGATGAGGATGCCCTGCGACACGGCGAGCTCGGTCAACCTGCGCTTCTCGTCGTCCGAGCCGTCACACAGGACGACGTTGTCGGGCTTGCAGAGCGCGATCATCTCCCTGAGCCACTTGTCGAGAGATGCGTTCGAGACGGTGGCGGGCTTGCCTGCGGAGTCGACGATGGATGCCATGGCGAGGGTCCGTTTACCGTAGATCACAAACAGCGTGAAGTCGGGAAGGATACGCTGATGTTGCGGATCTCCTGCGTGCACCCCCCAAGACCACCGTCTGGAGCCGCACCGCCGCCTACAGTTGCGCCGAACCCGAAGTAGTACGGAGAGCCCGCCTCGATGGGAACCGCGACGCCAAGGACGTAGGTGGTGCCGTCACGCATCACCGAGATGGCTCCTTGGGCGTAAGCGATGACGACGGTGTGCCACTGGCCGTCGGCGAGATCGGCACTGCCGAGAGACGTGGTCGAAAAGAGTGACGTGGGGGTGCCCTCCGCCGTGGAGCAAATCGTGAGATCGTCCACGCCGATGTGATTGTCCGACGTGTCACCACAGGTCCCGTTGTCGTAGACGTCGAGCTCGACGCCGTAGCCTTTGAGACCCGCGATGCCGAGGCCACCGCCTTGCGTGGTACCGAGCGCGGCCGGCCCAGTCTGCTCGAGCATGAACCCCATGCCGTCGACGCGGTAGCCGTTGATGATCGTCGTTCGGACGTCGAAGGTGACGGTGAACGCATCGACGGCGATCGGGTTCACGTAGATCATGCTGCCGACGCTCTGGCCGTGCGCCGGGACGAGCAGCACGGCACCAGCGACGGCCTCGTACACCGCCTTGCCGTTGAGGCCCCAAAGCGCCGGCACACCTGCGTCGAGGGGTGCCGTTACGCTGTTTCCACACAGTCCGTTCGTGCAGATGTTGCCGCAGCCGTTGCAATCCGCCGGGCTCGACGGGTCGACGCATGCGCCGTGGCACATGATCCAGCCGCCATCGCAGCTACCCTCGCTCGCCGCGTCGTCGCTCGCCGCGTCGGGGGCGCTCGTGAGATCCGACAGCGAGGGGAAGAGAGCGCACGCACCCACAGTTGCGAGCGCGACCAAGACCAGCGGCACGGCGAACCGACGGCGAGACAACAGTGGAACACTACACTAGCGTGTATCCCCTGAATGCTTCGGGGAATTGGGACCGTCGCCCTCGTCGTAACCGCTTGCGTGCCTGCCGCGTACGTTCAACCCGCGCCGAACGAGCCGCACGCGCTCCTCAAGATGAAGCACGTCGTCCACGCCAAGCACGGCCCGATGTACGCGGCCGTGACGTCGCTCGGCGATGAGGTGATCGATGACCACACGCTCAGCACCGCGCAGCACGATCTCGGCACCGATGCGTGGACGATGCGTGTGCGCCCGGAGGTCGCGACGTACGCCGTCGCCGGTCACTCATTTCACATGGAGCAGCGCACCGTGCAGAGGAGCCGCCAGGTCCCCGAGAGCTACTCGTGCCCGCAGCAGCAGTGCACGTACTCGTACCCGAGCGGCTCGCAGTGCCAGACGGTCTACAACACGTGCACGCGCTACCACACCGAGTACTACAGCGAGCAGCAGACGGTGAGCGTCGACGACGACGCGTGCGCGCGCCGCGTGACGTTCGCGCCCATCGTGGGCCACTCGTACGTGATCCAGTTCGACTACCTCGGCGACAACAAGTGCGAGGCCCTTTGCTTCGAAGAAGTGCAGGCCGAGCTCGTCACGTGCCCCATCGTCCCCGCGCGATGATGTTAGAACGAGCGGATGATCGCATTTCTCGGCACGGGTCTTCTTGGATCGGGGTTCACCCGCGCTCTCTGCAAGCACGGCGAGAGCGTTAACGTCTGGAACAGGACCATCGCCAAAGCGCGCGCGCTCGAGGCGTATGGTGCAACGGCCTTTGAAGAGCCGGAAGGGGCCGTCCGAGGTGCGACGCGCATTCACCTGTCGCTCTCGGATGACGCAGCCGTCGATGCCGTGCTCGAGAGGGCGCGGCCTTCGTTCGACAAGAACGTCGTCATCGTCGACCACACGACGACTTCACCCACCGGCACGGCGGCACGTGCCCGCACGTGGGCCGAGCGCGGTGTCGCTTTCCTACATGCACCCGTCTTCATGGGTCCTCAGAATGCGCTCGAGAGCACGGGCGTTATGCTCGCATCGGGTCCCCTTGCGCGTTACGAAACCCTCACCCCAGCGCTCGCGAAGATGACGGGCAAGCTCGTCTACCTCGGTGAAGAGCCCGAACGCGCGGCCGGCTTCAAGCTCCTCGGCAACTTGTTCTTGATGGCGTTCACGACGGGCCTCGCGGACATGTTCGGGCTCGCGCGCGCCCTCGGCATTGCGCCCACCGAAGCCGCGACGCTCTTCGACTTCTTCAATCCGGGCAGCATGGTCGGCGCTCGCGCCAAACGCATGATCGACGGCGACTTCTCTCACGCGTCATGGGAGCTCTCGATGGCCCGCAAAGACGCGCGGCTCATGCAAGAAGAAGCCGCCCGTGCCGCAGTCTCGCTGGCGATCCTGCCGGCCATCGCAAACGAGATGGATCGCTTCATCGCCATGGGTCACGGCCAGGACGACTGGACCGTGATGGCAAAAGACGCCATTAAACGATGATGCTCCCGCGCGTCTTTGGCGCTGCGCTCCTCGTCGCGTGCTCTTCACCGTCGACGACGCCTGCACCGCACCTCGTCGTCGTCGCGGCATCCCCACCACGAGACGATGGGAGCTCCTCGAAGGGCGGCAACGGCGGCACCGAGCACGCCGCCGCGCTCGAGGAGCTCAAGGTCGCCAGCCTCGCGATGCGCAGCGACAAGCAGGGCTCGATACGCATTCCGCTTCCCGATGCGGCCCACTGGATGCGCGTGAAGTTCTGGAGCATGCCGACGCTCGTCGGGTTTCGCTACGGTCAGGGCCATCACGCTGTCGTCGGCGGCACCATCATGCACGTCGCCGACAACTCCGTTCCGGGAGCTTGCGCGGAGAGCTTCGAAAAGTGGGCGCTGCCGCTGATCGACGCCTACGACATCGAGATCCACCGCTCTCCACCGAGCGCGACAGCATGGCGCGGTGGCCGCATCGTGGAGCTCGAATCGCTCGAGGCCAAGGCAGCGACGGTGGTCGAGCAGGGCGAGGAAGCCGTCGCGTACGGCGTCTACCCGGCGTGGCCGGGGGCGTGCCTCGTCGTCGGCGTCGCGATTCCGTCGCGCGATGGCGAGCACGAGCGCGCAGCGCAAGTCCGCGATCGCTTCCTCCGCGAGATCCTGCCGAAGGTCGAGGTCACTCGGCCTGACGAGCCACGCGAGCGGTACTAAGAGGCTAGAAGCTGAACCCGACGAGCGATCGGAACCAGACCGGACCGTAGGCGTCGACGCCCGCCGTCAGCGCGTAACCGATGTTCGACGCGCGCATGTAGAGACCCGTCGTCCAGAAGAAGTTTCCGAACACGAAACGCATCGTCGGCCCGACGTAATGGTGCGGGCCCGCGTTGAAGGAGTGCCCGAAGTTCGGACCGAGCTCGGCGCGCATCCAGTACTCGACGCCGGGGGAAAAGTGCGGCGAGACCTGGTACGTGAAACCGGCCGTGGGGTTCAAGACGAACTCGCGCTGGCCGTTGAAGTAGAATTCGTATTCCACCCAGGCGTTTGCGAGGAGGCGCAGATGCCCGAAGCGGCGCTCGAGGATCACCTTCGCCTCGAGCTCGAGCTCGTTGTTGTTCTCGGTGAGCTCGCCGTAGAGCGCCACGTCGATCGGCCAATCCCCCTGGTCGGCGAGGCGCCATCGCACGCGTTGCTTCGAGCCGTTGCCTTCAATGAGGGTGGGCACGCTGTAGCCGGCCGCCTGCGGCGTCAGCGTGACGTAGAGCCCGAGCTCGACGCGGTTCGTCAAACCGTACTCGACCTCCGTTTGGAGCTGCGTCGCGAGGTATTGAACCTGCTTGCCGTTGGGGTCGTAAGCCAGCACCGGCACGAGATCGACGTATTGCTCGACCTCACCCTGCCCTTTCGGGTTCGTGTCGACGCCATACGAGAATGGTAAGGGTTTCGGCGTCGCCTTCGCGACCGAGCCCGAAAGAAGCACCGCGATTGAAACGAGGCTCGTTGAAAGGAGGGGTGGCAATCGCGACAAGGAAGCTGAGACCATAATGAAAGTGAAAACTGTTTTCAACAGATGGGTTGTTACTGGAAGCTTGTAAGCTCCCTTTCGCGATGGATGGGAGATGCGGGAGCTGCGGCGCAACGGTGGCGGTGCAACCCGGGGGCGGCAAGTGCATGTACTGCGGGGGCCACGTCGAGGGTCCGCCGTTGGCCAACACACCCATCGCCACGCCCGCACCATCACAGCGACCCGCACCGACGTACGACGAAGACGAGCTCCGCGAGACGTCGAGCAACTCGACGCCGCTGATCGTGGGCGTCATCTGTGCGGTCGTCGCTGTCGTCGCCATCGCGATCGTCGCGGGCAAGGCGCGGTCGCACAAGAGCGACAAGATCGATTCACGCGCAGAAAAGAAAACGGGATCAACGACGGGGGCCAGCACGACGACGCTCGATTTCGTCGCCACCAAGGCGTCGAAGCCTGCGAGCGCTGACTCGGTCGCGATCACGTCGTGTCGATGCTCCTTCGGTGACGGGCAATCGACGCCGCTCATCACGCTCACGTTGCAGGCTCCGCCGCTCTCGGAGCCGACGCGATCGCTGTCCCTCGGCATCGAGCGCAAGTCGGGGTTCATGAGCGAGTCGAACGCGAAGTGGCTGTCCCTCTTGCCTGGAGCCGCGCTCGCGCCGCTCGATGGCGGGACAATCTCGAACCCCATCGGTGTCGCGTGCGATCCCGGCGTCTACGTGCTCGTCGCGAACAGGACCGCGACCGGTTGGTCCTCCGTGAACGCCAGCTGGAAGTGGAACGTGACGCTCCCCGCTGCGATCGCCCTGGGTGCCGATGCCGGCGCCCCGATGCAACCACCCGGCACCGCGTTCACGAGCTATTGCACGCCCCTCACCGTGCAGAACGGGTCTACGACGTTTGCTTTGGCGAATGGCAAGCGCGCGACGCTCTCGGTGCAGGACGGCAAGCTTCGCTGAGGCGGAGGAAGTTGGTGTAGGCTCGCTGCATGGGCATCAAGCTCGCCGTCGCCGCAAAGACCGACGTAGGCAAGGTGCGCACGAACAACGAGGATGCGTTCGTCGTCGCGGACCTGAATCGCGGTGATCGCAAGTCGTCGCCCGAGAACATGGAGGCGACGACGCACTTCGACGTCAAGGAGCGCGGGGTGCTCCTCGCCGTGTCGGATGGCATGGGTGGCGAGCAAGCCGGCGAGGTCGCGAGCGCCCTCGTCGTCGAGACGCTCCAGCGCGTGCTCGCCGAGAATGCGCCCGAGTCCGAGGAGAGCAAAGTCGCCATCACGCGCCTCATCGAGAACGCCGTCACGAAGGCCAACGAGGAGGTCTTCGCGGCCGCGAAAGACCCGTCGAAGCGCGGCATGGGCGCGACGCTCACGGCGGTCTACGTCAACGGCGCGGACGCCTACATCGTGGAAATCGGTGACTCCCGCGCCTATCTCCTCCGCGGGCGACGCATGCGCCAGCTGACGAAGGACCAGAGCTTCGTCCAGCTCCTGCTCGACAGCGGCGCCATCAGCGAAGAAGAAGCGGTGAACTACCCGCACAAGAACATCATCCTCCAGGCTTTCGGACAGCAGAAAGACCTCGCCATCGGGCTCGGCCGGCTTCGCCTCAGGCGCGGTGATCGCCTTCTGCTCTGCTCCGACGGGCTGTCGAACAAGGTCACCCCCGACGAGATGCGCGAAGTGATCTGCGATGCGGCGTCGCTCGACGCAGCCGGGCTCAAGATGCTCGCGCTCGCCAACGAGCGCGGCGGCGATGACAACGCCACCGTGGTCCTCGCCGAGGCAACAGGAGACGATCTCGCCGTCCATCGCGACGAAGAGACCGTGACGCAGACCTTCGAGGTCGTGAAGGCGGGTCCCAACACCGACGTGACGTCCGACCGCCCACCTCCCGCCACTGCACCCACGGCGCCCAAGGAAGAGCCCGCTCGCAGCGTCCAAGCCGCCAGTAACCCCGACGCGGACAAGGATCGCAAGTCTCGGGGGCTTCAAATGCTCGTCGCGGCGCTGATGATGATGGTGATGATCGGCGTCTTCTATCTGCTCCTCAAAGGGTAAGAAGCATGCGGAATCGATTTTGCAACGTGGCGGGCATGACTCGTCCGCTGGGTTTCGTGCTGGTCGGATTCACGGTGCTCGTGCTGCCGCGCGCGACGGCTCAGGCGCAGGGCAAGCGTGCGCCGCGCTCGCTCGACGCCCACGTCCTCACACCGCTCATCATGCACGCGACGCTCGCCTTCGCCGAGTCATTCGAGCCGCAGAGCGTGCCTCTCGCACGGGGCACCATGCCGCGTCCTCCTGGGTTGGCCGGAGGCGTGCCGTCGCAGACCGTGGCGCCCGTTCCTACGACATGCACACCCCATTGGCGCGAGGGAGATCACGGCACCCTCGATCGATGCATCGACGGGGACGGCGCCGGGTGCGCGGGTGTCGCGGACGTCTACGAGAGCGGGTGTGACGCGTACAGCTCGATCAAGTGGTATCGGCGAGGTTGTCGGCTCGGGAGCTCGGACGCCTGCGTCGCGCTCACGCGGCTCGGTGAGGTCGTTCCTCCTCCGTAGGGTCTTCAGCCCTGCGACGTCTACGCGAGACGATCGTGACGAGCGCTCCCGCGACGGCGAAGCCCGCCACACCTGGCCATATCGGAGCCGGTGACGCCGAGCAGCCGGAGATGACGTTCTCTACGGGGGCAATTGCCGCGTCGCCGTTCGGGCCTCCATCCGCGCCGCACTCGTTTTGTTCCAGCGCTTGCCAATCGCACATCGTGATTTGCTCGATGTCGGGGATCCCGTCGCAGTTGGTGTCGACTTGGGTGGTCTTTGCCTGATCGAGTAGCGGATCGATGGATGACGCGGTGTCGGCTTTTTGGTCCGCGCACGTGATCCCTTGCGACATGAGCCACAGCCCGAAGGGGCGAATCACGGTCCCGCAATTGCCTGGGTCTCCGGAGTGACAGAGCGTGCAGTCCGGCTGTGAGCACGTGAGGCTCAGCTGCGTCGCGATCTCGTTTGGAAAGCCCGGATTCGCGTACGCAGGACCCGCAACGAAAAGCAACGCAAAGACGCAAACGACCCAGACGAGCTTCATGCGAAGCGCTAGAGCAAGCGACGGGCCACGCCAGAACGTCGCGTTCGTGCACGAATCACGGTGATCGATTCAATCACCGTGCACGGTTCGATCGTGATCCGGGCTACGGCGTGAGCTGAAGTCGCTGCACCTGAACGAGCCGTGAGCTCGGATTGTAGTTCGAGAAGAACGCATAGGTGCCGTCGACGGCGAGGTTCGTCGGGCTGCTGTAGGTACCTGTTAGCTTGCTGCTGCCCTCCTCCAGTGGCGAGAGCGACCCGGAGTCCTCGAGGAGACCGGTCACATCCAAGTGCATCATTGAAGTCTCGGCAATCGCCCACGCCGTCGTGGAGTCCGGCTGGAGCGCGAGCCGCCCAGTATAGGCAGTCACCCAATGCGCCACTGGTGGACACGCATTCGGTCCGGCGTCGACGACGAGGCGATCGCAGCACGTGGATGTGTTTGTCACGTAGAGAACGTCGGTGCCGGAAATCACCAACGCGACCTCGGCGTCACTGGCGTTCGCGAGGAGGACCGTGACGGGACCGGTCGCTCCGGTAGCGAGGTAGCAGCCAGCGCCACCAACCGGACCGTATTTCGCGCCCGAATCATCGGACGCGAGGAGCTCACGCGCAAGGGCGTTCCCTTGGGTCGCGTAGTAGACGTCGTCACCGGTGAGGGCGAGTGCCGTGGGGATTGCGCCCTGATCGATGACGAACCCGGTGTCAGGGGAGTCGGCGCCGTCGTTGGACTGGTAAGACACGTAGCGCGCCGTCGGTGTATCAATCGTGTAGACGAGGCGGTTCTCTGAAATCGCGAGGCTCTGGCAGCCCTCGGAGTTCAGGACTGGAGTAGTCATGCTCGTTCGGTCATCCCATGTGGTGACCCCGGCCGATGGGCTGCACCAGGCAACCCTATTGGTGCCGTCGCCCGCGACGCTCATCAAATCGTCCCCGACGACGGGCGCGATGATGTCGACGTTCCCGCCTGACTTTGGGACGCGATAGACCGTATCGCTGGTCGCGTAGATGACGGCGTCGGTCGTCAAGGCCAACCCTCTGATGGCTTGGGCAGTGACCGTGCCGAGCGTGACGATGGTGCCTTGGCCTTGTCGTTGGTCGAAGTAGCTCGTGGGCTGCTCGATCAGCGTGCACGAACCGAGCGCTGTGATGGCAGCGGCGACCGGCCAAAGTCTCATCTGTCTCCGCCGATCCGATCGTCGTGGACCATCCTATTGACCGACGGACGCAGCAGATAGCTGAACACCGTCGCGAGCGCGGCGACACCGGCCACCGCGAGCGAGACGTCGGCGGCGATCGTCGTCCCGAGGAACAAACCCTCGTGCGACGGGGGACAGGTGTCGTAACAGGCCGCGAGGTTGTTCGCCTGTACCTGGGCCGCAATGCCAAACGCGACCACGGAGAGCGCCGCGATGCCCGTGGTCGTGCCGAGCACATAGGTGTACCAACGCGTCTGCCGTACGGAAATCTCTCGGCGCAAGTCGATCATCACGCGGACGGGGACGCCCTTCTCTGCGCGCTTCAGGGCGACCTCCGCGGTACCGACACGCCCCGCGTAGTTGACGCGCACCACGTACTTGCCCGGATCGAGCTCGACCAGCTTGGTCGGATCGACGGCTTCGGCCCCGACCCGGACGAACGCGTCGTGCAGCTCCACTCCGCGCTCGTCCTCGACGCGGATGCTGATGGACGGGATCTCGGCCCGGAGCTCGTCACCCTTGGCCTTGCAATACACGCTGATGTCGGTGCACTCCGGGGTGGCATCCGCGCAGGTGCCGGACACACACGCATCCAACGTCTCGCGCGCTTGGAGCAGGCGCCCGTTGTTTCGCAGGACCTGGCCCGCGATCATCAAGGCTCGCCTGTCGTCGGTGGTGTCGGCGGCGCTTGCGGTCGGCGATGCGAGCCCGATGGCCAAGCAGATGGCGAAGTGGCGGCGTACGTTCATCATGTACCCGCCGGACAATTGTCCCGGCAGCCGCGAACCTTGACGCGCAAGTCGCCGACGCAGCAATCGGGCAGCGGCGCGTCGACGGTCGCGCTCGTGCTCGCGCTCGTGTTTGGACGGGGGTGTGGCCGATGGTCGCTCACGTGCGCGATCGTCGTCGCCGTCGGAGTGGGCACCGTGACGACCTCCGTCGACACGGCGCCCATCGACACGGTCGGCACGACGGCCGAGCCAAGCTCGGGTCCTGGCGTCACGGAGGGGGCACCCTGCGATGCGAGGGCGCTCGTGACGTGGGGCTCCCCGGTCCGCGACCGAACGCCCACGAACGCAGCGGCGCCAATGGAAGCCGCGAGCAACGCAACGGCTCCACGCGCCGCCCACGACGCGCGCCCGACTGTCTCGCGCACCGTGACGCGCGTGGGCGCTTCCGTCACGTCCGCACCTACGCTGGACTGCTGGGCGTCCGCTGGATCAGCCTGACTCACGGCGGTCACGACAGCATCGCGCCGCTGGAAGAAGTCGCGCTGCACAGAGGCGAGCCAATCGGCGACCTCGCGCGGCGGGAGGCGGAGCCCGAGCGCGTCGAGCGCCTCGACCATCGCAAGCGCGGTCTCGAAGCGCTCCTCGGGCTTCTTCGCGATTGCGCGCAGGATCACCCCATCGAGCTCGGGTGAGATCTCCGAACGGAACAAGCTCGGTCGCGGTGGCGCTTCGGTGATGTGCTGTATCGCGAGCTCGGTGAAGTTCGTGCCCGAGAACGGCCGACGCAACGTCAACGCCTCGAAGAGCACCATCCCCGCAGCGTACACGTCGGCCCGGCGATCGACGGTACGGCCGAGTGCTTGCTCCGGCGGCATGTACCCGACCTTGCCCTTCACCTCGCCCGGCTGCGTCAGGTGAAGCTGATCGGCCGCCGTCGCGATGCCGAAGTCCATCACGCGCGAGAGACCATCCGACCCAATGAGAACGTTGTGGGGTGACACATCGCGGTGGACGACACCGAGCGGCTCGCCCGTCTCGGACCGCGCCTCATGTGCGGCATGGAGCCCTGCGAGCAAATCCATCACGATGGTGGCGGCAACCCGAACGGGGATCTGCTCCTCTTCCTTCGTGAGATCCTTGAGCACCTTCGCGAGCGACGGACCGTTGACGTAGTCCATGACCAAAAAGAGCTCGTTCTGCTCCTCGAGGATGTCGAGCGTGCTGACGACGTGTGGGTCTCGGACACGCGCGACGATGCGCGCTTCGTCGAGGAACATTTCGCGGAAATTCTCGTCCTTGGCGTACTGCGCGTGCATCACCTTGATCGCCACGAGGCGTGCAAATCCACCTCCTGCGCGCAGCATCCCGAGGTGCACGGAGGCCATGCCGCCGCTCGCGATTTCGTCGTGGAGGACGTAGCGCTGCAGGGCACGCACGAAATCGATCATAGCAAACAAGCCGGCACCGGAACGAGTCGGTGCTATGTAATCGGCGTGGCAGAACATTCGGACGTTGCCACCGAGCTCAATCGGGCGCTCGGAACCGACCCCAACGACGAAGCTGCGTTTTCACTGACCGTCGTCGACGGCCCCGACAAGGGCGCCACGTTTCGCATCGACGGAGCTCAAGAGATGGAGGCGCTGGTAGGGCAGAGCCCAGCTTGTCAGCTGCGGTTGACGGACCCCACCGTCTCGCGGCGGCACGTCGCGCTCGAGGTTGCGGGGCACAGGCTCCGCGTGCGCGACCTCGGCTCCAAGAACGGAACGTTCATCGAGCGCGTGCTCGTGGTCGAGGCGTTCGTCGGGGGTGGCGAGCGGATGACCGTCGGCGCCAGCACGCTGCTCGTGTCACGCGAGACCAAGCAGCCCGCCATTGCGTCGCCGGATACGCCGCGCTTCGGTCCACTCCTCGCGGAGAGTCGCGCGGTACGCCGGCTCTTTCCACTGCTCGAACGTCTTTCGGCGAAGGCCGTACCCGTTCTCATCGAGGGCGAGACGGGCACGGGCAAAGAAGTGGTCGCCCGCGCGATTCACGAACAGGGTCCCCGTGCCAAAGGCCCGTTCGTCGTCTTCGACTGCTCCGCCGTCGCTGCAAATGTCATCGAGTCCGAGCTGTTCGGGCACGAGCGAGGGGCGTTCACGGGCGCGGTGGCAACCCGCATCGGGCTCTTCGAGCAGGCCGACCGTGGGACGCTGTTCCTCGACGAGCTCGGTGACCTGCCGCTCGATCTTCAGGGCAAGCTGCTCCGAGCAATCGAACGCTCCGAGGTCAAGCACGTCGGCGGCAACCAGTGGATCCACATCGACGTCCGCGTCGTGGCCGCCACGCGCCGCAACATCGACGACTACGTGCAGAGCGGTCGCTTTCGGGACGATCTCTTTCACCGACTCGCCGTCGGCCGCATCGAGCTGCCGCCGTTGCGCAAGCGCCCCGAGGACATCGCGGTCCTTGCTCGGCACTTCGCGCACGAGGTCGATCCCGAGGCGACAATCCCCGAGCACCTCCTCGCAGACTGGCGCGACCGGCCTTGGCCCGGCAACGTCCGCGAGCTTCGCAACGCCGTGCTCCGTCATGTTGCCCTCGGTGACGCCAACATCGACGACGACGTCGAGGTTGCCATGACCATCCCCCGCGCTGGCATGGGCGAGAGCGAGATCGACGCCGTGCTTCGTTTGCGCCTCCCATTTTCGAAGGCCCGTGCACGCGTCCTCAAGACGTTCGAGCAGCGCTATCTCGAGGACGTGCTCGCCGCGTCTGGAGGCAGCGTTCAGAAGGCCGCCCAAGCTTCGGGAGTGGCCTTGCGTTACTTCCAGATCCTGAGAGCCCGCAGCCGCTGAGATCATGATCAAACGCTTCGCATGATCGAACGGATCGTGCTGCGATCGCTTTGTAACTGTTGATGATTTCGGAATAAACTCGCTGGCCTCGCCCTTGCTTGGTGGGGGGTATGCGAACGTTCTTGAAGTTCTCCGTAGCGATGGCCGCCCTCGGGACGGCCTGTTTCATGGGCGCTCCTCCCGCCCCAACGACGACAACCATACCGTTCCAAGCCGACTCTCCCGCGACCTACGTGCCGAAGGTGAAGAACCTCCTCACGGGGCTACCGGCCACGCAGGCGGAGATCGACCAAGTCGCGAATGCCGCAAACCCGCAGGCCGCGCTCGCATCGCTCATCGATGGTTGGACGACCACCCCCCAATACACCAACATCATGATGCAGTTCTTCGAGCTCGCGTTCCAGCAGACGCAGATCACTCTCTCCGATTTCGCCCAGGAGGTGCCAGTGGGCGGCCAGCAGGACTTGGGTTCGGACGACTTCGCGCTCTCCCTCGTCGAGAACGCCAAGGAGAGCTTCGCGCGGACGATGATCGCGTTCATCGCGGCGGGGAGACCGTTCACGGACGCGTTCACGACGAACCAGTACATGATGACGCCGCCGCTGATGGAGTTCTACGGCATGCTCGACGCCATACAGCCCACCGACACGGATGTCGCCGTAGGCACTGGCGGCTGCACCGATGCTTTCCTGACCGCCAACCCGGGCGTCCCGATCGTGATCGAAGACACGACGCCCATCGCGCTGACTGACTCGCTCGACCCCACGAGCGCGAGCTACATGCAATGGTACTTCCCGAACATGTCCGAGCTGGCGAAGCACGCGCCAGACTATGTGGGTGCCCCCGCGGCGCTGCAGGCCGACTGCACGGTTGACACGCGCACCTACGAAATCAAGAAGGGCAGCTACAGCACGTACAACGAGAGCCACGTCCTCCACGACATCTTGTACGGCACCGTGGACGCGTATGTCGTCGGGATACAGCCCAACTGCGTCGCGTTCGGCAACAACGCGAACTCCGTCTTTCAAGCAAGCGATTTCCAGAACTGGAAGATGGTCACCGTTCACCAGCCGAACGACGGATCCGGTGCCAAGCCCGTCCGGTTCTACGACGCGCCGACGCTCCGAAACCCGGCGACGGTCGACCTCGTCTTGAACACCCCGCGCATCGGCTTCTACACGACGCCCGCCTTCCAGGCGAACTGGCAGACCAACACGAGCAACCAGATGCGCGTCACGATGAACCAGACGTTCATCGTCGCGCTCGGCATGCAGGTCGATGGAACGGACACGACGATTCCAGTGAATCCACCGGGAATCGACACGGTGCACAGTGCACCCGGAACGGCGTGCTTCGGCTGCCATCAGATCCTCGACCCGTCACGCTCGATCTTCCAAGCGACCTACTCGTACGGGTATGGCCAGCAGACCGACACGTCACTGACGTCCGTCCCCGGGTGGTTCGTCTTCCAGGGCGTCATCAACCAGAACATGAAGACGATCATGGACCTCGGTACGACGCTCACGTCGCACCCACTCGTACCCACCGCGTGGACGCAGAAGCTTTGCTACTACGCGACGTCGCAGGCGTGTGACATCCACGATCCCGTCTTCACGCAGATCGCGCAGGACTTCCAGAACGGTGGCTTTCAGTGGCCGACCCTCGTGCGCGAGCTGTTCTCGTCACCGCTCGTGACCAACGCAAGCGAGACCGCGACCTACGACCAGAACTACGGCATCGCGCAGAAAGCTGGAGTGACCGTTCCGCTTGGCTCGATTGTGTCCATCTCACGCAACGATCACCTGTGCGCGACGCTGAGCAATCGGCTCAACATCGTCGATGTCTGTGCGCTCGAAGCGCCCCTTGCACCCACGACGGGTGTCCCGCTCATCTCCCCAGGCTTACCCTCCGATGGGTATGGGCGCGGAGCTCCCGTCCCCGTGCTGCCCACGCAACCCAACCTGTTCTACCGCGCTGGCACGGAGAACATCTGCGAGGACATCGCCAACGAGATCGTCGACAGCACCACCGCTCCGGCAGGCGCCAACGCGTACTCGAGCGCTACACAGGCCGATGTCGATGCGGCCATCGGCGACTTCGTCGGCAACTTGATGGGGCTCGAGTCGAGCGATCCGCGCACGAGCCAAGTCACGTCACTGCTCCAAGCCCACTACGCCAGTGCGCTCGCCGGCACCGCCACGATACCCGCGGCGTCGCCGACCGACGCGCTCAAGTCGACGTTCATCGTGGCGTGCTCGTCGCCATCCGTCACCGGAATCGGAATGTGAGGAATGTCATGATGATCAAACGACGCGATGCTCTAATGTCACTCCTCTTCGGCGGCAGCATGCTCGGCCTCCGATCCCTCGCCACTGGCCTGCCCGCCAAGTTCCTGCTCGATCCGAAGAAGGCGCTGGCCGACATGGCCACGAACGCGTGCTCAATCCCGAGTGGCGCGCAGTACGTCATCTTCGCCACCTCCGGCAACGGCGACCCAATGAGCTGCAACGCCCCTGGCTGCTATGACGATCCCACGTCGGGTGTGGACTTCACGAACGTGGCACACCCACCGAACTTTGCGCCGGCGACGGCGGGGGTTACGTCGCTCACCCTCAATGGCAAACCCTACACCGCTGCCGCGCCGTGGAGCATGTTGACGTCCATCCCGAACAACGTGGGGAGTGTGCTCGGCCGGACGTGCTTTGCCCACGTCATGACGAACACCCCGGTTCACCCGAAGGAGCCCCAGGTGCTCCAACTCATGGGCACGACGTTGAATGCAGAGATGTTTCCGTCGGTGTTGGCCGCCCAGCTCGCGCCATGCCTCAACACGCTTCAAGTGCAGCCCATCTCCGTGGGCGCGGCGACGCCAAGCGAGGCGCTGACGTTCCAGGGCCAGGCGCTGCCAACGATTCCACCGGCGTCTCTGAACGCCACGCTCGCCAACCCGACTGGGGAGCTCAGCGACCTCCAACCGCTCCGAGACTCGACGCTCAACTCCCTCTACACCTTGTACAAGACCGGCACACCCGCGCAGCAGCAATACGTTGACTCGGTGGTCACGTCACAGCAGCAGGTGCGCGGTATCTTGCCGATGCAGCTCATGGCGCTCCAGAGCATCACGGCCAACGACGTTGGGTCGCAGATCAACGCGGCCATCGCTCTCATCCAGATGGGCGTATCCCCCGTGATCGCGATTCACATTCCCTTCGGCGGTGACAATCACAGCGACGCCGGCCTCACAACCGAAGCGACGCAGACCATCGGCACTGCGGACGGGGCCTCCACCAACGTAACCGGGGTGGCGGCCATCGCATACCTCTTGGGCCAACTGGGAGCTGCTGGTCTGTCCGATAAGGTGAGCTTCATCAGTCTCAACGTCTTCGGTCGTACGATGCTGAATAGGTCGGGCGGGGGGACCGTGCTCGACAACTCGGGCGGACGTCAGCACAACCAATGTCACCAGATGTCGATGATGATCGGTAAGCCGTTCAACGGATGCGTGATCGGTGGCATTGGCCCGGTCGACACGAATTGCAACCCCACCACCGAGAGCGCGGCGTTCGACTATGGCGCTATGCCCATCAACCCGAAGACCGGCGTAGGCGACCCAACGGGCATGGCCGGCGACATCATCCAGTGCACCCCGAGCGGAACGCCCACGGCGCTCGCGTCATGGGCGCAGACCGTGATGACCGGTCTTGGCGTCCCTGCGAGCGTGATCAACACCGAGATCACGGCAGGCACGGTCATTCAACCTGCGCTCGCCTCGTCATGAGCCCATCGCGTCGCATACGGCGCGTGTGAACTCTTCCGTCGTCGCCTTTCCACCGAGGTCGCCCGTCCGCATGCCACGCGCGTAAACGCCGAGGAGAGCGCGCTCGATGCGCGCGGCGGCCTCCATCTCGCCGATGTGGCGGAGCATCATCATGCCACTCTGAACGACGGCCGTTGGGTTGGCGATCCCCTTGCCTGCAATGTCAGGCGCGCTGCCGTGGACAGCCTCGAACACGGCGACCTCCTCGCCGATGTTCGCGCCCGGCACGATCCCGAGGCCGCCCACGAGGCCGGCGCCGAGATCGCTGAGGATGTCGCCGTAGAGATTCTCGGTCACGATGACGTCGAGCTTGTTCGGGTTGCGCACCATCTGCATCGCGCACGCGTCCACGATCATCTCGACGGCCTCGATGGTCTTGTGACGCTCGGCGGCTCGATGAAAGCAATCGAGCAAGAGGCCATCCGAGATCTTCATGATGTTGGCCTTGTGCACGACGGTGACGCGCTTTCGCGCGTTCCGCTCGGCGTACGTGAAGGCGTACTCGCAGATGCGGCGGCAGCAACTCTCGGTGATGAGCTTGATGCTCTGCGCGATGCCCGGCATGATCATCAGCTCGAGGCCCGCATAGAGATCCTCGGTGTTCTCGCGGACGATGACGATGTCCGTGCCCTCGAAGCGTGGCTCGACGTTGGGCAAGCTGCGGACCGGCCGTACGTTGGCGTAGAGGTCGAGCGTCTGGCGCAGCGTGACGTTCACCGACCGAAAACCCTTGCCGATGGGCGTCGTGATGGGTCCCTTGAGCGCCACTTTGTTCCTGCGAATCGACTCGAGCACCTCGGGCGGAAGCGGAACGCCTCGCTTCTCGGCGACCGCCGCGCCTGCGTCGTGGACCTCCCATTCGAGCTTCGCACCGCTGGCGTCGAGGATACGGCGGGCAGCGGACGTCACCTCGGGTCCGATGCCATCACCAGGAATGAGCGTGACGATCTGCACGCGCGCAGCGTACAAGAAAGCGCTCGACCATGCAGAAGCGGTTTCGCGCACGTGGAATGGGGCTCTCGCTCTCCGTGGTGGAGTGGGCGCCCGCTGCCCCGCGCGCGACGTGTCTCCTTCTGCACGGGTTCATGGATGCAGCGGCGAGCTTCGATCTCGTCGCACCGCAGCTCGCGGACGCGGGCTTGCGCGTCGTCGCGCCCGATCTGCGAGGCTTCGGCGAGTCGGACCGCGTGACGGGTGGTGGCTACTACCACTTCCCCGATTACGTCGCGGACGTGGAGCGGTTCGTGTCGGACCACGCGCGTGGCGAGCTCTTCGTCGTGGGCCATTCGATGGGAGGGACGATCGCGACGCTCTTCGCGGGCGCGAAGCCGGAGCGCGTGAAGAAGCTCGCCATCCTCGAGGGCGTTGGGCCCCTCGACAACCCCGACGACACCGCGCCGCTGCGACTGCGCAAGTGGCTCGACGAGCTCGAAGCGCCCCCCACGTCACCGCCGCTGACCGAGGAGGATGCGATGCGACGTTTGATCGCGGCGCACCCTCGGGTGCCGCGCGAGGTGCTCGCCTCGCGCATTCCGCTCCTCGCCTCGCGAACGGCAGACGGCCACCTGCTCTGGCGCTACGATCCGCTCCACCGGACGACGTCGCCGATGCCGTTCTTCGCGAACGTCTATGGCGCGTTCGCGGCGCGCGTCTCGGCCCCCGTGCTTTACGTGACGGGTGGAGCGCTTGGGTGGCGTGTGCCCGACGAGGACGCGCGCGTCGCGATGTTCGCAGACGCGACACGCGTCGACATCCCGGATGCGGGGCACATGATGCATTGGACAGCGCCGGACACGGTCGCGCAGGTGCTCATCGACTTCTTCACGTGAAGCCCCGACCCACTCCCTAAGGGATGCGCTCACGCACCACTGAAGGTCTTGACCGCTGCCTTGATGCGCTTGCCCTCGCCACCTTCGAGCATCCCGACAGCGACGATGTTGAGCCTCTCGGGCCTCGCGAGCCCACGTGCCACGGCGATCACCTCGTCACGCGTGACTCGGGCGATACGCTCGTAAAGCTGCGTGGGAGTGAGGAGTCGCTCGAAGAGGACACCCGCGCCGAAGAGCAAACCCATGTCCTCTGCCGAGTCTTGCATCGACACGAGCTCCCACATGCGACGCTGCCTCGCCTTGTCGAGCTCCTCTTCGGTGGGCCCTTCTTTGGCGAGCTCGACCATCATGTCGAGGAGCTCCCCCGTCACCTGGGCGGCTCGGGCGTGTTGGACGCCCGCCGACAGATCGACCACGCCGTCGTCCTCGTAACCGTCGTAGTTGCCGCTGACGTCGTAGCAGAGACCCTGCGCGTCGCAGATGCGGTGATAGAGCCGCGTCGACATGCCATCGTCGATCGTACGCATCAGGAGGTCGAGCGCACCTCGCTCGGGTGCGGTCTCGGAGAACGCCCGAAAGGATACACGGAGCTCCGTCTGGCTCGAGATGCTCTCGAGGAGCTCGGTGCGCGGCTTCTGTTGATCGTGCACGGGAGCTGTCGTGGAAACGCGGGCTCCGCGCGGAAAGGCATCGAGCACCTGCGCCCCCACGTCGAGCCCGCGCTCGGGAGCGACCGCACCCGACACGACGACGACGAGGTTCTCGCCGCAGTAATGCTTCGCGTGGTGCGCCCGAAGCATGGGCTCGTCGAAGCTCCCGACGTGCTTCTCCGTACCGGTGATCGTCAGCCCGAGGGGGTGGGACGGATAGATCAGGGCACGCGAGACGTTGTCGGCGTCGACCTGCCGACCCTCGTCGTCGAGATCTTCGAGGATCTCTTCGCGCACGATCCCCTTTTCAATCTCGATGTCCGGAAAGAGCGGGCTCGAGAGCACGTCTGCGAAGAGTGGCGCGGCGGCGTCGAGGTTCTGCGGCGGCATCGACACCGAGTACAAGGCCCAATCGACTTGGGTCGCCGCGTAAAGCGATCCGCCGAGGCGCTCGAAGGCGAGGTTCACGGCGTGGGCGTCTTTCAACCTCGCCGTGCCGCGATAGAGCATGTGCTCGAGGAAGTGGCTGATGCCGCTCCGTGCGGGTGACTCGAAGCGCGAGCCCGTACGCACGTAGAGCCCGAGGTGCACCCGGTGAAGGTGCGGTTGGGGAACGACGACGACGCTCCCGCCTCGGTCGTGCTCACGAACCTGGAACCGCACGTCGAGCTTGACGGGGTTCGGCGCGGTCACTCAGGGCTCTTCGTCTTCGGCCGCGGCGGCGCCGGCGTCGCTCGTCCACTCGGCCATGTACGATTCGTCGCGTTTGATGTCTGCCTTGGATGAATCGAGCAAGCGCTGCACGTAGAGCGCGAGCGCCTCGTTCTGCCGAGCGTGAAGGAGCGTTTCCGTGTAGGTGCCGCGGTCCTTCTCGAACTCTTCTTTCGTCGCGAGCTTGTGCTCTTTGAGCGCGATGTCGTAGTAGCCGCCGCCGTCCATCCGGAGGGGCTCGGGCATCGCGTCGCCGTCCTTCGCCTCGAACGAGAACTGGAGCACCTTCGCTGCGTCCGCCGGGTTGACGTGCGGCAGCATCTCCCCGCCGCGCCTGATCGACGACGACGAAAGCGCCTGAGGGCGATCATCGTCGTGCGCTGGATCGAGCGTGGCGACCTCGGCCTTCGTCGGCTTCGAAGCGTCCGCCGCGCCGGCATCGGACGCGCCGCCCTCGGAGACACCAGCGTCGGCGGCGACGCGGCGGTCGAGCGTCTTGTCGAGGGTGATCTTGAGGAGGGGAATGGGCTTGAGGGAAGCCGTCTCTGCCTTGATGGCATCGTCGCCGGACTTGCCCGCCTTCATGGCCGCCGCGATCCGCGTCGCGAGATCGCGAGCGGCGTCGTCGACGCGCGACTTGTAATAGAGCTCGCGCGTGACGTCTTTCGCGAGGTGCGCGCTGTCATCGCGCATGAGCAAGTGGTAGCCGAACTGGGACTCGATGGCCGTGTGGGTCATCTCCCCGTTCTTCAGCCCCTCGGCCGCCAGCTTGAATGACGGGACGAACGAGTCGGTCTTCTCGGTGTCGAGGGAGCCACCTTTGCTCTTCGACGAGTCATCCGAAAGGGCCCGCGCGACGTCGGCGAAAGGCTCTCCGCGCTCGATGCGCGCGTACGCTTCGGTGATCTTCGCGAGTGCGGCGGCGTGCTCTTTCTCGCCGTCGGCCGACGTAACCCGCACGAGAATGTGGCGGAGGTTGCCGTCCTTCAGCGGGCTCTTTTGACGGGACTCGATCGTCGCCTTGACGATCGCCTCGTTCTCCGGCTTCTTCGCCCAGGTTTCGATCTCCGCGTCCGTCGCCGCGCCCGTCCCGTAGCGCGCGACGAACGCCGGCTTCACTTCAACGTACGTGAGCACGGCGAAGCTCTTCTCGGCGAGGTACGACTCGAGCGCCTCTGTCTCGCTCACGCGCACGGGTGCGCGCACGAGATCGCGCATCTTGGCTGCCAGGATCTCGTGCTCTTCGAAGTCGCGGAACTCGACCTCCGACTCGTTGACGAGGTTCTTCAGGCTGCGCTTATAGACCTTCTCGTCGAACTCCTTCGTCTTCGGATCGCGGAACCAGAACCCGAAGTAGCGCTTGCCGTCGTAGGCCTGAAGGGACACCTGCATCTCGGGCTTGTCCGCTGGTATGCTCACGCGGAGAAAGCCGCTGATGATGGCGTCGGTGACCTCGTCCTCGGTCGCGCTGAGGCCGATGCGGTGGGCCTCGTCAATGAGGAGCTCACGCTCGATGAGCCCTTCGAGCGCGGTCTGAGGGACGTGCATCTGCTTGGCTTTGCCGATCAGCCTCGCGCCGTGCTCGTCGATCGGGACGAGGAGCATGAACGCCGCCTTGTGATCCTGCGGCTCGATGCACGTTCCGCGCACGGTCGCGGCGCACGACTGCGTGATCTTCGCCGCCTTCTTGCCCGCGCTCGGGTTGAACTGAATCACGAAGATGAACACCGTCGCGACGATGACGGCGCCCATCACGACGGATTGCAGCCCCTTGCTGCGAAACATGTCGAGCGCCATGCGCCGCGATGTAACACGCCTCTATGGCCACGCCAAACTCGACCTCGCCGGCTCGGTTGTTTAGTGGCGGGACTCGGCGGTCTTCGCGAGGCCGAGCGCGAACCGGACGAGCTCGAGCATCGCGCTGCGCTCGTGCTCTTCCTTCGCGAGCACGAGCTCGAAGAACGTGTCGAGGGTGCGCTTGGCGTCGGCGGGATCGTTGACGGGGGCCATCCCCGTTTGCTTCTCCGTGAAGCCATGACCCATCGCCGGCGCCGCGAGCTGGCGCAATCGCGTGAACACCTGCTCGTCCGACTCGTTCGGGTACTGCCCCCGCCGAAGCCCCATGATGAGCTTCACTTCCATCGCATCCCCCGCGCGAACACGGACCCCAGAGTCGAGAATGAGGTTGTCTCGAACGCGATCCGCGACGATGACCTCCTCGCCGGTCGTCCGGTAGACTTCGAGCCCTGCTTCGACGAGGGTTTGCTTGATTTCTTGGGGTGTCAGCTGATCCATTGAACCCCGCTCGCGCGGATGGCGTCAAGCAGCTAACATGCGGTCGGTGAAGAATCGTCGAAGCCTCACCCCCGACCTCGGGGTGCCAGCGGCGGGTGCAACGCACCCGGTCCGCCGGGGAGGCAACCGCCACGAGCTGACGGAGCGCATCCGTATCGTGGGGAAGAACCTCAAGATGCGCGAGGGTTGGGCCCTAAACGTGAGCCGCGGCGGGGTCCGTGCCATCCTCGAGGAGAGCGTCGAGCTCGGCGAGGAGTACGAGGTCACCATCGGTGAGGAGGGCGAGAATCCGCCCCTCACCCGTCGAGGCCGCGTCGTGTGGGTGCAGGACGAGCCGGACGGGGTCATTGTCGGCTTTGAGTTTCTCATGTCGACGGGCGCCCACCCCGCGGTACAGGAACCTTCCGCGGATGGCTCCGGTGTGGCGCCCGCGGTGGGCGACCCGAAGCCCGACGACTAATGCCCGCTTCGAAGAACGTTCTCCCTCCCTGCGGGCTCTACCGCACGACCAAACCGCTGCCCGACCATGAAAAGGAAGTCGGCGCGGACTTGCTCGTCTACTTCCACAACCACTCGGACTCGGGGTTGCCCGTGGTCGTTCCGCCCGACCACAACATCTTGAACCGCTGGCACTTCCACAGCGCCGGGATAGCGTTTCGTGGCCTCGCGTGGGCCGACTCGATGGTGCGTCTTCCCGCGGAGGGGTTCTACGTGTTGCGCAAGGCGCTCGAGTTCGACGGAGGGAGCTGGCCGAAGTCGACACTCGTGCAGCTCGGGTACACGCGGACGGCGGATCCGATCCTCTTCATCGCGCAGCTACGGGCGACGCTCGACGAGAATGATCTATTCTTTTCGGACAGAGGGGTCGGGGTCGGGCGCGAGCAGTTGGCGTTGCTGGAGGCTGCGAACGTGTACGCAGAGCCGACTGCACCCGGAGGCCACGGGACAGGCACGCACTGACTGGTTACAACAATAGAATCATGAAGCGGCTCATGGCCCTCGCAGCTTCACTCGCCCTGATGGGCACAGATGGGACTGCCCGCGGCGACGCCACGGCGACGATCGTCATCGAGGTTTCGACGTTTCGCAACATGCGGGGTGTGCTGGGATGCCAGCTCTACAACTCGAGCGTCGGCTTTCCCGACAAGTGGCCGACGGACCCGAGCTTCAACAAGCGCGTGCCCGTTTCAGGCACGACGACGACGTGCACCTTCCCGAACATGGCGCCGGGTACCTACGCCGCGGCGGTGATTCACGACGAGAACTCGAACAACAAGCTCGACAAGAACTTCCTCGGCGTGCCGACCGAGGGGTATGGCATCTCCAACAACCATACACACGCCCTTCGACGCCCGACGTGGGACGAATCCAAGCTGGTCGTCAACGGTGCGACGACCGTGACGACACGCGTGTCACTTCGCTACTGAGCTCGCGGAGCGTCCGAAGAAGAGCAGCGCGCCCCAGAGCGCGAGAGCGATCATCGCCCACCCCGCGAGGCGCACCGTCCACTGTGCAGCGCGGAGTGTGATCCTGTCGCGGTAGCGGCGCAGCATCCACAAGAACAAGTGGAACCAGCCGAACATCCCCACGAACACGCCACCGACGAAGACGGCTCGTTCGGCGAAGTCGAAGCGGAGATGAGCGAATGAGAGGAGCGTCGCGATCGATCCCGACCACGTGATGATGAGGACGGGGTTTGCGGCCGAGACGGTGAAGCCGAGCGCGACCGGTCTTTTACGGGACGTCGATACGGGCGCGCCTTCGGTCGCGCTGGATGACGTCGTGAAGCGGGCGAAATACACGCCGAGAGCGAGGAGGACGCCGATCCCGACGAGGCGCGCGATGGTCTCGACGATCGCGTAGCGCTTCATCAGCTCGCTGACGCCAGCCATCGCCAGCCCGCAGTACGCGGTCTCTGCGACGGCCGCACCGAGCGCGATCCCGCGGCCTTCACGGTCGCGCCCCGACACTCCTCGCTCGAGCAGAAGGACCGCGATGGGCCCCACGGGCGGCATGGACCCGAAGAAGGCCATCGAGAACCCCGCGACGAAAGCGATGAAGAGCAAGATGCCTTCCGTCAACCGTTACCACACGTGCGGAACCAGCCGATGGGGCGTCGCGTGCGTGTATTCCGCGTACCCCGTGAGGTGCTCGGCGAGGTAGCGCTCCTCGCTCTTCAAGCGAGCCACGATGACCCACGTGAGTGGCGGGACGAACGCGAGCGCCACAATCGAGCCGAGCGCGAGTGGGGTTCCTGCGATGACGAGGAGCGCGCCCGAGTACATCGGGTGACGGACGACCGCGTACGGGCCCGTCGACACCACCTGTTGGCCGGCCGCGACCTCCACGACCGCGGAGGTGTACGTGTTCGCGCGGAAGACGAGCGCGACGATCGCGTAACCCACGACGAGGAAAGCGTGGCCCACCAGCACGACTGACCATGACGAGACGCGCGACCAACCCAACCTGTGATCGAGCCCCGCACAGACGAGCATGCCGAAGAACGACAGCGCTCCAAAAGCTTGGATGATGCTTTGACCTCGAACGTTCTCACCACGCTCACCGAGCGCGAGCCGTCGCTCTAGGAGCTTTGGATCGGAGACGTAGAGGTACGTCGTCATAGCCGTCGTGATGGTGGCGATCGTCGCGATGAACGCCCACGCAAACGGGTAGTGGAGCGTTCCCGCGGGAACGAACAGCAGAAGGCCAAGCCCGACGAAGAAGACGATGGACTGAACGAGCGTACGCGCGAGAAGCTTCACTCGATGCGACTCTAACTCGCTCCCCTGAACGTCGGCTTGTCCACCCGACGCTGGTGGTCGGTTCGTCCACTAGGTGAGGACTGAACGTCCTCACCCACGACCCAAATACTCGGCAATCAAAGCTGCCCTCGCATGGCACACAGACTGCACGTGAGGAAGGCGGAGGTGGTCTTGCGCTACCTGGTCTTTCTTTCGGGTTCGATGCTTTGCGCGCTCGTAGGCGCATGCGGAGGCGATTCGTCCACTCCCGACGGTGGTCGTGATGGCTCGGTCGACAGCGGGCTCGATGGTCCCGGCTTCGGCGGCGACGGCGCGCTGAGCGACGGGGGAGCATGCGATCCACCCGACATGCTCGTCGTGCTCGACCACACCGACAGCATGAGCGCCGCCCCGAACGGCTCGAAGCCCGCCGACACCGACGCAGGGCTCGCGACGACGAAGTGGGTGCTCGCATGCGACGCCGTCACCGCAGTGACCGCCCCGCCCGCGGATCAAGGCTTGCGCTTCGGCCTGGAGCTCTTTCCTCTCGACCCGGACGTGATCACCGACGCCGGTGGGACTGGCCACTGTCAGACACTGCAAGATCTGGTCGGCGGGCAAGGCGGGTCCACGAACACCGGTTGCATGCCGGGCGAGGTGCTGGTCTCACCGACCACGGGCACGGGCACCGAGATCGCATCCATTCTCGATCCCTACACGCTCAGGTTATGCGTCACGACGCCGATCGCGGCCGCGCTGACCACCGCCCAAGCGACGCTCGGCCAGGTCGCCGCTCCCGGTCGTAGGCAATACGTCGTCCTCGTGACGGATGGCGGCGAGACGTGCGTCTCGGATGCCGACGTCACCACTGCGGCGCAGACGCTCGCGGCAGCCGGCATCGACACGTACGTCGTCGGCTTTGGCGCGGCTGACGCAGGCAGCAAGGGCGTCAACGTCGCGCTGCTCAACGACCTCGCTTGTGCCGGCATGACTGCGTCGACCTTCACGACGAGCTGCATGAAGCAAGGGAGCGGGTACGTAGCCGTCAACCCGGGTGGGCCGCCGCTCTTCTTCCTCGCCGAGGACGGCGCGGCAGTTCAGGCTGCTCTATCGAGCGTCACGACGAACGTGTGCTGTGGGTGCGTCCACTAGATTTTAGCTCGCGTGGTGGTGCGGATGAACGCACGCCAGAACGCCGGACTCGACCTTGCGGCACGTGCCGACGACGTGGCGATGCGGGCCGTCGAACTCACACGCCACGCCCTCGCTCTTGTCCTTGCAGGCGGCGATCGAGTGAGGGCCAGGGTGGTGATGCTCCTGTTCGGGGGTCGTCTGCGCGGCGCCGAGCACGGGAACCATCGTCAACCCGACAGCGACCAGCACACGCAAGAGCTTCGACATGATCTCGATTCTGAACGTGGATTCTTCGCTATGCCAGCCGTTTCGGATGTCAATCGCGCCGGCGCTTGTAAAGTTTGTATTCTCGCGACGTGGCATCGGCTTCCGAGACGTTCGCCGAGGCGCCTCTTTCCGATCTACCGAGAGTGCTGTCGCGCCCGCCATGGATCTCCGGCAGACCCTCGCGCACCTTCGAGCCGGTTCGTGTCACGACGGCGTGGGACGAACTCTCTCCGGCGAGGGTCACCGAGTACGTCACCCAGCTGAAAGAGAACAAGTTGGACGAAGAGGTCGACTCGCCCGCGATCGCCGTCGCGATGTTCCAGGCCACGAGCGTGTTTGGGGGGTGGCGCTCCGATCTCGACGCCTGCGCGTCGCGCTATTTCGAGACGCACGTCGAGGCGACGCTCATGGGTGTCCTACCGATTGCCGTGGGAGAAGCCGGTCCACGCCGCAAGGTCGCCGAGCGACTCGTGCGCCACCTCGCGTGCACGCGTCGAGACACCGTGGAGGCCGTCGCGAAACAGTACGGCAAGCGTGTGGTGGCGAGCGTCCGGGAGATCCTTGCGGTCGACAGGCGCTTCGACTGCCCAAACGCTGCTCCCTCATTGCCTCTTACGTGGCGCCCCGAAACGTTCACGCGCCCACGCCTGCGAGACGGGCGCGCACTGCCTGTCAAAGCGGTCGACCGCATCGGGCACATGCTGGCATTCTCGACACTCACTCGACGTTATGCGGGGCTCGACGACGTGAGAGCGGTGTGCGAGTCACGCTCGCTCGCCGAGCTCGCTTGGGACATGGCGCGCGCATGGGAAGTCGCCGGTGCGGATTCGAAGGACCAATGGATGCTCGAGTCCCTCGCGCACCTTGGCGACGACGAGGTCATTCGTCGGACGACGCCCGCCCTCACGAGCCCCTACGTCGTGAACGTGCTCGGGCACGTCGCCACCGACGCGGCGGCCACCGAGCTCTGCACGATCGCGTGGCGCGCGAACCACGACAAGACGCTCAAGCCGGCGCAGACCCCCGCCCTCGTCGCCGCGGCGTTCGCGACGATCGCGCACATCCGCGGTGTCACGGTGGACCAAGTCCATGACTCGCTCATGCCCACCATCCCGCTCGCCGCGCCTTCCGACTCGGCCGCTCCCGTGTCGTCGCGCCTGATGTTGCTTCGCGCGAAGAGCGTCGATGCGCGTGTCGCCCTCGATTACGGGGCGCGCACCATCGCGGTCGGGTTCGACGAGCGCCTCGATCCTTTCGTCCAAACCGCAGGGGGTACACGGCTCCGCGATCTCCCCACCGCGGGCGTGAACGACGACCACGCCAAGGTCGCGCGCGCGGAAGCGGTCTGGCGCGAGCTGCAAGAGGACGTCGCGGCGATCGCCGACGTGCGGATGGAGTCGCTCGAGCGCGCGATGGTGACTGGGCGATCGTGGACGCTCGAACGCTTCCAGCACGCCTGGATGGACCACCCGGTCATGCGTCACGTATCGCGGAGCATGGTATGGCGGAGCGCGAGCGGGACCGCGTTTCGCATCGCCG